>Ga0209096_1000013_pt1 | contig 370685 bp, 332 predicted proteins | sample AD_UKC034_MetaG_FD_184407 | JGI IMG/M metagenome (GOLD analysis project Ga0209096, IMG submission 184407) | Active sludge microbial communities of municipal wastewater-treating anaerobic digesters from USA - AD_UKC034_MetaG (SPAdes) (version 2) | ecosystem: Engineered > Bioreactor > Anaerobic... | reverse complement strand
CGGACGTGCCTTCTCGCTGATAACGCTTTGGCCAGCCGATGACCGTGCTCACATTGACGCCCACCACCCGGGCAATTTCCTTCCAGGGCAATTTCAGTTCTTCACGCATGCGCATGGCTTGGCGGCGCATTTCGTCCTGGGCGTCTCGGGGAAGCTTGCGGGCATCAACTTTTTCCATGCCCGGCATTTTATCATGATGTGATATTTTATTGCCGGGATGATAGCAACCCACTCTTTTCCACATAACAAGGCAGATCCCCTGGTCACCCATACGCACTGACACAAACCAGTCCTGAAGCATTCCAACTTCTTTGCTCTCTGATCCACCTCCTCGATTGTTTACCGATTGCGACATATCGCTGCCGGTCTGATAGCAGTTCACCGAGAGCCTTTTGAAGTGCAATCACATTCCCCTTCTCGAATATCACGCCAGTCTCGCTGTGCCGCACGATCTCCCGCATTGCACGAGTGCTGGAGACAATAACGGTTTTTTCAAGTGCCATGGCTTCAAACGGCTTGAGTGGCGACACCAGTTCGCAAACCGGCCATGGCTTGCGCGGAAAAGGGGCGATGTCGATCAGCGAGTAATAGTCTTCCACCTGTTCGTGCGGCACGCGCCCGGTGATGACGGTATGGTCCGACAGGCCCATGTCTTCCACCTGGCGGCGGATGTCGCCCAGCACCACGCCATCACCCACCAGCAGCAGGCGGAAGGCCAGGCCCTCGGCCTTGAGTCCGGCGCAGGCGCTCACCAGATCGTCCAGGCCCTCGTAGTCGACGAACGAGCCCACGTAGCCGATGACGGGAATACCCTCGGGCAGACCCAGCGTTGCCGCCAGCTCGCGGTTGGGCGGGCGCGGCACGAAGCGCTCGGGGTCGACGCTGTTGTAGGCAATGCTGATGCGCTCGGCGGGCACGCCGCGCGCCATCAGCTCATCGCGCATGGGACCGGTGATGGTGATGACGTGATCCGCGTGGCGCGCGGTAAGGGCCTCGAACAGTTGCATGAAACGGTACTTGGCGCTGTGGGTGAACTGCTCGTCGCGTGACGAGCGCGTCACCTCCCAGAAGCCGCGCACTTCGTAGACGAAGGGCACGCCCAGGCGCCGCGCGGCGATCAGAGCCGGCAGGGCGGTGACGTAGTTGGACGCGGCGTGCACGAGCTGGGGCGACTCGGCGCGGATGACGCGCTCGTAGTGGGCGATGGCGGCGTGCATGTACTCGACTTCGTTCATCTCCTTGCGGTTGAAGTCGAGAATACGCCGGTAGACGATGCCGTCGATCTCGTCCTGCTCGGGCAGGGTCTGGTCCGCCAGCTCGGGCTTGAAGTCCAGCGGAAAGCCGGGCCGGGTGTAGGGGCGAATATCCCAGCCGGCATTGCGGATGCCCACGGCCAGCCCGTGCGATCGGGTGGCGTAGCCGACCGAGGTGTAGGGCAGGCTGAAGGCCAGGATGTTCAGCACCCGCCGCGGCGTGGCAGGCACGGCGCGGGCCTGGGCCGGCAGGGCGGCCCAGGCGGCAAGCTGGGCGCGGCCGCGCACTTCGTCGATGAAGCGCCGGTCGCCCGGCTTGGGCTGGCCCAGGGCCTGCTCCAGCGCGTCGACCGCGGTGGCGGCGCCGTCAATGTCGGCGGCGTTGTATTGCACCCGTGCCGCGCCGCGCAGGGTGGTGGCCGTGCTATCCAGCGCCAGAGCCTGCCGCGCCAGTTGCGTGGCCAGCGCGTCGTGCCCGGCGTCCAGTCCGGCCTGAGCGGCGCGCAGGTGGCAGAAGGCGGCCAGCCGGTTCGAATGGCCCTGGGTCTGTTGCTCCAGGAACTCCAGCAACCGGGGCGGCCCCTGGCGCAGCGCCCGCTCCAGTTTGGCATCCAGGCGCTGGCGCTCGGTCTCTTCCAACACGTGCTTGCCCGACGCCACGGCGATCGGCTCCAGGTCCACGTCCTCGCGCGTGGTTTCGGTAACGGCCGGTTCCGGCGTGGGGGCCGCAGGTGGTATCTCGGGCAATGTCACCGTGCCTGGGGACTCCGCTGACGCGTGGGCAGCGGGCAGCATCGGCAGCAGGTCCCGGTAGCTGGCGTGTACCTGGCCCGCCACATGCTGCCAGGTGTGCGTGGCCAGCACGTCCTGGCGCGCCTGTTCGGCCAGGCGCCGGGCAAGTTCGGGCTGGCGCGCCAGAACCTCGATGCAGTCCGCCAGTGAGCGCGCGTTGCCGGCCAGGTGCAGCAGGCCGTTGCTGCCGTCACGCACCAGTTCGCGCAGCGCGCCGACGTCGGCCACCACCAGCGGGATGCCCAGCGCCATGGCTTCCAGGGGTTTGATCGGCGGGACCAGCTGACACACGGTGGCGGGCTTGCGCGGCAGCGCCACCACGTTGATCAGCGCGTAGTGCTCGCGTACCTGCTGCGGCGCTACCCGCCCGGCAAACACCACGCGTCCCTCCAGCTCGCGCTCGTGCACCCGCTGGCGCAAGACGGGCAAGGCGTCGCCATCACCCACGATCAGCGCACGCGCGTGCGGCAGGCGCGTGCGCAGCAGGGCCATGGCCTCGATCAGGTCGTCCAGCCCCTCGTAGGCCACCAGCGAACCGACGTAGCCGACCACGAAATCGTCCGCGTCCAGGCCCAGGGTGGCCGCCAGTGCCGGGTTGCGCGGCACGGGCTGAAACTGCGCCGGGTCCACCGCATTCGGCGCCAGGCGGATGCGCGACGGCTCCACGCCGCGCGCCACCAGCTCATCGGCCAGGGCCTGGCTCAAGGTCAGCACACGGTCGGCGTGCCGGGCCACCAGGGTTTCGAGCTGCCGCTCGAGCTGGAAGCGCTCGCTGCCTTCCCATCCCGGTCGCTTGGCGGCCGAGGTGTATTCCCACAGGCCGCGCACTTCGTAGGTGAAGGGAATGCCCAGACGACGCGCCGCCATGAGTGCAGGCAAGGCCGCCTCGTAGTTGGAGGCGGCGTGGATCGCCGCCGGCCGCTCCCGGCGTGCGTGTTCGAGCACCAGCTCGGCCGACTGCAGCAGGTACTGGTCGAGCCCCAGCTTGCGCCGGTGCGGGCCGGTGAGCGTGTGGTAGCGGATGCCGTCGATCTGCACGTCATCGACCGTGGCGTCGACCTGACGGTCGGCGCGATCGGCCGGGTAGCCCGGGCGGGTGACGCAGACCACGTCCAGCCCCTGCTCGCGTAGCGCCTTGACGAGGGCGTGTGAGCGCAGGGTGTAGCCGTTCACGTGGTAGGGCAGCGCGCTGGCCATCACGTACAGGATACGGTGGGCAAGCGGTGCATACACCGGGGCACTGGCCACCTCGGGCAAAGCGGGCGGCTGGCGTAGCAGGCGCTGGCAGCCGGCGATGTATTCGGCCTTGTTCTTCTCCGACGACTTGAAGTCGACCCCCTCGGGCAGGCTGTCCAGCAGCGCGTGCGCCGCATCGATGGCGCCGGCGTCGAAGCGCATGAAGGCCAGCCATTTGCGGCGGAACGGCCGCGGGTCGAGCCGCACCGCTTCCTCGGCCAGGGCCAGCGCCCGCGCCGGGTCGAGCGCGAACAGCGGCCGCGCCAGCCGGGTCAGGCCGGTGGCCAGCGATGCAGGATCGACGGCGACACGACGCGCCCAGTCTTCCGCTGCATCTGGGCCCTGGTTGGCCAGCACTGCATCGACCTGGCCAAGCAACGCTTCGGCTTGGCGACGCTGCTGCGTCAGGGCCATACCGATTGCCCATGGCAGACGAATGAAGCCGCGCCAACTGGTGAAGCCTAGTGCCAGGCGCCGTCCCAGCTCGTGCAGGAAACCGCTTTCGGCGGCGACCAGGCGCTGTTCGGCTGCCACCATGGCCTGGTGAAACAGATCGCGCTCGCTCCCTACGTGGGCGAGCTTGTCTGCCAGTGCGGCCTTCTCCTTCAGCAAGCGCTGGCGCTCCTGCATGGCACGCCCCTGCTCGGCCTGCAGGCGCTCGCGCAACTCCTGGCGTTCCTGCTCCAGCGTCTGGTACTGCACCTGCAGTGCGGTCATACGCTCGCTCAGCTGCAGATGTGCCGCATGCAGTTGCCGGCGCGTCTGCTCGGAGAGTTTCAGTTCCTGTTCGATCTGCCCATGTTTGTCGCCCAGCGCCGTTTTCTCGTCCAGCCACTGCTGGCGCTCCTGCATGGCACGCCCCTGTTCGGCCTGCAGGCGCTCGCGCAACTCCTGGCGTTCCTGCTCCAGCGTCTGGTACTGCACCTGCAGTGCGGTCATACGCTCGCTCAGCTGCAGATGTGCCGCATGCAGTTGCCGGCGCGCCTGCTCGGAGAGTTTCAGTTCCTGTTCGATCTGCCCATGTTTGTCGCCCAGCGCCGTTTTCTCGTCCAGCCACTGCTGGCGCTCCTGCATGGCACGCCCCTGCTCGGCCTGCAGGCGCTCGCGCAGATCCTGCTGCAGCGATTTGGCGTGCTCCAGCTTGGCGGCCAGCGTGGCGAGCTCGGTCGCACCGTTGCTCGCGGCTTCACGCGCCTGGGTCAGCTCGGCGTTCAGGCGGCTGGCTTCGGCGCGTTGGCGCTCGTCGAGTTCGGCCAGCCGCTCTTCGAGCGCTTCGAGTTCATCCTCGGCGTGCAGGCGGCTGGTTTCGAGCTGTCGCGCCCGCTCCTGATGCTGGAGCTGAAGCCGCTGCAGTTCATCGCGGTGCGCCTGTTCGCGCTGGGCGAATAGGCGGCCGAAACTGGCGCCTATGCTCGTGTCTTCAGGACTGGGGTCGCTGGGCGATGTCATGACTATGCAGATTCAGTAACGGCTGGGTGCCATCGACCCGTTGTGGACGATTGCGATCCTGACCAGATCGTCAGCAAAGAACTGTGGCATCTCATTGGCGGCTCGTGTGGGAGTCGAAGAGGTTCGGTGGCTTGATCATGGCCTGCTGCGATCATCAATCCACATGATCGAGCACGATGCTCTCAAGCAATTTCAGTATGCCGGCGAACATCAAGGCAAAGAGTACGGCCACCACGGCGTTATAGATGCGGCGGGGTTCCATCGGGTACTCGGGCAGGGTGGGTGTCTGCAGCACGGAGACCTTCTCCAGCATGCGCGTGGCATCGATCCGCCCTTTTTCCATGGCCATGAGAGCCGCCTTGTACAGCTCCTGGGAAAAGTTGACTTCCAGCTGCAGGCGTTGGAATGCCTCCATCGTGGTATTCAGGGGCGTACCACTGGTGTTGGCAAGCCTGGACCTTTCGGTGCTGATCTGCCGGTCGATGGCAGCCAGGGATTGCTGCAGTGATACGCGATTGGGGTGATCACGATCCAGGTTCTTGGGAAGGGAGGCCAGCTGAGTCTGGACTTGGGCGCGTTGCTCATCCAGCTTAGCAATGAGCTGAATGATGCTCTCGGCAGTGGCCTGTGGCGACAGCAGGCCCTTCCTGTTCTGGAAAGCCAGTAGGGCATGGCTTGCCTGTTGAAAGCGTTGTTGCGCCAGATGCACCTGGGTAACCAGAAAGTTGACCTGGGTTTCGGCCATTTCATGACTGAGTTGGTTCATATAGCGTTCGCCTTCACGCACGAGCATGTCCGTGATGGCCCGTGCCGTCTTGGGGTCATAGGCTTGGGCCCTGATACGCAAGACACCGGCAAAATCATCGTAATCGATGAAGACTCTGGACAGGAAATGGCGATGGAACCACTCCATGTCCTTGAACCATAGGCGCGAGAAGAGATCGCGCCTTGCGTCGCTGTAGTGCGTCCGCAGGTCGAGCGCGGCATCCAGTTTCTTGAGCATATCCACGGACAGCAGATATTCCCGCAATAGGAGCTGATCCGTGCGATTCACTCCGGCGACGCCGGCGATCAGCATGGACAGATCGAAACTGGGGGCCGCCACCGAGTCGGTCTTGCGGATGATGACACTGGACTCCGAAACATACCGGTCCGAGGCCACCGCCAGCCAGTACGTCACGGTCAGTACGGCCATCCCCAGGCTGAGCCAGATCAGAGATGAAAACAGTCGGATGGAAAACCAGTTGTTCCTGATTCGCTGAAGGTACTGCCTCAGGCCCTTGTCGGATTTACCTTGTGGCGCTGTCGTGATGCTCACATCGTGTCCTTATAGGCCTTGAGTGCTTCGTCGACTGCATCGAACCATTGGGCCTTGCCTTGGTAGAGGAAAATCCCGGCCTGACAGAATTGCTTGAGTGTGCCTTCGTCGTGAGCCACCATGATCAGCCCGGCCCGATGGGTCATGGCCTTGAAGGCAGCCACCGCCTTTTTGCGAAAAGCCGCGTCACCGGCCGCCGTGACCTCATCGGAGATATAGATGTCGAAATCGAAGGCCAGGGAAAGCGCGAACTGCAGACGGGAGCGCATACCGGAGGAATAGGTGCTCACCGGTTCATCGAAGGACTCGGCCAGTTCGGAAAAGCTCTGGATGAAGGCCAGGCGTTCGGCCAGATCTGCCTCGTGACCGTGTACCCGGCAGACGAACTTGGCGTTCTGGCGCCCGGTCAGGGTGGGTTCCAGCCCCCCCTGCCCCATGGGCCAGGAAAGCCGGCAATGACGTTCCACTCGACCCTTGTTGGGATGATCAACGCCCCCGATGATGCGCAGCAGGGTGGATTTGCCCGCGCCGTTCGCACCGATCAGGCCTACATTGACCTTGGCCGGAATCGTCAGGGTGATGCCTTGCAGGACCCATTTTCCAGGGCCATGCTCGGTCTTGTAGCGCTTGTGCAGATCCTCGATAGCGATCATCGCATCACCAGCTGCACGGCAAAGCGGCGATAGAGCAGCAGGCCAAGAAACAGAGCCACCACCGCCCAGACCAGGAGATACACCATGCTTACGCCCGGAACGGCATGGTAATAGGAGAAAAAACCCATGCGCACGAGTTCCAGCCCATGGGCAATGGGATTGATCATCAATAGGTCACGCCAGGGTTGCGGTACGGTCGCCAGGGGCCAGACGACGCCGGAGATCAGATAGAGCGGCAGCATGACGATCTTGAGTACATGCTCCATCTCCGGCACGAGTTCCATCAGGACCGATGCCACCAGGCCGTAACCCAGACCAAACAGCCATAACCCGAAGGCCGCCACCAAGGCCAGCAGCGGGTCGTGGGGCATGACGTCATGACCCAGCAGGGCAGCGACGGAAAGGATGATGACGGAGACGATGGCCATCAGGAAGGATTCCAGCACAGCGCGGGCGATGGCGGGGTCGAAGGGTTTGACCTGGCGATAGGTGAACAGGGACTTGCTCGAATCGACGGCGTAGGTGACCTGCACTGCCGTACGGCGAAACAGGAAGAAGGCCAGCATACCCACGATGATCCAGACTAAGACATCGGCATTGCCCACGGCGCGCATGCGGATAACGATGAAAAGAAAGGCAATGAAGCCGATGTGCAGGACGGGCTCGGCCAGCAGCCAGAACCAGGCCATGCGCATGTCGAACAGTCGATCCAGCGCCTCGCGCAGGAAGATTGCCCGCCAGACGGCGAAGGAAACGGCCAGTGGGCTGCGCATCAATTGCCCATGGCCCGGTTGAGCGTCACGCTGGGCACCGCAACCGACACCACCAGCCTGAGGAATTTGTTGAATTCCGCTTCCGGCGAGTTGGCCACGTAGATCACGTCCCGATCCTGCACAGGGAAGTTCTGCGTAACGAAGAAAGAGGCGGGATCACGCAGGTCCAGCTGATAAATCACGGGCACCGCCGCGGGCTTGCCCTCCTCAACCTGGCCGTCGATCAGCCGGGCGTCCTCGAAACGGAACACGAAGACACCGCGGGCATCGGCCCGGTTGTCGTTCAGGCCCCCTGAACGGGCCAGAGCCTGGGCCAGGGAAATGCCCTGGGCCTCGAAGGGTATTTCCTCGTTCTTGCCGGTGGCGCCCAGCACGGAAAAGCTTTGTGGCTGATACAGGGCCGTCACCACGTCCCCCGGCTTGAGCAGGATGTTCTGTCGGGGATCCCGGATGACGGCATCGAAGGGCATGGTGGCGGTAACCTTGTCCCGTGAGAGCTGCAGCGTCATGCGGCTGACCTGCTGCTTCACACCGCCACCAGCGGCGATGGCGTCCAGCAGCCGCTCGCCCTTCGGGGTCAATGGCATCCGGGTGCTGGTGTTGACCTCGCCCACTACCGTGACGGTAGAGGTGTTGTTCTGGATGACCCGTGTCAGTACCTGAGGCCTGTTGGCCTTGCCTGTGAGCCGCTTGACGATGTCCGCCTCGATTTCCTGCGTGGTGCGGCCCTTGACCAGCACCTGGCCGGCAAAGGGTATGGTGATCATGCCCTCCTGGGTGACCATCTGCTGCGGGAAGGTCACCACCCGGGTGGTGGTCGATCCTGCCCCGGGATCCAGCACCACGGCGCCAAAGAGCATGGCGGGCGGCGTCTCCCAGACCGACACCTCGAGGATGTCGCCCGGACCGATGAGGTAATTGTTGCCGGCCGTGCTGGGAAAGAGCTCGGCGAACCGGATGGATTTCTTGCTGTCGGCCAGTCTTCTGGCCAGGGCATCGCTGACATCGATGAGGCGGATACCTTCGATACGCCCGGTGTCGTGCCTTTCCTGCACCAGCTCCCGGCTCGCACCGGAACCGGACAGCCACGCCGGATAGGTGGCGCAACCGGACACGAGGAAGGTCGCCACCGTCGAGACCAGCGCCAGGAAACTGCTCCTGTGTTCACGAAACACGGGCATGCTCATGTATTGATTCGACTTTGATGCAGGAGTTTGAGCACATGCTCCAAGTCCTTGTCCGTATGCAAGGCGGAAAGAAAGAAGCGCAAGCGGGCGGCCTTCTCCTCCACCGCGGGGTAAATGATGGGCTGTACGTTGATCCCGGCTTCGAAAAGCCAGTTCGACAAGCCTACGGCCTTCAATGAACTACCGGTGATCATGGGCACCACCGCATGGCCCTGGGCATAGCCGGTATGCAAGCCGATGGCCTGCACACGTTTCAGGAAATGCTGTGCCCTGTCATGTAGACGTTGTACCCGCTCAGGCTCCCGCAGCATGAGACGCAAGGCCGCCAGGGAGGCTGCCGCCAATGGTGGCGCCATGCCCACGCTGTAGACGAAACCCGGGGCGGCGTATTTCAGGTGCTCCACCAGGGCCCGCTCGCCAGCAATGTAACCGCCACAGCCGGCCAGGGTCTTGGAGAAGGTACCCATCCAGATGTCCACCTCCTTGCCCGCCACACCATAGTGTTCCCGAATGCCCCGCCCCGTTGCACCCAGTACCCCCAGAGCATGGGCCTCATCCACCATGAGAAAGGCCTTGTGACGGCGTTTTATGTCGACGAGGGTCGGCAGATCCGGAATGTCGCCATCCATGCTGTAGAGGCCCTCGACCACGATGAGCACGCGCTCGAACTGACTCCGCAGGCTGGACAGCAGGGTATCCAGGGTTGCCGTGTCATTGTGAGGGAAACCGCGCCGTGTGCTGCCCGCGAGCCGGATGCCTTCGAGGACACTGTTGTGGATGAGGCTGTCGTGGACGATCAGGTCCTTGGGTCCGAAGAGATAGCCGATGGTACTGACGTTGGTGGCGTGCCCACTCACGAAGGCGATGCAGTCGTCCACCTCGTAGAGTTCCGCGAGGGCATTTTCCAGCTCTCGCTGGATGGGACGCTCGCCGGCCACGAGCCGGCTGGCCGAAACCGAGGTGCCGTAACGGTCGACGGCATCCTTGGCGGCCTTGCTGACAGCAGGATGCCCCGCAAGACCCAGATAGTTGTAATTCGAAAAATTGATGTACTCCCGACCCTCGATGCGGGTGGTGGCCCCTGCCACCCCGTCGTGGGAGCGAAAGAAGGGATTCTCCAGGCCCAAGCGCTTTGCCGCCGCCTTGGGAACCAGCATTTTTTCATAGCCGGGATGGCGATCGAATCGGGTGAAGGCCTCCGGAATCGACATGTGGGCATTGGTGCGCGATGCCGGCATGACCGGGGACATGGCCTCCACGCCATGCTTTCTGCCCAGTATGCGTTCGATGAGTTGCGCCTTGGTTTTCTGCGCCAGATTGGGTTTACTCATGGGACGATGCCTGTTCCGGTTTTTGCATGTCTGTGCGCGGACGTGCTCAACAACTCGATTTCATCCTGGCTAAGGGTTTCCCCATGCTGGCGTGCGATACCGGAAATCAACTCGGTGGCTGCGCGCTTCTCTGCCTCTTCCGGATCTTCCCCGCACAACTTTTCCACGATGCGGGCGGCAACCCTCTCCACTGTAGGTGCCTCGCTGAGCATCATGGCCGGCAACTGGAGGCCAAAACGCTGCTCCAGTCCCAGGGCCAGTTCCACGGCCATGAGGGAATCCATGCCCAGATCGTGCAGCGAGCGGTTGGGTTCGATGCGTTCCGGAGCGATGCACAGGATCTGGGCCACCTCCTGGATGACCAGGCCGCACACGATCCCGCTCACCTCTGCCGGAGGCCGGTCGGCAATGAGGGCGCGGATATCCAGGGACTCCCCCGTCTGTGGCAGGCTTTGACGATGGCGATTGAGATGCCCGAAGCGCACCCCTGATGCGGAGGGCAATAGACGGGCCAGCACATTCCAATCGAAGTTGGCCGGGATGTACAGGCCGGTACCGTGCACCAAGGCCCGGTCCAGCTCCGCAAGGGCTTCGGCCATACCCATGGGCGGCTTGCCCAGACGCTGCTCCAGGCTGTCCTTGACGGCCCGGTTGCGCAGCAGGTAACCCGCATCGGCGATGGGCCCCCAGGCAATGGCGGTGGCAGGCAGCCCCAATTGGCGACGCAGGCTGACCAGGCCCTCCAAACCGGCGTTGGCTGCCACATAGTTGGCCTGGCCCGGATTGCCCAAAACCGTGGTCACGGAGGAATACAGGACGAAGTGGCCAAGAGGGATGTCCAGCGTGGCCTGATGCAGATGCCAGGCACCCAGGAGTTTGGCATCGAGAACACGTTCTATGCCTGCTGCATCCAGGTTGGCAAGTAGGCGATCGTCGAAGACCGCGGCCGCATGCAGTACGCCCCGCAGCGGGGGCAGGGTCTGTCGGACCCGTTCCACCAAGGCCTTCACGGCCCGGGCATCGGTGATGTCACAGGCCAGGGCATGGGCCTCCACCCCCTGGGCCGCCAGGGTCTCGAGGACCTCCTGGGCCCCCGGGGTGGACGGTCCCCGCCGCCCCACCAGTACCAGGTTGCCCACACCACGATCTGCAAGCCAACGGGCGGAGGCCAGACCAAAACCCGACAGGCCTCCGGTGACGATCCAGGTGCTGTCCTGTTCGAAGCGAAGAGGCCTGGGCACCTCCACCGGAACTCGCAGGGGTGGCCGGGAACCCATCATGTTGACGACGATCTTGCCAATATGCCGTGCCTGCTGCATGACACGGAAGGCATCCACGATGTGCTCGGCAGCAAACCCACGATGGGGCAGAGGTGTCAGCACCTCCTCGCGGAACAGGGCCATGACCTCGCGGAAGAGCCGGGCAGCCTGGCCGGGACGTTCGGTCAGCAACTGGTCGGCGTCGATGCCAAAATAGCTGATGTTGTGCCTGAAGGGACGCAGGCCCAGGGGGGTGTTCTCGAAGAAGTCCCGCTTACCCAGCTCCAGGAAGCGGCCAAAGGGTTTGAGCACATCCAGACCACGGCGCATGGCCTCCCCTGCCAGGGAGTTGAGTACCACATCCACCCCCTCACCACCCGTGGCGTCACGGATGTCGTCGGCAAAGGCCAGGCTGCGGGAATCGAAGACATGATCTGCTCCCAGCAGGGTGACGAAATCACGTTTTTCCTCACTGCCTGCCGTGGCGAAGATCTCCGCCCCCAGGTGACGCGCAAGCTGGATGGCAGCCATACCCACCCCTCCGGCGGCACCGTGGATCAGGACGCGCTCGCCGGGTTGCAGGTCGGCCAGGTGCTTCAGGGCGTAGTACACCGTGAAGAAGGCCGTGGGTACGGTGGCGGCAGATTCGAAGCCCCAGCCCACCGGCACGGGAGCCATGGCATTTGCCCGAGTGACGACATGACTGGCGAAGCATGCGGTGCCGAAGCCCATGACGGCATCACCAGGCATCAGATCCCTGACCCGGGCTCCCACCCGGCTCACCACCCCGGAAAACTCCAGACCTAGGCTGGCACCGGCAAAGCCGTTTTCCACGGCCTCGTCCGGCAACAGGCCCATGACATACATGACATCACGGAAATTCAGGCCCGTGGCCCGAGTGTGCACCTCGATCTCCTCATCCCCCAAGGGACGTTCGGCGGCAGGCAGCCACTGGAGGTTGCGCAACTGCCCGGGCATATGGAAATCCAGGCGGAAACGGCTGTCCTGCGGGGCAATCTGGGGGGAAGCCGCGGCCTCCTCGCGCAGCACCAGGCAGTGGCGCGCCTGGGTGGAAAGCACAACTTCATTGGCACCATCCGGCCGCAGCAGCTCATTCTCCAGCCGGGCCAGGGTATCTAGCGTCATGGGGTCGCAGGCCAGATCGATCAGCGTGCAGGCAAGCTGCGGGCATTCGTTCATGACCACGCGGGCGAAACCCCAGATGGCCGTCTGTGCCGGGTTGGTCGCTACGCCGCCGGGCAGGTCCGAGGCCAGGGCACCGCCACGCGTGACCAGCCACAGGCGTGGAGGATCGTCCCGTGGCCCGGTGAGGGCCTGGACATCCTGCAACAGCCTGACCAGAGTGGCTCGGACCCGCTCCACGTCATCTTGCCAGCCCAACAGATACACCACGTGCGCAAACGGTTTGGACATGACCAACTGCTCCGCCAGCGCAACCTGCTGAGCCATGGACTCCAGGCGCCTGCGCAGCCGATCCGCCAGGGGTCGTGAGGCCTCATCCACCAGCAGCAGCCAGGAGGCCACCGCGGGTGCGGGCAGTTCCTCGGCATGATCAGCTCCACGCCTGGCCTGCAACAGATAGGCACCTTCGGGCAGCCCCTCTGCGGCAGGTTCGAGGAACAGCTCGCAATCCGAAAAACCCGCCTCCATCAGGATGCGTTGCCAGGCCTGGGGCTGCAAAAGGGAAGAGACCGGTGCCTCGGCTGAATTTGGCTGGACCCGCCACCAGTCCGGGTCGATGCCCTCCAGGAAATCGGCACTCCAGTCGGGATGCCTTTCCACCAGCAGCAGCAGACCGTCGGGTACCAGCCAGCGCCAGACCTGCTGCAGGGCCGCCTGGGGAACATTGGTCCGGTGTAGGCTGTGTTGCAGTATGACGATGTCGAATGCCGGGGGCAGCCTTTCGGATGTGGAAAGCATCCAGTCCTGGGCCGTCAGGCTCGCCACGACTGCATTGACATGATCCTGATATTCGGCCTGCAGGCGGCTCTGCAGGGCCTCATCCGACACCGCCAGCACATAATCCAGACGATCCTCAGGCAGGGCCGCCATGAGGGTTTTGGGCAGCTCACTGGCGCCGGCGGCGATTTCCAGGACTCGCAGTCGGCGCGTGGCCGGCCAGGCCTCCGCCAGGCTGTTGAGGCGTTCTTCCAGAACCACGCGCATCCCCAGGAACCCTGGGGCAGTATCGTAGAGCACCTCCGCCACTGGGGATTGCCGCAACTCTCGCGCCAGAGCCTGGCCATCCAACTCGCCGCACAGTAGGGCCGGCAATTGTCGACCCACCCGTCCCATGAGGGTCAGGTGGGGAAGACAGGCAGGCGAATCCCGCAGCAGGCTTTGCCACAGCGTCGCCGCAGCAGGAAGATCCACATCCTCCACCACCGACCAGCGGTCCTGGCTGATCTGCAGGAGTCCCTCCTGGACCAGCAGATTCACCAGCCAGCGGCCGTATGAGGTGCGCAGGCTGTGCTGCCAATCCGCCGGTCGTTGTTGGGCCAGTAGCCGGCAGGCCTCGTAGGCGAAGGACAGTGCCAAGGCTTCGATGAGAGGGAGCGTCTCCTTGAACCAGAGATGGCGTTGCCCGGTGATTTCCGCCAGGCGGCCACGGGCGCACACGGCCAGGTTCTCCAAACCGGTCGACGGCCAATGCCCTTCTTCCCCGGGGTGGGGTTGTAACCAGGGGACGATACGCCAGTTGGATATCCTTCCCGAATCGCTGCGCTTGAGAACCGCGGCCCGAAAGCGGCAGCCTTCGAGCCTGGCCACCAGGGTACCGCTCCCATCCAGTAACTCAAAATCCGCCAGGACCGAGCGGGCGCCGCGGTGCCCCAGTCTTGCCCGCAACCGGACAACCTCTCCTCCACCCCAGTGCTCTAGCCTGCCCGTCCTCACGGGCAACAGGGCAATGCCCTGGCCCGCTTCGATATCCTTGGCGAAGAAATCCACGAGGGATTGAAAGCATACGTCCAGCAGTGCCGGGTGCAGGAGATAGGTCCGGGTCTGTAGGCCCTCCGGCACCTGCAGGCTGACCTCCAGGCTGCCCTGTCCCAGTCTTGCCTCCCGCAACCCCTGGAAGGCGGGGCCATAGCCCAGGCCTATGGATGCTGCGAGGCGGTAATGGATTTCTCCCGTCAGCACCTTGGTCGGGGCCGTGACCGCTTCGATTCGGGGGATGGCTCGTGTTTGCGTGGGCTCCAGCAGGCGTCCGGTGGCATGCAGGGTCCATTCGTCATGGCTGAGACGCTGGCGGCTCTTGATCTGGAAGCCACCATCCCGGGGATTGAGCAGCAGGCGCAGACTGCGGCCCTGCTCAGGGGCCAGAACCATGGGGGTGACGATATCCAGGTCTGCGACAACGAAATGTGTCTCCCCCAGCCATTCACGGGCGGCCGCCAGGGCCATCTCGGCATAGGCGGCACCGGGGAAGAGCATGGCACCACCCACCTGGTGATCGGCCAGCCAGGGGAGCACCCCCGTATCCAGGATGTTCTCCCAAGTGAATTCCCCATCGGGCAGGCGCCAGCCCAGCAAGGGGTGTACCCGCCGGCGATCGATGGCAAGCAGGCTTTCACTGGTCCTGGGGTGCCAATGACGCTCCCGCTGCCAGGGATAGTTGGGCAGGCGTACCCAGGGGAGAGTTTGGGGAAACCAGGCATCCCGTTCGCGCAAGTCACCCAAAAGCTGAATGCGCAGGATGGTCTCTTGGAATCGCTGCACGCCATCGTCGTTGCGCACCAGAGTGGGCATCACCCGAGCCTGGATGTCGGCGGCCGCCAGGCATTCACCGATATAGCGTTGCAGGATGGCATGGGGTCCGATTTCGACAAAGATCCGGCATCCCAGCGCGGCCATCCGGTTGACGGCCTCGGTGAAGCGTACCGGCTCACGCACGTTGCGCCACCAATAACGGGCGTCCAGCGTGTCGCCCGAATGCACCTCACCCGTGACCGAGGAAACGAAGTGGGCCTTGCAGGCGGCTGTAGGGGTCAGGCCCGCCAGCCGCACGACAAGCTCTTCCTCCATGGGCGCCATATGTCGGCTATGGAAGGCATAGTCCAGGTCCAGTATGCGGAAGAACATGCCCTTGCTCCTGACCCGATCCTGGATACGCAGCAAGGTCTCTCGGTCTCCCGTCAGGGTTACGTTCTCCGGACTGTTAAAGCCGGCCAGTTCCACCCGGGGTGGATCGATCCCTTCCATCTCTGCCGACTCTTTCGCCAGCTCCGCCAACACCTCCGCGACGGTCCTGGCCGACATGCCCGCGGCAGCCATGCACCCCGAGCCTCGGGTCTTGGCCTGCACCTGGCTGCGGGTACAGATGACCAGGATGGACTGCTCCAGGTCCAGGGCCCCCGCCGCCCAGGCCGCCGCCACCTCTCCCACACTGTGGCCAGTGACGGCATCCGGTTTGATTCCTGCCTCTTCAAGCAGCCGGGTGATTGCCACCTGGATGGCAAAGAGCAAGGGCTGGGCCACGGTGGTGTCATCGAGCCTGGAGTCGGTCTGCGCGGTATTCAAGGCGTCCAACAGGGAGAAGCCGGCGTGGGGCTGCATGACCTCATCCAACTCGCTGAGCAGACTGGCGAAACGGGGGGATTCTCGTTGCAGCGCACGCCCCATTCCCAGCCACTGACTGCCGTTGCCGGAGTAGACGAAGGCCACACCACCACCTTGGGGCAAGGCGTCTTCAAGATAGACCTGGGGGGCCGCTCCATTCTCGGCAAAGCGCTGCAGCTGGCCTACAGCGGTTTCCGGGGTATCCGCATGCAACACGAGCCGCTTTTGCAGACGTGCGCGCCGCCAAGCCGCGGCCTGGACCAGGGTGCGATAGTCCGCTTGGGTAGCGGATTCCAGGTGCGTGGCGTAGCACCGCGCCAGATCACGCAGGGCAGCATGCGTGTGGGCGGAAAGAAACAGTGGAGGCAGGACCGGCTGTGTGGGATCCTGACCGATAGCGGAATCGGGGATCGGATCGATAGCCCCAGCCTGCGCCGAACTCCGTGCCGTATTGGGGACATGGGCCTGCAGCAGCACATGGGCATTGGCCCCACCGAAGCCAAAAGAGTTCACCCCAGCAATCAATGGCCGGCCAGAAGGAGTCGGCAGGTCTGTATATTTCCTGCACAAGGTCAGGTTGAGGCCCTGGAAATCGATCTGGGGATTCGGCGCTTGCAGGTGCAGGGCCATCGGCAGGGCACGATTTTTCAGGGCGAGCACCGCCTTGACCAGCCCGGCCATGCCGGAGGCCGCCTCCAGATGCCCCAGGTTGGCCTTCACCGAACCCACGGGCAAGGGTGTGTCGCGTTCCTGTCCATAGACCAGACCGATGGCCCTGGCTTCCACCGGATCCCCCACCGCCGTGCCGGTACCATGGGCCTCGATGAAATCGACATCCCCGGCGGCCAGGCCACAGCGGCTCAGCACCTGGCGCATGAGCTCGGCTTGAGCTTCGCTGCTGGGAATAGTGATGCCCGTCTTGCGCGCGCCATCCGTGTTCACACCACTGGCCAGGATGACGGCCTGGATATCATCCCCCTCGGCCAGCGCCCGTTCATAGGGCTTGAGCAGCAGGACGGCACCGCCCTCGGAACGCACGTAACCATCTCCGTCCGCGTCGAAAGCGCGACAGCGTCCAGTGGCCGACAGCATGGAGGCCTTGGTGAAACCCACGAAGGGATAGGGATGCAACAGCAGGTTCACCCCTCCCACCAGCGCCGTCGTGGCCTCCCCAGTCTGCAGCGCACGACAGGCATGGTGCAGGGCCACCAGTGAAGACGAACAGGCCGTATCCACTGCCAGGGAGGGGCCGTGCAAATCGTAGAAATAGGACAGACGGTTGGCGGCGATGCTGAGGGTGTTGCCCGTCATGGTATGGGCGGACAGACTGGCCAGATCGTCCAATCCCCGGGTGCCGTAATCCAGGGACGAGATACCCACATACACCGCGCAGTCGGAGCCCGCCAAGCTCGAAGGCAGCACCCCGGCGTTTTCCAAGGCCTCCCAGGACAGCTCCAGAAGCAAACGCTGCTGGGGATCGAGCCAGGCCGCCTCACGCGGGGAAATGCCAAAGAAGTCCGCATCGAACCCGTCGATGTCTGGCAGCACCCCGGCGGTAAAGGTGATGCTGCGCCCCGGTTCGGAGCGCCTGGCATGCTGCAGTTCGTCAGTCGCCCAGCGCTCGGCCGGAACCTGACTGATCAGGTCACGCCCATCCCTCAGGGCAGCCCAGAGGCTCTGCTCATCGTTGCAGCCGCCAGGAAAGCGGAAGGCCATGCCAACGATGGCAATGGGGCGCAAGACGTGTTTCAAATTCCTATCCCTGATGCCTGTTGCATCCCGCTTGGTGCAAAGACCATAGCCACGTGAAGATCAACAGGGCAATAAGCGGACCTTTAGGTCCTGTTATTGGATCACCGCCATCCTGGAATGAATCTCCATGTGATACTTTTTCCCGGTGTTCGAATACTTGGATTGGGCACACCTGCCTAAGGCCAACTGCAATCGGAAAGCAGCAATGGTAGGCGCGATTGGACTCGAACCAACGACCCCCACCATGTCAAGGTGGTGCTCTAACCAGCTGAGCTACGCGCCTAAGGTCGGGGCGGATTCTATCCAAAGCCGTTCTCTTGGGGCAACGGGATTTTCTCCGCATCCGGTGCATGTCGGGGCGTGGTGGGACGGCATAAGGGGCCATGCTTCATTTCCATCCATCGTGCACGGGATCGCGTCCCGAGCGCCTGCCCCGCCAATGTCAGCGGACGGGGGCCGCAAACACGCCGTTTCTGTGCCGAATCCGGTCCGACAGCTAGAATCGCGGAAGTTCATCACAGCATCCTGCTTCCATGCCCCGCCAGATACTGGTCACTTCCGCCCTGCCCTACGCCAACGGCTCCATCCACCTGGGCCACCTGGTGGAATACATCCAGACCGATATCTGGGCTCGTTTCCAGCGCATGCGGGGGCACAGCTGCATCTACTGCTGCGCCGACGACACCCACGGCACTCCCATCATGCTGCGTGCGGAGAAGGAGGGCATCACCCCTGAGGCCCTCATCGAGCGGGTGTGGCACGAGCACAAACGGGACTTCGACGGCTTTCACATCGCCTTCGACAATTACCATTCCACGCACACGCCGGAGACCCGCCACTACGCCGACACCATCTACACCCGTCTGCGGGACGCCGGGCTCATCGAAGTGCGGGCCGTCGAGCAGTTCTTCGACCCGGTCAAGCAGATGTTTCTGCCGGATCGCTTCGTCAAGGGGGAGTGTCCCAGGTGTCACGCCAGGGATCAGTATGGCGACTCCTGTGAAGTATGCGGCGCGGCCTACCTGCCCACGGAACTGATCGATCCATATTCCGCCGTGTCCGGCGCCGCACCGGTACGCAAGGAATCGGACCACTACTTCTTCAGACTCTCGGATCCGCGCTGCGTGGAGTTCCTGCGCACCTGGATCGTGCCGCCCCAGGTCCAGGCAGAAGCGGCCAACAAGCTGAACGAGTGGCTGGAGGGTGGCCTGGCGGATTGGGACATCTCCCGGGACGCACCATACTTCGGCTTCGAGATTCCGGATGCGCCGGGCAAGTATTACTACGTGTGGCTGGACGCCCCCATCGGCTACCTGGGCAGTTTCCGGAACCACTGCGACAGGCACGGCCTGGACTTCGACGCCTACTGGAAGCCGGATTCCGGCGCTGAGGTGTACCACTTCATCGGCAAGGACATCCTCTACTTCCATGCCCTGTTCTGGCCGGCGGAGCTGCACCACTCCGGCTTCCGCACTCCTACGGGAGTGTTCTGCCACGGCTTCCTGACCGTGAACGGCGCCAAGATGTCCAAGAGCCGGGGGACCTTCATCACGGCAGAGAGCTACCTGCGCCACCTGAACCCGGAATGGCTGCGGTACTACTACGCCGCCAAGCTCAACGGCAGCATGGAGGACATCGACCTCAACCTGGAAGACTTCGCTGCCCGCGTAAACAGCGATCTTGTGGGCAAGTACGTGAACATCGCCAGTCGCTGCGCCGGCTTCATAAGCAAGCGGTTCAATGGTCGGATTTCAGGGGAAGAATTACCAAAGCTTGATCCATCCCCATACATTGCCCAGCAGTCTCAGGAAGAAATGCAAAGAAAAATGGAGGCTGCCCGTAAAACCCCGTCGGGCCCAGGCTTTATCGCCCACGCGAAAGGGTACATCGTCCAACCTCAATTCGATGAAACCGACATTGTTGGGTGGTCCCAGGCAAGAGGGGTGGAAATCGCGCAAGCATATGAGGATAGAAACTTTGCCCTTGCGCTACGGTTGATCATGGAGCTGGCGGACATCGCGAACCGATACATCGCGGAGCGGAAACCTTGGGAGATGGCCAGGCAGGAGGATCGCGACAGTGAGCTACACGAAGTCTGCTCGGTTGCCCTCACCTTGTTCCGTAACCTCACGGTGTATTTGAAACCGGTGTTGCCCGTGCTTGCGGAGCAAGTGGAATCCTTCCTCAACGTCGCTCCATTGACCTGGGCAGATGTTCTGAGCCCCTTGCCGCCCGGCCATGCCATCAACGAGTACCAGCATCTGATGACCCGCATCGACCCCAGGAAAATCGAGGCCATGGTGGAAGAAAACCGACGGAATCTGGCCCCCGCCCCCACCCCCGAGCCGGCGCCGGCACGCCACGCCGAGCACCAGCAGCACGTGGCCCAGACGGACGAGGCCAAGGTGCCCGAGTCGCGGCACATCGGTATCGACGACTTCACCAGGGTGGATCTGCGGGTGGCCCGCATCGCCAACGCCGAGCATGTGGAAGGCGCGGACAAGCTGCTGAAACTCACCCTGGACCTGGGCACCGAAACCCGCACCGTGTTCGCCGGCATCAAGGTTGCCTATGACCCGGCCAGCCTGGTGGGACGGCTGACGGTGATGGTGGCCAACCTGGCACCGCGCAAGATGAAGTTCGGTATGAGCGAGGGCATGATCCTGGCCGCATCCGACGATCAGGGCCGGCCTTTCCTGCTCGCCCCCGACAGCGGTGCCCGGCCGGGCATGCGCATCAGATAGGTGCTGGCATGCTGACCCGCCACCTGCGCATCACAGGCCGGGTCCAGGGCGTGTGGTATCGGGAGTCCATGCGCCGGGAGGCAGAACGCCTGCAGGTCAACGGCTGGGTGCGCAACACCCTGGATGGGGCGGTCGAGGCCGTGATCCAGGGTGAAGAGGCCGCGGTGGAAGCCCTCATCGCCTGGGCCCGCGAAGGCCCGCCTGCGGCACGGGTGGAAGGTGTGAACGTCTCACCCGCGAGCGGTCGTTTCCAGGGTTTCGAGCGCCTGCCCACCACCCGAGGAGACACCGGATGATGCGCAGGCCGACATTGCGATGGCTGTGAGGTGGCATGCTGACAACCACAGCAAGGGATTTCTCCCTCCGGTCGACATGACAGACGGGGATCGATCGCCGGTCGATATGACTGTGGCGTGGCTTCTCCACCCGCCGTAAGGGCCGGCAGCCCTGCCGGTCATTTCCACGACCTGCCAGCCCGACGCCGAGGCCCACCGAACCGGCATCTGACCCGTCATGCCGGCACCCGGTCCTATCATTCCGGCATCTGGTCCTGTCGTTCCGGCACCTGACCCTGTCATTCCGAACGCAGTGAGGAATCTCGGCAAGCAGTCCACACCTTACCTCCTCGGCGTCCAGCCACACGCCATTCCGAGCGCGGTGCGGGATCGGATATAACGCCCTGCACTGGCGACAACGCATCCCAGCCTCCAAGATGACTAGGCCCGTGGCCTCAGTCCCAGGCAGAAATCCGCCACCAAGCCTTCGCCGGTCCGCACCAGGTCGAAGCTCTCCGGGTCCAGTAGCCAGTTCCGGATCAGGCCATCCACCAGGGCATACAGGCCTATGACCGTGCGTTCGATATCCGTGCCTGGGTCCACCTGGCCCTTGGCCACGGCGTGGCGCAAGCCCTCCTGCATATCACGCAGGCAGTGACGGCGGCTCTCCTGCTGCCTGACCAGCATCTCCGCCATCTCACCCACGAATTCGCACTTGAAGCTGAAGATATCGAACACCCGCCTGGAACGAGGATCATTGGCCACCATGGCCAGAACGCCCAGGGTGGAATCCCGCATCTTGGCCAGGGGGTCCACGAGGGCCACGTCGGCCAGGGCCTGGTGCATGGCTTCCAGCGGCAGGTGCACACGGTCATTCATGGCCTGCAGCAGGGCCGCCTTGTTGGCGAAGTGCCAATAGATGGCACCCCGGGTCACGCCCGCAGCGGTCGCGATCTGCGTCAGGGTGGTGTGACCTACGCCCCTTTCACGGAAAACCTGTTCCGCCGTATCCAGGATGCGGGTGCGAGTTTCCTGGGCGTCTTCCTTGGTTCTGCGTACCATTTCTCTGGTGACCGAAAAATTTTCGCAATAGTAATACAAGTCCATATTTACATACATTCATGGATGTATGTATATTTCCGCTCTTACGCCTTGTCCCGGAGACCACCGTGAACCGCTTTCTGCCCGCGACCGTCGTCCTCCTTTCCCTCATTCTTTCCGCCTGTGGCAAGCAATCCGAGCAACAGGCCGGCGGTCCCTCCGGTAGCGGTATGCCCCCACCGGAGGTTGAGGTGATCAGCGTGACACCCGTGACCGTGCCCCAGACCATCTCGGCTCCCGGCCGACTGACACCGGTACGCGTGGCGCAAGTGCGGGCCCGGGTGGAAGGCATCCTGGAGCGGCGTGAATACACCGAAGGCAGCGAGGTGAAGGCAGGTCAGGTGCTGTTCCGTATCGACCGCCGCACCCTGACGGCCAGCCAGGAGGCCGCCAAGGCCACCCTGGCACGCGCCAAGGCCACGGCCCTCATCGCCGGCCAGAACCTGGATCGCCTGCAAGGCCTGAAGGACACCCAGGCCATCGCCAAACAGGAATATGACCAGGCCAAGGCGGCGAAGGCCCAGGCGGACGCGGACGTGGCCGCGGCCCAGGCCGCCCTGGCCCAGGCGGACATCAATCTGGCGTATGCCACGGTGACGGCCCCCATCTCCGGCCGCATCGGCAGGGCCCTGGTAACGGAAGGCGCCCTGGTCGGCCGGGGCGAGGCCACGCACCTTGCCACCATCGAGCAATACGACCCCATCTGGGTGGACTTCGCCCAATCCAGCGCCGAATTCATCCGCCTGCGCGAGGCGGTCAAGCGCGGCACCGCCAAGGCTACCCGGGCCACCGCCACCCTGATCCTGGAAAACGGACAGGAATATGGCCGTCCGGGCAGGCTGTTGTTCAACGACCTGAGCGTGGACCCCACCACCGGTTCCGTGGGTCTGCGCGCGGAGTTCGCCAACCCCGAGCGGGAGCTGTTGCCTGGCCAGTTTGTCACCGTGCGCCTCACCGTGGCCGAAGCGGAAAACGTCATGGTCGTGCCACAAAAGGCCGTGCAGGTCTCGCCCCAGGGCCAGATGGTGTTGCTGCTCACGCCCGAAGGCATGGTAGAGCCCCGGCCGGTGAAGACGGCCGGCCTGTCCGGCAGCGACTGGATCATCACCGAAGGCCTGCAAGGTGGCGAGCAGGTCATCGTCAATGGTCTGCAGAAGGTGCGTCCCGGAGCGCCGGCCAAGGCCGTCTCCGTCAAGCAAGCCCCCGTGAACGCCCGTTAAGGACGCGCCATGCTGCCTCGCTTCTTCATCGACCGTCCCATCTTCGCCTGGGTCATCGCCCTGGGCATCCTGCTCGCCGGCATCCTGGTCTTCCCCAAGTTGCCCGTCTCCCAGTATCCGGATGTGGCGCCTCCTGCCCTGCAGATCACCGCCACCTACCCGGGTGCGTCCGCCAAGGTGGTGGAAGACACCGTCACCACGCTCATCGAGCAGGAGATGAACGGTATCGAGAACCTGTTGTACATGGAGTCCAACAGTGACGCGACCGGCACCCTCGCCCTGACCATGACCTTCGCCACCGGCACGGATCTGGACATTGCCTCGGTGGAAGCGCAAAACCGCATCAAGCGGGTGGAATCCCGCCTGCCGGAGGAAGTCCGGCGCCAGGGCATCGTAGTGACCAAGGCGCGGCGCAATTACCTGGTGTTCCTCACCGTGTTCTCGCCGGATCAGAGTCGCAACGCCGTCGATCTGGGCAGTTTCGTGGCCGCCAATGTCCTCGATCCCATCCGGCGCGTGCCCGGCGTGGGGGAGGCGCAGCTGTTCGGCACGGAATACGCCATGCGCATCTGGCTGGACCCCCTCAAGCTGGCCAACTACGGCATGAGCCCAGGACAGGCGCTGGCGGCGGTACAGGCCCAGAACGTGCAGCTGGCCACCGGCGAGCTGGGCCAGGCCCCTGCGGTAAAGGGCCAGGAACTGGCTGCCACGGTCATCACCCGGGGCCGACTCTCCACACCGGAGCAGTTCGGCGACATCCTCCTGCGCACGGACGGTACCGGTGCCGCCGTGCATCTACGTGATGTGGCGCGCATCGAACTGGGGGCGCAGGACTACAACATCCGCGCCCGCCTCAATGGCCAGCCGGCCGCGGCCGTGGGCATCAAGCTGGCTCCCGGCAGCAATGCCCTGGCAACCGCCAGGGCGGTGCAGGCACGCATGACGGAACTGGCCAAATATTTCCCCGAGGGCATCAGCTGGGACGTGCCCTACGACACCTCGCGTTTCGTGGAGATCTCCATCCGCGAGGTGGCCAAGACCCTGGGAGAAGCCTTCCTGCTGGTATTTCTGGTGATGTGGCTGTTCCTGGGCAAGCTGCGCATCGCCATCATTCCCGCCGTGGTGGTGCCCGTGTCGCTGGTCGGCACCCTGGTAGGCTTGTATCTGCTGGGTTATTCCATCAATGTGCTGACCCTGTTCGCCATGGTGCTGGCCATCGGCATCGTCGTGGACGATGCCATCGTCGTGGTGGAAAACGTCGAGCGCATCATGTCCAGAGAGGGACTTACCGCACGCGAGGCCACCTACAAGGCTATGGGCCAGATCTTCGGCGCCATCATCGGCATCACCATTGTGCTGTCGGCGGTGTTCGTGCCCATGGCCTTCTTCAGCGGTTCCGTGGGCGCCATCTACCGTCAGTTCTCCGTCACACTGGTGACCACCATGCTGTTCTCCGCCCTCATGGCCCTGACCCTGACGCCGGCCATGTGCGCCACCCTGCTGCGTGGCCTGGAGCAGAGTGGCCTGGGGCATGTGTCCAAGGGATTGCTGGGCTGGTTTCACCGATTCTTCGAGCGCGTCACCGGGGGCTACGTGGGCGGCGTCTCACGCGCGCTCAAGGGCCCATTGCGCATGTTCGCCGTATACCTGGCCATCGTTGCCGGTACCGGCTGGCTGTTCGGCAAACTGCCCACGGGGTTCCTGCCGGACGAGGATCAGGGTTATCTCATCAGCATGGTGCAACTGCCGGCTGGGGCCTCCCAGGAGCGTACGGAAAAGGTCCTCTCCCAGATGGAACAGTTCTATCTACGGCAGGCGGAAGTGGAAAAGGTGGTGGGCGTACTGGGCTTCTCCTTCCTGGGCAAGGGGCAGGACGCGGCCATCGCCTTCGTGCGCTTCAAGGACTGGGATGAGCGTCCCGGCCAGGAACATCACGCCCTGACCATCGTACAACGCGCCAACCAGATGCTGTACGGCATCAAGCAGGCCATGATCTTCGCCGTCAACCCACCCTCCATTCCGGAACTGGCGGCCGTGGGGGGATTCGACTTCCGCTTGCAGGACCAGTCCGGCCTGGGTCGCGGAAAGCTCATGGAGGCCCGTAACCAGATATTGGGTCTGGCCTCGCAGGACCCCCGCCTGGTGGGGATACGCCCCGAGGGCAAGGAGCCCGCCACGCAACTGTTCCTGGATATCGATCGTGTCAAGGCCAGCAGCCTGGGCATCAACCTGGCGGAGCTCAACCAGACTCTGGCCGTGGCCCTGGGCTCCGCCTACGTCAACGACTTCATCCGCGATGGTCGCGTGCTGCGGGTGGTGATGCAGGTGGACGCCCCCGCCCGGGCCACGCCGGAAGGGTTGCTGTCCCTGCGCGTGCGCACGGCCCAGGACACCATGGTGCCCCTGTCGGAGATCGCCACGCCGCACTGGACCCTCGACTCACCCAAGCTGGATCGCTACAACGGCGTGCCCGCGGTGAAGATCGTCGGCAACCCTGCGCCGGGTTACAGCAGCGGTGACGCCATGCAGGCCATGGAAGAGCTGGCCACCAAACTGCCACCCGGCTTCGGCTACGAGTGGTCGGCCACCTCCTACGAGGAAAAGCTGTCCGGCACCCAGGCCCCCATCCTCTTCGCCCTGTCCATCGTCGTCGTGTTCCTGTGCCTGGCGGCCCTGTATGAAAGCTGGAGCGTACCCCTGTCGGTGCTCCTCGTGGTGCCGCTGGGAGTATTCGGCGCGGTGCTGGCCACCACCCTGCGCGACCTGCCCAACGACGTGTACTTCAAGGTGGGTTTCATCACCATCATCGGCCTGTCCTCCAAGAACGCCATCCTCATCGTGGAATTCGCGCGCCAGCTGGAGGCGCAGGGCAAATCCACCCTGGAGGCGGTGATGGGGGCCTGCCGCATGCGTTTCCGGCCCATCATCATGACCTCGTTCGCCTTTCTGTTCGGCGTCCTGCCCCTGGCCATATCCACCGGCGCCGGTGCCTCCAGTCGCCATGCCATCGGCACCGGCGTCATGGGCGGCATGGTCGCCGCCACGGTCCTGGGGGTATTCCTGATTCCCATCCTCTACCTGCTGGTGCGCCGCCTGTTCCCGGGGCCCGTCAAATACCACGGCGCCGCGCTGCAAGGAGACGAGCATGCATAAGACCGTACTCAGCGTACTAACCCTGCTTGCCCTCGTGGGCTGCGTCAATGTGCCCAGCCTGAGGCAGCCCGAACTGGACCTGCCCGGGACCTGGGGCGGCCCGGTTCAGGCAGAAGGGTCGCACAGCCGCCTGCCCGCGCCGGACTGGTGGAAATCCTTTGGTGATGCCCAGCTGGATGCCCTCGTCGAGGAGGCACTGACGCACAACACCGATATCCGCATGGCCGCCGCGAACATCGAAGAGGCACGCGCCAATCTGGGCATGACTCTGGCGGATGAAGGTGTGCAGGCGCAGGGCACGGTGGACGTGAAGCGCACGCGCCGCAGTCAGCGCGGCAGCATGCCCGCCCCGGGCAGCCCCATCAACGACAGCTTTCAGTTCCAACTCCAGGCTGCCTATGAGCTGGATCTGTGGGGCCGCCTGCGGGAAGCCAGCGAGGCCGCCCGGGCCGACCTGCTGGCGAGCGAATATGCCAGGGAGGTGGTACGAACCAGCCTCATCGGCGACGTGGCGCAGGCCTACTTCAGCCTGCGCGCCCTGGATGCGCAGCTGGACCTGGTGGAGCAAACCCTGGGCAACCGCCGTGCCGCCGAGGACCTGCAAAGATTGCGCCTGGAGGCCGGCGTGGCCTCGGAGCTGGACATGCGCCAGGCGCAAGCGGAGCGCGCCGCCCTGGAAGCCAACCGGGCCCAGTTGACGCAGACCATCGGCCAGCAGGAATTGGCCCTGGCCGTGCTGGTGGGGCGCAGCCCCCGCGCCCTGGTACAGGATGGCGTGACCCGCGGCCAGTCCCTGCAGGCGCTGCAGGGGCTGGTGGAACCGCCCGCCATACCCGTGGGCCTGCCTTCGCAGCTGTTGCAGCGGCGTCCCGACCTGCGCCAGGCCGAACAGCGGCTGCGCGCTGCCCACGCTCGCATCCGCGAGGCCAAGGCCGCCGTCTATCCGGACCTGGAGCTTTCCGCCTACCTGGGCTCGGAGAGCAAAGCCCTTGCCAACCTGTTCTCCGGCCCCGCCGCCGTCTGGGGCGTGGGCGTGGGCATCGTGCAGAGCATCCTCAACGGTGGGCGCACCCAGGCTGCCCTGGACATCCGCGACGCACAGCAGACCCAGGCCCTCCTTGCCTATGAGCAGACCGCGCGCCAGGCCTTCCGTGAGGTGCTGGACGCCTTGATCGTGCATCGCCAGGCGCGGGAACAGGCGCAGGCGGAAGACCGCCGCAGCGCAGCCCTGGGCAGCAGCCTGAACATTGCCGAACTGCGCTACCGCAATGGCCTCACCAGCTACCTGACGGTGCTGGATGCGCAACGCAACCTACTGCAGGCGGACCTCAACCGCATCGAGGCCCGCCGCGCCCAGCTGGTGGCGGCGGCCAGCCTGGCCAAGGCCCTGGGTGGTGGCTGGCAGGACAACCGCGAGGCTCGGGCAGATACCCTGACAAGCCGCGAGACGGCGAGCAATTGAACCCCGGGACGGAGCTTCGCGTCCCGTCCTCCCGGGCCGGCTCCGGTGGCACATTTGTCCCGGCCAGGCCCAGACCCTATCCTGACATCCTTTGTGCTCCCGCCAGACCATGTCCATCACCATCAAGACCCCGGAACAAATCGAAAAAATGCGCCTGGCCTGCCGCCTCGCCGGCGAAGTGCTGGACTTCATCACCCCCTTCGTGAAGCCGGGGGTGACCACGGGCGAGCTGGACAAGCTGTGCCATGACTACATGGTGGACGTGCAAGGCTGCATCCCCGCCCCTCTCAACTACGCCCCCAATGGCCACAAACCCTATCCCAAGTCCATCTGCACCTCGGTGAACCACCAGATCTGCCATGGTGTGCCCGGCGAGAAGGTGCTCAAGCCAGGGGATGTGGTGAACCTGGACATCACCACCATCAAGGACGGCTGGCACGGCGACACCTCGCGCATGTTCTATGCGGGCGAACCCTCCATCCAGGCCCGGCGCCTCACCGAAGTGACCTACGAGTGCATGTGGAAGGGTATCGCCGAGGTACGCGCCGGTGCCCACCTGGGCGATATCGGCGCGGTCATCCAGCGGCATGCCGAGGCACATGGCTTTTCGGTGGTGCGCGAGTTCTGCGGGCACGGCATCGGCGCGCGTTTCCACGAGGAACCCCAGGTCCTGCATTACGGCAAGGCCGGTACCGGGCCCAGGCTGGAGGCGGGCATGATCTTCACCATCGAGCCCATGATCAACGCCGGCAAGCGGGACATCCGCGTCCTGGGCGATGGCTGGACCGTGGTGACCAAGGATCACAGCCTGTCCGCACAGTGGGAGCACACCGTGCTGGTCACCCCCACGGGCTACGAGGTGCTCACCCTGTCTGCGGGCGCACCCCCGCCCCCCGCCTTCATCCAGGCTTGAACATGCGGTCCGGGGCGGTCGCGGCCTGGCGGGCGCGCATCGCCACAGGCCGCGCGCGGCTCATCGCCACCTATCTGGCCCGCCCGCATGCGGCCAGCCTGCTGGCGGGCCTGAGTCAGCTGACCGATGCGGTGTTGGCAGAAATCTGGGCCGCGCACGTATTGCCCGAAAACTCCGCCCTGGTGGCTGTGGGGGGCTACGGCCGGGGCGAGCTCTACCCCCATTCCGACGTGGACCTGCTCCTGTTGCTGGGGGATGAGGTACCCGTGCGCGAGCAGGCCCGGCTTGAGCCCCTGGTGGCCCTGCTCTGGGACGTGGGCCTGCCCATCGGCCACAGCGTGCGCACCCTGGCCCAGTGCCGGATCGAGGCCGCGCGGGACCTGAGCGTGCAGACCAACCTGCTGGAAGCACGCTGGCTGGCCGGCAACCTGCCCCTGTTCCAGCGCCTGCTCCAGGCACAAAGGGACTGGCTGGACCCGGTGGCCTTCTTCGAGGCCAAGCTGCTGGAGCAGGGCGACCGCCATCTGCGCCAATCGGACACGGCCCTGCTGTTGGAGCCCAACCTGAAAGAAAGCCCGGGCGGCCTGAGAGACCTGCACACCGTGCTATGGGTGAGCCAGGCCGCGGGTCTGGGTCACCGCCTGCAGGATCTGACCCGTTCCGGCCTGCTGCGCCGGAGCGAAGGCCGGACCCTGGGGAGGCAGCTGGATTTCCTGGCACACCTGCGCATCCGCCTGCATCTGGCCGCGAAACGGCGGGAAGATCGCCTGCTGTTCGAATTCCAGGAGGCCATCGCCACAGGTCTGGGTGTGACACCGCATCCCTCCCGCCGCGCCTCGGAACGTATGATGCAGCGCTATTACCGCGTGGCGCGCCATATCCGCCTGGTCAACGAGCTGGTACTCGGGGCGCTGCGCAACCGCCTGCATGCGCCGCCTCCCGCCCGGGCCCTGCCCCGCACCGATCACTTCCGTGCCGTGGGCGCCCTGCTGGACGCGGACGAGGAGGTCTTCGCGCGCCACCCGCACCTGCTTCTGGAAACCTTTCTGCTGCTGACCCGGGAAACCGAACTGCTGGGCTGCACGCCCCGGTTGCTGCGGGGCCTGTGGCGCGCTGGTCGCCTCATCGACGCCGATTTCCGCAAGGACACGCGCAACCACCGCCGCTTTCTCGAGCTCCTGGCCGCCCCCCGAGGGGTGACGCATGCACTGCGTCTCATGCACCGCCTGGGCCTGCTGGGACGCTACATCCCCCTGTTCGGCCGTATCACCGGACAAATGCAGCATGACCTGTTCCACATCTATCCGGTGGATGAACACACCCTCATGGTGGTCAGCAACCTGCGCCGCCTGGCCCTGAGTGGATACGCACACGAATACCCCCTGGCCCACCGGCTCATGTCGGATTGTCCGCGCCAGGACCTGCTCCTGCTGGCGGCCCTGTTCCACGACATCGCCAAGGGCAGGGGTGGGGACCACTCCCGGCTGGGCGCGCTCGACGCCCGGCGCTTCTGCCTCGGCCAGGGCCTGCCGCGGGAAGATGCCGAGCTCGTGGCCTGGCTGGTGGCCGAACACCTGAGCCTGTCCAACACTGCACAGAAACAGGATCTGTCGGACCCTATCGTCATCCGCCGATTTGCCCAGCGCTGCGGCAGCCTGGAACGGCTCACGGCCCTGTATCTGCTCACGCATGCAGATATCCGCGGCACCAGTCCCAAGGTCTGGAGCGCCTGGAAGGATCAGCTCATGCAGCAGCTCTACCTGGCCGCGCGCCAGGTGCTGGCGGGCGATGCGGGTCAGCCGGACAGCGTGGAGCGCAAGAAGGAGGATGCACGCGCGCAACTGCGCCTGCACGGCTTCATGCCAGGCGTGGAAGACAGCCTGTGGAAACGCCTGGACGATGTGTATTTCATGCGTCAGAGTAGTTCGGACATCGCCTGGCAGACCCGTGCCCTGCTGCCGCTGCTGGCAAGGCAGCGCATCATCGCGCGCACCCGCCTGGCCCCCGTGGGGGAAGGTATCGAGGTGCTCGTCTATGCCCCGGACATCAAGGCCCTCTTCGCCCGCATCTGCGCCTTCTTCGCGCGCCAGGGCTATTCCATCCTGTCCGCCCGCATCCATACCACGCGGGACGGCTTCGCCCTGGATACCTTCTACGCCGTGGCCCCGGACCAGGAGCCGGGTAGCTACCGCGATGTCATGAGTTTCATCGAGCACGAACTGGAACAGGAACTGGCCCAGGTGGACAAGCCGCTGCGGGTACCCTCGGGCCGGCTGTCCCGACAGCTCAGGGCCTTCCCCCTGAATCCCAGCGTCAGTCTGGAACGCAGCGAGCACGGGCAAGACTTCCTGCTCTCCTTCACCGCCGGGGATCGGCCCGGGCTTCTGGCCCGGGTGGCAGAGCTGCTCTGCCGACATGAGGTGAACGTCAGCAGCGCGCGCATCAACACCCTGGGCAATCGGGCCGAGGACGTGTTCGTGCTGCAGGGCGAGGCGCTGGAAGACCCCAGCCACCGTCTGCTCCTCGAGCAGACCCTGCTGGGTATCCTGCGCCTGTGAGGTGCAGCTCCCCGAGCCCATAGCCCAGATATTTCACCGCCCCTCTGATCCTGTAAGCGGTGGGTGTTGTCGGAGAGGAGGCTCAGGCTGGTGGATTGCTCAATGATCGAGCAGTTTCCTGTGCCGAGAGCAAACTCCCCCCTACCCCCGAAGCGTCGACATGTCGGGGCCGCACTCGGGATGGTTCATGGAGAAGCGCGCGCGGGCGGCGATGAGGAAGAGGTCGCGCAAAGGGTGATGCGAAGCGGGCAGGATGCGGATGCGTCGGGTATTGCGGATCACCGCCGCGCCGACCTTCAGCAGTTATATCCGGATGGTCGCCACACTTGCCCGGGCAGATCGGTACCCGGCAAGGCCAACTCGCGCAGGCGCTGCATCAAGGTATAGGCCAGGGCCGAGAACAGGCAGCACAGCCAGTTGGCGAGAAACTTCCGGCTGCTGGCGCGGGTGCCGAAGAGATCGAGCTGGGTCTCCTTGGTCCGGTTCTCGGCCTCCCCGCGCCGGCAATACAGACCGTCCAGACCGTCGTAGAGGGCTGCGGCCGGCTGGGTCAGGTTGGTGACGATGAAACGCGGGTTGGCCCCCTGGCTGCCACACTCCAGGCGGGTGACGAGGCGGCGTTCCCGCTCCCAACTGTCGACGGCATAGCGGAATTCCCGGATCCGGCGCTGCTTGGTCTGCGTGCCCGGGAGCTGTTCGGCCATCTCCTGTTCCCAGTCGGCGGCGATCCGATGCAGGCGGGCATCCTTCGCTGCGCCGATGACATGGCCGACCGCCTGGCGCTCGCACCAGCGGGTGAGGTGTTGCCGACAGAAGCCGGGATCCCCGCGCACGATGATGCGCACTTCGGGCCAGGTCTGGCGCAGCCGGATGACCAGGAGCCTGTCCACGGCGGCGGAGCTGTCTGCCCGCTTCATCAACGACCGGCACCTGCCGGACAAGGCCATCGACGTCATCGACGAGGCCGGCGCCGCCCAGCGCATCCAGCCCAAGTCCAAGCAGAAGCGCATGATCACCACCCGGGAAATCGAGGACATCGTCGCCAAGATCGCGCGCGTGCCGGCCAAGACCGTGGCCAGCGACGAGCGCAATGCCCTGAAGAAGCTGGACCGGGACCTGAAGGCCGTGGTGTTCGGCCAGGACGCGGCCATTCACGCCCTGGCCACCGCCATCAAGATGTCGCGCTCCGGCTTGGGCAATCCGGCCAAGCCCATCGGCTCCTTCCTGTTCTCCGGCCCCACCGGCGTGGGCAAGACCGAGGTGGCGCGGCAGCTGGCCTTCACCCTGGGCGTGGAGTTGATCCGCTTCGACATGTCCGAGTACATGGAGCGCCATGCCGTCTCCCGTCTCATCGGCGCGCCCCCCGGCTATGTGGGCTTCGAGCAGGGCGGCCTGCTCACCGAGGCCATCACCAAGACCCCTTACGCCGTGCTGCTCCTGGACGAGATCGAGAAGGCCCATCCGGACATCTTCAACGTCCTGCTCCAGGTCATGGACCATGGCACCCTCACCGACAACAACGGGCGCAAGGCCGACTTTCGCAACGTGGTCATCATCATGACCACCAACGCCGGCGCCGAGGCCATCACCCGGGCCGGTATCGGCTTCACCAAGGCCGAGACCGCCGGCAACGAAATGGCCGAGATCAAGCGCCTGTTCAGCCCGGAATTCCGCAACCGTCTGGATGCCATCATCTCTTTTGCTTCCCTGCCGGAAGAGATCATCCTGCGCGTGGTGGACAAGTTCCTCCTGCAGTTGGAAGAACAGCTCCACACCAAGAAGGTGGAAGCCCACTTCACCGATGCCCTGCGCAAATGGCTGGCCGGCAAGGGCTTCGATCCCCTCATGGGCGCCCGCCCCATGGCGCGCCTGATCCAGGACACCATCCGCAAGGCCCTGGCGGACGAACTGCTCTTCGGTCGTCTGGCGGACGGTGGGGAAGTCACCGTGGACGTGGACGAGGCCGGGGAAATCCGGCTGCGCATCGGCGAGGAACAGCAAGACGCGCCCCAGGGCGAATCCCTGACCCCGGCCTGATACCTTCTCCTGCGTAATGAAAATGCCCGGCCAAGCCGGGCGTTTTGTTGTGCGGGGAACCCCCTCACCCCATCAACCCGTCAATCCATCCAGAGAACTCAACACCCCCACCCCACCCCGGTTGAGCACATGGGTGTAAATCATGGTGGTGGATACGTAAGCTTCCCCGTCAAGTAGACATTCCGGAACTGGAGTCTGCGGCGGTTGTGAGCCTGGGCATGAACTGCCTTGGAGGCAGGCCGCCCAGGGCGTCGTGAGGCCGCTGCTCGTTGTATTCGAGCAGCCATTCCTCGGTGATGTGCTGCACCTGTTCGATGGATCGGAACAGGTACGCGTCGAGCACCTCGGTGCGGTAGGTTCGGTTGAAGCGCTCGATGTAGGCGTTCTGGTTCGGCTCCCCGGGCTCGATGAAGCGCAGCGCGATGCCCTTGGCAGCCGCCCACTCGGTGAAGTCCTGGCTGGTCATCTCCGGGCCGTTGTCCAGCCGGATCGAGTCCGGCGCGCCGTACCAGTCGACCAGGCGGCTGAGCGTGCGGATCAGCCGCCTGGCCGGGATCGATGTTCCGATCTCGATGGCCAGCGCCTCGCGGTTGGCTTCGTCGATCACGTTGAGGGTGCGGAAGCGCCGGCCGTCGTACAGCGCGTCGTGCATGAAGTCCAAGGCCCAGCCCTGGTTGACGTGCTGGCCAGCCTCCAGCGGCACCGGCTCGCGCTGCGGCACGCGCTTGTTCGTCCGCCGTGGCAGGTTCAGACCCATCTCGCAGTACACGCGCCAGACCCTCTTGTGGTTCCACGGCCGGCCGTCCAGGCGCAGCCGCTGGTAGCACTTCCAGAACCCCCAACGGCTGTTGCGCTCGACAACGCCGTTCAGAGCCCCGATCACTGCGCCATCGCGCACCAGGCCGTCCACCGGCCCTCGGTAGTACGCCGCCCGCGACAAGCCCACCCAGTGGCAGGCCCGCTTGACCGGCACACGGTGCTCGCTCGTCATCAGCTGCACCGTCTGCCGCTTCGCCGACGGCGTCACCACTTTCGCGCGATGACCTCCTTCATGGCTGCCGCGTCCAATGCCAGTTCGGCGTACATGCGCTTGAGCCGGGCGTTCTCGGCCTCCAGCTCGCGCATGCGGGTCAGGTCGCTGACCGACGCGCCGGCGTACTTGCTCTTCCACGCGTAGTACGTTGCCGCGCTGATGCCGTGCTTGCGGCACAACTCGCCCACGGCAAGACCGGCCTCGCCTTCCTTCAGGATCGCCACGATCTGGCTCTCGCTGAACTTGCTCTTCCTCATCGCGTCCTCGTCTTCCTTATCGAGGCCGCATTCTCCAAATTCAGGTGTCTACCGGGAGGGGGAGCTTACGGCACGACCCATGCCCAATGACGGGATTGGATGCACGCTCCACCGTTTGGTTTGCTGACCGTGAAGGATGAAGGGTGGGCTTGAATTTTTCTGCCGGCCCGCCAAACTGGCCGGACTCCATCCTCGTCTCCCGGATCATGAATGCCTCTTCCGAATCTGTGTCCGGCCAGGTCTGCAGCCTGGATTTGCCCATTGCCGGCATGACCTGTGCAGCCTGTTCCACGCGTCTGGAGAAGAACCTGAACAAGCTCGAGGGAGTGACAGCCAAGGTGAACCTGGCGGTGGAGAGGGCGCGGGTGGAATACGACCCACGAACCACCAGCGCGTCGGCCATTGTGGAGCAGGTGAAGAAGACCGGATTTTCCGTGCCGCCCCAGATCCTGGACCTGGCCATAGGCGGCATGACCTGCGCGGCCTGTTCCACCCGCCTGGAAAAGGTGCTGAACCGCCTCCCCGGGGTGGAAGCCCGCGTGAATCTGGCCACCGAGAAGGCGCGCTTGCGCTACCAGCCCGGCCTGGTGACGGTGGATGACCTGGTGGCGGCGGTGGCCCGGGCGGGCTTTACCGCCACGCCCATCACGGAGACCAGCCGGGCCGAGGAAAAGGCACGCAAGGAGGCGGAATACCGCCAGGAACTGCGCGTCTTCACCATTTCCGCCCTGCTCACCCTGCCCCTGCTGGCACAGATGGGGCCCATGTTGACCGGTGCGGCCCATGTGAGCTGGATGCCGCCCTGGTTGCAGTGGCTGCTGGCCACGCCGGTGCAGTTCTGGTCCGGGCGCCGCTTCTACACCGGCGCCTGGAACAGCCTGCGCGGCGGGGGGGCCAACATGGACGTGCTGGTGGCTCTGGGTACCAGCGCGGCCTATCTCTTCAGCGTCGTGGTCATTCTGTTTGCCCTGGATGAGCACGTGTACTTCGAGGCCAGCGCCGCCGTGGTGACCCTGGTGCGCCTGGGCAAGCTCCTGGAGGTGCGGGCCAAGTCCAGGACTTCGGCGGCCATCGAACAGTTGATCGGCCTGCAGCCCCGTACCGCCTGGGTGGAGAAAGGCGGGGAAGGGGGCGAGGCCGTGGAAGTGGATACGATTCTGCTGAAGGTGGGCGATGTGGTGCGGGTGCGCGCCGGGGAGCGGGTACCGGTGGATGGCCGGGTGCTGGATGGCACTTCCAGCCTGGATGAGAGCATGCTCACCGGTGAAAGCCTGCCGGTGGCCAAGAAGGCAGGCGACACGGTGCACGCCGGCACGCAGAACCTGGACGGCTCGCTGCGCGTACATGCCGAGGGTGTGGGGGTGCATACCCAGCTCATGGAGATCGTGCGCCTGACAGAAGCGGCCCAGGGCTCCAAGGCCCCCATCCAGAAGCTGGCGGACCGCATCTCCAGCGTCTTCGTGCCGGCGGTCGTTGTCATTGCCCTGATCACCTTTGCCGGCTGGTGGCTGGCCGGCGGCAGCTTCACCGACAGCCTGATCCCCGCCGTGGCCGTGCTGGTCATCGCCTGCCCTTGTGCCCTGGGCCTGGCCACCCCCACGGCGGTGATGGTGGGCCTGGGCCGGGGTGCGCAGCTGGGTGTGCTGGTGCGTTCCGCCGAGGCCTTGGAGCGGGCGGAAAGGCTTTCGGTGCTGGCGGTGGACAAGACCGGCACTCTGACCGAAGGCCGCATGGCCTTGGTGGCCCTGTCTCCCGCTGCCGGGGTGGAGGAAGAGCGCCTGCTGGGCCTGGCCGCCAGCCTGGAGCAGGGCAGCAACCACCCACTGGCCCAGGCCCTGCTGAATGCGGCCCGGGAAAGGGGTGTCGGCCTGGAGACGGTGGTGGATTTCGAAAACGTGAGCGGGCATGGTGTGCGGGGCACCCTGGGGGGGCACCGGCTGATGCTGGGAGCGGCGGATTTCCTCGCCGATGCCGGCATCAGGGAAGCCCGGGCCCTGCCGGAGGACCTGGCCGCGCGGGGCACGGTCGTGGGCCTGGGCTGGGCGTCCCAGGATCCGTCCGGGGCGAAACTGCTGGGCTGGCTGGTGCTGGCCGACCGCCTGCGGGACACCTCCAGGGCCGCCGTGGCGCGGTTGGCCCGTCAGGGTGTGCGTGCCATCATGCTCACCGGTGATCAGCAGTCCACCGCCGCCGCAATTGCCAGACAGGCTGGCATCCTGGAATGGCGCGCCCGCGTGAAGCCCCAGGACAAGGCCGCCGCCGTGGCCGCCCTCAAGGCCGAGGGCAAGATCGTGGGCATGGCCGGCGACGGCGTGAACGACGCCCCCGCCCTGGCCAGCGCCGATGTGAGCTTCGGCATGGCCTCTGGCTCAGACATCGCCCTGGAGGCGGCGGACATCACCCTCATGCGCTCGGACCTGAACAGCGTGGCAGACGCGGTGGAACTCTCCCGGGCAGTGATGGGCAAGATCCGCCAGAACCTGTTCTTCGCCTTCTTCTACAACGTGCTGGCCCTGCCCCTGGCGGCCCTGGGCATGCTCAATCCCGTCATCGCCGGCGCGGCCATGGCCCTGTCCTCGGTGTCGGTGGTGAGCAACTCGTTGCTGCTCAAGCGGTGGCGGCCTAGGTGATAGTCCGCTTTCGTCTCCATGGAACTCAGCGGGTTGACAGGGGCAAACCTTTGAGGTTTGTCATGGCGTCTGGTCGGATATTTTTCGGTTATTGTTCGGCAAGGTACGCCTGCCCGCTTGTGTTTCCTTGCAGGCTGATCAAAGCCCTGATTTCAGCAAGTAGGTCAGCCCCACCAGGCTGCCCAGGATCAGCACCAGGAACAGTCGGGCCAGCCAGGCAAAGCGCCTGCCCAGGGTATCCGGCGACAGGTTGCTGATGAGGTAGGGCCGGCGGTCAGCTGGCTTCGACAGATGGTGGCGGGTGGCCTGGGTCCGCAGTTCACGATGCTGGCGTGCAATCTCCCGGCGGGCCGCCAGACGGGCCAGGGTCCATTCCCTGGGGCTGATATCGCCGTCCCCGTCCAGGTCGAAGCGGCGGTGCAATTCATCCCGATCCGCCTTCCATTCCGCCAGCAGTTCCCCCTCCTCCCGCCGGGCGTCCAGCACCAGGTCGTGGGCGCTGACGCTGCGGAAGGCCCCCAGTGCGTAGAGACGGTCTCCCTTCAGCAGCACCTCCTCGGTATGACGCCACTCCCCGTCGTTGCGGGTTTCCTTGTGCGTGGTCTGGATGTGGGCGCCAGCGGGCTCGATGGTGCAGCGGCCGCTGGCATCCTCCAGGTCGAAGGGAGCCAGGCTCTCGCCGCTTTCCACCTGTTCCCAGCGGTCGTTGGTGCGCCGCTCGGTCTTGAAGCGATACCAGAGGCAGGGCAACTGACTGAAGGGGGTCATCAACTGCTGGCCCTGATGGGGCCGGGCGTGGCCGTGGAGTTCCACGTAGCCCTGGGCGGCGGAGGCCACGCGGGAGGTGGGGGTGTCGTTGATGGCCCGGGCGATGCGCAGGGCGGCCAGCCAGCCCATCAGGTTGAGCACGGCCAGGGCCATGAGGATGACCTTCCAGGCCAGTGGCATGCCCAGATTGAAGGCCAGGCCCACCAGGGCGGCCTGGATGAAAAAGAGAAATACGAAGAACCGGCCGCGCCAAGCCCGGAACATCAGGCGCTCAGGCGAAGAGTTTTTTGACGTCCACGTCCTTCAGGTCGTCGGCCTTGAAGGTCAGCAGGGGCCGAGGGCCGAAGCCGAACATCCGGGCGACGAAGCTGTCCGGGAACTGCTCGATGCGGACGTTGTTGATGTTGACGCTCTCGTTGTAGAACTCCCGCCGGTCGGCGATGCCCTCTTCCAGGCCGGTGATGCGCTGCATGAGCTGGGCGAACTGCTCGTTGGCCCGCAGTTCCGGATAGGCCTCGGCCACGGCGAATATCTGCCCCAACCCCACCCGCAGGGCACCTTCCGCCAGGCCCAGGGCGGGAATGTCCTGGGCCTGGCTGGCGGCCTGGACCCGGGCCCGGGCCTCGGTCACCTGGCGCAGGGTGTCCTGCTCGAACTGCTTGTATTGCTTGCAGGCCTCCACCAGCTTGGGCAGCTCGTCGTGGCGCTGCTTGAGTAGCACGTCGATGTTGGACCAGGCCTTGGAGACGTTGTGCTTGAGCTGCACCAGGCCGTTGTAGACGAAGATGCCGTAAATCAGCACGATGGCCACCAGGGCCCAGAAAATGATGGCACCGGACATTCAGATCTCCTGCAATGTCAACCTCGATACGGACGCGACGCGTCCGCTCCCCCCTGGCCCTCCCCCCGAAGGGGAGGGAGAAGGCCAGGTTATTCCTCTTCCTCGGAATCCAGCACCGGCTGCAGGCCGGACAGCTTCTCGCCTTCGCCCAGATTGATGAGGGTGACGCCCTGGGTGGAGCGACCGGCAGAGCGGATCTCGCTTACCCGGGTGCGGATGAGCACACCACCAGTGGTGATGAGCATGACCTCCTCTTCCGGTTTCACCAGCACGGCCCCCACCACATTGCCGTTGCGGGCGGAGGTGGAAATGGCGATGACGCCCTGGGTACCCCGCCCGGTCTGGCGGTATTCACCCACCGGGGTGCGCTTGCCGTAGCCGTTTTCCGTGGCGGTGAGGACCTGTTCGTCCACGCTTTCCGCCACCAGCAGGCTGATGACCTGGGCACCGGCGGGCAGCTTGATGCCACGCACGCCGCGGGCGGCCCGGCCCATGGCGCGCACTTCGCTTTCCTCGAAGCGGTTGGCCTTGCCTTCGTCGGAAAACAGCATGATCTGCTGGCTGCCGGTGGTGATGGCCACGCCCACGAGGCGGTCGCCTTCGTCCAGGTTGACGGCAATGATGCCGGCGCTGCGCGGGCGGGAGAAATCCGACAGGGGGGTCTTCTTCACCGTGCCCAGGGCGGTGGCCATGAACACGAAGTGGGCGTCGTCGAACTCCTTGACCGGCAGGATCGCGGTGACCTTCTCGCCCTCTTCCAGCTTGAGCAGGTTGACGATGGGCTTGCCCCGGGCCGCGCGTCCGCCCTGCGGCACTTCATAGACCTTGAGCCAGAACAGCTTGCCGCGACTGGTGAAGCACAGGATGGTGTCGTGCGTGTTGGCGATAAAGAGGTTGTCGATGTAGTCCTCTTCCTTGGTGCCTGCGGCCTGCTTACCCCGACCGCCCCGTTTCTGGGTGCGGTATTCGTCCACCGGCTGGGCCTTGATGTAACCACTATGGGACAGGGTGACCACCACGTCCTCGGGGGCGATGAGATCCTCCATGGACATTTCCCGGGCATCGGTGACGATCTCGGAGCGGCGCTTGTCTCCGAAGGCCGCCTTGATCTCGGCCAACTCGGTGCCGATGATTTCCGTGACCCGGTCGGGCCGATCCAGGATGTCCAGCAGGTCGGCGATGCGCGCCATGACCTCTGCATACTCGCCCACGATCTTGTCCTGCTCCAGCCCCGTGAGGCGCTGCAGGCGCAGATCGAGTATGGCCTGGGCCTGAACCTCGGTGAGGAAATAGCCCTGCTCGTGCAGGCCGAAATCAGGTGCCAGGCCCAGGGGGCGGAAGGCCTCGGGGCCGGCGGATAGCAGATCGCCGCCGGCCCGGGCCAGCATGTCCTCCACCACCTTGGAACGCCAGGGCCTGGCCAGCAGGGCGGCCTTGGCCTCCGGCGGCGTGGCGGAAGCCTTGATCAGGGCGATGATCTCGTCCACGTTGGCCAGGGCCACGGCCAGACCTTCCAGGATGTGGCCCCGGTCCCGGGCCTTCTTCAGCTCGAACTGGGTGCGGCGGGTGACCACCTCGCGGCGGTGCTTGAGGAAGGCCTCCAGGAACTGCTTCAGGTTCAGCAGCCTGGGCTGGCCGTCCAGCAGGGCCACCATGTTCATGCCAAAGGTGTCCTGCATCTGCGTTTCTTTGTACAGGTTGTTGAGGATGATCTCGGGTACCTCGCCGCGCTTGAGCTCGATGACCACCCGCATGCCGGACTTGTCGGATTCGTCGCGGATCTCGCTGATGCCCTCCAGACGTTTTTCCCGCACCAGTTCGCCGATCCGCGCACACAGGTTGGCCTTGTTCACCTGGTAGGGCAGTTCGTCGATGATGATGGCCTGGCGGCTGCCGGACTTGTCGATGTCTTCGAAATGGCACCTGGCCCGCATCACCACCCTGCCCCGGCCGGTGCGGTAGCCGTCTTTCACCCCCGTCGTGCCATAGATGATGCCGGCGGTGGGGAAGTCCGGGGCGGGGACGATGTCGATCAGGTCGTCCACTGAGATGAACGGGTCCTTCAGCACCGCCAGACAGGCATCGACGATCTCGCCCATGTTGTGGGGCGGGATGTTGGTGGCCATGCCCACGGCGATGCCGGTGGAACCGTTCACCAGCAGGTTGGGGAACTTGGCCGGCAGGATCAGGGGTTCATGCTCGGAGCCGTCGTAGTTGGGGCCGAAGTCGACGGTTTCCTTGTCGATGTCCGCCAGCAGCTCGTGCGCCAGCTTGGCCATGCGGATTTCGGTGTAACGCATGGCAGCGGCGTTGTCGCCGTCCACGGAACCGAAGTTGCCCTGGCCATCCACCAGGGGGTAGCGCAGCGAGAAGTCCTGGGCCATGCGCACGATGGTGTCGTACACCGCCGTGTCGCCGTGGGGGTGGTATTTACCGATGACATCGCCCACTACCCGGGCCGACTTCTTGTAAGGCCTGTTCCAGTCGTTGGAGAGCTCGTGCATGGCGAAGAGCACGCGACGATGCACGGGTTTGAGGCCATCACGCACATCCGGCAGGGCACGCCCCACGATCACGCTCATGGCGTAGTCCAGATAGGAGCGGCGCATCTCCTCTTCCAGACTGACGGGCAAAGTCTCCTTGGCGAACTGGTTTTCCATTGCGGAACGGGCCTTGTTATGAATGTGGACAAAATTTGCGGGATTTTAACACGCCCACCCCCCTCCACCTGGCCGGAAAACCGATAGCATTCCGAACCTTACCGCCGTCCGCCCTGCCCCGGGGGCCTCGCCATGCCGCACGAACCGAGCCATGAACCCACCTGTGATCTGAGGCTGGATCCGGAATGGATCATCCCGGTGGAGCCCACCGGCCGGGTCCTGCGACACCACAGCCTGCTCGTGAAGGCGGGGCGCATCGCCGCCCTGCTGCCCTGTCGGCAGGCGGATGCCTGGCAGGCGACCGAGCGCATCCGCCTGCCGGACCATGCCCTGATCCCCGGCCTGGTGAATCTGCATACCCATGCCGCCATGACCCTGCTGCGGGGCTACGCCGACGACCTGCCCCTGATGGTCTGGCTGAGGGAGCACATCTGGCCGGCGGAAGGCCGTTGGGTATCGGCGGAATTCGTGCTGGACGGCTCCCGTCTGGCCTGCCTGGAGATGCTCAGGGCAGGCATCACCTGCTTCAACGACATGTATTTCTTCGCGGAATCCACCCTGGAAGCCGCCGTGACGGCCCGGCAGCGCGTGGCCGCCGGCCTCATCGTCGTGGACTTCCCCAGCGCCTACGCCGCGGACCCGGACGGCTACCTGCAAAAGGGCATCGACCTGCGGGATGCCTGGAAGAACGAGCCCCTGGCCAGCTTCTGCCTGGCCCCGCACGCGCCCTACTCCACCGCCGACCGCACCCTGGAAAAGGTGGCTACCTACGCCGCACAGCTCGATCTGCCCATCCACATGCATGTGCACGAGACCCGGGACGAGATCGCGCAAAGCATCAAGGACCACGGCATCCGCCCCCTGGCCCGGCTGCGCAACCTGGGTCTGCTGGGTCCGGGCTTCATCGCCGTGCACGCCGTGCAACTGGAGGCGGCTGAGATCGATATGCTGGCCAGTCATGGCTGCCATGTGGCGCATTGCCCCAGCTCCAACCTGAAACTGGCCAGCGGCATGGCCCCCATCGCCCGATTGCTGGCCCAAGGTGTGCACGTGGGCGTGGGTACCGATGGCCCCGCCAGCAACAACCGTCTGGACCAGTGGCAGGAAATGCGCCTGACCGCCCTGCTGGCCAAGGGCTCGTCCGGCGACCCTGCTGCCGTACCCGCCCATATCGCCCTGGAAATGGCCACACTGGCCGGGGCCCGGGCGTTGGGGCTGGACGGGCAGATCGGCAGCCTGGGCCTGGGCAAACAGGCCGACCTGGTGGCGGTGGATCTGTCCGGCGTGGAAAACCAGCCCTGCTATGACCCCATATCCCAGCTGGTCTACTGCGCCGGCCGCCAGCATGTGCGTCATGTCTGGGTGGGGGGCCAGGCCGTGGTGCGGGAGGGTGTCTGTCTCACCCTGGACGCAGCGGAGGTGCGGCAAAAGGCCATGGTCTGGCGGGAGAGGCTGCGCCCGGGAGGGTAGGGCTGTGCGCCCGCCGGGGAAATGACGGCCACCGGTATGGATTTCTCCCTGCGTTCGGAATGACGGCCTTCCGATTTTCAGCGCTTCCAAGGGATCCACCCGGCTGGCCACAATCTGCCATCCCGGCTCGTGGAATCTGCCGCCTCAACTGGCGGAATTCGCATTGCAACCCGTGGAAACCACCGGCACGACCGAAAGAAGCTGCCTTTTCGGTCACATGAAACTGTCGTTTCGGCTGGAAGAATCTGTCGTTTCGGTCGGAGGAAACGATCGGTACGACCGGAGGGAACTGTCATCTCGACCGGAGGGGACTGTCATTTCGACCGGAGGGGACTGTCATTTCGACCGGAGAAGACTGTCATTTCGACCGGAGGGAGAAATCTGCCCCGCCCGCCATCAGCAGGTCCCTCCCGGCATTCGCCCTGCTGGCCTCGGTATCACGCAGGCGTTCTGCGCCGCTCCGGTCTGACCCGTATCCCCTTGTGCACATCTTTTACCCTGCGGGGCAGCGCCGGCATGGCCAATTCGAGTACCCGCCACGCTCCCGGGGTCAGTCCTTCCACACTCCAGTCGCCGATGCGCCAGCGCACCAGACGCAAGGTGGGGAAACCCACCCTGGCGGTCATGCGCCGCACCTGGCGGTTCTTGCCTTCCGTAAGCACGATCTCCAGCCAGCGGGTGGGGATGTCGCGGCGAAAGCGGATGGGCGGATCCCGTGGCCACAGGCTTTGTGGCTCGGGTACCAGCCGGGCCTGAGCCGCCCGGGTTACGAAATCCCCCAGGTCCACGCCCTCACGCAAGCGAGCCAGGGCCGTGGGTGTGGGAATGCCCTCCACCTGGACCAGATAGGTCTTGGGCAGCTTGTAGCGGGGGTGGGCCAGGCGGTGCTGGAGGATGCCGTCGTCGGTTAGAATCAGCAGCCCTTCGCTGTCCACATCCAGCCTGCCGGCCGCATACACCCCGGGCAGAGGAATATAGCCCTTCAGGCCCGGACGTCCCGCCTCCGGGCTGAACTGACTCAGCACCCCATAAGGTTTGTTGAACAGGATGACGCGGGACATAGCCAATTTCTTTTCTTCGACAGGAGCCATCGTGACCCGCCGCATCCAGGTACCCGCCCAGGGCGAGAAGATCACCGTCAATGCCGACAATTCCCTGAACGTGCCGGATCAGCCCATTATCCCCTTCATCGAAGGTGACGGCACCGGCGTGGATATCACCCCGGTGATGCGCGAAGTGCTGGATGCCGCCGTGGCCAAGGCCTACGGCGGCAAGAAGAAGATCGAGTGGATGGAAGTCTATGCCGGCGAGAAGGCCACCCGCATGTATGGCGCCGACACCTGGCTGCCGGACGAGACCGTGCAGGCCGCGCGAGACTACGTGGTGTCCATCAAGGGCCCTCTGACCACCCCCACCTCTGGCGGCATCCGTTCGCTCAACGTGGCCCTGCGTCAGATGCTGGATCTGTACGTCTGCCTGCGCCCCGTGCGCTACTTCCAGGGCGTGCCATCCCCCGTGAAGGAACCTGAGAAGGTGGACATGGTGATCTTCCGTGAGAACACCGAGGACATCTATGCCGGCGTGGAGTGGGAAGCCGGCTCCGTCGAGGTGAAGAAGGTCATCGAGTTCCTGCAAAAGGAAATGGGTGTCAGGAAGATCCGCTTTCCGGAGACCTCCGCCATCGGCATCAAGCCCGTGTCCGTGGAAGGCTCCGAGCGCCTGATCCGCAAGGCCATCCAGTACGCCATCGACAACAAGCGCAAGTCGGTGACCCTGGTGCACAAGGGCAACATCATGAAGTTCACCGAGGGGGGCTTCAAGAAGTGGGGCTATGCACTGGCGGCCCGGGAATTCGGCGCCAAGCCCATAGGTGAGGGCCCGTGGATGGAACTGCCCAACGGCATCGTCATCAAGGATGTGATCGCCGATGCCTTCCTGCAGCAGATCCTGCTGCGACCAACGGAATACGACGTCATCGCCACCCTGAACCTGAACGGCGACTATGTCTCCGACGCCCTGGCGGCGGAAGTGGGCGGCATCGGCATCGCCCCCGGCGCCAACCTGTCCGATACCGTGGCCATGTTCGAGGCCACGCATGGCACCGCGCCCAAGTACGCCGGCAAGGATTATGTGAACCCGGGCTCCATCATCCTGTCCGGAGAAATGATGCTGCGTCACATGGGCTGGCTTGAGGCGGCGGACCGCGTCATCCAGGGCATGGAAGGCGCCATCCGGGCCAGGACCGTCACATACGACTTTGCCCGTCTCATGCGGGATGCGAGGGAGATCTCCTGCTCGCTCTTTGGCCAGGAAGTCATCCGCTGGATGGATTGAGGCGGATCTCCTCCAGCCCGGTCTCATCCAGCTGGACATTTTCCGCAGGCGGCACCTGCCCCCCCATGTGGTAGAGGAGTTCCAGCAACTCCTCGGCAATGGGGCCCAGCTCGGCCTTCTGACGCTCCAGCCCCGCCAGCAACCGGGTCACTTCTCCGGATATCGCGCCTGCGCGGGGTTGCGCTGCCCTGTGGGTGGAAGACATCTTTGCACACTCCGGCACGCACACCTTGCTTGACGTATAGCACAGCACACGGACATAAAAAGACAAAAGACTCCGCATTTTCATCCACCCCCATGCTCGCTGGGGCCGCACGGGTTGAAAAATAATCTTTGGCCACCACAATCCAGCCTGTTCACTCCGTCTCCGCCGACACCGACATGGCCATACGCCAGCAAGAGGAAGTCCTGCATGCAACGGAGCTCGTCGCCGTCAAACCTCCTCCCTTGTATAAAGTTTTGCTGCTGAACGACGATTACACGCCCATGGAGTTCGTGGTACAGGTCCTGGAGCGGTTTTTTTTCATGGACCGCGAACAAGCCACCCGGGTCATGCTCAAAGTGCATAATGAGGGTGTGGGTGTGGCCGGGGTTTTCCCCCGTGATGTGGCCGAGTCCAAAGTGCATCAGGTGATGAGCTTCGCACGTGACCACCAGCACCCCCTGCAGTGCGTATTGGAGGAAGACAAATGATTGCCCAGGAGTTGGAAGTCAGCCTGCACATGGCCTTCATGGAGGCACGGCAGAAGCGCCACGAATTCATCACTGTGGAGCACCTGCTGCTGGCCATGCTGGACAACCCTTCCGCGGCCGAGGTGTTGCGCGCCTGCGCCGCCAACATGGACGACCTGCGCAAGAAGCTCACGGACTTCATCGAGCGTCACACTCCGCGCGTACCGGGCGAGAGCGAGGTGGACACCCAGCCCACACTGGGGTTTCAGCGCGTCATCCAGCGCGCCATCCTGCACGTGCAGTCCTCCGGCAAGAAGGAAGTGACCGGCGCCAATGTGCTGGTGGCCATCTTCGGTGAAAAGGATTCGCACGCCCTGCACTTCCTTACCCAGCAGGGCATGACCCGCCTGGACGTGGTGAACTACATCTCGCATGGCATTGCCAAGACCCCTCAGGAAGCCACGCCGGACAGCCGCAACGACGCGCCGGCCGAACAAGGGGAAACGGAAGACCGTTCCGCTTCGGCATTGGATGCCTTCACCGTCAACCTCAACGCCCAGGCCCTGGCCGGCAAGATCGACCCCCTCATCGGTCGAGACCTGGAACTGGAACGCGTCATCCAGACCCTGTGCCGCCGGCGCAAGAACAACCCCTTGCTGGTGGGTGAAGCCGGCGTGGGCAAGACCGCCATCGCCGAAGGCCTGGCCCGGCGCGTCATCCTGAACGAGGTGCCGGAAGTGCTGCAGGACGCCACGGTATATGCCCTGGACATGGGCGCCCTGCTGGCCGGCACCAAGTACAGGGGTGACTTCGAGCAGCGCCTCAAGGCCGTCATCAAGCAGTTATCCGGCAACCCCAAGGCCATCCTGTTCATCGACGAGATTCACACCGTCATAGGCGCCGGCGCGGCCTCGGGTGGCACCCTGGACGCATCCAACCTGCTGAAGCCCGCTCTTTCCTCGGGCCAGCTGCGCTGCATTGGTGCCACCACCTACAACGAATTCCGCGGCATCTTCGAAAAGGACCACGCCCTCTCCCGCCGCTTCCAGAAGATCGATGTGAAAGAGCCTTCGGTGGAAGAAACCGTGGCCATCCTCAAGGGCCTCAAGTCCCGCTTCGAGGCTCACCACAACGTCAAGTACACCCAGGGCGCCCTGTCCACGGCGGCGGAGCTGTCTGCCCGCTTCATCAACGACCGGCACCTGCCGGACAAGGCCATCGACGTCATCGACGAGGCCGGCGCCGCCCAGCGCATCCAGCCCAAGTCCAAGCAGAAGCGCATGATCACCACCCGGGAAATCGAGGACATCGTCGCCAAGATCGCGCGCGTGCCGGCCAAGACCGTGGCCAGCGACGAGCGCAATGCCCTGAAGAAGCTGGACCGGGACCTGAAGGCCGTGGTGTTCGGCCAGGACGCGGCCATTCACGCCCTGGCCACCGCCATCAAGATGTCGCGCTCCGGCTTGGGCAATCCGGCCAAGCCCATCGGCTCCTTCCTGTTCTCCGGCCCCACCGGCGTGGGCAAGACCGAGGTGGCGCGGCAGCTGGCCTTCACCCTGGGCGTGGAGTTGATCCGCTTCGACATGTCCGAGTACATGGAGCGCCATGCCGTCTCCCGTCTCATCGGCGCGCCCCCCGGCTATGTGGGCTTCGAGCAGGGCGGCCTGCTCACCGAGGCCATCACCAAGACCCCTTACGCCGTGCTGCTCCTGGACGAGATCGAGAAGGCCCATCCGGACATCTTCAACGTCCTGCTCCAGGTCATGGACCATGGCACCCTCACCGACAACAACGGGCGCAAGGCCGACTTTCGCAACGTGGTCATCATCATGACCACCAACGCCGGCGCCGAGGCCATCACCCGGGCCGGTATCGGCTTCACCAAGGCCGAGACCGCCGGCAACGAAATGGCCGAGATCAAGCGCCTGTTCAGCCCGGAATTCCGCAACCGTCTGGATGCCATCATCTCTTTTGCTTCCCTGCCGGAAGAGATCATCCTGCGCGTGGTGGACAAGTTCCTCCTGCAGTTGGAAGAACAGCTCCACACCAAGAAGGTGGAAGCCCACTTCACCGATGCCCTGCGCAAATGGCTGGCCGGCAAGGGCTTCGATCCCCTCATGGGCGCCCGCCCCATGGCGCGCCTGATCCAGGACACCATCCGCAAGGCCCTGGCGGACGAACTGCTCTTCGGTCGTCTGGCGGACGGTGGGGAAGTCACCGTGGACGTGGACGAGGCCGGGGAAATCCGGCTGCGCATCGGCGAGGAACAGCAAGACGCGCCCCAGGGCGAATCCCTGACCCCGGCCTGATACCTTCTCCTGCGTAATGAAAATGCCCGGCCAAGCCGGGCGTTTTGTTGTGCGGGGAACCCCCTCACCCCATCAACCCGTCAATCCATCCAGAGAACTCAACACCCCCACCCCACCCCGGTTGAGCACATGGGTGTAAATCATGGTGGTGGATACATCCGCATGGCCCAACAACTCCTGCACGGTGCGAATGTCATGCCCCCGCTCCAGCAGATGGGCGGCGAAACCGTGGCGTGCGAGGAAGGATCTTGCTGCCCGGAAAAAAGGATCCAAAGGCCAGGCAAGGAATCTCGGGGTCAATCGCCGCTGTGGCCGCTATGCGGGCTGACCGATCACTCAATCGGAGACGCGCTACTTCAGAGTAAGCAAGAAGCTTCACGTCCCTCCTGGCACTTTGAGCGTCGTGTAGTTCAATCTCCGGATTCGCTTCCGCCGCGGTGGGCTCAACCCCTGCGTACCGGATCGCAAGGCACTGCATTCGGACATGCGGCACCTCGATCCGCGTTACGCTGCGAGATTGATTGAAAACCTCTGGTCTTGCGAGGTATCCCTCATGAAATTCAGCATCCACCCTGTCACACCCTACCAGCAAAACTGCTCGCTCATCTGGTGCGAAGTCACCGGACAAGCCGTCCTAGTCGATCCGGGCGGCGACATGGATCTGCTGGTCAAGGCCGTAGCGCATCAGGGTGTGCGCCTGGAAAGGCTGTTGCTCACGCATGGCCACCTGGATCATGTGGGCGCCGCCCAGGCCTTGTCCCGGCACTATGGCGTCCCCATCCTCGGTCCGCATGTTGCCGATGCCTACTGGCTCGAAAAGCTTCCCGAACAGGCCCAGATGTTCGGTTTTCCACCTGCGTCCGCCTTCACGCCCGATCAATGGCTGGAGGAAGGCGGGCGGATCCAGATCGGCGCTGGCAGCCTGGAGGTGATCCATTGTCCCGGACATACCCCGGGCCATGTGGTGTTCGTGAACCGTCGGGATCGGCTGGTCTGGGTAGGCGATGTGTTGTTCGTGGGCAGTATAGGCCGCACGGACCTTCCGGGCGGCAGCATGCACGAACTGGTACACGGCATTCGTACCAAGCTCTTCCCCTTGGGGGATGACATGGATTTCGTCCCGGGCCATGGCGCCATGGGAAATTTGGGCCGGGAACGCCTGCACAATCCCTATGTGGGCATACAGGCCGACATGGAATCCGGATAAAAAAACCGGGCCCATGGCCCGGTTTTTTCACGTCTGCCGGTGTTCAGCCGACTGTGGCATCGGCGGTGCTCTTGTCACCGGTGTTGTCCACCCAGCTGACCACCACCTTGTCACCCTTCTTGGCGCCGCTCACGCGGAATGCCAGGTAGGGGTTTTTGCTGATGCCCCCCCCCCACTGGGCATCCATCACCGGCTTGCCACCCACCTCGCAGGTCACATTGGTGATGTAGTGTGCGGGCACGAGTTGCCCGGTCTTGGCGTCCTTGCGCGTCCCCGTCTCCATGACGTGGTTCATCAGCACTTTCACGTCCGCCACATCACCCTTCAGCGAGGCACGGATTTTCATCGGTTGGGCCATGTTCTTTCTCCTGTCTTCAGTTCAAGGTCTAAGGTCTTCAGGTCTGCAATCAGCCGCCGCAACCGCCGATGGTGACCTTCACTTCCTTGTGGGCCTTGTAGGCCTTGCCGCCCGCGTACGCCACGGCCACGACGTTGGAAGTGGCACCCAGCTTGATACGGGTGGACACGTAGGGTTCCGCGCCATTGGAGAGGTTGAAGTCGGCGAGCAGCGGATAGATGTTCTTCTCCGACAGCAGCACGAGGCGATTCGTGCCCGCGATCTTGCTTTCGACCTCAACCGGCACCACAGCCCCGTTCTCGGCGATATCGGGGGCCTTCACGGTAATGTCTCCACTTGCCGCGGCAGCACCGGCACCCACCGAGCTCATGGCGCCCGCCATGTCCTTGGATTCAAAGCCCGCCTTGTTCCAGGCGGCAAAGACCATCCCGGGCTTCAGCAACCCAGCCATCATGGCTACGCCTACCACACCGGCAGAGCCGGCACCTTTCAGTACGCTTCTACGCAGGTTGTTCATGCACTGTCTCCATAAATGATCAAACTACCTAATGCCCGTGTCGCCTTCCACCGAATGACGATTGGGACTGCCGACGAGCAATCCTGACAACGTCCGGGCCGTGCCGCCGGTGCACAAGCACCCTGGGATTTTTCAATCACCCGGGCGTTGGGCAAACCTCATCATCGAGGAAGTGCAACATTGACACGAAACGCGGCTTTTTTCCATAAGTAAAAACCACCAAGTGCCTGCATACCTTCGAGTGAATCGGATGCGGATTTTCCGGAGGCGGGCCCGGCGCATGGGCGCCTGACAGGATACCCCAAGCTTCAATTCAGCTGGATACGTGTCCCGAACGGCACTCCAGCCTTGCCCTTCACCAGCCATACCACCGGAAATCCGGGATTCTGCTCGGGAAACCGCCCTTCTGCATCCGTGAAGTAGACCAGGATGTCCGGGTTGACGCGGTCCCGTTCCAACCAGGTGAAGATCGGTCGAAAGTCCGTACCACCGCCACCGGAAACACCCTCCGGCAGACGCATGCCCTCCCACATGGCGAAGTGCCAGGGGCCGGCCGCATCGAGCTTGTCGTCACAGGCATGCAGGATGATGTCGGCCCGGACCTGGGCCTTGAGGGCGTCGATCTCCGACAGGAATTCCTGCAGTTCTTCGCGGGTAACCGAGCCGGAGGTATCCAGAGCCACCGCCACCTTCACACTCTGGCTGTGCAAGCGCGGCATGAGGGCGTCGCCTTCCCGGCGTGAGATGCGCTGGAAGCTGTAGTCGTCACGGGCCGCGTTCATCATGTAACGCGCCAGCAGGGCACGCCAGGGCAATTGTGGCGAGAGCAGCTCATCCACCAGACGCAGCATGGCCTGGGACAGCTTGCCGGCCTGGCGCGCGGCTTGGGCGGCAGCGGCCAGGCGGCTCTTCCACTGCTCTTCCAGCTTGTCCAGGTCCTTGGGTGTTGGGGGGCGCATATCCCGGGTTTCCGGGGGTTCCAGGGAGTTCTCGCCACTCTCCTGTCGCTCCTGCGGCCGATCTTCCGCGCCCTTGCCATCCTGCCTCTCGGTGTTCTGGTCTTCGCCCCGCCCCTTGCCCGGACTCTGGTTCGGCTCCTGGGACTGGCCATCCTCCCCCTCCGCGCTGTCATTGTCGAAGAGGTGCATATCCTGGGTCTCCTCCGGAGGATCCTCGTGCAGCATGGGATAGATCTCCTCGGCAGTGAGACCCCGGTAGGCCGCATTCATGAGGGCCGCATCCGGGGGCTGCATGCGCTCCCCGTCCAGGATCATGTTCACCGCGTAGTCACAGGCCACGTCCCAGCGGTGACGCACGCGGTGGCCGCGCCGGCTGAAGTGGGACAGGGCGCAATGCATGGCCTCATGGGCCAGGGCGAACTGGGTCTGCTCCAGGGTCAGACGGGCGATGTACTCGGGGTTGTAATAGAAGCTGCGTGCATCCGTGGCCGTGGTCTTGCACCACTTGGGGTCGGCAGCCTTGAGGGGCAGGTGCATGACCAGGGAGCCAAGAAAGGGCTTTTCCAGGATCAGGCGCGTACGTGCCGCCGCAAGCTTGGTTTCCAGGGCCGGAAGATCCTGCGCCATGATGCTCAGGCAGCGGGCTTGAAATCGTACAGCATGAGTTCGGCGACACTGTTGGCCCACTCCACGAACTCCGGTACCTTGAACAGGGGCTGGCCCACGGCCCGATGCAGATCCGTCACCAGCATGACACCCATCTCCCGCTGGGGGTACTGACGCGCATAGCGCAGGATGTTGGACAGCTTGGTGGGATCACCCGCGCTCTCCCTGGCCCGGCGCACCAAGGCGGCCGCCACGCCGTACTGCAGGTCGATGCCCTTGGGTACCTCCATGACCTCGCCAGCCAGGATGCCATCGATATCCGGCAGGTTTTCCAGGTTATCGATGAAGGCCTTCAATTCCACACCGCAGGCCTGGCCCACGCAGGCCTGCAGGGCGTCTCCCAGCAGGTCCGGGCGGTCGGCGAATTTCCGCAGGGCGCGATGGGCATATTCCCACGAACGGGGGCTGGGAAAGGCCACGGGGTTGTGGGCCGCGTCGTAGGAAAACAGCAGGTCCGGGCGGAAGCGCAGAAAACCCACAATACGCGCATCGATGCCGTGATTCAGTGCCCAGCCTACCCAGTCGTCCAGGTTGGCGTCCACGTCATAGTGGGTAAAGCGGTTGGCCAGGGGCGCGGGCATGGCATAGGTGACGCCCCGGTCGCCTTGGCGGTTGCCTGCGGCGAAAATGGCCCAGCCTTCGGGAATCTGGTACTCCCCCAGGCGCCGATCCAGGATGAGCTGGTAGGCGGCGGCGGATACGGTGGGTGGCGCAGCATTGATCTCATCCAGGAAAAGGATGCCCCTGGGGCCATGACGCACGCCATCCGGCAGCATGGCGGGCACGGACCACTCCACGTTGTCATCCCCGCGGAAAGGAATGCCACGCAGGTCCGTGGGCTCCATCTGCGACAGGCGGATATCGATCAGGGGGACGTCATTGCGGGTGGCAATGCCGGCGATGATCTGGGATTTCCCCACCCCCGGGGGGCCCCACAGCATCACAGGGGTGTGGCTGCCCTGTGCGCAGCTATGGAATTCGCGGTCGAGGATGGTTTCGATATGGGCGGGGCGCATCAGTTTTCTATCCAGTCATCAAGGGTTCGGTCCTGGGCCTGCTCCAGGCGGGCAGCCACCAGAACGGCATTGAGCCGGGCCGGATCCATCACCCGGGGTAACAGACGGTGAATCCTGGCGAGCCAGCGGGGCTTGTCGCGGGCCTGGATCTCCAGGCGTTCCCGGGTGGTGTCGCGCAGGCGGGGCCACAGCAGCAGCAGGGGTGCCAGGGCGGCATGATAATCGTCAATAGCCGACTGTTCCAGTCGACTATTCCCCGCGCCCGGAGTCGCAGCGCTCAGCAGGAGCTCGGGAAAGCACTCCGCAGGCATGGAACGTCCCTGCCACGCCGCAGGCAGGCCAGGGCCATCCGCCCCTTGCCCCGCTCCGCTGGCGTCCCGCAGGAACCACTGTGCCCCGACCTCGGGCCGGGCCGCCTGGTTGACGAGCAGCGCCAGCCGCTCGCCATGGGAACCTGCGGCATCCCCATCGGCATGCCTCGCCAGGGCGGCAGAATGAAAACCCTGGTATTTCTGCACGAATGCATGCCATTGCGGATCCGGCGTGGCAACACGTGGCTCCCCGGCGCTGGCGCTTGCCAGCAGGGCCAGGGGCAGCCCCGTCTGTCCGTGCAGCAGCCAGAGTTCCCAGAGATCGGTCAGGGGGAAGGGCAAGGCCGGCCTGGTCTCCAGTGCCGCCAGAAGCTCCGGCGCGGCGCCAGGGCGCCCCGCCAGCAGGCCCCCGTCCGCCTGCCATACCCCCACCGGCCGAACCAGGCCATAACCATCGTCGGCCCGCAGGTGCCAGCGCAGGCCATCGAAGCTGTGCGCGGTGGCGTCGCCCACATCCACCACCTCCACCACACCCTTGTAGGGGTTGACCCGGCGCCGGGCGTAATAGCGTGGGTACATCGTCGAACCTTCCGTCGGACCATGCGCGCACGGCTTGTCTGCTCAGCTTTGCCGTGCAATGAAGTTGTTGCAAACTTCACCCAAAGCGTCCTGATCGTCAAACATGAATTTCTGCCCTCAATGCGGTGCCCCGCTGCGCATGGAAATCCCCGCTGGCGACAATCGCCTGCGTGATGTATGTGCATCTTGCGGCAGCATCCACTACCAGAACCCCAAGATGGTGGTGGGTTGCATCGCCGAATGGGAAGATCGCATCCTGCTCTGCCGCCGGGCCATAGAACCCCGCTATGGGCTGTGGACCCTGCCCGCAGGCTTCATGGAAAACGAGGAAACCACGGCGGAAGGCGCTGCCCGGGAAACCCTGGAAGAGACCGGTGCCCGGGTGGAGGTGCTGGGTCTGTATTCCATGATCAGCCTGCCGGACATCAACCAGGTCTATCTCCTGTTCCGCGCCAGGATACTGCACCCGGACTTCGTGCACGGCGAGGAAAGTCTGGAAGCCGGCCTGTTCCTGGAGCAGGAAATCCCCTGGCAGGAGATGGCCTTCCGCACTGTGCGGCACACCCTGGAACGCTATTTCCAGGACCGCAGAAGCGGAAACTATCCCCTGTACGAAAGCCAGATCTACCACAGGCCACGCTGAACGCGTCTGTCGGCGGGTAAACCAGGATGCGGCTATGAAAGGTGGACGCACCATCCCAGTCCGCCAGGAAGGGACATCCGCGCCAGTCCATTTTCCATCTGTCACGACATGCATGGGCGAGAACGGGCAGTACGTGACCATGCAAGCCACCACGCGCCGAATGCCCTGACACGCAGTCACCTCCGCTGCCCGGGCCGCGCTGTGGCATAATAACCAACGGATTTAGTCGGTTATTTTTCATGAGGACAGGAGAGCGAAATGAATGAACCCGTGGTGGCTGGCTTGGAATCCATCGAGGCGGAGCTGGAGGTCGGCCAGTCTTACTGGTGGTGTGCCTGTGGTCGCTCGAAGACTCAGCCATGGTGCGATGGCTCCCATGCCGGTACGGACTTCACACCACATGAATTTCAGGTCACCGAGGCGGGCCGATACTGGCTGTGCGCCTGCAAGCACACCGCCAACGCCCCCTTCTGTGACGGGGCGCATGAACTGCTCGACTGACGCACGCGGGTGCCGGCCCGGAGCCGGGCGTGTCTGCAAATCCGGGGTGACAGACCCGGATTTGCGCCTTGCACGGGTTGAGAGGCCCAGGAGTGGAAAGCGATAATTGCCGGCGCTGAGCGAATCATCCATGGAAAATTACTTCCTCATCATCGTTGGCACGGTGTTCGTGAACAACATCGTGATGTCCAAGATCCTGGGCCTGTGCCCCTTCATGGGGGTGTCCAGGAAACTGGAGCCATCCATCGGCATGGGCGCGGCCACCACCTTCGTGCTTACCCTGGCCTCGGGTGCCAGTCATCTCATCGACACCTATCTGCTGGGGCCGGACCTGAGCTATCTGCGCACCCTGTCCTTCATCGTCGTGATCGCCGGCATCGTCGGTTTCACCGAGATGTTCATCAAGAAGACTTCGCCGGTGCTGTTCCGCGTACTGGGCATCTACCTGCCCCTGATCACCACCAATTGCGCCGTGCTGGGCATCCCCCTGCTCAACGTGCAGGAGCAGCATGGTTTTGTCGAATCCCTGTTGTTCGGTCTGGGCGGTGCCCTGGGTTTCACCCTGGTGCTGATCCTGTTCGCGGCCATGCGCGAGCGCCTGGACGCTGCGGATATACCTCTGCCCTTCAAGGGCACCAGCATCGCCATGGTCACCGCCGGTCTCATGAGTCTGGCCTTCATGGGCTTCGCGGGGCTGATCAAATGATTGCCCATGGTCGACGGCACGTGTCGCGCGGCGATCACCTGCATCCCGCCACGCCCTTCCTGCCTGCATCCCCAGCCTTGCGTGCGCACGGGACCCCTCCATGCTGAACGCCATCCTGGTCATGGCCGGCATCGGCCTGGCGTTGGGTGGCATCCTGGGCTGGGCCGCCATACGTTTCCGGGTGCAGGAAGACCCGCTGGTGGACAAGATCGATGCCATCCTGCCGCAGACCCAGTGCGGCCAGTGTGGCTATGCCGGCTGCCGGCCCTACGCCGAGGCCATCGCCAAGGGGGAGGCAGACATCAACCTGTGTCCTCCCGGCGGTGAAGATGGCATCAAGCGTCTGGCCGAACTCCTGGGGGTGGATCCCAAACCCCTGGGCGAGGGACTGGAATCCAAACCCAAGTCCGTGGCCGTCATCGACGAGGATGCCTGCATCGGTTGCACCCTTTGCATCCAGGCCTGCCCCGTGGATGCCATCGTCGGAGCTGCCAAGCAGATGCACACCATCCTCCCCGACCAGTGTACCGGCTGCGAACTGTGCGTGGCCCCCTGCCCCGTGGACTGCATCCACATGGAAGTGGTGAAGGAAGACCTCAACACCTGGAAGTGGCGCTATCCCATCTTCCACATGAAAAAGGTGCCTTGAGATGGAGCGGCAGCCGCGCAAGCTCTTCCATTTCCACGGTGGCGTGCGTCTGGATGAGCACAAGGCAGAATCGAATGCCTCGCCCATCCGGCCCATGCCCCTGCTGGCCCGCTACGTGGTACCCCTGCGCCAGCACATCGGCACCCCCGCGCGCGCCCTGGTATGCGTGGGCGATACGGTGCTCCGGGGACAGGTGATCGGTGCCGCGGAAGGCTATGTATCCACCGCCGTGCATGCCCCCACCTCGGGTCGGGTCACGGCCATCGAACCCCGCGCCGTGCCACACCCTTCCGGTCTGTACGACCTGGCCGTCGTCATCGAGGCGGATGGCGAGGACCGGGCCGTCGATCCACGCCCCCTGGACTGGCCGCACATGGATCCCAGCGCGCTGCGCAACCGCATCCGCGAGATGGGCCTGGCGGGCCTGGGCGGCGCCGTGTTTCCCAGCTACATCAAGCTCAACCCCGGCGCGCCCCGGGAGGGCGCCGGCGCCATCCATACCCTCATCCTCAACGGCGCCGAATGCGAGCCCTGGATCACCTGCGACGACCGCCTCATGCGTGAACGGGCCGGGGAGGTCTTGCAGGGCGCGCGCATCATGGCGCACATGCTGGGTGTACGTCGCATCCTGGTCGGCGTGGAGACCAACAAGCCCGAAGCCCTTGCCGCCCTGCGGCAGGCCGCGGACGAGGTGACCGAGATCGTGGCCGTGCCCGCGCGCTACCCCGGCGGAGGCGGCAAGCAGCTGACCTATACCCTCACGGGTGTGGAAGTGCCCGCGGGCGGTCTGTCCACCGACGTGGGCATCCAGGTATTCAACGTCGGCACGGCCTATGGCCTGTATCGTGCCGTCGTACAGGGCGAGCCCCTCGTCAGCCGGATCGTCACCGTCACGGGGCATGTGGCCCGACCCGGCAACTACGAGGCACGCATCGGTACCTGCATCCATGACCTGCTGGCGGCGGCGGGAGGCTGCCTGGAAGGGGCCAATGGCGAGATCGTGGGCGGCCCCATGATGGGTTTCGAGCTCATGGATCGCGACGCGCCCGTCACCAAGGCAGTGAACTGCGTCATCGTCAAATCCCCGGTCCTGTTCCCGCCCAAACCCGAGGCGCTGCCCTGCTTCCGCTGCGGCGCCTGTGCACAGGCCTGCCCCGTGCAACTGCAGCCTTTCGAGATGTACTGGTACAGCCGCACGCGGGACTTCGGCAAGGCCCAGGCCTACAAGCTGTTCGACTGCATCGAGTGCGGCTGCTGTTCCTACGTGTGCCCCAGCCATATCCCCCTGGTGGACTTCTTCCGCTTTGCCAAGAGCGAGATCTGGGAACGGGAGCGGGAGAATCAGGCCGCGGACCAGGCCCGTGCCCGACATGAATTCAGGACCTTCCGCCTGGAGCGCGAAAAGCAGGAGAAGGCGGAAAAGTTCGCCAAGGCCGCCGCCGCGGCGAAGGCCAAGGCAGCAGCGGGGGACCCGGCGGACCCGGAGGCCGCGAAGAAGAAGGCCATCCTGGATGCCGCCCTGGCGCGTGCGGCCAAGGCCAAGGAGGAAATGGCCGCCGCGGGTATCGCGCCCAAGAACGTCGACAACCTGCCGCCCCGCGTGGAAAAGGAGATCGCCGAGATCGAGACCCGCCGCGCGCGCGTCCCCCACCCGGGGCAGGAGGACCCGCATGATTAGGCACTTCGGCCCCCTACCCCTCTCGAGTCCTGTGTCATGAACGGTTCACCCTTCACCCTGCTGGCGAACAATTCGGTCAGCGCCGTCATGCTCAAGGTCATGGCGGCCCTGATTCCGGGCATCATCGCGCACGCCTGGTTCTTCGGTCCGGGTATCTGGGTCAGCCTGCTGCTGTGCAGCGCGCTGGGCATCGGTCTGGAAACCCTCGCGCTGCTGATGCGGGCCAGACCCCTGGGCCCGGCCCTGAAGGACGGTTCCGTCCTGGTGACGGCCTGGTTGCTGGCCCTGTCACTGCCCACCCTGGCGCCCTGGTGGCTCTATGCCCTGGGCATGCTGTTTGCCGTGGTGGTGGCCAAGCACCTCTATGGCGGCTTTGGCCAGAACCCCTTCAACCCCGCCATGGTGGCCTATGCCGCCCTCATCGTCAGCTTCCCGGTGTACATGACGCAGTGGCCGGCACCCGTGGGTGTGGCCCCGCACGGCGTGGGCCTGGGAGAGGCCCTTGATCTGGTGTTTGCCGGCCAGGGCGGCATCAGCCCGGATGCCTACACGGCGGCCACGGCCCTGGATACCTGGAAGACCCAGATCCGGATGGGCAAACCCGTGGCGGACATCCTGGCCTTGCCCGCCTTCGGCTGGGGTGGCGGCCGTGCCCAGGAGCTGGTGGCCCTCATGTATCTGTTTGGTGGCCTGCTCCTGCTGGCGAACCGCGTCATCACCTGGCACATCCCCGTGGCCTTCCTCAGTGGCCTGGCCCTCACGGCCAGCCTGCTGCACGCAATGAATCCCGCGCAGCATGCGGGGCCCGTGCTCCATCTGCTGTCCGGCGGTGCCATGCTGGGGGCCTTCTTCATCGCCACGGATCCGGTGAGCGCCGCCTCCACCCCCCGGGGCAAGCTCATATTCGCCGGCCTGGCGGGCCTCATCACGGTGCTGATCCGCAACTTCGGCGGCTATCCGGACGGCGTGGCCTTTGCCATCCTGCTCATGAACGTGGCGGCACCCTTCATCGATGCCTACACCCAGCCCCGGGTCTTCGGCCACAAACCCGGCAGGGAGGACAGGACATGAACGCGGCGCCACAACGGAAACTGCCCGCCGCCCTGACGGAAACCCTGTGCACCGCCCTCACCCTGCTGGTGTTTTCCGTGGTCAGCGCGGCCCTGCTGGCGGGGGCGTACCGGATCACCCGGATCGACATCGAACGCAGCGAGCAGCAGGAGAAGATCCGTCTGCTGTCCCAGGTGCTCCCCTCGCAGGGGTTCGACAACGATCCCATCCGGGACGCCCATACCCTGGCGGTGGATGCGCTGCTGGGTCTGAAACGCCCCAGCCAGGCCTTTGTGGCCACCCGGAATGGCCAGGCCGTGGCCGTGGTACTGGAAGCCGCCGCGCCAGACGGGTATGCCGGGGAAATCAGGCTGCTGGTGGGTATCGACGCCAGCGGCCGGCTGATCGGCGTGCGCGTCACCAGCCACAAGGAAACGCCCGGTCTGGGCGACTACATCGAGGCCGGCAAGAGCGCCTGGATCCGGCAGTTCGCGGGCAGGAGCCTGGACACACCGGACGCGGAGGGCTGGCAAGTACGCAAGGATGGTGGCCGGTTCGATTATGTGGCCGGCGCCACCATCACCCCCCGCGCGGTGGTCAAGGCCGTGCACAAGACCCTGCGCTATTTCGCCGCACACCGGCAGACCCTGTTGCGCCCGCCGCATGCACCCAAAGGAGCCCCGCCATGATCTCCACGGAATCACGTGACATCATCATCAACGGTCTATGGAAGCAGAACCCCGGCATCGTCCAGATCCTGGGACTGTGCCCTCTGCTGGCCATCAGCAACAACGTGGTGAACGCCCTCTCCCTGGGACTGGCCACTACCCTGGTGATGGCGGTCTCCAGTGGTTCCGTCGCCGTGCTGCGCAACCTCATCCCGCGCGAGATCCGCATACCCGTGTTCGTGCTCATCATCGCCGCCCTGGTGACCGTGGTGGAACTGGTGATGCATGCATGGATGCTGCCGCTGTACGTGGTACTGGGTGTATTCCTGCCTCTCATCACCACAAACTGCATCGTCCTGGCCCGGGTGGAGGCCTTCGCCTCCAAGCGTTCCACTGCCCATTCCATACTGGATGCCGCGGCCATGGGCCTGGGCTTCACGGCGGTCATCGTGCTCTTGGGCGCCCTGCGCGAGGTCTTCGGCAAGGGCACACTGCTCTCCGGGCTGGATCTGGCCCTGGGGCCCCGCGCCACGGAATGGGTACTGCACGTCTTTCCGGATTACCAGGGCATCCTGCTCGCCATCCTGCCGCCTGGAGCCTTCATCGGCCTGGGCCTGCTCATCGCCCTGCGCAATTTCATGGAAACCCTGCGTACACAGCGTACCCGCCCCGCGCTGGCGACGGTCACCCCCCTGCCCGCCGGTAAGGCCAGCTGAAACACGCGCAGGCCACACCATGAACGCGGGTATACGCCGGGAAATCTTCCAGCGCTTGCGGGCAGCCAACCCTGCCCCCGCCACCGAACTGCACTACGCCACGCCCTTCCAGCTCCTGGTGGCGGTGATGCTCTCGGCGCAAGCCACGGACAGGAGCGTGAACCTGGCCACGGCCACCCTGTTTGCCGCGGCAGCCACCCCCGCGGCCATGCTGTCCCTGGGCGAGGCGGGGGTGAAGACGCACATCCGGCGCATCGGCCTGTACCAGACCAAGGCCAGAAACCTCCTGGCCACCTGCCAGATCCTGCTGGACAGGCATGCGGGCGAGGTACCACGGGACCGGATGGCCCTGGAGTCCTTGCCCGGCGTGGGACGCAAGACCGCAAACGTGATCCTCAACATCGCCTTCGGCGAACCCACCATCGCCGTGGACACCCACATCTTCCGGGTGGCCAACCGCACGGGCCTGGCCCCGGGCCGGACCGTGCTGGAAGTGGAGAAGAGGCTGCTCCGCTGCGTGCCGGCAGAGTTCAAGCGGGATGCGCATCACTGGCTCATCCTGCACGGCCGTTATGTGTGCAAGGCACGCAGGCCGGCCTGCGGCGCTTGCGTGCTCCATGACCTGTGCGAATACCGGGAGAAGACTGCGTGAAGGTAGCCACGGGGCTGGCCCGGGGTCGCACCGCCGATCCTGCCCTGGCTGCCAAGGCGGTCAGGGCGGCCATGGAGTCCGCGGGACTGGACCATCCCCAGGCGGTGCTGCTGTACCTTACCTCCGACTTCGCCCAGGATCCCCGGGCGGCCATGGCGGCGGCCACCCGGACCGCCGGCTGCCTGCAGGTGACGGGATGCACGGCCGCCGGCGTGTTCACCGAGGCGGATTGGGTGCTGGACGCTCCGGCCGCTGCAGCCATGGTGTTCGGTGCCGGCATGCATCTGCATCCCGCGCGCGACGAGACGGAAACCCGTCTGACCCTGTGCGCCCCCAATGCCCTGGACCTGCACTGGCTGCATGCCGGTGGCCCGCGTTTCGGCGGAGTATCCGGTGATGCCACGGGGCGTGGGCCCTATTCCGTATGGACGGGCGCGCGTCGTCAACCCTCGGGCCGCTGCCAGCTGTGTCTGCGGGGAATCGAACTGCGCATCGGCGTATCCCAGGGCATCCACCCCATCTCTCTGCCCGCCAGACTGGATCAGGTGCAGGGCCATGACATCCGTATCGTGGGAGGGGATACCGCCCTGGACTCCCTGATCAGGGAACTGCCCCTGCCCATCCGCACGTCGGAACACATCCCCACGCACCTGCTCCTGGCAGGCGTGACCTACGGCCAGCGCGAACATGCCCTGGATGAAGGCCGCTTCCACCTCCTGCCCGTGGTGGGCGTGAACATCCAGGATGCCTCCGTGACCGTGGCGGGACGCTTGCAGGCGGGCCAGGAGCTATTCTGGGCCTTGCGCCAGCCCCAGGCCGCCGAGCGGGACATGGCCGCCATGCTCGCACGCATCGCCGCGGGCCGGTGCGACAGCCCCGCCTTCGCGCTTATGTTCCCCTGCCTGGGACGGGGCCCATGGTTCTACAGCGGCGAGGACCGCGACATACATGTCCTGGTCCAGCGCTACCCGGAGCTGCCCCTGATCGGCTTCTATGGCAATGGCGAGATCGCCCATCTGGACGGGGCCAACCGTCTGCTGCAATACAGCGTGGTGCTGGGCCTGGGCTACGCCGCGGACGCGCATGTTTAACCCCAGCCGTGACCAGGCCCGGGACTTCTTTTTCCAGGTCTGGGACAAGTACAGGACAGGTCGGCCTCTGAGCGGCCTGGAGGGCATGGCGCTGGAACACATGCACCGACATCCCGAATACCACCCCGTCCTGGAGCAGCCGGAACGCTATCGGTCGCGGGACTGGCTGCCCGAGCTGGGACAGACCAATCCCTTCCTGCACCTGGCCATGCATCTGTCCGTTGCCGAGCAACTGTCCATCGATCAGCCGCCGGGCGTGCGCGCATGCTATGAGACACTGGTCGCCCGACTGGGGGACACACACGCCGCCCAACACGCCCTCATGGACTGCATGGCGGAGATGCTCTGGCATGCCCAGCGGCAGCAGCGACCCCCGGATGCCGCGGCCTATCTCGATTGTCTGGAAACGAAATGACCTGGATGAAGATCCCCCGTCTCTCCACGCTGTTCGACAGGCGCCGCCTCGACGCCGAATTTTCCAACCTTCTGGCCTGCAACTTGTGGGTATACCAGTTCCTGCCCTTCCTGAAATGGCAGCACCGGGTGAACCGGGACAATCTGAGGCGGGATGGCATCGCCGGCTTCTCGGGTGCACTCATCGTCCTGCCCCAGGCCGTGGCCTTCGCCACCATTGCCGGCCTGCCACCGGAATACGGCCTGTACGCCGCCATGGTGCCCACCATCGTCGCCGCCCTGTTCGGCTCGTCCTGGCACCTGGTCTCCGGCCCCACCACGGCCATCTCCATCGTGGTGTTCGCCTCGGTGTCGCCCTATGCCGAGCCGGGCACGCCCCAGTACATCGAGATGGTGTTGACGCTCACCTTCCTCACGGGCCTGTTCCAGCTCATCATGGGTCTGGCCAAGATGGGGGCCCTGGTCAACTTCATCTCGCACACCGTGGTGATCGGCTTCACCGCCGGCGCGGCGCTGCTCATCGCCGCCAGCCAGGTGAAGAATTTCTTCGGGCTGGATATCCCCCGCGGCACCCCCGCCTACGAGGTGGCGGGTCTCCTGCTCACCCATCTGCGCGACCTGAATCCCTATGTCACGGGCGTGGCCGTGGTGTCCCTGGTGGCGGGCATCCTGGCGCGCAAGTACCTCAGGCAGGTGCCCTACATGATCGTCGCCATGGTAGTGGGCGGTATCGTCGGGGTCTGGCTCAACAACAGCTTTGGCCAGGAAGTCACCGGCATCCATACCGTGGGAGCCCTGGAGGCCAGCCTGCCACCCCTGTCCATGCCGGACTTCTCCCTGGCCAGCCTGAAGAACACCTTTTTCTCCGCCCTGGCGGTGACCGTCCTGGCCCTGACCGAGGCGGTATCCATTTCACGCTCCATCGCCGTGAAGTCGGAGCAGCACATCAACGGTAACCAGGAGTTCATCGGCCAGGGCCTGTCCAACCTGGCGGGCAGCTTCTTCTCCGGCTACGCCTCCTCCGGCTCCTTCAACCGCAGCGGCGTGAACTATGAATCCGGCGCGCGCACGCCCCTGGCGGCGGTGTTCTCAGCCATTTTTCTGTTGCTCATCCTGTTCCTGGTGGCCCCCCTGGCGGCCTACCTGCCCATCCCCGCCATGGCTGCGGTGCTGTTCCTGGTGGCCTGGAACCTGATCGACTTCCACCACATCGGCGCCATCCTCAAGGCACACCGCAACGAGGCCGCGGTCCTGGGCGTGAGCTTCTTCGGCACCGTCATCGACCTGGAAAAGGGCATCTTCTTCGGCATTCTGGTGTCCCTGATCTTCTATCTCTCCAAAACCTCCCGGCCGGCTATCCGCGCCCTGGTGCCCGACGCCTCCGCGCTCGACGATCCGCGCCGCAAATTCGTGGTGGAAAACGGCACGCAGCCCATCTGCCCGCAAATGAAGATGCTGCGCATCGAAGGCTCCATCTTCTTCGGCGCCGTGGACCACATCCAGTATGCCTTCGCCGCCGTAGATGCCAGCGTACCCACGCAAAAGCATCTGCTGCTGTTTTCCAAGGGCATCAACACCATCGACCTGGCCGGCGCGGAGCTGCTGGCCAGCGAGGCCAAGCGCCGGCACCGGCTGGGCGGGGCCTTGTATCTTTGCGGCGTGCGGGAGGCGGCCTGTGACATGCTGAAACGCGGGGGCTACCAGATGGAAATCGGTGTGGACAATGTCTTCCCGCACAAGCCGGATGCCATTGCCGGCATCTATCCACGCCTGGACACGGAGATCTGTCGCAACTGCACGGCCCGCATCTTCCGGGAATGCCAGCGTGCCCTGCCCAATGGCGAGCCTAGAACGGCAGACATGCGCCCCGCCCCGCCCGCCGCCGCCGAGCCGTCGGCGGATGCAGGATTCCAGCGCCTGAACGAAATCGTTACCCGCAGCGGCGACGACGGCAGCACCGGCCTGGCCAACGGCACGCGCCTGGCCAAGAGCGATCCTCGCATCGAGGCCATCGGCCAGGTCGACGAACTCAACAGCCAGATCGGTGCCCTGCTGGCCGAACCCCTGACCACGGACGTCCGCGGGCTGCTGATCGACATCCAGCATGACCTGTTCAATCTGGGGGCCGAGCTGGCCTGGCCCGACCAGATCCAGATTACCCGCGAGCATGTGCTCAGGCTGGACGAGGTCCTGGCCCATCTGAACGGGCAACTGCCTCCCCTGAGGGAATTCGTGCTGCCCGGCGGCTCCCGCGCGGCGGCGCTGGCGCACATCTGCCGAACCGTTTGTCGCCGCGCGGAACGCAGCATGGTACGCCTGGGAGAAGCGGACCTCATCTCCACCCGCCTGGCGCAATACCTGAACCGTCTATCGGATCTGCTGTTCGTACTGTCACGTCAGATCAATCGGGCGGCCGGACAGGCCGAACCCGTCTGGCGTGGGCCACGGGGAGGTTGAACGGCTGGATGCGGCATGATGCCAATCGTCTTGAAATGGGACAGAATCCGCCTGGCCACCCCGTGGCGCTGACCAACACCCTAGAGGAGACCCGACATGAAACCTACCCCCCTGCTGCTGGCCCTGATGCTGGTAGCCCCCATTCCCCAAGCCCTGGCTGCGGAAACCGCATCGGCTTCTTCCGCGGACACCGCCATGCCGTCCAGCCCGGACGCATGGGTGCGCCATCTTTCCGATTTCACACGCAATGCCGACATGCTGGTGGATCCGAAGAAGTTCGTGGCGGCCCTGAATCAGGTGACCGATCCGAGCTTCCTAGTAACCGCCATCGGCGCCATGATGGACCCGAAGCTCTACACCCAGTCCCTGACCAGCGCCATGGACCCCAAGGCCTACGCCAACTACGCCCGCCTCCTGGACCCCAGCGTGGCAACGACCTGGGCCATGACCCTCATGGATCCACAGTTCCTGAATGCCGTCGGTTACATCCTCATGGACCCGGCCAAACTCATGCGCTGGATGATGCTGCCCCTGGACCCCAGGCTTATCAGCACCGGCCTCAATGCCCTGAACCCCAACGTCTATGCGCAATGGGGCACCGCCGGTTTCGACCCCAAGCTGTGGAACTCCCTGCTGGCACCCCTGAATCCCGCCTGGTACGGCAACTGGGCGGCCACCATGGCCAACCCCATGACCTATGGCCCCACCTGGGGCGGATGGGTGGCGAATCCTTTCGGCAGCCTCCCCGCCCCCATCGTGTTGCCCGGCCTGCCCCCGGCCAGATGAAAGATGCCTGGCGCTCGCGCGCGAGGCCCGACGGGTACGCGAAGGAGATGGCATCGCTCCGGGGCAGGCAAGGAAGGATGCAAAGGCCGTCACCGCGAACGCAGTAAGGAGCCGTGCGGAGATATCTCCGCGCCGCGTCGTCCGTCTCCCTCGGCACTGCAGGGCCCGGGCGCCCGGGACGAGGTTCGTGCCGCCCTTCCCGGGGTGCGGGCCATTGTTTCCCGCCACCCGCAAGCCTGGGGATGGGTGCCGAAGAGGCCTGACCCGGGGCCGCCGGGGCAGGCCATGGCACCCGTGGTTATAATTTTCCGACCACAAACACAGGGAACTGCAATATGGGCTTTCTTGACGGCAAGAAGATCCTCGTCACCGGGGTCATCAGCAATCGATCCATCGCCTACGGCATTGCCAAGGCCTGTCATCGGGAAGGTGCGCAACTGGCCTTCACCTATCAGAACGACAAGATCCGCGAGCGTGTGGAGGGCCTGACCCGGGAATTCGGCGATGCCTGTCCCGTGCTTGCCTGCGATGTGGCCAGCGATGCGGAAATCGATCAGTTGTTCGCCGAACTGGGTAAGCGCTGGGGGGTGTTGGACGGCCTGGTGCATTCCATTGCCTTTTCGCCCAAGGAAGCCCTGACGGGCAACTATCTTGAGCATGTGAACCGGGAAAATTTCCGTATCGCGCACGAGATTTCCAGCTATTCCTTCACCGCCCTGGCCAAGGCCGCACTGCCCCTCATGGAAGGCCGCGCCGCCGCCATGCTGACGCTGTCCTACCTGGGGGCCGTGCGTTACGTCCCGCATTACAACGTCATGGGCCTGGCCAAGGCCAGCCTGGAGACCGGGGTGTACTACATGGCCGCCAGCCTGGGGCCCAAGGGTATCCGGGTAAACGGGATCTCCGCCGGTCCCATCAAGACCCTGGCGGCCGCCGGGATCTCGGATTTCAACAAGTTGTTGGCCTGGGGCGAGCAGCATGCCCCGCTGCGCCGCAATGTCACCATCGAGGAAGTGGGCAATGCCGCCGCCTTCCTTCTGTCTGATCTGGCATCGGGCATCACCGGCGAAATCACCTACGTGGATGCCGGCTTCAGCGCCACGGCAGGCCTGGCCGTGGATGAATAGACCGGTCCACCGTCATGCAGAAGGCCGGCGATCGCCGGCCTTCTGGCGTGCGCCCCGGCTCAGTCCCCTGCCGACTCCAGGCTGGCGGGATTGATCTCGATCTTGGTGCCTGTCTTCAGATATTCCATATAGGCACGCATCTCTTCCTGGGCCGCCATGCGTCGCAGGTCCACGCGCATGCGTTCCGACAGTGCCGTGGTATCCACATCCGTGACGCGATCGAGGCGATAGAGCCGATAGCCATCGGCCGTTTCCGCTCCCACATAGGACGGCAGCCTGTCGGCCGGGCTGCGGAACACCGCCCGCAGCGCCTCCTGGGGCACATTCAGGGGCTGGCTCCGGCTCAGGGTCATGGCGGCAGACCAGCCCGGCACCGCCTGCCCGGAACGAGCCGCGGCCAGGGCCTTGCGGCCGGCGTCGATGGCCAACTGGCGAGCCTGGGCCTGCTTCAGCTGCCGGCGGATCTCCGCCTCCACCTCGGCCAGGGGACGCAAACCCGCCGGGTGATAGTCCACCACGCGCGCGGAAACCAGGGTATTGGCGGCCACTTCCACCGCCTCCACGTTGTGATGCTTGCTCAGGCTGTCCTCGGAAAACAGGGCCTCCAGCAGGTGGGGATTGGCCAGAAACGCTGGGGTAGCCTGCCTTTCGTCGATCCAGGGGCTGGTCTCCAGCCTGATGCCAAACTCACGTGCCACGGGCTCCAGACTGTCGGGCTGTTCGTAGGCCAGGTTGCTGAAGCGCTCCGCCGCTTCGGCGAAGCGGCGCCGGGCCTCCTCTTGGCGCAGGGTGTGCAGGATCTCTCCCTTCACCACATCGAACCCCATCTTGCTACCCGCTACCACACCATCCAGACGGATGATGTGGTAACCGAACTGCGATTCCACCGGACCACGGATCTCTCCCCTCTGCATGGACCAGACGGCGTCTGAGAAGGGCTTCACCATCATGTCTCGGGTAAAGGCCCCCAGGTCGCCACCATTCGGGCCTGAACCAGGGTCCTGGGAATACTGCCGCGCCAGATCACCAAAGCGCTGCGGGCTCTTGCGCACCTCCTGCAGAATCTGCTGGGCCTTGGCCCTGGCGGCATCCTTGTCGCCCGCCTTCGCGTCCGGGGCAACCTGAATCAGGATATGACTGGCGCGGCGTTGCTCTGGCTCCTGATAACGCCCCTGATTGGCCTCGTAATACTTGCGTGCGTCCGCCTCACTGGGATGGATGTCTTTTTCCAGACTGGCCAGCGACAGCACGGCATACTGCACACGTACCTGGCGCGGCGTGGCAAAGCTGTCTTTCCTTGCCTCATATTCCTCGCGCACGGCCTGGTCATCCACATGGGTCTGGTCCATATAGTGCTGCTGCGCAAACGTCACCTCGTTCACCTCGCGCTGCTGGCCGATGAGGGCCGCCAGACGGGCCACGCCGGGACGGGGAGCCAGTGCCCCCTGGGCCAGCCCGGTCTGGACCTGGCGCAGCAGATGATCCTGCTGCAGCAAGGCCATGAGCTCGGCCTGGTTCATGCCGCGGCTGCGCAGCCACGCATCCAGGCGCGCCTGGGAAAACTGGCCGTTTTCCTGGAAGGTCTGCTCAGCGGCAAGCATGGCCTGGACCTGGGGTTCCAGCACGGCGAAGCCCGCTCTGCGCGCCGCATCCAGCAGGATCCGGGTGTTGACCATCTGGTCCATGACGGCCTGGCGCAAGACCTTCTCGTCCACCTTACCACCCATGGCTTCACGCTGATCACGCAGGGATTTCTGGAAGGCCTGCTGCGTGATTTCTTCGCCCCCCACGATGGCCGCGGGTTTCTGCTTGCCACCCCGGGAAAAATAGGAGTCGATGCCCCAAAGGGCAAACGGGACGATGAGCAGGGCCAGGATGACCTTGGCAATCCAACCCTGGGCGCGTTCGCGTATGGCTTCAAGCATGGCTGGAGGAAATCGTGTTGGTTAGGATGTACAAAGACCTGCTGGGCTGGGCCCCACTGGCAAAAAAAAAGGCGAACTCACGTTCGCCTTCGAGGGGTTGGCGGAGTGGACGGGACTCGAACCCGCGACCCCCGGCGTGACAGGCCGGTATTCTAACCGACTGAACTACCACTCCTGAAATCATGTACCACGTTTGTCCAAGCTATTTTTCTGGTGGGTGCTGACGGGGTCGAACCGCCGACATTCGCCTTGTAAGGGCGACGCTCTACCAACTGAGCTAAGCACCCTACGAGCCGTGCCGGGAAACCTTACACACCCGCAGAAAGCGAGGCATTTTACTGGACATCCTATGACTTTGCCAGATAGAAAGCCAAAATAATTTCTGGCCTGGACCTGCGGTCTTCCCCGTCTCAGTGCTTGACCACCACCGGTGTCTTGCCTGTGGGCGGCACGGCGGCTCCAGCCTCCGTCTCCGTGGCCTTGTCCGGGCTGGTCTCCACGTCCGCAAGCGGTTCCGGCATGCGTTCCAGGGCAGCCTCCAGCACCTGCTCGATCCACTTCACGGGCTGGATGTCCAGGCGGTTCTTGATGTTGTCCGGAATCTCCACCAAGTCCTTGACGTTCTCCTGCGGGATCAGCACCTTTTTGATGCCCCCGCGATGCGCCGCCAGCAGCTTCTCTTTCAGGCCGCCGATTGCCAGTACCTCACCACGCAGGGTGATCTCGCCAGTCATGGCCACATCACATCGCACGGGTATGCCGGCAAGGGACGACACCATGGCGGTGGTGATGGCGATTCCGGCGGATGGCCCATCCTTGGGCGTGGCGCCTTCAGGCATGTGGATGTGCATGTCCTTCTGCTCGAAGGACTCCGTGGCGATGCCCAGTTTGCGGGCTCGGCTGCGTACCACGGTACGGGCCGCCTCGATGGATTCCTTCATCACGTCACCCAGCTGCCCCGTGCGGGTAATGTTCCCCTTGCCCGGCATGGTGGTGGTCTCGATGGTGAGCAGCTCGCCCCCCACCTCGGTCCAGGCCAGGCCCGTAACCTGCCCCACCTGGTTTTCCTTCTCGGCCATGCCGTAGGTATAGCGGCGCACCCCAAGATACTTTTCCAGGTTCTTGGGTGTGACGCTGATCTTGCCCCTGGCCTTCTTCAGCGCCTGGGCCGTCACCGCCTTGCGGCAGATCTTGGATATTTCCCGCTCCAGGCCCCGCACGCCGGATTCCCGGGTGTAGTAGCGCAAGATGTCCCTTAGGGCCGCCTCGGACACGGACAATTCCTCGCTCTTCAAGCCGTTGTTCTTCATCTGCTTGGGCAGCAGATAGCGCTGGGCGATGTTGACCTTCTCGTCCTCGGTATAGCCGGACAGGCGGATGACCTCCATGCGGTCCAGCAGGGGCGCGGGGATGTTCATGGAGTTGGCGGTAGCCACGAACATCACGTCCGACAGGTCGAAGTCCACCTCCACATAGTGGTCCTGAAAGGTGTGGTTCTGCTCCGGATCCAGCACCTCCAGCAGGGCGGAAGAGGGATCACCGCGGAAGTCCTGGCCCATCTTGTCCACTTCATCCAGCAGGAACAGGGGATTTTTCACCCCGGCCTTGGTCAGGCTCTGCAGGACCTTGCCCGGCAGGGAACCGATGTAGGTGCGCCGATGGCCGCGGATCTCCGCCTCGTCCCGCACGCCCCCCAGGGCCATGCGCACGAACTTGCGATTGGTCGCCTTGGCGATGGACTGGCCCAGGGAGGTCTTGCCCACGCCGGGCGGTCCCACCAGGCAGAGGATGGGCCCCTTGAGCTTGTCCACGCGTTGCTGCACGGCCAGGTACTCGATGATGCGCTCCTTCACCTTGTCCAGTCCGTAGTGGTCGGCATCCAGCACTTCCTGCGCGCCCTCCAGCTTCTTGCTGATCTTGGTCTTCTTCTTCCAGGGCAGGTTGATGAGAGTATCGATGTAGGTGCGCACCACGGTGGCCTCCGCCGACATGGGAGACATCATCTTCAGCTTCTTGAGTTCCGCCTCGGCCTTCTTGGTGGCCTCCCGGGACATGCGCGCGGCCTTGATCTTCTTCTCCAGCTCGTCGAGTTCGGCACCTTCCTCGATTTCGCCCAACTCCTTCTGAATGGCCTTCACCTGCTCGTTCAGGTAGTACTCGCGCTGACTCTTCTCCATCTGGCGCTTCACTCGGCCGCGTATGCGCTTCTCCACCTGCAGGATGTCGATCTCCGTCTCCATGAATCCCATGAGATGGTCGAGACGCGCCTTCAGCTCTGCCATCTCCAGAATGGCCTGCTTCTGCTCCAGCTTCAGGGGCAGGTGCGCGGCAATGGTGTCCGCGAGACGGCCCGCGTCGTCGATACCCGCCAGGGAGGCCAGGATCTCCGGCGGGATCTTCTTGTTGAGCTTCACATAGTTATCGAACTGCGCCAGCAGGGCGCGACGCATGGCCTCGATCTCCGCATCATCACCCGGGTTTTCCTCCAGGGGCGTGGCACGGCCCAGGAAATGCGATTCCGCGTCGACGAAGCCATCCACGCGCACGCGCTGATTGCCCTCCACCAGCACCTTCACGGTGCCGTCCGGCAGCTTGAGCATCTGCAGGATGCTGGCAATGGCCCCGACCTCGTAGAGGTCCTCGAAGCCGGGCTCATCCTTGGCGGCGGACTTCTGTGCCAGCAGCAGGATGTGCTTGCCTCCCTCCATGGCGGTTTCCAGAGCCTTGATGGATTTCGGGCGCCCCACGAACAGGGGGATCACCATGTGGGGAAACACCACCACGTCGCGCAAGGGCAACAGGGGCAGGGATACGGGCTCGAGAAACAAAGCGGTTTGGCTCATGAAAATTCTCCGTTGGGCCTGGGGTCCAGGCTGCGATGAGAGAGCTATCTCAGGCCGCCGGCGCGGATTTCAAGCCGGCGGAACGGCCAAACAACGTAAAGAACTGTACTGCGAAATCAGCCGGCGACCTTGGCCGATTCGGCATACATCAACAGCGGCTTGCCCTCTCCGGTGACGGCCTTCTCGTCCAACACCACCTTGTTGACATTCTGCATGCCCGGCAGTTCGAACATGATGTCCAGCAGGGCATGCTCGATGATGGAGCGCAGGCCCCGCGCACCGGTCTTGCGCCTGAGCGCACCACCGGCGATGGCCAGCAGGGCCTCCTCGCGGAATTCCAGCTCGGCACCTTCCATCCTGAACAGTTTCTGGAACTGCTTCACCAGGGCATTTCTGGGCTCTGTCAGGATCCTGACCAGGGCCTTTTCGTCCAGTTCCTCCAGGGTGGCGATCACCGGAAGACGCCCGACGAATTCCGGAATGAGACCGTACTTGATGAGGTCCTCGGGCTCCACCATCTTGAACATCTCGCCCAGATCCTTGCGGTTGTCCTTGGACTTCACCTCCGCGCCGAAACCGATGCCGGACTTCTCCGTGCGGTTGCGGATCACCCGCTCCAAGCCGCTGAAGGCACCGCCCACGATGAACAGGATGTTGGTGGTGTCCACCTGTACGTATTCCTGGTTCGGGTGCTTGCGCCCTCCCTGGGGCGGGATGGAGGCCACGGTACCTTCGATGAGCTTCAGCAGGGCCTGCTGCACACCCTCGCCGGACACGTCCCGGGTAATGGAGGGGTTGTCGGACTTGCGTGAGATCTTGTCGATCTCGTCGATGTAGACGATGCCATGCTTGGCCTTTTCCACGTCGTAGTCACATTTCTGCAGCAGCTTCTGCACGATGTTTTCCACGTCCTCGCCCACATAACCCGCCTCCGTGAGGGTGGTAGCGTCGGTCATGACGAAGGGCACGTTGAGCAGGCGGGCCAGGGTCTGGGCCAGCAGGGTCTTGCCGGAACCCGTGGGGCCAATGAGCAAGATGTTGCTCTTGGCCAGTTCCACGTCATCCTCCTTGCCGCCGCCTCCGGGTTGGCGCAGACGCTTGTAGTGGTTGTACACCGCCACGGACAAGGCCTTCTTGGCCTGTGCCTGGCCGATGACGTACTGGTCCAGGATCTCGCAGATCTCCTGCGGCGTGGGCAATTTGTCGCCGCTGGCCTTTTCCGGATCCTTGCCGATGTCCTCGCGGATGATGTCGTTGCACAGGTCCACGCACTCATCGCAGATGAACACCGATGGCCCGGCGATGAGCTTGCGCACCTCATGCTGGCTCTTGCCACAGAAGGAGCAGTAAAGGAGTTTGTCGTCGCCCTGCTTGTCCGCCATGTCTCGTCCCGAAGAAATGTCCGATGACCCTTTCGAGTTTACTTGTCGCTCCCGCGGCTGACCAACACTTTATCAGCCAGTCCATAGGCGACCGCGGCCTCGGCACTCATGAAATTGTCACGCTCGGTATCCCGCTCGATGGTCTCCATACTCTGACCCGTGTGCTCGGCCAGGAGCTGGTTGAGGCGCTGCTTCAGGTACAGGATCTCCTTGGCGTGGATCTCGATGTCCGTGGCCTGACCCTGGAAGCCCCCCAGGGGCTGGTGGATCATCACGCGGGAATTGGGCAGCACGTAGCGTTTGCCCCGAGCGCCGGCGGACAGCAGGAAGGCCCCCATGCTGGCGGCCTGGCCCACGCACAGGGTGGAGACATCCGGCTTGATGAAGCGCATGGTGTCGTAGATACCCATACCGGAAGTGATGGAACCTCCGGGGGAATTGATATAGAGGTGAATGTCCTTGTCCGGGTTCTCGGATTCCAGGAACAGCAGCTGGGCCACCACCAGATTTGCGGTCATGTCGTTCACCGGCCCCACCATGAAGATCACGCGCTCCTTCAGCAGGCGTGAATAGATGTCGTAGGCTCGCTCGCCCCGGCCACTCTGCTCGATGACCATGGGGATGTAACCCAGGCCGGAGGGTGTCTGGGTCCAGGTGTCGTGTTCAGGCGTGTGCATCAGGCATTCCCCATGAGTTTTTCGAGTGAGGTGGGCTCGTCGGTGACCTGCGCCTGGCCCAGCACCCAGTTGACCACATTCTCTTCCAGGACCAGCCCGCGAACGTCGTGCAGGTGGGCAGGATCCTGGTAATACCAGGCTACCACCTCGGCAGGGTCTTCGTAGCTCTGGGCAAATTCGTCCACCAGGGCTCGCACCTGTTCGTCCTGGGCCTTCAGGCCATGGCTGGAGACGATGTGGTCCATGAGCAGGCCCAGTGCCACGCGCCGCTTGGCCTGGGGCTCGAAGATCTCGTCATTTATCTTGATGTCGGCGTCCTTCATGCCCCGGGCCTTCAGGTCATTGACCGCCTTCTCGTGCAGGGCACGGCGCTCCATGGCCACCAGACTGGAAGGGACATCGAACGGTGCGCCCTCCAGCAGGCCGTTGAGCGCCTGCTCCTTGACCCTGGCCAGGACGCGGCGCCTCGCCTCGCGCCTCAGGTTGTCGGCGATCTCTTCGCGCAGCCTGGCCACTCCCCCCTCGTGTATCCCCATGCTCTGGGCAAAGGCCTCGTCCACCGGTGGCAACTGGGGCTCATGCACGGACTTCATGTCGGCCTCGAAGGTAGCGGTCTTGCCGGCCAGTTCCCTGGCGAAATAATCTTCCGGAAAGGTCACGTCGAAGCGCTTGCTCTCGCCGACCCTCATGCCCGTCAGGCTGCCTTCGAACTCCTTCAGGGTACGCCCCTCGCCTAGGATGACGGGGAAGTCCCTGGCATCTCCCCCCTGGAAGGGTTCGCCATCGATCCTGCCCCGATAGTCGACATGTACCCGGTCTCCCGCACGCGCCTCCCGCTCCACGGCATGGAAGCGCACGCGCTGCCTGCGCAGGACCTCCAGGGTGCGATCCACGTCCGCGTCCCCCACCTCCACCACGGGGCGGGTCACCCTGATCTGGCTCACATCCCCGATGGTGATCTCCGGGAACACCTCGAAGGTGGCGACGAACGCCCCGGCCTGGCCCGGGGCAAAGCTCGGATAGCCCGCCACCGCCAGCCTGTGGTCGTCCACGACCTGGCTGAAGGCTTTCTGCAGAGCCTCACCCATGACCTCGCCCTGCACCTCGTGGCCGTAGCGGGCCGCCACCATCCTCAGGGGTGCCTTGCCCGGACGGAAGCCATCCAGGCGCACGGTCTTGGCGATGCGCGCCAGGCGCTTGTTCATCTCGGCTTCCACCTCTTCCTTGTTCAACGTCAGGTGCACGCGGCGGGTCAGGCCATCCAGGGTTTCCACGGTTGCAGTCATGAATTTTCCTTGTCCTACGGGATGTCGATGCGATGATACCGGGCCATGGTGCGGAAGACAGGACTCGAACCTGCACACCTCGCGGCGCTGGAACCTAAATCCAGTGCGTCTACCAATTCCGCCACTTCCGCCCAGACAAAAAAGCCGCAGGAGTTTATCACGTGCCCGCCCACGTTCCGCCCGGGCCATCAGGAGGCACGCGCACGCCTCCGGTCGACGGAATGCCCGGCCAGACGCTCCAGGTACAGATAGATGACGGGGGTGATGTAGAGGGTGAGCAGTTGCGAGACCACCAGCCCACCCACCACCGCCAGGCCCAGGGGCTGACGGATTTCCCCGCCGGAGCCGAAGGCGATGGCGATGGGCAGTGTGCCTGCCAGGGCCGCCAGGGTGGTCATCATGATGGGGCGGAAGCGCACCAGACAGGCCTGGAAGATGGCCTCCGCGGGCACCATACCCTGGGTGCGCTGATGCTCCAGGGCGAAGTCGATCATCATGATGGCATTCTTCTTGACGATGCCCACGAGCATGATCACGCCCACGAAGGCATAGAGGCTCAGGTCCACCTTGAACAGCATCAGCGTGGCCAGGGCCCCCACGCCGGCGGCGGGCAGGCCGGACAGGATGGTCAGCGGGTGGATGAAGCTCTCGTACAGGATGCCCAGCACCAGATAGACCACCAACACCGCCACCAGCAGCAGCAGACCCAGGCCCTTCTGTGACTCCTCGAAGGCCTGCGCGGTCCCCTGCATGCCGGTATTGAGGGAGACGGGCATGCGCAGTCGCCGCTCCACCGCGCGGATGCGCGACACCGCCTCCCCGAGGGACACTCCGGGCCGCAGATTGAAGGACAGGGTCACGGCGGGCAACTGGCCCAGGTGGTTCACTGTCAGGGCCTGCGACCTGCGCTGGATGCGGGCCACGGTGTCCAGGGGCACGAGCTGACCGCCGCCGGCGCGCACATGCAGCCGCGCCAGGATGTTGGGATCAGCCTGCTGCGCCGGGTCCAGTTCCAGGATCACCTGATATTGGCTGGCGCTGCCATAGATGGTGGAGATCTGGCGCGAGCTGAAGGCGGACTGCAGGGCATCTTCCACCTGACCGTAGGTGAGCCCCAGGGCCGCCAGTTTGTCTCGGTCGATTTTCACGGCCAGGGCCGGGCTCTTGTCGTTGAGATTGGTGCTCACATCCTCGAAGCCCGGCAAGCGTCGCAGGTGCTCCAGCATCACCTCGCTCCAGTGATACAACTCCTGCAGATCCGTGGATTGCAGGGTGTACTGGTACTGGGCGGCGGTGATCTGGCCCGATACGCGGATGGGAGGTGGGTTCTGCAGGGCCACCTTGATGCCCGGTACGGCATTCAGCTTGGGCCGCAGCCGTTCGATGAGCTGATCCGGAGTGAGGTCGCGCTGCGCACGGGGTGTGAGGGTGAACAGCATGATGCCGCTGTTGGCCGAGATACGGGAGCCACCGGCCCCCACCACAGACATGAAGGTGGCGATGTCGGGCTCCTGGGCGGCAATGGCCGCCACCTGGCGCTGGCGCTCCACCATGGCGGCGAAGGACGCATCCTGGGCGCCTTCGGTGTAGGCCATGATGCGGCCGGAGTCCCCGCTGGGAATGAAATCCTTGGGGATGGCCATGAACATCCAGGCGCTCGCCGCCAGGGTGGCGAAGAACATGGCCAGGATCAGCCTGGGATGCGCCATGGCCCCGGTGAGTGTGGTGCTGTAGAGCCTCAGCATGGCCTCGAACACCCGCTCCAGGGCACGGTATGCGGCACCGTGGCGGGTCTCGCCCGGGGGCCTGATGTAACGGCTGGCCAGCATGGGCGTGAGGGTCAGGGAAACCAGGCCGGACACCAGGATGGCGGCGGCGATGGTGACGGCGAACTCGTGCAGCAGGCGGCCGATGATGCCGCCCATGAACATCATCGGTATGAACACCGCCACCAGGGACAGGGTCATGGAAACTATGGTGAAGCTGATTTCCCGGCTGCCTTGCAGGGCAGCCCGTCGCATGATGAGCATGTCACGTCCGGCCGCCGTCGCGGCCTTGACATCGGGGTTGCCGCCGCTGGCCTTGCCCGTGACATCATGCGCCATCTCCTGATGGCGCATGATGTTTTCCAGCATGACGATGGCGTCGTCCACCACGAAACCCACAGACAGGGTCAGGGCCAGCAGGGACAGGTTATCCAGGCTGTAGCCCAGGACATGCATGGCGGCGAAGGTGCCGATTACCGAGATGGGCAGGGTCACCGCGGGAATGAGGGTGGCGGACAGGTTGCGCAGGAAGAGCAGGATGACCAGCACCACCAGGCAACCCGCCAGCACCAGCGTGAACTGCACGTCACGCACCGATTCCTGGATGGAGAGGCTGCGGTCGTACATCACATCCAGCTTCACCGAAGCCGGCAGCTTCTCCTGAAAGGCCGGCAGGATGGCCTTGATGGCCTGCACGGTCTGGATGGTATTGGCCCCGGGCTGGCGCTGGATGGCCAGGATGATGGAACGCTTGGCGCCTTCCCGGTCCACCAGCCAGTTGGCGCGCTTGTTGTCCTCGATGCTGTCGAGCGCGGTGGCCACCTCGTCCAGCCGTACCGGCGCGCCGTTGCGCCAGGCCACCACCAGCGGGCGGTAGGCGGCCGCAGTCTCCAGCTGACCATCGGTCTTCACCGCCAGGCTCTGCTTGGGCCCGTCCAGGGTACCCGTGGGCTGGTTCACGTTGGCACCGCGGATGGCGGCCTGCAGCTCGTCGATACCGATACCCCGTGCGGTCAGCTGGTCCGCGTCGGCCTGGATGCGCACGGCGTACTTCTGGGCACCGTAGATCATCACCTGGGCCACACCGGGAATGGTGGAGATGCGCTGGGCCAGCTGGGTATCGGCGTATTCGTTCACCGTCTGCATGGGCAGGCTGGGGGAATACATGGCCAGGTAGAAGATGGGCTGGTCCGCCGGATTCACCTTGCGGAAGGAAGGTGGCGCCGGCATGTCGGGCGGCAGCTTGCGCTGGGCCGCGGCAATGGCGGACTGCACGTCCAGGGCGGCGGCATCGATGTTCCGCTCCAGGTTGAACTGCAGGGTGATGTTGGTGGCGCCCTGGGCGCTCACCGAGGTCATGCTGTCCACCCCGGCGATGGTGGAGAACTGGGCCTCCAGGGGAGTGGCCACCGCCGCCGCCATGGTCTCCGGCGAAGCCCCGGGCAGGGCAGCGGATACGCTGATGGTGGGGAAATCCACATTGGGCAGTTCCGATACCGGCAGGAGACGGTAGGCCATGAGGCCAAAGATGAGAAACGCCGCCATGAGCAGCGTGGTCATCACCGGCCGGCGGATACAGAGTTCGGACAGGTGCATCGCTCAGCGCGCCGCGCAGGGTCTCGCCCCAGCCAGGACCGAGGCCCGCAAGACCCCTGGCTTCCTGTGGGTGCCGCAATGACAGGGACTAAGGCCTGGCGGGTGCGGCATTGTCGTCCCGGATCCTCACTCTGGCCTGGGGGCTGAGACGGGAATGGCCGTCGATGACCACCGTTTGTCCCGCCGCCAGACCTTCACCCAGGGCCGCGCGCCCATCCCGTGTCAGGCTCAGGGTCACGGGCTGCTGCCGGGTGCCCTGATCCGCTTCCACCACATAAACGAAGTTGCCTTCCGGGCCCTGTTGCACCGCCTCGGCCGGCACCGTCACCACACCCCGCAGGGTGTCCAGCACGAGGCGCACATCCAGGAATTGGCCCGGGGTCAGGTGCCCGTCCGGGTTGGCCAGCAAGGCCTTCATGCGCACGGTGCCGCTGGCGGTATCCACGGCATGGTCGAGGAATTGCGGTTCCGCCCGCAAGCCGGTACCGGTCTCGCCGGGAATGCGCACCGACACGCCCAGGGTACCCGTGCCCAGGCGGGAGCGCAGCCTGGGCAGGTATTTCTCCGGCACGGCAAAGCTCACATAGAGGGGCTGTACCCGGTTCACCACCGCCAGCTCGGTCTCGTTCATCTTCACCGTCGTGCCGGGATGCACCAGGCGGGCTCCGACCAGGCCGGCAAAAGGGGCGCGGATCACGGTATAGCTCCGTTGCAGGCGCGCCAGTTCCACCGCCGCCTGGTCCGCCTTCACCGTGGCCTCGGCCGCCGCCAGCACGGCCGCCACCTCGTCCACCTTCTCGCTGGAAACGAAGCCCTGGGCCTGCAGGGTGGTGTAACGGCCGACATCCGCCCGCGCCTTGGACAGGTTGGCCTGGTCGCGGGCCAGGTTGGCCTCGGCCTGACGCAAACGGGCGGAAAAATCCGCCTCGTCCAGGCGCAGCAGCTCCTGTCCCGCGGCCACGGCCTGGCCTTCTTGGAAGGCCACCGTCGCCACCTGGCCGTCCACCCGCGCCTTCAGGTGTACCGACTCGTAGGCTTCGGCCCGGCCCACCAGGTCCAGGATCACCGGCATGTCGCGGACGTCGGCCATGGCCACCAGTACCGGCACGGGGGGCTTGTCCTTGGGCACGGTCTTGCCTTCCTGGCCAGTGGAGCGCAGCCAGATGACATACCCCGCCCCGGCCAGCGCCAACAGCAGGAAGGCACTCCCCATCACGCGTTTCGTTCCTGTCATGTATCGGTCTCCTCTGGTGCATTTTGCCTCATGTCCCGGATCGCATGTCCGCGCCGCACGGGCGAGCCGGTACACTACGGCCATGCAGACCGCGCACCGGACCGTCGGCCACTACGAGAACTTCCCCGTGGCCTCCCTCTTCCTTCCCGCCCGCCTGCGACCGGCGGTACGGGCCATCTACGCCTTTGCACGCAGCGCGGACGATTTCGCCGACGAGGGGGATCACCCCGCAACCTGGCGCCTGGAACGCCTGGCGGAGTACCGTGCCCATCTGCGCGCCCTGGAGCGGGGTGAGGACGTGGTCCACCCGGTGTTTCGCGCCCTGGCGCCCCACATCCGCGCGCATCAATTGCCCCATGCCCTGTTCCACGATCTGCTCTCCGCCTTCGAGCAGGACTGTGGCAAGACCCGTTATGCCGACTTCGGCGAGGTCATGGGCTATTGCCGCCGTTCCGCCAATCCCATCGGCCGCCTGCTCCTGCATTTGTACGGAGATGCGGACCCTAGGCACCTGGCCTGGTCAGACGGGATATGTTCCGCGCTGCAGCTCATCAACTTCCTGCAGGACATCCCCGTGGACTGGCGCAAGGGTCGCGTCTATCTGCCCCAGGACGAGCTGGCCCGCTTCGGCATTGCGGAGAGCCAGATCGCCGCGGGCCGCACGGATGGCCTCTGGCAGATGTTCATGAAACACCAGGTCGAGCGGGCGCGCAGGATGCTCCAGGCCGGCGCACCGCTGGGCAAGGTCCTGCCGGGCCGCATCGGGATGGAGATGCGGCTCATCATCCTGGGCGGTTCGCGCATCCTGGAGAAGATCCACGACAGCAGGGGTGATGTCTTCACGCAACGCCCCGTGCTGACCCCGCGGGACTGGCCCAGCCTGACCTGGAAGGCCCTGTTTCCGGGAGGCAGGCGCGGCCACGGTGGTGGCTGCTCCGGCAGCGGGTGCGGGACCGGCTGTGGCCAGTGATCCGCATGCCTACTGCCAGGAAAGGGCCGCCGCGAGCGGTTCCAGTTTCTATTACGCCTTTCGTTTCCTGCCCCCGGAGCAGCGCCGGGCCATCACCGCCTTTTATGCCTTCTGCCGGGAAGTGGATGACATCGCCGACGAGTGCCGCGACACCCAGGTGGCCCGGATCAAACTGGACTGGTGGCGAGGCGAGATCCTCGCCCTCTACGCCGGTCGCCCCGGTCATCCGGTCACCCAGGCCCTGGCCGGGGCCATCACGGCCTACCGTCTGCCCCAGGAGGCCTTTGAAGCCATCATCGACGGCATGGAAATGGACCTAGGGCCAGTGCGCTATCCGGATTTCAAGCAACTCAACCTCTACTGCCATCGGGTCGCCGGCGTAGTGGGGGAAGTATCGGCCCTGATCTTCGGACACAGTGAGACAACCCCCCTGGCGCGCGCCACACTGAAATACGCGCACCGCCTGGGGCTGGCCTTCCAGCTAACCAACATCATCCGCGACGTGGGCGAGGACGCCCGCCGCGGACGCATCTATCTGCCCCAGGACGAGCTGGCCCGCTTCGGCGTGATGGAGTCCGACCTGCTGCAGGCCCGCTACGGCACGCCCTTCGACCGGCTCATGACCTTCCAGTGCCAGCGCGCCCAGACCACCTATGACGAGGCCCTGGCCCTGCTGCCGGCGACGGACCGCAAGGCCCAGCGCCCTGGCCTGGCAATGGCCGCCATCTATCGCACCCTGCTGCGGGAGATCCAGGCCGACGGCTGCCGGGTACTGGACCGGCGCTATGCCCTCACCCCTCTGCGCAAGCTGTGGCTGGCGTGGAAATCCTGGGTATTCGCATGAGAACGGATGCATGAAGCCGGTGGCCGTGGTGGGGGGCGGCTGGGCCGGCCTGGCCTGTGCCATCCATCTGGCGGATGCCCGGATCCCGGTCACGTTGTTCGAATCCGCGCGCCAGCTGGGAGGGCGGGCCCGCACGGTGACATGGGACGGCCTCAGCGTCGACAACGGCCAGCACCTGATGCTGGGGGCCTACCGGGAGACCCTGGCCCTGTTGCGACGCCTGGGTACCCAGGATCTGGTCGAGCGCCGGCCCATGGCATTGCATCAACCCGGCTTCCGCCTGCGTCTGCCCGGCCTGCCGCCGCCCCTGCATCTGGCCGTGGGGCTGCTCCAGGCCCAGGGGCTGGGCTGGCGGGACAAGCTGGCAGCGATCCGGCTCATGCGGCGCCTGAAGCGGCAGGGATTTCGTCTGCCCGGGGATACATCTGCAGCGGCATTCCTGCGTGACCAGCCCACCACTCTGGTGGACAGATTGTGGGGCCCCATCTGTCTGGCGGCCCTCAACACCCCGCTCGCACAGGCCTCCGCCCAAGTACTCTGCAACGTGCTGCGGGACAGCCTCATGGGTCGTGGCGGGGACAGCGACCTGATCCTCAACCGCACCGATCTGGGACGCCTGGTACCCACGCCCGCCGGGGAGCATCTGGTGCGTGTCGGGGCCACGATCCGCCTGGCCACGCGCGTGCAGGGCATCCACGCGTGCGACGGCGGCTATTTTCTGCGCGGGCCCGAGGAATCCTTCGCTTGCGTCGTGCTGGCCACCCACCCCGCACAGGTGCGGGACCTGACCGGGACGCTGCCCGGACTGGCGCCCATCCACGCGCAGCTCGACCGCTTCACCTGGCAACCCATCCTCACCCTGTGGCTGCGCTTCGCCCATACCCCCACCTTCCCCTTTCCCATGCTGGCCCTGGGCCCGGGACAGGCCGCGTGGGCCTTCGAACGCAGCGATCTGGGAGATGGCGTGGTGAGCCTGGTGGCCAGCGCCACGGGCCACCACATGGAGCCCACAGCGGCGCATCCGTTGGACACCGCCCTGATGCAACTGCGGCGTGCGCTGGGTCCGCTGCCCGCCCTGCTGGCCTGGAAGCGCATCGCCGAGAAGCGCGCCACCTATGCCTGTGTGCCGGGGCTGTCGCGGCCAGACAACATCACCCCCCTGCCGCATCTGTACCTGGCGGGCGACTACACGGCGGGACCCTATCCCGCCACATTCGAGGCCGCCGTGCGCAGCGGCGTACAATGCGCGCATCTCATCCTCTCCCGGATGGTGCGCTGAAGCGGCATCCACCCCGACATCATGGACTACACCCCCGCTCCCGACCTGCTCCAGGGGCGCGTGATCCTGGTCACCGGCGCCGGTCAGGGTCTGGGACGCAGTGCCGCCCTGAGCTTTGCGCGTCACGGTGCCACCGTAATCCTCCTGGGCCGCACGGTGCACAAGCTGGAACGGGTCTACGATGAGATCATGGCGGCCGGCGGCCCGCAACCCGCCATCCTGCCCCTGGACCTGGCAAGCGCCACGGACGCCAATTTCGAGAGCGTGCTGCAGGCCACGGCCTACCAGTTCGGCCGGCTGGACGGCATCTGCCATTGCGCCGCGGACTTCGAGGCCCTGCAACCCCTGCGTCAGGAATGTCTGGTGGACTGGCTGACGCTGTTCCGCGTCAACGCCGCCGCCCCGGCCGCCCTCAACCGCTCCCTGGAACCCCTGCTTGAAAAGGCCGAGGACGCCTCGGTAATCCTGGTGGGAGAGAGTCACGGCCACACACCCCGGGCATACTGGGGTGGGTTTGCCGTGTCCAAGGCGGCCCTGGAGGCCTATTTCAAGGTCCAGGCGGATGAATGGTCGGACGCGCGCCCGCGCATCAATCTCCTGATCCCCGGACCCATGCACTCGCCCCAGCGTGCACGCACCCACCCGGGGGAAGACAAGCGCGCCCTGCCCGACTGTGACGCGGTGGCCGTTGCCCTGTTGCGACTGATGGGACCGGATGGTCGGGGCATCCGCGGCCAGGTCCTCCACTACGCGCGCGACCCGGCATGAACACTGCGCAGCACGGTACATGGAACCGGCTCTTTCTGGCCTGGCTGGTGGCCGCCGTATCCACCCTGGGTGCCCTGTTCTTCAGCGAAGTGATGCGGCTTCCACCCTGTGAACTGTGCTGGTGGCAGCGCATCTGCATGTTCCCCCTGATGCTGCTGCTGCCCCTGGGCCTGTTTCCACTGGATCCCCGCGTGGTGCGCTATACCCTGCCCCTGGCCCTGGCGGGCTGGGGTTTCGCCCTGTTCCACTGGCTGCTGGTGCTGGGTCTCGTCCCGGCCAGTGCACAGCCCTGCAGGCGGGGCATCCCCTGTGGCGAGGTCGGCATACAGTGGCTGGGCTTCCTCAATCTGCCCCTGATGTCCCTGCTTGCCTTTTCCCTGATCATCGCCCTCCTGGCATCCACCCGACAGAAGGTATCACCATGAAACAAAAACTCCTGTTCGCCCTGGCCGCCATTGTCCTCCTGCTGGGTTTCTTCCTGGCCAGCCGTCTGCACACCGATGCGCGGCAGGAAGAAACCCGGCAGCACACCGCCCTCAATCAGGCAAATCTGCTGCGCATGCACTCCCCCACCCTGGGGCCGGCGGAGGCCAGTGTGGTTATCGTGGAGTTCTTCGATCCGGCCTGCGAGACCTGCCGCGATTTCTACCCCTTCGTAAAGGAGCTGATGGCCGCCCATCCCGGCCAGATCCGCCTGGCCCTGCGTTATAGCCCCTTCCATGAAGGTGCCGGACAGGTGGTCAGGCTTCTGGAGGCTGCCCGTCGACAGAACCGTTACTGGGAGACCCTGGAGACCCTGTACGCCAGCCAGCAGAACTGGGTGCAGCACCACAGCGTGCAGCTCGACCAGGTATGGGCCGCCCTGCAGGGCACCGGCCTAGACCTGGAACGCGCGCGTCGGGACATGGAAGACCCCGCCATCGCCGCCATCATCCAGCAGGACATGGCGGACGCCCGGGCCCTGAGGGTGGAAAGGACCCCGGAGTTCTTCGTCAACGGCCAGCCCATGCCCAGCTTCGGACGTCAGCAACTGCGCGCACTGGTACAGGAGGCCCTGCGCACCGGCGGGAATTGAGCAGGCAGGCCCATCACCCGCCCCGGCCTGTCTTGCCCGGTGCGTCCCGGGAGGGGATGCGGATGAACCAGGTCAGAAGCGCCAGACCGGACAGACCCATGGCCAGCTGGGCCTGCCAATAGGGCACGAAGAACACGATGGATACCGTAAAGCTCAAAACGATCATGATCACGGCCATGCGCTTGGCCCGATAGGGGATACTGCGGTGCTGGCGCCACTCCCGAATGATGGGCCCCAACACTTCGTGCCCGAGCAGCCAGGTGTGGATGCGCTCCGATGCACGGGCGAAACAGGCCGCCGCCAGCAGCAAAAAGGGCGTGGTGGGCAGGACGGGCAGAAAGATGCCCACTATTCCCAAGGCGGTGAAGACGGCCCCCAGCAGGGCGCAGACCCAGCGCAGCAGCAGTGATTCGTGCTTGCGCACCTCGTCGCTGAAGTCCTGCCGGCTCATGGCTACACGACTGGCCCTATCTCGGGGGCGGCATGTGACCCCTCGGCAGCTCGCACAACGCCGGCAAGGCGCAACGACGAACCCTTGCCCGGGGCCTGCTACTCCCTCTTTGGCTGGCTGCAGTCGACACAGAAACGCTTTTCCAGGTAGCCCTTGAAGGCATCCGCCAGCTCGGGATGTTTCAGGGCGTATTCCACCGTGGCTTCCAGATAGCCCAGCTTGGAGCCACAGTCATAACGGGTGCCGGTGAATTCGTAGGCCATGACCTGCTGCTCCTGCAGCAGGGCGGCAATGGCGTCGGTGAGCTGCAGTTCGCCCCCCGCGCCCCGCTCGATACGGCGCAGATGATGGAAGATGCGCGGGGTAAGGATGTAACGCCCCACCACCGCCAGATTGGATGGCGCCTCCTCGGGCCTGGGTTTTTCCACGATGCGGGTCACCCGGGACAGGCGCTCCGCCATGGGGGCGGCCGCCACGATGCCATAGGCCCCGGTTTCCTCCGGCGCCACATGCTGCACCCCCACCAGGGAGCACTGATAATAGTTGTACAGCTCACTCATCTGCCGGGTGGCGCCGGGTTCCCCATCGATGAGGTCATCGGCCAGGATGACGGCAAAGGGTTCGTCGTTCACCGCCGGCTGGGCACACAGCACCGCATGCCCCAGCCCCAGGGCCTCGGCCTGGCGGATGAAGATGTAGTTCACGTTGCTGGGCAGGATGCCACGCAGTTCCTCCAGGGCCCGCAGCTTGCCCTTGGTCTCCAGTTCCACCTCCAGCTCGTAGGCCTTGTCGAAATGGTCGGCAATGGCCCGCTTGGTGCGGCCGATGATGAAGATGAGATCGGTGATGCCCGCCGCTGCCGCCTCTTCCGCCGCATACTGGATCAGGGGCTTGTCGACGATGGGCAGCATCTCCTTGGGATTGGCCTTGGTGGCCGGCAGGAAGCGGGTGCCCATGCCGGCGGCCGGAAACACGGCTTTCGTGACTTTCTTCATTTCATTTCTCCTCGAAAGCCGTGTTCGTCGCAGGCCAACATGCGCAGCAAATCAAGTCCGCACAGCGGACGGCGGAGACAAAAACCACTTGCATGCCTTCTTTCATCTAGATCACCTCTCCATTCAGCAAGGCCTTTAACGTCGCCTCTTCGATAATCCTGAGCCCCAGGGCCTGGGCCTTGTCCAGCTTGCTGCCCGCCTCGCTGCCGGCCACCACATAATCCGTATTTTTCGAGACACTGCCCGACACCTTGCCCCCCGCTGCCTCGATGAGTCCCTTGGCCGCTGCCCGGCTGAGACCGGGCAGCGTGCCGGTGAGCACCAGGGTCTTGCCTGCCAAAGGACCGGCAACGGGTGCGGCACGGGCCTCGCCATCCTGCCAGGCGGAGGCCTCCCCCAGGGCATGGATGACGGCCCGGTTGTGGGGCTCGCGGAAAAAAGCCCGGATGGAGGCGGCCACCACCGGCCCCACCTCGGGTACTGCCAGCAGGGCCGCTTCATCCGCGTCCATGAGGGCGGCCAGGCTGCCGAAGTGCCTGGCCAGATCCTTGGCGGTCTGTTCCCCCACGTGACGGATGCCCAGGGCAAAGATGAAACGGGCCAGGGGTCGGCCACGACTGGCATCGATGGCCTGGATGAGATTGCCGGCGGATTTGTCCGCCATGCGCTCCAGGCCCGCCAGCTGCTCCCGGGCGAGACGGTACAGATCGGCGGGGGTGGCCACCCAGCCCTGCTCCACCAATTGCTCCACCAGCTTTTCCCCCAGTCCGTCGATGTCCATGGCCCGGCGGCCGGCAAAATGGATCAGGGCCTGCTTGCGCTGGGCGGGACAGGCCAGGCCGTTGGTGCAGCGAGTGGCGGCCTCTCCCTCCAGACGCAGCACGGGGGCACCGCATTCCGGACAGGCGGTGGGCATGCGGAAAGGGGCGTGCAGCGGGGTGTTCCCTGCCGTCATGGGGCGGCGTTCCGGCAGGACACCCACCACCTCCGGGATCACGTCGCCGGCCCGGCGCACGATGACCGTATCTCCCACACGCACATCCTTGCGTTGCACCTCGTCCTCGTTGTGCAGGGTGGCGTTGGTGACGGTGACGCCGCCCACGAACACGGGTCGCAGGCGGGCCACAGGGGTCATGGCGCCGGTACGGCCCACCTGCACGTCGATGGCCTGCACCACGGTGAGCTCCTCCTGGGCCGGATACTTGTGGGCCAGGGCAAAGCGGGGGGCTCGAGCGACGAAGCCCAGGGTGTCCTGATCCGCCAGGTCGTTCACCTTGTATACCGCCCCATCGATGTCATAAGGCAGGCTGTCACGTATGCTGCCCAGGTCCTCGAAGTAGGCCATGAGGCCGGCCACGCCCCGCGCCACCCGCCGCTGCGGAGCCACGGGAAAACGCATGTTCGCCAGCCAGTCCATGACGGCGCTGTGAGTGGAGGGCAGACGCATGCCTTGCACCTGGCCCACGCCATAGGCGAAGAATGACAGCCGGCGTCGGGCGGTGATGCGGGAATCCAGCTGACGCAAGCTGCCGGCAGCGGCATTGCGCGGATTGGCGAAGGTCTTTTCTCCCCGGGCCCGGGCCTGCTCGTTCAGGTGCTCGAAATCCCGGCGCAGCATGAGGACCTCGCCACGCACCTCCAGCAGCCGGGGGACAGCCACATCCACAAGACGCAGGGGGATGGCGCGTACGGTACGCAGATTGGCGGTGACGTCCTCGCCCACATAGCCATCCCCCCGGGTGGCGCCCTGCGCCAGCAGGCCGTTTTCATAGCGCAGGCTGATGGCCAGGCCATCGAGCTTGGGTTCCACCGCATATTCGATGGCCCCGTCCCCCCGGCCCAGGCCCTCCCGCACCCGTCGGTCGAAGGCCGCCACCTCCGTTGAGGAAAAAGCATTGTTGAGGGACAGCATGGGCAGGCCATGGCTGACCTGGACGAAATCCGCCAGGGGGGCGGCTCCTACCCGACGGGTGGGCGAATCCGGGGTGGCCAGCTCGGGGAAGCGATCCTCCAGATCTTGCAGTTCTCGCAGCAGACGGTCGTACTCGCTGTCCGGCAGGGTGGGAGCGTCGAGCACGTAGTAGCGGTAGTTGGCCTCATCGATCCGGGCGCGGAGCTCCCGCACGCGTTCCGTCTCCTGCCCCACCCCCGGTCCTCCTGCCCACCCTCAGGCGAACAGCCGCAAGGCCCGCTCACCACCGGCCGGAATGCCACGGGCCTCCATGCGGCCATAGAAGGCGGCCAGCCGGGCGCGGTCCCGATCCAGGTTTTCCTCGCTCACGGCACGGCCGTTGTCATCCACCAGGCGACCTTCCAGGCGCCAGGCCAGATCGAAGCCCAGGCGGGTCATGCGGTCGAATACCGCCAGACCATCCGCCACCCGGGGCACATCAAACAGCAGGGTTACGCCATGCACGGTGAGACCCCGGCCATCCCGTGGAAACGGCTGATCGTCCTGGTTGGCGAGCGTGAACAGGGTGTGACCGAACGCGTCCTTGGCGTGGTAGGTGCCATCCGCTTCCAGCACCATGTGGGCTTCCTCGGCCTGCTTGTGAATGGCCTCGCTGGTAAATGGGCGGGCCTCCGAGGCAATGACGTTCAGGCCGATGAGTACGTCCACTTCCATGCACAGCAGGTCCAGCGACCGGGCGGCCTGCAGGGCGTCCTGCTTGTCGGGGCAAGTGACGGCCCCCCCCTCCTCCGCGGCAAAGCCGAACAGTGCACGGCAGAAGACATCCAGTTGCTCATGGCTGACCGCGCCGTTGCGATCCGCCAGACGCAGGCCGATCTCCACTTGGTCGTAGCTCACACGAGGATGGCTGGTCAGGGGCTCCCAGCCACCATCCAGGCGTTTGCCGAAGGCCCGTACCGGCTTGCCGACACGCCGCAGGGTGCTCAGGAGCGAGCCGTAGCTGGCGGCCGAGGGTGTGGCGAAGCGGATGCGCGCCACATACTCGGTTTCGGCATCCAAGCCACTGTCCCGGATCTTCGCGGGGGATTCATCGCCCTCCTCGAAGACGGCCGGAATCGACAGGCTGGGTGCGGGCGTGGTCGGTATCCTTTGCGCCGGGGGAGGGACGGATATCGCCGGAGGCGGAACGGATACGGCCGCCGGCGCGGCGGCCGCGTCCCTGGGTGGAACCGCCACGGATGCCAAGGCTGGTGCCGCCGGCGGCCGGGACAGATCGCGCGTGAGCGGCGCCGTGGATTCCGGCGCAGCACCGCGTGGGGCCTCCTCCGCCACGACAGCTGCCGGATCGGGCAATACCCCCGCATCGCGCGTGGATCGCGTGCCCGACTCGTCCGAAGCGGCGCACGCTTCCTCCCCGATGGGCTCGGGACCGTGCTCCCGACCGACCAGTGGATACTCCGCCTCCGCCTCCAGTACGGCACGCACCACCTCGGGCGCCGTGGGTGTCTCCTCGCTCAGGGAAATGCGTGAACGGACATCGGTGTCCTCCGTGCCGGCATGCACGGATTCGCCCAGCATGATGTCTTCCCGACGATGGGAGAACATGCGCTCCGCCTCGCGGCGGAAGCGGCGCTCCTGCACCAGGTTGTAAATCACGATGGCACCGATCAGGACGACACCGACGATGGCCAGAACGATTTGCAGCGTGGTCATCATGGGTGTTTCACCTCCGCCCGGGGACTGGAACCCGGCTCCATTACATGGAAAAAGACCTCGTCGGCGCGCACCATGCCCAGTTCATAGCGGGCGCGCTCCTCCAAGGCATCGTAGCCCGAATGCAGATCGCGGGCCTCGGCCGCCAGCTGGGCGTTGCGTGCCTCGAGGGCCTGATTGGCCGTCTGCTGGGCCGCCACCTCCCGGTCCAGATCCCACACCCGGAACCAGTTGCCCTTGCCCAGCCACATGGCGTACAGCAGCAGCGCGATGAGCGAGGTGATCACCCAGGCCAAGGCCTTCATCTCATCCGCTAGCGGCGCAATGCGTGGAAGACATCCCGGCCTGGGTAGCGGGCCAGCTCACCCAGCTCTTCCTCGATACGCAGGAGCTGGTTGTACTTGGCGATGCGGTCGGAGCGGGACAGGGAACCGGTCTTGATCTGCAGGGCATTGCTACCCACCGCCAGGTCGGCGATGAAGGCGTCCTCGGTCTCGCCGGAGCGGTGCGAGATCACCGCGGTCCAGCCGGCCCGCCTGGCGGTCTCGATGGCGTCGAAGGTCTGCGACAGGGTGCCGATCTGGTTCACCTTGATGAGGATGGAGTTGGCCACGTTCCTGGCTATGCCTTCCCGCAGGATCCCGGCATTGGTGACGAACAGGTCATCCCCCACCAGCTGTACCCTATTGCCCAGCCTGGCGTTCTGCAGGGCCCAGCCATCCCAATCGTTCTCGGCGCAGCCATCCTCAATGCTGGCGATCGGGTACTTGTCCACCCAGGCGGCCAGATAATCGATGAACTCGGCGGAAGTGAGCTTCAGCCCCTCGGAGGCCAGCGTGTAACGGCCGTCCCTGTAGAACTCGCTGGAGGCGCAGTCCAGACCTATGAGCACGTCGACGCCGGGGGTGTAGCCCGCGGCGCCGATGGCCTCGACGATGAACTTCAGGGCCTCTTCGTTGGACTTGAAGTTGGGGGCGAAGCCGCCCTCGTCGCCCACGGTGGTGGGGTGGCCGGCCTTGTCCAGCAGCCTCTTCAGGCCGTGGAACACCTCGGCGCCCATGCGCAGGGCCTCCCGGAAGGATGGGGCACCGGCGGGGATGATCATGAATTCCTGCATGTCCACGCTGTTGTTGGCATGGGCGCCACCGTTGACGATGTTCATCATGGGCACCGGCAGATGCATGGGGCCGGCACCCCCCAGGTAGCGGTACAGGGGCAGGTGGGCATCCTCGGCGGCGGCGCGGGCGCAGGCCAGTGACACGGCCAGCAGGGCATTGGCCCCCAGACGTGATTTGTTGTCCGTACCATCCAGGTCGATCAGGGTGGCATCGATGCGATGCTGCTCTTCCACGTCCAACCCCAGGATGGCCTCGGCGATCTCGGTATTCACGTGCTCCACGGCCTGGAGCACACCCTTGCCCAGATAACGGCCCTGATCGCCGTCGCGCAGCTCGATGGCCTCGCGGCTGCCGGTGGAGGCCCCTGAGGGCACGGCGGCACGTCCCAGGACACCGGATTCCAGAAGCACGTCGGCCTCCACCGTGGGGTTGCCGCGGGAATCCAGGATCTCCCGGGCGATGACATCAACGATCGCAGTCAATTTCTTCCTCTTTCTTCTCACACAAGGCAGTTTTGCCACCTTTCCAGCCAGGCATCGCATCACCCCGAGCGGTAGCGGGCTCCCACGGGGGCACGACCCGGACGGGTATTCCGGGCCGGGGACGCGACAACCTCAGACACGGGCTTCGATAAAGCCCCTTTGCTTCACCAGGGCATCGATCTCCCTCAAGGTGAAGAGCAATTCCTTCATCAGATGCAGGGGCCAGGCATTGGGCCCATCCGACAGGGCCTTGTCCGGGTCCGGGTGGGTCTCGGCGAACAGGCCGGAAATGCCGCTGGCCACGGCGGCCCGGGCCAGAACCGGCACGAACTCGCGCTGGCCGCCGGAACGATCACCCTGCCCCCCGGGCTGCTGCACGGAATGGGTGGCATCGAACACCACGGGGCAGCCGGTCTCGCGCATGATGACCAGGCCGCGCATGTCGGAAACCAGGGTGTTGTAGCCGAAGGACACTCCACGTTCGCACACCAGGATGGTGTCAGCGCCGCCGTTGGCCATCTTGGCCTTGGTGACCACGTTCTTCATGTCCCCCGGGGCCAGGAACTGGCCCTTCTTGATATTCACCGGCTTGCCCGTCGCCGCGCAGGCCTGGATGAAATCCGTCTGCCGGCACAGGAAGGCGGGGGTCTGCAGCACATCCACCACGGCGGCCACGGTGGAGATCTCCGCCTCCGTGTGCACATCGGTGATCACCGGCAGGGAGAGCTGTTTCCTGACCTCGGCCAGGATGCGCAGGCCCTCGTCCATGCCCAGACCGCGGAACGAGGTGCCTGAGGAGCGGTTGGCCTTGTCGTAGGAAGACTTGTAGATGAAGTGGATGCTTGCCTCGGCGCAGATGTCCTTGAGGGCACCGGCGGTATCCAGGGCCATCTGCTCGGACTCCACCACACATGGACCGGCGATGAGGAACAGGGGCCGGTCCAGCCCAACTTCGAAGCCGCAGAGTTTCATGCCAGTGCCTCCTTGCGTTTGCGTAGTGCCAGGGCTGCTTCCACGAAGGCTCGGAACAGCGGATGGCCGTCGCGGGGGTTGGAGGTGAATTCCGGATGGAACTGGCAGCCCACGAACCAGGGATGTACCTCGCGGGGCAGTTCCACCATCTCGCACAGATCGGTACCCGGCGCACGCCCGGCCACCACCAGCCCACTGGCCTCCAGGTCCCGCAGCAGGCCGTTGTTGACTTCATATCGATGCCGATGGCGCTCGATGATCTCGGCCTGACCATAGACCTCCCGAGCCAGGCTGCCCTCCCTGAGCTGGCAGAGTTGCCCCCCCAGGCGCATGCTGCCGCCCAGCTCGGATTGCGCGTCGCGTCTTTCCAGCGTGCCGTCGCGCTCCTGCCACTCGGTGATGAGGCCTACAACGGGGTAAGGCGTTTCCGCCACGAATTCGGTGGAATGGGCACCGGGCATGTCGGCCACGTGCCGTGCATATTCCACCACCGCCAGCTGCATGCCCAGACAGATACCCAGGAAGGGAATGCCCTTTTCCCGCGCATAACGGATGGCACCGATCTTGCCTTCGGTACCCCGCCTGCCGAAGCCACCGGGTACCAGGATGCCATCCATGCTGGCCAGACCGTCATAGCCATCCCGCTCCAGGGTCTCGGAATCCAGATAGTGCACGTTCACCTGGCTGCGGGTGTGGATGCCCGCGTGGATCATGGCCTCGGTGAGGGACTTGTAGGACTCGGTCAGGTCGACGTACTTGCCCACGAAGGCGATGTCCACCGCATAGTCGGGATGTTCCAGGGCCTCGATGAGCCGCTTCCACACGGATAGGTCCGCCGCCCGGGCGAGGATGCCCAGCTTGTGGCAGACGATCTCGTCGAGCATCTGGTCGTGCAGCATGCCCGGAATCTTGTAGATCGAGTCTGCGTCCAGGGCCTCGATCACCGCCTCGGGCATGACGTTGCAGAACAAGGCGATCTTGCGCCGCTCTTCCGCCGGGATGGGGCGATCCGCCCGGCACAGCAGCACATCCGGCTGGATGCCGATTTCACGCAGCTCCCGGACGGCATGTTGCGTGGGCTTGGTCTTGAGCTCGCCGGCGGTGGGGATGTAGGGCAGCAGAGTCAGGTGCATGAAACAGCAGCCCTGGCGGCCTTCCTCGATGCCCATCTGGCGGATGGCCTCCAGAAAGGGCAGGGATTCGATGTCCCCCACGGTGCCGCCGATCTCCACGATGGCCACGTCCGCCTCGCCCGCGCCCCGCTTGATGAAAGTCTTGATCTCGTCGGTGATGTGCGGGATGACCTGCACGGTCTTGCCCAGATACTCACCCCGGCGCTCCCGCTTGATCACCGACTCGTAGATCTGGCCGGTGGTGAAATTGTTCCAGCGCTGCATTCTGGCACGGGTAAACCGCTCATAGTGCCCCAGATCCAGGTCCGTCTCGGCGCCGTCCTCGGTGACGAACACCTCGCCATGCTGAAACGGGCTCATGGTGCCCGGATCCACGTTGATGTAAGGGTCCAGCTTCAGGTGGGTGATGACCAGGCCCCGGGATTCCAGAATGGCCCCCAGGGAGGCGGCGGCGATGCCCTTGCCCAGGGAGGATACGACACCACCGGTGACGAAGACGTAGCGAGGCATAGATTGGTCGGGCGCAAGGATGCGGAATGATACCGGAACACCCCCCCCCATCCAAGAACAGGCCGGTATCCGGGCGGATCGACGCGCGCCCGGACCTTGGGCCCTGTACCACCCGTGCACTGGTGTATGGATGGAGGAAATGCCTGATGGTCCGGCGCGACTTGGGGACACGCCGGGATACGGGCAGAATACGGCACTCGCCCTTTCCGATGCCGGCGCACCCACCCATGTCGCAATCCGCCTCCACTCCCCAAGCCATGACCGGGGCATCCGGACCCGTGCCCAAACTGCCCAACTGGCCGCTGCTGCGCCTGGGTTTTCGACCCTTCTACCTGGGTACGGCCCTGGTGGCCTGCACCACGGTACCACTCTGGATCGCGGTATTCCTGGGATACATGCCTCTGCGCCTGTCCTTCCCGGGCGTACTCTGGCATGCGCACGAAATGCTGTTCGGTTTTGGCGGCGCGGTGGTGGCAGGCTTCCTCCTCACGGCGGTGCGGGCCTGGACCGCGCTGCCCACGCCCAGAGGCCCCAGGCTGGCGATCCTGGTGCTGATCTGGCTGGCGGCGCGGCTGGCATCGGTGCTGGCGCCCTACTGGCTGTTCGCCCTCCTGGACGTGGTGTTCCTGCCGGTGGTGGGGGTGATGCTGATGCGTCAGCTCCTGCTCGTGCGCAACCGGCGCAACCAACCGGTGGTGGCCCTGTTGCTGCTCATGGCCCTGGTCAATGTCGTGTTTCACCTCTCAGTACTGGAAATTCTGCCCGTGCCTGCCCTGTCGGTACTGTACGCCCAGCTGTCCCTGATCATCATGCTGCTGAGTCTCATGGCGGGACGGCTGGTGCCCATGTTCACCAAGACCGTGACTCCCGGCCTGGTGATCGACATGCCACCCAGGTTCGAGCAGGCCGTGCTCGGCGTATCGGCAGCGACCCTGACCCTGTGGGTGCTGGGCGCGCCCGGCGCGCTGGTGGGGGGGCTCGCCCTGGTGGCGGCGGTACTGCATGCGGTGCGTCTGTGGAAGTGGCATCCACGCGTGACCCTCAAGCGCCCCGTGCTGTGGATCCTGCATCTGTCCTATGCCTGGATGCCCGTGGGTTTCCTGCTTCTGGCCCTGGCCCATGGGGGGTGGGTGGTGGCGTCCCTGGCGGTGCATGCCTTTGGCGTGGGGGTGATGGGCGGCTTCGTCATCGGCATGATGACGCGCACCGCGCGGGGCCATACGGCACGACCCCTGCTGCTTTCCAGGGGCGAGGTGCTGGCCTATGCGCTGGTCATGCTGGCCGCCGTGCTGCGGGTGCTGGTACCCGCCGTGCAACCCGACTGGTATGCACGCGCCATGGATGTGGCAAGTGTTCTGTGGGCCCTGGCATTCCTCATCTTTCTGGTGATCTACACCCCCTGGCTGATGCGCACCCGCCTGGATGGCCAGGATGGCTGATCGCACAGGATTCGACAGGGAAGTCCGTTTCTGCGGTCGTCCGGCGGCCCAAGACCCTACTTCCAGCCCGTTGATTTATTGGCTCATGATGTTTTAATGGATGCAACGGGTGGCTTCGTCCACCCGGCATGTTTTCATCTTCGAAGAGGCTCATCATGAACATCAGCACCGTTACCGAACTCGATGTGCGCGCCATTCCCCCCCAGGATCGGCACGCCCGGATCTTCGACAAACTCGATGCCCTGCAGGGCGACGAATGCCTGCAAATCGTCAACGACCATGATCCCGTGCCCCTGCGCCTGCAACTGGAGTCCCGCGCCCCGGGCCAGTACCAGTGGGTGTATCTGCAATCCGGCCCGGAACACTGGCGCATCCAGATCAGCCGCATGAATGCCGGCGGCCAGGCCAAGGCCGAGGACTCCTGCTGCTCCGGCGGGGCCTGCTGCGGCTGAGCGTCCGCGGACGGCCGAAGGAAGCGGGCCACGGGCCCGCTTTTTTGTGCGGCCCGTCGCCGATCCAGGCGGGCCTGCCCAGCCCCTGGGTCAGGGGACGGCTGCACGATTCGCCCTCATCCCGAACCTCGTCACACGCCATCCCGGAGTGCACGGCAGGTCGGCCGAAGCCCGTGGCCTGGTGCCCGGATGCGAGGCTCGTCATTCCAAACCCCGAGACTAGCCCCACTGAACCTCGGGGCTTGTCATCCCTTCCCGCACGACCTGTCATCCCGACCCCATGGCCTGTCATCCCGGCCCCATGGCCTGTCATTCCGAACCCCGCTGCCTGTCATTCCGAACGCAGTGAGGAATCTTCAGGCAATGACATACCTTCGCCGCGTGACCCGTTGACCGCCACCTCCCCGGCTAACCCTAGCCCAGCAACAGTTTCAGGCCGATGAGCACGGTGGTGATCTCGAAGGCACGCTTGATCCAGATGTTTCCCCGGGTGATGGCCAGGTGACTGCCCAGGTAGCCGCCGAGGATGGAACCGGCCAGCAGCGCGGGCATCCAGCCCCAGGCCACGGTGCCGAGGATGCCCAGCACCACGGCGCCGGTACCGTTCCAGATGAAGCCGCAGAGGATGAGGGTGTAGGCCACGGCCCGCCTGTAGTCCAGACCGAAGTGGCGGATGAGCCAGATAGTGAGGAACAGGCCCGTACCCGAGGTGATGGAGCCGTTGAGGAAACCCACGGTGAACAGACCCGCCACACCGATCCACAGCCCCCTGCCCTCCCGGTTGCGGGGCGCGAACTCCATGCCCAGCCTGGGCTTGAACATGGAGTAGATGCCCAGGCCCAGGGTGAGCAGACCCAGGGCGATGGTGGCGGGCCGCTCGGGCACGTGCAGGATGGTGGAGGCCCCCAGCACCACCCCGGGCAGGCCGGCGCCCAGGATCACCAGGGCGAAACGGCGTTCCAGATGGCTTTCCCTCAGGTACCGGGCGGTGGCACCAATGCCCAGGAACACGCTGGCCACCTTGTGGGTGGCCAGGGCCACACCGAAGGGCAGACCCAGGAAGATGAGGATGGGGAACTGGATCAGTCCGGCACCACCGCCGGACAGGGCGGAAAGCCAGTTGGCGACGAAGGAGGCGGCGAAGAGGATGGCCTGGTCGGCCCATCCCAAGGTCATGATCCGGTCACGCCCGCCCGCACCGGGTAGGTGATGTACAGCAGCCTCAGGCCCGCCGCCCCCACCCGGGCGACGAGGGCATCGATGGCGGCGGGAGGGGCGAAGAATTCCACCGCCTCGGGCAGCCGGCCCGCCAGTTCGAGGAAATGGTCCTCGTGGGGCCCATGGCGGCCGAAGCCGGCGGCGGCGCGGAAAGCCGTGCCGCCGGGAATGCCCGCCGCCTTGGCCTGGTCGAACAGCCATTCGCCGATGGGCTGGTGATCCAGGCGCATGCCTTCCTGCACGTAAAAACGGACGCACAACATTTCCATGGTCAGCCCCTCAGCAGGGAATGGGTCCACACCCCCAGCCCGGTCATGGCCAGGGAGCCCAGCAGGTGCAGGCCCGCCGCCGCCATGGCCCAGCCCATCTGGCCCCGGCTCAGCAGGGTGAAGACCTCGGCGGAGAAGGTGGAAAAGGTGGTCAGGCCGCCCAGGAAGCCGGTGATGGCGAACAGGCGCCATTCGGGCGGCAGGCCCGGGTGCTGGGCGAAGAAGGCGATGGCCAGGCCCACCAGGTAGCCGCCCGCCAGGTTGGCCGCCAGGGTGCCGTAGGGAATGGCGGGGAAGACGGGGTTGAGCCACAGGCCCAGGCCCCAGCGCAGCCAGGCCCCCAGGGCGGCGCCGATGCCGACGGCCAAGAAGGCGGTCACAGCCAGACCATCAGCCCGGTCTCGAAGGGATGCGTCAGCAGCTCATGGTAGGGGTAGATCCGCACCCGGTACTGCAGGCGGCCACACAGGTCGGGCAGGAGCTCCAGCTCGAACAGGGCCTCATCCCCCTGCCAGCCCGCGGGCTTCAGGACGATGGTCTGCAGTTCCTTGCCCTGGCCGGCATGCGAGGCACGGCCGATGAGCAGTTCCACGCGCACGTCTTCCGGGGCCAGGCCATTGAGCCTGGCCGCCACGCGAATGTCCATGGCCTCACCGAACACCAGGCGTTTTTGTGGTTCATCCAGGCGACGCACGGATATACCTCCCCAGGCCGTGCGTACCTTGGCCTTCCAGGCCGCCAAGGCCTGTGCGGCGGCGAAACCTCCTTCCGAATAGCGCCGCCACTGGCGCGAGGCCGGTGCGTAGAACCTGTTGACGTATTCCAGCACCATGCGCGTGGAGCTGAAGCGCGGCAGCAGGGTGGCGATGGAACGCTTGGCCATGCGCACCCACTCGGGAGAAATGCCCAGTTCGTTGCGTCGGTAATACATGGGGATGACCTGGTCCTGCAGCAGCTCGTAGAGGTCCCGGCTGTCCTCGCGGTTGCGGCGGGCGTCGTCGTAATACTCCGGCGCGGACTTGATGCTCCAGCCATTGGCGCCATCGAAGCCCTCATCCCACCAGCCGTCGGCCACGGACAGATTGATCACGCCGTTCAGTCCCGCCTTCATGCCCGAGGTGCCGGAGGCCTCCAGGGGATAGATGGGGTTGTTGAGCCACACGTCGCAGCCCGCCACCAGGCGTCGCCCCAGGCCCAGGTCATAGCCCTCCACCATGAGCAGCTTGCCCTCGAATTCGGGCCAGCGGGACACCTCGTGGATGCGACGGATCAGTTCCTGTCCCGGCCGGTCCGCGGGATGGGCCTTGCCGGCGAAGATGAACAGCACCGGGCGCTCCGGGTCGCTGACGATCTGGCGCAGCCAGTCCATGTTCTCGAACATCAGGGTAGCCCGCTTGTAGGTGGCGAAGCGACGCGCGAAACCGATGGTGAGGACGTTGGGATCCAGCGGATTGGCGTACTTGAGGGTACGCCGCAGGTGGGCATCGGAGCCGTGGTTGCGCAGGTGCTGCAGCGTGATGCGATGGCGGATGGAGTGCAGCATCTGGGTCTTGATGGACTGGTGCACCGACCAGAAGTGGTGGTCCAGGATGCCTTCGACCTTCTGCCAGAAATCCACGTCGGTCAGGCGACGGCGCCATTCGTAGCCCAGCTTGTTGTCGAACAGGTCCTGCCATTCCTGCGCAAGGAATGTGGGCACATGCACTCCGTTGGTGATGTAGTCCATGGGCGACTCGTCCGGCGCGATCTGTGGCCACATGTCCGCCAGGATGCGCGAAGACACGCCGCCGTGGATGCGGGATACGCCGTTGTGGTGGCGCGAGCCCTTCAGGGCCAGCTTGGTCATGTTGAACTCCAGACCGCGACCCGCATCCCCCAGGAGCATGAACTCCTCGCGGCTCACCCCCAGGTCGGCGCAGCAGTGACTGAAGTATTCCCAGATCATCTCCTCGGCGAAGTGGTCGTGACCCGCGGGCACCGGGGTATGGGTGGTGAACACGGTGGAAACCGCCACTGCCTCCAGCGCCGCATGGTAGTTCAGGCCCTGCTTTACCTTGCGCCGCACCCGCTCCAGCACCAGGAAGGCGGCATGGCCTTCATTGATGTGGTAGCAGGTGGGTTTGATGCCCATCTGTTCGAGGGCGCGCATGCCGCCGATGCCCAATACCATTTCCTGCTGGATGCGGGTGTGCTTGTCACCGCCATAGAGCTGGTGGGTGATGTAACGGTCTTCAGGGCGGTTGTCCGGCAGATCCGTGTCCAACAGGCACAAACGCACGTGTCCGATGCGCGTCTCCCATACCTTCACCTCCAGCCCACGCCCCGGCAGCTCCATCTGGACATGTACCTCGCTGCCGTCCTCCCGCAGAGCGGGATGGATGGGCAGATCGTCGAACTCCGAATCGGTGTAGGTGGCGATCTGGTTGCCGTCGTTGTCGATGCGCTGGGAGAAATAGCCCTGACGGTAGAGCAGGCCCACGGCCACGAAGGGCAGGCGCATGTCCGAGGCGGACTTGCAGTGGTCTCCGGCCAGGATGCCCAGACCGCCGGAATACACCGGGAAGCTCTCGTGGAAACCGAATTCGGCGCAGAAATAGGCCACCAGATCACCGGGCTTCAGGCTGATGGGCATGTCCCGGCGCAGGGGCTCGCTCATGTAGGTGTCGAAGGCAGACAGCACCCGGTTGTAGCTGCCCAGGAAGATGTGGTCCTCGGCCGCATCCGTCAGGTGCTCCTCGTCCACCCGCTTGAGGAAGGCCTTGGGATTGTGGTTGACCGCGTTCCACAGACCCGGATGCAAGCGCGCGAACAGGGTGCGTGTGGGCTGGTCCCAGGCGTACCAGAGGTTTTCCGCCAGCTCGGTCAGGCGGGCCAGGCGGCGGGGGATGCGTGGATTGACTTCAACGACATAGGGGGTGCCAGGTTGCATGTTGTTGTTCCTGTGGACGGGCGATGAATCGACGCGCAGACGGCTTCAGGCCAGACGGATGAAATGCTCCCGGTAATACTTGAGTTCCTCGATGGACTCGAGGATGTCCGCCAGGGCCGTGTGGCGATTGGCCTTGACGAACCCGTCTTTCAGCGCGGGCCGCCAACGGCTGGCCAGTTCCTTGAGCGTGGACACATCCAGGTTGCGGTAGTGGAAGTAGGCCTCCAGACGTGGCATGTACCGCGCCAGGAAACGACGGTCCTGACAGATGGAATTGCCGCACATGGGCGAGGCGCGCTTGGGCACGTGGCGGCGCAGGAAGGTCAGCATCCGCTCTTCCACGTCGGTCTCGCCCAGGCTGGAGGCCCTGACCTTGTCGATGAGGCCGGACTTGCCGTGCGTGCCCTGGTTCCAGCTATCCATGGCATCCAGCACCGCATCGGCCTGATGTACCACCAGAACGGGACCTTCCTGCACCAGGTTGAGGTCCTTGTCGGTGATGATGAGGGCGATTTCGAGAATCCTGTCGTGGTCGGGGTCCAGACCGGACATCTCCATGTCCAGCCAGATCAGATGCGTGGCCACTTGCGGCATAAAATACCTGTTCGCCGGTCTGTCAAAGCAATCTGGACATTGTGGCACAATCGCCCCGCGCACGCGCCGGGCAGCGGAATCGGCCGCATCCATCCCGAGCTTTCCTGTATCCGGCCGTGTGGATCGTTTCCTGGCGCGCGGGCAGCCGCCCGGCACCTTTTCCACCCCAGCTCCTCCAAGGACGCATGCCGTCATTCACGCAAGTCTTCCTCGCCGCCGTGATCCTCAGCTTCGGCCTCAAGCTGTGGCTGCTGTTGCGCCACATGCGCCACGTGTGGACCCACCGCGACGCCCTGCCCTCCGCCTTCGCCCAGACCATCCCGCTGGCCGAGCACCGCAAGGCCGCTGCCTACACCCTGGCCAAGGCTCGTCTGGGCCTGCTGCACCTGGCCGTGGAGTATGGCCTGCTGCTGGCCTTCACTCTGGGGGGCGGCATCCAGTCCCTGTACGATGGTCTGAGCCAGGTCATCGACGCCCCCCTGCTGGTGGGCACGGCCCTGCTCCTGGCCCTGGTCTCCATCAGTGCCATGGTGGAGCTGCCCATGGATCTGTGGCACCGGTTCCGTATCGAGGCACGCTTCGGCTTCAACCGCCAGACCCTGGGCAGCTATGCGGCCGACCTGGTGAAACAGGCCCTGATCGGCCTGGCGATCGGCTCTCCCCTGGTGCTGCTTGTGCTCTGGCTCATGGGCATCATGGGGGATGCCTGGTGGCTGTGGGTATGGGGCGTGTGGATGCTCTTCAACCTGCTGGCGCTGAGCCTATACCCCAGCCTCATCGCGCCCCTGTTCAACCGCTTCACCCCCCTGGCGGACGAAGGTCTGCACGAGCGCATCCAGGCTCTGCTACGGCGCACCGGCTTCCGGTCCAGGGGCGTGTTCGTCATGGACGGCTCGCGACGTTCCAGCCATGGCAACGCCTACTTCACCGGTCTGGGCAGATCCAAGCGCATCGTCTTCTACGACACCCTGCTGCGCCAGCTCTCACCCGACCAGATCGAGGCGGTGCTGGCCCACGAGCTGGGTCACTTTCATCACCGTCACATCGTCAAGCGCATCGGCTTCATGTTCCTGGTGTCCCTGGGGCTGCTGGCGGTGCTGGCCTGGCTCAAGGATACCCACTGGTTCTATGCCGGCCTGGGTGTTGCCCACGCCACGGATGCCACGGCCCTGGCCCTGTTCTTTCTGACCCTGCCGGTATTCCTGTTCCCCTTCACGCCTCTCATGAGCCTGTATTCGCGCCGACACGAATTCCAGGCCGACGCCTTCGCCGCCCGGCACAGCCAGCCAGCCCACCTCATCAGTGCCCTGGCGCGACTGTATTGCGACAACGCCACCACCCTCACACCCGACCCGCTGTATTCCCTGTTCTACGACAGCCACCCCAAGGCCGTGGAACGCATTGCAATACTTGAGCGTTATACTGGGGTATCTTCAATCCAACCGGCATGACCGGTATTTCGAAAGGAGCTGCATCATGAAAAGACTGGCCGTCCTTCTCGCCCTGATCGGCACGCCCGCCCTGGCCGCACCCTTTGCCCATGGCAATGCCGCCGCCGGCAAGGCCCTGGAAAAGGAGAAATGCGCCGCCTGTCATGCCGGACGCTTCGACGGAGACAGCGGCAAGATCTACACCCGTGCCGACCGACGCGTGAAAAGCGCAGATGGCCTGGCGCAGCAAATCGGCGGTTGCAACTCCATGCTAGGCCTCAATCTGTTCCCCGAGGATGAGGCCAACCTGGGTGCCTTCCTCAACCAAACCTATTACAAGTTCAAGTAACGCCTCCGCGTCCCACGGGGCGCGGCAGAGCGCCGCCCCCGTTTCCCTCTCCCTCCTGTCCCCTTTCCCCATGAGCGAAACCTTCTGCGACCTGGCCCAGGGCAAGTGCAAGCCCTGCGAAGGCGGCATCCCGCCCCTCACCACCGACGAGATCAACACCCTCATGCCCCAGCTCGACAAGGACTGGAGCGTGGTGGACGGCAGACTGCGGCGCGATTTCAGGTTTCCGGACCACTATGTCACCATGACCTTCGTGAACGCCGTGGCATGGATCTCCCATCAGCAGGGACACCACCCGGACCTGACCGTGACCTATAACAGCTGTCGCGTGGAATACATCACCCATGCCATAGATGGCCTGTCGGAATCCGATTTCATCTGCGCCGCCAAGATCGACACTCTTTTCCAGCTTTGAGCCGCCCAGCCGCCGCTATTGGCCTAACATGCCACGGGGAGGCACCGGGCGACATGCCTGCTTGAGCCCCGGTCCACCCCGTCGGGGTCGGGTGGTCGCCGTGCATGGCCACCATTTCCAGGTGCATGACGGTGAGCATGTGATCGGCTGCGTCACCCGCGGCAAAAAGGGCGGCGTGGCCTGTGGCGATTGGGTGAGATTTGCTTCCACGCATGCGTGCAGCGGCGTCATCGAACGCATCGAGCCGCGCCGCAATCTGCTCTACCGCTCCGACCGCCACCGCTCCAAGCTCATCGCCGCCAATCTGGACCAGGCACTGGTGGTGGTGGCCGCCGTGCCGCTGTTCCGCGAGGAGTTGCTGATCCGCTGCCTGCTGGCCTGTGAAGCGGCGGACATCCCCGCACGCATCATCCTCAACAAGACCGATCTGGCGGAAACCGCGGACCTGGCCGAGGCCCTGCGGGCCTATGCCACCTTGGGCTACACCCTGACGGCGGTCTCCGCCCTGGGGGACATCGCCGCCCTGCAGGCCCTCCTGCGGGGCCGGACCAGCGTGCTGGTGGGGGCCTCGGGCACAGGCAAGAGCAGCCTGCTCAACCGCCTGGTGCCGACGGCAAGGGCAACGGTGGGGGAGATCTCCCAGGTCCTGGACGCGGGTCGGCATACCACCACGCACACACGGCTCCACGCCCTGCCGGGGGGGCAGGCCAGCGGCAGCCTGATCGACTCCCCGGGCATGCAGGAATTCGGCCTCGAACACCTGCGCACACGGGATCTCATGCATGCCTTTCCGGAGATCCGCGGGCGTCTGGGACTGTGTCGTTTCCACGACTGCCGTCATGTACGGGAGCCGGGTTGCGCCGTGCTGGAGGCTGCCCAGGCGGGAGGCATCCTGCCCAGCCGCCTGCGTGTCTATCACAGCCTGCTGCAAGACCGGTAGTCGGTCCGCGGGGGTGGCCCGGGGGGACGACGGATTGACCTGCATCAAGGAGCCGTGACCTCAGGACGCTAGCATGGCCCCTCCACCCCCTCCCCGGCCCGCCATGTTTCCGACCTGGTCCACGCTCACCGCCGCACCCCATCGCATCCCCTTTCTGGCTGGCGCCGGCATGGCCCTGGCGAGTGTGTCGTGGTGGCTGCTGGACCTGACAAGCCGGTATGCCGGTGGCACCGGCCTGGCACCCGACGGATTCGTGGGGCCGGTATTTCATGCCTGGGTCATGCTCTACGGCCTGTTTCCCTTCTTCATCTTCGGCTTCCTGTTCACCGCCGTGCCCAACTGGCTCAACAGTGGCAAGATCGCCCGGCCCGCCTATACAACCACCGGTGTGCTCATGGCGCTCGGTGTGGCGCTGACGTTTTTCCTGCCCACGTCGGGCATGGTCCTGCACCTGATTGGCTGGGGCGTGGGGCTGATGACCCTGCTGCGGACCATCGTCCGCACCCCACCCCAGGACAAGCGCCACAGTCAGCTCATCTGCACCGCCCTGGGCCTGGGCTGGGTGGGCAATGCCCTGTTCCTGCTCTGGCTGTGGACGGATCTTGCCGGTCTGTTGGCCTGGGCCCAGGCAATGGGAGTCTGGGCCTTCCTGGTGCCCGTCTTCCTCACCGTCTGCCACCGCATGGTGCCCTGGTTCACCAGCCGCGTCGTACCCAACTATGTACTGATCCGCCCCTATGGCCCTCTCCTGGTCATGCTCGTGGCCAGCCTGCTGCATGGTCTGCTGGAAGCCCTTGCCCTGGCACGGTTCACCTGGCTGGTGGACCTGCCCCTGATGGGCATCGCCTTCTGGTTCGCCAGCCGCTGGGGCATCGCGCGCAGTTTCGGCGTGCGCCTGCTGGCCATGCTGCATGTCGGCTTCGTCTGGTCCGGCCTGGCTTTCCTGCTCTATGCCGCGGACAGCCTGGCCCGCTTTGTCCACCTGGGCTGGGGCGCCGGCCTGGCACCCCTGCATGCGCTGGGCATCGGCTTCTTCACCACCATGCTGGTGGGTATGGCCTCGCGCGTTACCCTGGGCCATTCGGGCCGTCCCCTGGAAGCGGACAGCGCCACCTGGTGGCTGATCTGGCTGGTGCAGGCCATGGCCGTGGTACGCATTCTTCCTGATCTGCTGCCTCCCCTGCAGGCCTGGTCGCAGCCCTGTATCTTTCTGACCGGCCTGCTCTGGCTCGCCACCTTCGGTCTGTGGGCCTGGAAATACGCCCCTGCCTATTGGCGACCCCGCCTGGATGGCAAACCGGGCTGAGGCGTGCAACTTCGTCTATGCTGAGTGAAATTCGCAACCAGGAGCCAACCATGCGTCACCGGATGCAGATCTTCATCGCCATCGTCTTCGGACTCCTGCTCTTCGGCACTGCCCGGGCCGGAGCCACCTTCGTGCAGACACCCTACGCAGCCCCCAAGGTGGTTTTCGATTTCTTCCTGGATGATCCGGCCAAGATGGGTGCGGCCCTGTACTGGATTCGTGCCCTGGCGCTCGCCCTGTCGGAAGAACCCTACGAATTCAACCCGGAGACCGTCAAGGTAGTGATCCACGGTACCGAGGTGGTGACGCTGGCGAAAAAGAACGAGGAAAGATACAAGGACGACGTGGAGCGCATGCGCTACTACGCCGACCTGGGCGTGGAATTCAAGGTGTGCGTGGTGGCCATGGACGACTATGGCTACAACCTCGAAGGCATGCAGGACTTCGTGCAGGTCGTGCCCTCCGGGCCCGCGGAACTGGTGCACTGGCAGCACCAGGGCTATGCCGTGATCACGCCACAGATCATGGACAAGAAGTTCAGCATCGAATCCATCCGCTGAGCCCGTCAACCGGGCGGGGCCCGCGGGACTCAGGTCGGGGTCATTTCCCCGGCGCGTCCCTCTCGCATTTCTTCACGAAGCTGGCCCTGGCGGCACCCGCCAGCTTCCGCTCGCTGACCCGGACTTCACAGTCCGGGTCAGCGGCCTGGACGCCAAGGGAAGCAAACGCGCACAGCAGCAGGGTCGGCAGGGTCTTCGGCATGAAATCTCCGGGGATGGTCGGGCAGGAATATCGACCCTAGATTAACGTGGGACGTCCAGGCAAGGCTTCATGCCGGGATGCGCGCGTCTAGAAGCGTACCAGCCCCGCCTCCACCTGGTCCCGCGTGGTCCGGCCCTTCAGCAGTTCCACCAGGGTGAGGGCGAAATCCATGGCCGTGCCAGGACCCCGGGAGGTCACGACCTTGCCATCCACCACCACCGGTGCCGTCAGATAGGTGGAACCGGGGGGCTGGAGCCTGTCGATGAAGCCCGGATAACTGGTGGCACGGCGTCCGTCCAGCAGGCCCGCCTGGGCCAGGGCGATGGGGGCGGCGCAGATGGCGGTGGTGTATTTGCCGGCTGCAGCCTGACGCTTGAGCAGGGCCTGGACGCGGGCATCATTCTTCAGATGTTCGGCGCCGGGCATGCCGCCTGGCAGGGCGATCATGTCGAAGTCCTGTTCCAGCACTTCCTCCAGACCGGCGTCGGGCTGCACACGCATGCCCCGGGCACCCTGGACCAGACCAGGCTCCAGACCGGCGGTGATCACAACGATGTCCGCGCGGCGCAGGATGTCGACGATGGTGGTGGCTTCCAGATCCTCGAAACCGGGGGCCAGGGGCACGAGTACGCGGGGCATGGCGATGTCCTCCTCAAAGGTTCAACAGGCGGTCCGTCTCACGTGCAGCGCGCTCCGCGCAATCACCCAGGGACAGTCCGTTCAGGTAATTGCCCACCAGGGACAGGGCCTGCCCCGCCAACAGGGCATCCACTTCCCCCGCCCGGCCCGGATGCTTCACACCCGGGGCCGGCAGGCGGTTGACGGATTCCGTCACATGCAGGAAGTGCGCCGGGTCCACGCCCAGCACGGCTGCGGCCCGGGCAAGCTTTTCCTCCCGATTCAGGCGTCCGGGACGGAAATGGAAGGTGAAACCACGCCAGTTGGCATGGGGCACGGGATCACGCGTCACCACGGACCAGAAATCATCGTCCACGCCGATGAGACCGGCCACAGGGGGGAGCGCGCAGGCCGTGCGTGGCAGCACCACTCCCAGGGCCTCGCTGCTGGCCATGGGAAAGCTTTGCAGAATGCGGGCCACTTCGGGATAGGCCTCCGCCAGCAGGGCGGCCGCGGTATCCACGGGTACGGCCAGCACCAGCTGCCGACAGGTCAACGGCCCTTCACCCGTATCCAGGCTGAAGCCCCCGGCACTGCGCTGCACTCCCCGCACCTGGGCCTCAAAGCCCACATGGAAGGGTGCGCCCTGGGTCAGGGCCTCCAGCAGGCCTTGCAGCCCCCCCTCGAATGTGAACTTGCGCGGGACCTCGCGCATGCGCGGCTTGCGCCGGAACAGCCACTCAGCGGGAAAACTGTCCGCCGGCTGGGACAGCACGGCGGCAAAGGCGGGCGCCAGCAGACGGCGGTAGTTACGCTTGCCCAGCAGGCCACCGAACCACTCGGCCACGGTGTGTCCGGCCTTGGGCCGGCCCAGGCCGAACGGCAGGCTCCAGGCCGCCTCGAAAAGATTCAGGCGTCCGATGGGGGATTGCAGACGCCCATCCGGCGCGACGAAACGGTAACCCAGTTTCTCCCGACGTTTCAGTTCTGCCAGGCGACCCCGGTCCGCCAGGGCCTCCAGCAGGGGGCCATAGGAGTTGTAGGCCGTATGCGCGGCCAGCTCCAACCAAAAGTCCCGTGTCGGTCGCCAGGAGTGCACGCACCCCCCCAGACGTGCCGTCGCTTCCAGCAGCAATACACTGCGCCCGGCCCGCCCCAGACGGGATGCGGCCACCAGACCACTGATTCCCCCGCCGACCACGATGCAATCGTATTCGTTCATGCCCTCCACCCCAGGGCCGCCCCGCGCTCCCGGCCAGGGTGCCGGACTAGGGCGCGCCTGCCTGAACACATGCAACCCTCTCCCCTCGTTCAATCTGCGGAGTTGAAACGGTGCAGCAGGCGCCGGTTCCGCTTGGTGGGGCGGCCACGCAGCTGGCTGCACGGATCCTGGGCGAGCCGGCACGCCTCGATGTGCCGCTGCCGCGCCATGACGCTCTCCGCATCCTCCTCGTACAGTGTGCGCGCCACGGTTGCGGGACCGCGCCGGCCGGTCAGGGCCAGCACGGTCACGCTCCAGGCCAGGGCTTCCACCTGGATCGTCAGGCGATCCCCCGGGCGCAGGCCCCGGCCGCGCTTGCAGCACGCCCCATTCAACCGGACCCTCCCCGCCCGCACGGCCTCCTGGGCCAGGGCACGGGTCTTGAAGAAACGCGCCGCCCACAGCCATTTGTCGATGCGCATGGTGGGGGCGATGGAGTCGCCTGGATGCTTGGTGGCCTGCATGGGTGCATCATAACGTGACTCCATCGCTCATCCACCCCTTGCCTCCCGCCCCCATGTCCCGTGCCCTTTTCTTGCTCGCATCCACCCTGGTGCTGGCGGCCTGTGCCAAGGTGCCACCCGACGCTCCGCCCATCGGCTACCTGCACCTGCACGTACCCCTGGAAATCCCGGCGGGAGCGGCCAGCCTGCGCCTGCAATACGGCCAGCCCGTACCCTTCAACGCGATACAGGAACAAGACCCCTTCTGTGTATTCGAGCTGGATACGGTCCGTGACGAACGGCAGCACGTGGCACCGGGCCGCTTCGCCATCCTGGACATCCGCCGCAGCGTGGAAACCTTTGCCGGCATGCCCGTCCCGCCCACCGCCTTCTTGCGGGTAGGCCTCGGCCACGACAACGGCCCCAGCCACATCTACTACAAGACCGCCTTCCTGCTGGCTGCCAATCCCCAGGCAGCCCGTAGCCTGACCTGCATGAGCAACCAGTACATGCCCGGCATCCCCATCATGCGACACCTGACCCTGGCGCAAATCCGGGACGCCCTGGGCCGGCGCATCAGCCTGGATCTGCATGGCCCACGCTGAAGCCGCCGTCTGGCTGCAGGTCCATGACCGGCTCCTGGCTGCCTTCGGGCATCAGGACTGGTGGCCCGGAGACAGCCCGTTCGAGGTGATGGTGGGGGCGGTGCTCACCCAGAACACGGCCTGGAGCAACGTGGAAAAGGCCATTGCCAACCTGAAGGCGGCGCGTGCCCTGTCCTGTCCGGCCATTCTGGCGATGCCACCGGAGGAATTGGCGCGGCACATCCGCCCCGCTGGCTGCTACAACGTCAAGACCCATCGCCTGCTGACCCTGTGTCGGTTCCTGCGGGACGCGGGGGTGGCGCGCGACCCCATCCGCCTGGCCCAGGCATTCCCGGTGCGCGAGCTGCGTGCACGCCTGCTGGCCGTGCATGGCGTGGGCGAGGAAACCGCGGACTCCATCCTGCTCTATGCCCTGGAGCTGCCCAGCTTCGTGGTGGATGCCTACACCCGGCGTATCTTCGGCCGCCTGGGACTGTTGACGGGACACGAGCGCTACGCCGGGATCCAGGCCTGCTTCCACCGTCACCTGCCGGCGGATGTCGCCCTCTACAACGAATACCACGCCCTCGTCGTCGCCCTGGGCAAGGGTGTCTGCCGGCCCCGACCGCGCTGCGCGGCATGCGCCCTGGCGGACATGTGTCCCCGGGCAGATGGGGCGCGCACGGCCGACTTCGCTCCGCCAGCCCGCGCGCGCGGCCGGTCACCTGCCTGAACGGCCAAACGCGGCCTCACCCCGGCGCGGTTCCACCCATGCATGCCTGGCTTACAATGCGGGGCTCGTCGCCCTGCCCCCGAGCCCCCCATGCACACCCATGACTACCTGGCCATCACCGCCTCCGGTGAAGATCGGATCGGCCTGGTGGAACGCTTCACCAGCCGCATCCTGGATACCGGCTGCAGCATCGGGGAGTCACGCATGGCGGTGCTGGGTGGGCAATTCGCCATCCTCATGCTGGTATCCGGCCCCTGGCACGCCCTCAGCAGGCTGGAGGACCGTGCAACGGCCATCGGCGATGAACTGGGCATGACCCTGCTGTGCCAGCGCACGCGCGCGGCACAACGCGTCAAGCCCCTGGTGCCCTATCGGGTCAACGTGGTGGCCATGGATCAACCCGGGATCGTGCACAAGCTGGCGGAATTCTTCTCCCGCCAGGGCATCAACATCGAGGCGCTGAGCACCGAAACCTACCTTGCGCCCCATACCGGCACACCCATGTTCTCGGTGGACATCACCATCGGCGTGCCCGCAGACCTGCATCTGCCCACCCTGCGGGGTGATTTCTTCGATTACTGCGACAGCCTCAATCTGGACGCGGTGATGGAGCCAGCCCGTCACTGAGGCCCGTACCGGGCGCGGATGCCGCGGCCATGCAGGCCGATGGGTGTTGTGCGAGCAATTCAGCCGCCTGTTCAAATTCGAAGCATTCGAGCAAGCCGATGAAGCGCGCGGCGTCGCCGCCCAGCAGGCTGGACAGAACGGCCGTCTGTGCATGGGCCAATTCGATGGCGAGGGTATTGCTTCCTGTCGTCAGGCGCATCAGTTCACGCAGCAGGTCGGCGCCCGCCGCGGGATCGGGATCGGGGATCGGCGGGGGCACGCAGGCCGCGGGCACATTTTCCACGAACAGCGGGATCAGTGTCTCCATGGCCCTGGCGAGCTCATCCAGGTGGGGAGTGAGCGCGATCTCCGCGCCATCCGCGCGCCGCAGCAGGGATTCCATGTCCGCCGCGGCCGCGCCTACCCGGGTGAGTCCGAGAGTCGCGCTCACACCCTTGATGGCATGGGCGATGTGATGCGCGCCCTGGCGGTCACCCGCCGCCAGCAGCCGTGACAGCCGGGAGATGTCGTCCCGATGGTTTTCCGCGAAGAGACGCAGCAGGCGCAGATAGCGATCCGGATCTGCGTTGACGGAACGCAGGCCCCTGTCCACATCCAGCCCATGCATGTGGGTCAGCCGCCGCAACAGGTCAGGTGCGGACAGCGGCGGCCCTGCTGTCCGCACGGGCGCGGCCGGATCGCCCCCCGCATCCGCAGGTGGCTGTCCGGCGGGCAGCCACTTGAGCAGCGTGGCATAGAGAGATTCCGGTTCGACCGGTTTGCTCACGAAGTCGTTCATGCCCGCCTCGGCACAGGCCATGCGGTCCTCCTCGAAGGCATTGGCGGTCATGGCGAGGATGGGCAGCCGCTCCAGTCCCGGCTGCGCGCGCAACTTGCGCGTGGCCTCCAGCCCTCCCATTACGGGCATCTGCATATCCATGAGGATCAGATCGTAGGAGCCCGCCCGCACCCTCTCCAGCGCCTCCTGCCCGTTGTTGACACAGTCCACGCTCAGGTCCGCGGCCCGCAGCAGGCCCATGGCCACCTCGCGGTTGATTGCGTTGTCTTCCACGACCAGCACGCGCGCGCCGGCATGACGCGCGCGCAGCATGTCCTCGCTGGCGAGATGCGCCTCGGGCCGGTCGGGCCTGATGCCCGTGCCGCGGCCGAGGCGGGCGGTGAACCAGAACAGGCTGCCACGTCCCGGTTCGCTCTCCATGCCTGCCTCGCCGCCCATCAGATGCGCCAGTTTCCGGGTGATGGCCAGACCCAGGCCGGTACCGCCGAATTTCCGTGTGGTACTGGCGTCGGCCTGCTCGAAGGCCTGGAACAGCCTGTCCTGTTGTTCCGGGGCCACGCCCATGCCCGTGTCCTGCACCTCGAACCGCACCAACAGTTCCCCGTCGGCCTCTTGCAGGTGCCTGGCACGCAGGTGGATGCTGCCCTGCTCGGTGAATTTGACGGCATTGCTGGCAAAGTTGAGCAGCGCCTGGCGCAGGCGCATGGTGTCGCCGCGCAGCCAGGTGGGTGCGTCGTCCCGGTCGACCAGCACGCGCAACCCTTTTGTCTGGGCGCTGTCCGCGATCATGGAGGCCACGTGATCCAGGACCGCGTCGAGGGTGAACTCTTCCTGGTACAGCAGGAGCTTGCCGGCCTCGATCTTGGATAGATCCAGGGTGTCGTTGATGAGGCCCAGCAGGTGCTTGGCCGCGTACTCGACCTTGACCAGACGCTCTCTCTGTCCCGCGTCCCGCGCGTCGCGCTTGAGCAGATGGGCAAGGCCCAGGATGGCGTTCATGGGGGTACGGATCTCGTGGCTCATGTTGGCCAGGAAGGCGCTCTTGGCCTTGCTGGCCGACTCGGCGGCCTGGCGCGCCTGCTCCAGCTCGATCGTACGTTGCTGGACCAGGTCCTCGAGGTGGTGGCGGTACCGGTCCAGCTCCTCGCCGAGGCGCTTCTGCTCGGTGATGTCCCGTTTCACCGCCACGTAGTGGGTGACACGCCCATCTTCCTGGCGCAGGGGGCTGATGATGGCGAATTCCACATAGTGGCTGCCGTCCTTGCGCTGGTTGACGAACTCGCCCTTCCACGCACGTCCCTGTGTCAGGCTGGTCCAAAGGGCTTCGTAGGTGGTGCGATCCGTCCTGCCCGACTGCAGGATGCGCGGATTTTGCCCCAGGACTTCGTCGAGGCTGTATCCGCTGTTGTCCAGGAAGGCCTGATTGACGTATTCGATCCGTGCGTGCAGGTCGGTGATGAGCACGCTCTCCGGGCTCTGTTCCAGCGCCTGCGCCAGCTGGCGCAGGCGCGTCTCGGTGGATTTCCGCACGCTGATGTCCTGGAATGCGGCCACCACGCCGAGCCGCCTACCTTCCGAGACCATGGGTGTAACGATCAGATCGATGGGAAAGCTGCTGCCGTCCTTGCGGATGAAGTGGTCCTCCACCTGGCGTGGAACGCCATCGCGCTGGGTCTTGTAGATGGGGCAGGCGTGCAGCGGGTAAGGGTCGCCCTGTGGATGCTGATGATGAAACAGCTCGTGCTGCGGTTGGCCCAGGACTTCCGCTTCGCTGAAGCCCAGCATGGCGAGCGCGGCGGCATTGATGAAGGTGCAGCGCCCGTCCGGGTCGACGCCGTACACGCCTTCCCCCAGGGCGCTCAGCACCATGGCATGCAGGGATTCGCTGGCGCGCAGGGCAAGCAGGCTGCGACGCTTCTCCCGCAGGCTCCAAATCTCGTTGGCCAGCAGCCGCAGGGTGTCGGCATCCGGCTCCGTGAAGGGCGTGCGCTTGCCGGCGAGGCTGAACAGCATGCGCACCCCGTCCACCTCGAGGACCGGCACGACGAGCACGTGCGGCGCGGGGGCCCGGTCCGGATGGGCCGCAGGCACGCAGGCAGAAGCACCGCACGCCCCCATGATCACCGTCCGGCGCTGGTGCACGGCCTCGGCCCAGGGGCCGTCCTGGCCGATGGGCAGGGAACCGTCGCGGGTGAGTTCGGGAAAGCGCTCCCGCGCGGCCCGGGTGCAGGCCACCAGTTCCATGGTCGCCGCGTCGTCGCGCACGAGATGGGCGAGGACCACGTCGCAGCCGGTGAGGTGCCCGGCCATCTCCAGGCCCCGTTGCAGAAAGCCGCCGGCATCCAGGTCTTCCGCCATCCGGGGCAGTTCCATCAGGGCCTGGGCCCTGCGCGCCGTCATCTCCAGCAGATCGTGGTGGCGCTTGCGTTCGCTGATGTCGGTGATGAAGGAGAAGTAGTAATCGGGCCGTCCGGCCGCGTCCGGCACCACCTGCGCCACCAGCTCGATGGGCACGCGGCTGCCATCCTTGCGCAGGTATTCCTTTTCATAACGCACGGGCTGGCCGCTGCCGTTTAGCTCCTCCAGCCTGGCCTGCTCGATGGGCAGCCATTCCGGCGGAGTCAGGTCCCGCATCCAGTCCAGCTGGGCGATCTCCTCCGCCGAGTAACCCACCAGATCGAGAAAGGCCGGGTTGTGCAGGCCCAGACGGCCATCCGGAAAGTTTATGCAGAATGCCTGGGAGGAACGGTTCAGCGCTTCGGCCAGCAGATCCGCGCGCGTGCGCGCGGCCCGGAGATGTTCCTCCAGCTCGTGCTGCGCGGTGACGTCCAGCATCAGGCCCTGGTAGCAGGCCTCGTCTCCCATGGCGTTGGCCATGACCTGCCCCTCGTCCCGGATATGCCGCCAATCGCCGTTCTTGGTCCTGAGCCGGTATTCCAGGGTCAGCACGCCATCGCCCGCCTGCCAGGCGTTCATCTCCGCCAGCACCCGCGCCCGATCCTCGGGGTGTATGCACCGCAGCCAGAAATCCGGCTCGGCGCGCCATTCCTCCGGGCTATAACCCCACTGGGCCACGCGCGGGCTTGTATAGAAGGCATGGAAAAGATGGTCGAGAGAGGCGCGGTAGAGCACGGCGGGAATCTGCTCCGCCAGCGAGCGGAAGCTGCGCTCGCTTTCCTCCAGGGCCACGAGCGCATCCTTCTGGGCGGTGATGTCGCGCGCGATGCCGTAGGTACCGATGACATGCTGCGCATCGTCCTGCAACACGCCCTTGACGACCATGAAGACATGCTTGCCTTGCGGGGTCTCCAGCGTCTCCTCGAAGGTGAGCGTGCATTTTCCGTCCATCACGCGCTGATCGTTGGCACGCAGTTGGGCGGCCACTTCCGCGGGCAGCAGGTCCGTATCGTCCTGGCCCAGGGCATCCTGGCTCTGTCTGCCGATGAACCGGGCGGTCGCCCGGTTGTAGAGCAGATACCTGCCACGCACGTCCTTGGCGAAGATGGCATCCTCGGAACTGTTGACGATGGCGGCCAGCAGGCGCAGTGCCCGCAGGCGCTCCCTCTGCGCCTGCTGTACCGCCTGGTCATGGCTCAGCCTGCGGCGCAGCTGGGCCAGATGCAGCATGGCCGCGCCCGACAGTAGACACAGCAGCGTGCCGATGAAGATCCACTGGCTGCTGGCCAGGACACGCCGCCGGAACTCGGACGCATCGATCTTGGCGATGAGCACCCAGTCCGTGCCGGCCACCTGCTGGCTCACACCCAGGACCGCGACACCCCGGTAGTCGCGCCCCACAAGCAGACTTCCCGCGCGCGAGGGGTCCTGCAGCGCCTGGCTGCCAAGCAGTTCCATGTCGGCCGCGCCGGGCTGGACGGAAAACTCGGTCTGGCCGCCGGAGCGGGCTTCATTGAGCAGGGAGATCTTTTCTCCCTCTTGGCGGTACAGGACGACTTCGTCCGCATCATCCGGTGCCGGCCAGGCATCGATGCCCGAGGCCCTGCGGGGCATGACATCGGAGTGCAGGACGACGACCGGTGCCACCATGGGTGCCGGCACGGGCAGTGTCGCGAAGAAGTCCAGATGGAAGTTGCCGCCGGCATCCCGGTACGGGGGGAGCATGCCGGTGCCGCGCGCGTGTGCGGCTGCCGGCAGGCGCAGGCGCTCCGGCATGCCGGAGCGCCGCGGTCCGCGGCTGACGCGCCAGAGGTCGCGACCGTGACCATCCAGCAGTTGAACCTGCTTGAACTGAGCGGTCGAGATGAGCTGCAGCAGGTGCTGTTTCAACCTGGCGAACGCGGCCTCGTCTCCCTGCTGGCGCCAGCGCACGAAGAGGCTGGACAGGACCTCGGAGCCATGCAGCAGGCGCATGTCGTTGTGCCGCTCCCTGAGCCAATCGGCAACACGGAAGGCGCGCATCCTGGCGATGGCGGACAGCTCCTGCTCCAGCCTGTGTCTTTGCTGTAGGTAGTTGTCGAACAGGAGCCCCGTGCCCGTGAGGCCGATGACCAGCGCGAGAACGACCTGTTTGAGCCACCCCGGCGGAGCGTGCCGGACAGGCACGGGCGTTGCCGTCGGGTCCGGGTCGGGTGGCAAGGCGGATGCAGGACTCCGGGACGCCTCTCCCATGTCGTCATGCGTCACTTAAGCGGCGCGCGATGTCGAAGAAAATCTCGCGGTGCTCGCAAAAGACATCGGTCATGTCCGGATCGAAATGCCGTCCGCGCGCCTGCTGGATGAAGAGGATGGCATCCTCCATGTCCATGGCCGGCTTGTAGACCCGGCGCATGATGAGTGCGTCGAACACATCGGCCAGTGCCATGATGCGGGCGGACAGCGGAATGGCGTCGCCCGCCAGGCCATCCGGATAGCCGCTGCCATCCCATTTTTCATGGTGGCGCAGCGAGATTTCCTTGGCCAGGGTCAGAAAATCGAGCGCGCACTCCGCATCCCGTTCCGCCCGCTCGATGGCCTCTGCGCCGATGCGCGTATGGGTCTTCATGATCGACCACTCTTCCGCGGTGAGAGGGCCGGGTTTTTGCAGGATGCTGTCGGGGATGCCGACCTTGCCGATGTCATGCAAGGGCGCGGAGCGGGTCAGCAGGTCGATGTAGCGCTCGCTGAGCGTATCCCGGAAGCGGGGGTGCGCGCGCAGCAGAAGGGCCAGCTCGCGCACATAGCCCTGAGTACGCAGGATGTGGTTGCCGGTTTCCGGGTCCTTGGTCTCCGCCAGGTGCGCCAGGGCCCGGATGCTGACCAGCTGGGTGAGATCGTTCTCCGCGACACGGCGTGCCACCTCGGCTTCCAGGTAGACGTTCTGGCCTGACAGCAGATCACGGGCACGCTTGAGTTCCAGCTGGGTGCGTACCCGCGCCAGGACAATGGGCGGGATGACGGGCTTGGTGATGTAGTCCACGGCGCCAAGGTCCAGCCCGCGCAGTTCCGCCTGCAGATCGTCCAGCGAGGTGACGAAGATGACGGGAATGGCACGGGTGGCCATATCCTGGCGCAGCGCATCGAACACCTGGTAGCCGTCCATGCCGGGCATCATCACATCCAGCAGGATCAGATCCGGATGCGGCGTGTTGCGCGCGATGCGCAAGGCCTTCTCGCCTGAATTCGCGGCAAGCACCTGATAGGAGGAGCGCAGGAGCCCACCCAGAACGAGCAGGTTTTCCGGTAGATCGTCGACGATGAGGATGGTGGCGGGGGGATTGGCTTGCATGCCGCGGCCCGGTCCCTGTGGCGTACTGGAAGGCATGGGACAGAATATCGGCCAGGCTCGGCCCGGCTTTAATCCGGCGTTGAAGGCGCCGATACGCCCTGGGCAGGCCCTGCGCCCGGGTCAGGGACGTGCGCGCGATCGGCCGCGCACGCAGCACGCCCGCCAGCGTCTTTCCAGGCGGGGCAGCCAGTCGGGCCAGGCGCGGGTGATCAGCCAACCCAGACCCGCTCCGGTGGCATTGGCCAGCATGTCCAGGCCGCTGGGCTGACGCATGGGGATGAGGCCCTGGAGACCCTCCAGCATCAGGCCCAGGAGCAGGAACAGCCCCAGCAGAAGGTTGCGACGGACATCCAGCTGACCCCACCAGGCCATGAGACTGAAATAGGCCAGCAGGTGGCCGAGCTTGTCGCCATCTTGCTCCCCCAGGTCCGGGGGCTGGGTGGTGAGGGACAGCCAGCACACCGCCGCCACAAGCAACCAGCCCAGTGCGAGCCAGCAGGGACGCAGGCCCATGTCGGCCGCGCTCAGCGGTAGGTCACCAGCTCCGCCAGGGGCAGGCGCAGCTTCTCGCCGGCAGGCTGGGCACACCGACCCAGGGCCAGCACCAGGGCCACCTCGTAGGCGGCCGGATCGATTTCCAGGATATGCACCACCCGTTCCGGCAGGAAACCGCCGATGGCGCAGGAGTCGATGCCTATGCCGGCCGCGGCGGTCATCATGTTGGCGGCGGCGATGTGGCACTGGCTCACGCTCCAGGCCTTCACGTCGGTACTGGCGTGGAAGGTGCGGTAGTTTTCCAGGGCGGAGGCGAAGGCCTCGCCGGGATATTCCCGCGCCAGCAGCCTGCGCGTGTAGGCATGATCCGGATCCAGTTCCGCGATCTTGGCCAGGATCACCACCAGGGCACTGGCGGAACCCACCTGGGGCTGGCGGAAACAGGCCTCCTGCATGGCGGCCTTGTGGGTCGGATGGGAGAGGACCAGGAACTTCCATTGTTCCAGGCCGAAGGAGGAAGGCGACAAACGACCGGCCTCCAGGATGAATTCCAGATCGGCCGGGGTCAGAGGGATGTCCGGCTGAAAGCCGTGGCAGGCATGGCGACGCTGGAAGACGTCCAGCAACGGTACGTTTGGATTCTGGGGCATGTTGGTTTTCTCGAACTGATCCGGCATTCTAGCCACCTTCTCTGAACCCTCCGCATATGCGCCTGCCCAGACCTGAATTCAAGGTTCTGCTCTTTGGCCCCTCCCTGCCGGCCGCGGGCCAGAAGGCCCTGGCCCATTTCGAGAATGGGGTGCTGGAGATACATGGCCGCGGGCACTGGTACACCGCTCCCGCCAGCAGTCTGGACCTGCGCGTCGGCGGCTTCGACGGACGCCAATGGCTGGTGAGCTGGAACAACCCGGCCGGGCATTTCACGGCCATCCTGCAGGGTGAAGACGCCATGCGCCAGTTCATCGACGAGGCGCCGGCGGAGCTGGCCCGGCATCTGCACCGGTTGCGTGCGCGGGTCCGGCGGCGGCGTGGAGTCCTTCGCCTGACCGGGGCCCTGGCAGGGCTGCTGCTGTCCCTGCTCCTGCTGATCTGGCTCCTGCTGCAGGCGGACGGAGTCAGTCCGTGAGATGCCCGACACATCAGCCGGCGGCCGCAGCCCGCATCTGCTGGCATCGCCGCCCCGGGACGGGTGGCACAATTCGCAGCCGAAGATTCCTCACTGCGTTCGGAATGACAGCCGGTGGCTTGCGAAGGACAGCCGGCGATGAGCAGGGGACAGCCGGCGACGTACGGAGGACGGTCGTGACGTGCGGGGGATGGCCGGCGATGTACAGGGGATGGCCGGCGATGTACAGGGGATGGCCGGCGATGTACAGGGGATGGCCGGCGATGTACAGGGGATGGCCGGTGGTGTGCGGGGAGGCGGTAACCGGCGTTTGGAGGGGCCTATGGGTCGGTCTGTATCCACCCGTCATGGGGGTTGGCCATCCGGCGCGCAAGGTGGCCACGCTTGCCATGTCGGCGTCGTGATGAACCCTACCTGTCATTTCGCATGATTGATGGTGTGCTTCTCGCCGACCCACACATGTCGGAGTCGTGATGAACCCTGCCTGTCATTTCGACCGAAGGGAGAAATCCGGTCATCGACCTGCCGTGCCGGAGGCCCCGCTGTGCCCGTGACGACCCTCCGGATCTACTTCCTTGTCTTGCTCGGAGCGGCCAAAATCCCAGCAGCATGAAACCTACACAGGAGGTTCACATGGAAATCAACCCGGATCAGCTCAGGCAGCAAAGCGCCCTGTTCGCCGCCATGGACACTGCCGACCTCCACGCGGTCATGGCCCTGGCCCGCAATGAGGCGCACCCCGCCCGGCATGTGATCTTCCGCGAGGGCGAGGAAGGAGACCGGCTGCTGTTGCTGCTGGAGGGACGGGTGAAGGTCAGCCTGAGCTCGGCCGAAGGCAAGGAGGCCATTCTCAGCATCCTGGAACCGGGCCAGCTCATCGGCGAGATGTCCCTGCTGGATGGCGGCGCGCGCAGCGCCACGGTGACCACCATGGATGTCTGCCGCTTCCTGGCGATCCGGCGGCGGGATTTTCTCGTCTTCCTGGAACGGCATCCGCGGGTGGCCCTGGCACTGCTCCAGGCCCTGTCGCTACGCCTGCGGGCCACCAACGACCAGGTGGGGAACCTCAGCTTCCTCAACCTGCCCGCCCGCCTGGCCCGCATCCTCCTGAACCTGGGTCAGCAATACGGCAAGCACACGGGCGAGGGCATCGTCATCGGCCTCAAGCTTTCCCAGGAGGAACTGGGCAATCTGGTGGGGGTCTCGCGCGAGAGCGTCAACCGCCAGGTGCGCCTGTGGGTGGAAGCGGGCCTGCTGGACTACGCTCACGGCATTCTCATCATCAAGGACTCGGACACCCTGTTCCGCGAGGCCCTGGCGGCCTGAGGCGCACGACGCGAGCCGGATGCCACCGATCAAGCAGAGGAATTCCCATGTATGAATCCGCACGCATCGGCATCGTTTCCATCAGCGACCGGGCCACCTCCGGTGTCTATGAGGACCAGGGCCTGCCCGCGCTCAAGACCTGGCTCGGACAGACCCTGTGCAACCCCCTGGAGTTCGAGGCACGTCTGATTGCGGACATCCAGGCGGATATCGAGGCCACCCTGCGGGACCTGGCCGAGCGCTGCTGCCTGGTGCTCACCACCGGCGGTACCGGCCCCGCCCCCCGGGACGTGACCCCGGAAGCCACCCTGGCAGTGGCGGACAAGGTACTGCCAGGCTTTGGCGAGCAGATGCGGGCAGTGAGTCTGAAATACGTGCCCACGGCCATCCTGTCCCGGCAGGTGGGGGTGGTGCGGGGCAGCTGTCTGATCCTGAACCTGCCAGGGCAGCCCAAGGCCATCCAGGAGACCCTGGACGGTGTGTTTGCCGCCGTGCCCTACTGCATCGATCTCATCGGCGGGCCCTATCTGGAGACCCGCGGCGAGGTGGTGCGGGCCTTCCGTCCGAAATCCGCCCTCAGGCCTCCAGCAGGCGCTTGACCACCACCCCTGCCAGGGTCAGGCCGAACAGGGGCGGCAGATAGGAGATGGTGCCGTTCACGCAACGCCGACCCAGGGGCGTGCGCTCGAGCGGGCCCGGTGGATGCCCAGGTTCATCGGACCACACGCACAGCACCCCCTTGTGTATGCCCTGGCGGCGCAGGCGGGTACGCACCTCACGGGCCAGGGGGTCGCCGCGCGTCCGGGCGATGTCCGATACCCGCACCCGGGTCACATCCAGCTTGTTGCCCGCCCCCATGCTGGCGGCCACCGGCAGGCCACGGCGCAGCGCCTCGACGATGAGGGCCAGCTTGCCTTGCAAGGTGTCGATGCAATCCACCACCCAGTCCGTATCCTGGGGCAACAACCGCTCCACGTTATCCGGGGTAAGACACTGCGTCAGTACCTCGAGCCGGCAATCCGGGTGGATGTCGCGGATGCGGGCCGCCATCAGCTCGGCCTTGTAAGCTCCCACGCTGGACAGCGTGGCGGGCAGCTGGCGGTTGATGTTGGACGTGGCCACCCGGTCCATGTCCACCAGGGTGAGGCGGCCCACGCCGGCCCGGGCCAGGGCCTCCACGCACCAGGAACCCACGCCCCCCAGACCCGCCACGAAGAGATGGGCGCGGGCCAGCCGCGCCAGGCCGGCTTCACCGATGAGGATTTGCGTGCGTGCGAACTGGGGAGGGATCATGGCGGCTACCGGCCGCGAGCGCGGCTTCAGGGTGTGAGGAGCGTGGAGATTACAGGTTGCACGCGGCCAGCGGGCAGGCCGGCGCGGCAAGATCAGGGTTTGCCTCACCCGGGCGGCCGGTCCACAATACCGGCATGCGCATCCGCCCGGAATTCGACTGCATCCTGCCCGCCCCCTTCGGCGCCCTGGGGGTGCAGGCGACCAGCGACCAGCTGACCGGCCTGGAATTCCTCCCCCCCGGTACCCCCACGCTCCTTCCCACCACGCCATTCCTGCGCCGGGTGGCCAAGGAACTGGAGGCCTACTACGCCGCCCCGGGACACCGTTTCGGCCTGCCCCTGCAGGTCTCCGGCACGCCCTTCCGCCAGCAGGTGTGGACGGTCCTGCGCACCATCCCGGCAGGCCAGACGCGCAGCTATGGGGAAGTCGCCCGGCAGCTGGGCTCTGCTCCCCGGGCCGTGGGCCAGGCCGTGGGCGACAACCCCATTCCCATCATCATCCCCTGCCACCGGGTGGTGGCCGCCGACGGCGGCCTGGGGGGCTTCAACCACAGTCGCGTGGGTTACTCCCAAGACATCAAGCGCTGGCTGCTGGCGCATGAAGGCGCCCTCTAATCCCCCCGCCGAACCGCCCTTTTCCACCGAGCTGGACCGTTTTTGCGACACCCTCTGGCTGGAGGACGGCCTGGCCCCCCGTTCCCTGGAAAGTTACCGGAGGGATCTCGGCCAGCTCTTCGCCTGGCTGGCGCGACAGGGCCTGGCCCCGGACGGGGCGCGGCAAATGCATATCCAGGCCTTTCTCGCCCACCGGGCCATGCGGCAGAAGGTGGCGGCCCGCAGCCTGGCGCGCCAGCTCACCGCCATCAAACGCTATCACCGCTGGCTGCTGCGGGAGGGCCGACGCGAGGACGACCCCAGCCTCAACGTGGAGTCCCCACGCCTGCCCAAACCCCTGCCCGGCAGCCTGTCGGAGGCGGAGGTGGAGGCCCTGCTGGCGGTACCGGACGTGGGCACCCCCCTGGGCCTGCGCGACCGGGCCATGCTGGAGGCCCTGTATGCCGCCGGCTTCCGCGTCTCGGAGCTGGTGACCCTGCCCGTGGCGGCGGTGAGCCTGACGGATGGGGTGGTGCGCATCTTCGGCAAGGGTGGCAAGGAGCGCCTGGTACCCCTGGGAGAGGCGGCACAGGAGTGGATCGCGCGCTACGCCCGGGAGGCACGTCCCCTGCTGCTCAAGGGGCGCGGCTGCGCGGCCCTGTTCGTCACTGTCCGGGGCGGCGCCATGACGCGACAGATGTTCTGGCAGCTGATCAAGCGGCATGCCCGTCGGGCCGGCATTCGCAGCCCTCTGTCGCCCCATACCCTGCGCCACGCCTTCGCCACCCACCTGCTCAACCACGGCGCCGATCTGCGCGTGGTGCAGATGCTGCTGGGCCACGCCGATATCGCCACCACCCAGATCTACACCCACGTGGCGCGCGAACGGCTCAAGCAACTGCACGCCCGGCACCACCCCCGGGGCTAGCAGGTTGGCGAGAAACCCTCTATGACCCCTGGAATTCGGCCCCCGGTACTCTTTTTGCGACCAGCGAAGCGTCGTTTTCCCTCACAGGTTGGGCATTCGACCCGCTCTTTCAGGGTTTGCTCACCCAATTGCCGTCACCGGGCCGACGGCAGACGGATTTATCGCGAGGCCGGCATCGACCGTGCCAGCCTCCCCTGCGGTTGCATCAGATTCAACAAGCGCGTCAGGTTGTAGGCGGCCATCGTCAGTGTCAGCAGCTGATCGACTCTGGTGAGCCCGTGCACCATCACTTGGCGGATCGGCCGATCACCTTGCTCCATGAACTCCTCGAGGTGCACCGTCGTGAACAGATTCTCGTTGTAGCTGTCGGCGCCTCGTATCGAGGGCAATCTCCGTATCCTGGGCTCCGCCGATCTTCGCGCAGATTGCAGGCGGGCGGCAGAGGTATTTCAACGGCCTGTTAGGCCAGCAAAGGAATCGCCATGGCCAAGATGATTTTTGTAAATCTGCCGGTTGTCGACCTCAAGGCCTCGGTGGGCTTTTACAAGGCTCTCGGTTTCAACAACAACCCGCTCTTCACCGACGATACCGCGGCGTGCATGGTCTGGAGCGAGGCGATTAACGTCATGCTGCTCACTCAGGCCAGGTGGCGCACGTTCACGGATCGGCCAATTCCGCCCGCAACGTCGAGCGAAGTCATGCTAGCCATTTCTTGTGACAGTCGCGCGGCGGTGGATGCGATGAATGAGGCCGCCGCCGCAAACGGAGGGACTGCGGATATCAATCCCCCACAAGACCTCGGTTTCCTGTACAACCGTGATCTTGCTGACCCCGATGGCCACGTTTGGGAAGCGATGTGGATGGATCCAGCGGCTATTCCCTCAAGCTGATCAATGCCCGGCATGGCGCTCCAGCAGACCGGCCTGCCTCCGCTACCCGGCGACAAGCCCAAGGTTGAGCACGATGTCAGGCTTCTACAACCCACTAAAGGAGATCGATCATGCGTGATCACGCACTGAAGGGTAAGGTTCTTGTCGTCGCCGCCGGCGCGAAGAACCTCGGTGGCCTCATCAGCCGTGAGTTTGCCAAGGACGGCGCCAAGGTCGTCGTTCACTACAACAGCGACGCCACCCGACAGGATGCCGAAGCCACGGTTAAAGCAATCAAGGACCTCGGCGGCGATGCCTACGCGACGCAGGGCGACCTGACCAAGCCAGCCAATGTCACCACCCTGTTCACGCAGGCAAGGGATCGCTTCGGCGGCATAGACATTGCCGTCAACACGGTCGGCAAGGTGTTGCGCAAGCCGATCGTGGAAACCTCCGAGGAGGAGTACGACTCGATGTTCGACATCAACGCCAAGGCGGCCTACTTCTTCATCAAGGAGGCCGGCAGGCATCTCAACGACAACGGCAAGATCATCACCATCGTGACCTCTCTGCTGGCGGCCTTCACGGACGGTTATTCCACCTACGCAGGCGGCAAGGCGCCGGTCGAGCATTTCACCCGGGCGGCAGCCAAGGAGTTTGGCTCGCGCGGCATCTCCGTCACCGCAGTCGGTCCGGGCCCTATGGACACGCCGTTCTTCTACGGTCAAGAAACGCCGGAACGCGTTGCCTACCACAAGTCGCAGGCCATGAACGGCGACCTCACCAAGATCGAGGATATCGTGCCCATCATCAAATTTCTGGCCACGGACGGCTGGTGGATCACGGGACAAACGATCTTCGCCAACGGCGGATACACGACCCGATGAAGCACCTGGCGCAGTAGCCCAGCGGCCAAGGTTGGCCCCACTTTTGGCGAAGGCCGAAAGCGGGGAATTTCCATTGCTGGAATTTACCGGAGGGGCCCCGCACCCAGGCCCAACGCCGCGGGGAGGGCTACGCGGCAGCGCCTCAGCGCATCCGCGTATAGGTCACGAAGTGATAGCCCAGACCCGTGTCGTTGACATGGGTCTGACGCTCCACCTCCCGCCAATCGTCCCGGTCGAATTCAGGAAACCACGCATCCCCCTCGTACTCGGCCTGGATCTCGGTGAGATAGAGCCGATCCGCCCGGGGCAGCACCTGGGCATAGAGCTGTGCCCCGCCCACGAAGAAGAGCTCCGCATCCGCGCCACAGGCGGCGATGGCGGCATCGATCGAACCGGCAGTGATACAGCCCTGCACCCGATAGTCCGCATCGCGCGTGACGATGACCGTGGTGCGGCCCGGCAAGGGCTTGCCGATGGACTCGTAGGTCTTGCGACCCATGATGATGTGGTGGCCCAGGGTAAGGGACTTGAAGTGCTTCAGGTCCTCGGGCAGGCGCCAGGGCAGGGTGTTGTGGATGCCGATGACGCGGTTGCGAGCCATGGCGGCGATGATGTTGAGGCTGGGCTTGTTTCGCGTGCTCATAGGTTCCTGTTCAGCATGCAGCGGGGAGTCGGCCTCGCGGCTTCCCCCTTCGCTACGGGAAATGGAGGGGATGCCTGAGGCATCACACCATGTGAAGCGCCGTCAAATCCCCCTGTGTGCAAGGGCGGGAAACCGTAGCCTATGGGCACCGGGTTTCACGGGCCCCGGGCCTGTACCTTCACGCCATCCATCACCTTTTCATCCGGATGGGCAATGACCGCAGCACCGGCCTTCAGACCCTCCAGCACCTGGGCGGCAAGACCGTTGCGCTGACCCACCTCCAGCGGTGTGAGACGAGCTCGGCCATCCCGGACCACGAACACGGCCCAGCCGTCCTTGTGGCGGAACAGGGCGCTGGTAGGGATGAGCAGCAGGCCCTCGTCCTGCCAGAGCACGAAGCTGGCCTCCACCCGATAGCCGTCCCCCAGACTGCTCCAGACTTCCGGCGGCGTGGTGATGTCGACGATGACCCGCACCCGTTGTTCCTCCACCCCCAGGGCGGACACCTTGGTGAAGCCGGCGGGCTCCACCATCCGCACCCGCCCTTCCAGCGGCTGGGGGCCACCCCAGCGGTCCAGCAGCACCCTGCCACCTGGGATGATCTTCACGGCGGCGGTGGACAGCACCTCCACCACCACCTCCAGTGACTGGGGATTGCCGATCTCCAGCAGGACCTGGCCCGGCTGCACGGCACCCTCGCTCTCGTGGGGTACGGCCAGCACCTGACCCGCCACCGGGGCGCTGATCCGCAGGGTCTCTGCAGGGCCGCCCCGGGCCAGGCTGGAGACCTGCAAGAGGGCGGCCCGGGCCGCCTCCACCTCGTGACGGGCGGCCTGCACTGCGTACTCTGCGGCCTGGCGCGTGGCCTGGCCGGCCTGGAGCCGGGCTTTGGCCTGGTCCACGGCGGCCTGGGAGACGAATCGCTCGCGTGCCAAAGACTCGACCCGATCCAGCTCCTGCCGGGCCAGCACCGCCTCGGCCAACGCGACGCGGGCGTTTTCCCCGGCCCCCTGGAGGCTGGCCCGGGCGGCTTCCACCCGGGCCTGGGCCTGGGCCCGGGCACGTGGATCCAGACTGGCGGCAGCAAGGGGATCGATCCAGGCCACCACCTGGCCGGCGGCCACGGCGTTGCCCACCTTCAGGGTGATACGCCGGGCCTGACCCGCCACGGGAGCCGCCACCACATAGCGTTCCCGCACCCGGGTCTTGCCCTCCTCGTCCACCGTCACCGCCAGGCTGCCCTTGTGGGCCCGCACCAGTTCCACCCGCAATGGCCGGGGCATGAAGCCGTAGGCAATGCCCCCCGCCACCACCAGGGCCAGGAGCAGTGGACCGATCCGCCCACGCCGGGATTTACTCATCGATCACTCTCTCGTCTTCAATACGCCCACCAGGTCCAGGCGACCCAGCTGGCGCCACACCAGCCAGCCCGACACCATCGCGGACGCGGCAACCACCGTGGCGCCCAAGGCGAAATTGTAGGGTTCCAGCACCAGGGGCAGGCGGTAGAGGTCGGATGCGAACACCACCACCAGGATGCCGCACAGGCCCGCCCCCACGGCGAAGCCCACGGGGATGGCGGCCAGGGTCAGGGCCCCCAGCTCCCCAAGCAGGATATAGGCGATCTCGCCGTGGGTGAAACCCAGCACCCGCAGGCTGGCTAGCTCCCGGCCCCGTTCCGACAGGGCGATGCGCGCGCTGTTGTAGACCACGCCGAAGGCGATGGTGGCCGCCAGGGCCGTGGCCACCATGTTGAAGAACAGCACGAATTCCCCCAGGGTGGCGTAGAAGCTCTTGATGGCGGCGGCGTGGGCCACCATGCCCAGCACCCGGGGCCGGCCGTGGAGGCGGTCGTACAGGTCCTGCTCCACGCCGGGATCGTGGGACAGATAGGCGCCTGACACCACGTCCCCCTCCCGCAGCAGTTCGTTGAGGGTGTCCTGGCGCATGTAGGCGGACACGCCCAGGAACTGCCTGGTGAGGCCCAGCACGGGCACCTGGAGCACCTGGCGGCGGCCCTCCAGCACTTCCACGGTGAGCAGGTCGCCGGGCTGCACATGCAGGATGTTGTTGGCCAGGTGGTCGGTGAGCACCACGCCGCCGGCGGGCACCGCCACGGGCCGCAGCTCGCTGTCCAGGGAGCGGTGCAGCACCCCCTCGGGCTGGATGCCGTAGATGGCCGAGCGGTAGTGGTAGTGGCCGAAGCGCAGGTTGGCGGCCACGTCGCGAAAGCCCTCCACGTGGCGCACGCCGGGCAGCTGGGCCAGTTCGTGCAGGGCCCGGCCGGAAGTGGGCTCGAGGAAAGTGACGGCCAGGTCCTCCCGCGCAGCGTGCTTGAACTGCACGTCCACCATGAAGTCGATGGCCCCCCGCTGGTAGTTGCCCACCATCATCAGGCCCCCGGCGCAGGCGATGCCGAACACGGTGAGCAGGGACTTCAGGGGGCGCCGCTCGATGTGGCGCAGGATCATGCGCGTGGGCTGGCTGCACAGCCTTTGCAGGCCCAGGCGTTCCAGCAGGGTGGCGCGGTAGGCCACCGGAGTCTCGGGCCGCATGCCCTCCGCCGGCGGCAGGCGGATGGCCCGGCCCACGGCCAGGAGGGTGCCGGACAGGGCCGCCGCCGAGGTGACCGCCAGGGCGATGAAAATCACCGGCGGCTCCAGCACGTATTCCAGGTAGGGGAAGCGGTACAGCTCCATGTACACCCCGGCCAGGCCGTTGCCGAACCACATACCCAGGGCCGTGCCCGCCGCCACGCCCAAGAGGGCGATGGCCATGACCAGCTTCACGAAGTGCCAGCCGATGGCGGCGTGGTGGTAGCCGAAGGCCTTGAGGATGGCGATCTGCTCCCGCTGCGTGGCGATGAGCCGGGTCACCACCACGTTCAGCAGGAAGGCCGCCACCCCCATGAAGATGGAAGGGAACACGGTGGCAGTGGTCTGGAGCTGCTTCAACTCCTCGGACAAGAAGCGGTTGGAGAACTGATCCTTGCGGCCATGCGCCCCCACGCCACCGTAGGGCGCCAGCAGGGTGTCCAGACGGCGGATGACCGCCTGCTCGTCGGTCCCCGGGGTGAGGGTGAGGGCCACGTTGTTGAAGGCTCCATCCATGTCGTAGGCGGCGGCCAAGGCGTGGCGGCCCATCCACAGCACGCCATAGCGCTTGAAGTCCGGGAACATGGCGCCGGGAGCGATCTGGTAGACGTACTCCGGCGACAGGGCCACGCCCACCAGGGTCAGGGCCTTGCGCTTGCCGTGGATGACGGCATGGATGCGGTCCCCCGGATGCAGGCCGTGGGCGTCGGCGAATGTGTCGCTGACGATGATCTCGTCGCCGCTGTAGGGCGTGAGCCAGCGCCCGCGCTTCAGGTGCAGGGTGTTGAGCAGGGGCATACCCACGTCCGGAAGTGAGGACAGCATGCCGGTGACCGGGTCATTGAAGCCCGCCACCTCCAGCTTCACCACCGCCACCACCCGCGTCTCCAGGCGCTCCACGCCGGGGATCTCCTTCAGGCGCTGGGCCACGCTCTCCGGCGCCCGCTTCAGGGTGGTGAACACCTGGGCGAAGCGGTATTCGCTGTAGAACAGGTCCCGGGTGGTGAGCAGGGAATCGTAGGTGGACAGGGACATGACCAGGGTGGCCACGCCCCCGGCGATCACCGCCGCGATGGCCAGGACCTGGCCACGCATATGCCAGAGGTCACGCAGGAGCTTGAGGTCGAGGGCGGTCATGACCTCACTCCAGCCTCACCAGCTCAACTCATGGGCCACCCGCTTCACCGTGTTGTGCCGCTCCTCCACGATGCGCCCGTCGGACAGGCGGATCACCCGGTCGGCCATGTCGGCGATGCCGGCGTTGTGGGTGATGAGCACGGTGAGGGTGCCCAGCTCCCGGTTCACCTTCTCCAGGGCCTCCAGGACGATGATGCCGGTGGTGGAATCCAGGGCGCCCGTGGGCTCGTCGCACAGCAGCACCGCCGGGTTCTTGGCGATGGCCCGGGCGATGGCCACCCGCTGCTGCTCGCCACCGGAGAGCTGGGCCGGGAAGTGGTCCAGTCGGCTCCCCAGGCCAACCATGGCCAGGGCCTCCTCGGGCTTCATGGGCGCCTTGGCGATCTCCGTCACCGCCGCCACGTTCTCCCTAGCCGTGAGGCTGGGGATGAGGTTGTAGAACTGGAACACGAAGCCCACGTGGTCGCGGCGGAACAGGGTGAGTTCGGTCTCGCTGGCGGTGGACAGGTTGCGCTCCAGGTAGGACACCTCCCCCGCCGTGGGTGTGTCCAGCCCGCCCAGGATGTTGAGCAGGGTGGACTTGCCGCTGCCCGATGGTCCCAGCAGCACCACCAGTTCGCCGCGGCGCAGCTCCAGATCGATGCCCCGCAGGGCCTGCACCTCCACCTCGCCCATGCGGTAGATCTTGGTGAGCCCCGCGGCCCGGAAGACCCAGCCTGGCTCAGCCATGCCCCGACCCACTCACCCCCCCCTCCCCTCGCGCGGGGGGAGGGGCACGTTCAGCCGGACCAAAACGGTGCCTCCTGCATGAGGGCAATCTGCTCGCGCAGCTCCAGGATGCGTTCCTCCCAGTAACGCGAGGTGTTGAACCAGGGGAAGGCGGCGGGAAAGGCCGGGTCGTCCCAGCGCCGGGCGATCCACGCCGAGTAGTGCAGCAGGCGCAGGGTGCGCAGGGCCTCCACCAGGTGCAGTTCCCGGGGGTCGAATTCCATGAAGTCCTCGTAGCCCGCCAGCACGTCCGTCAGCTGCCGGGTCTGGCTGGCCCGGTCGCCGGAGAGCAGCATCCACAGGTCCTGCACCGCCGGGCCCATGCGGCTGTCGTCGAAGTCCACGAAGTGGGGGCCGTCGTCCGTCCATAAAACGTTGCCCGCATGGCAGTCGCCGTGGAGCCGCAGGGTGGCCACCGCGCCCGCCCGGTCGTAGCAGCGCCCCACCGCGTCCAGGGCCTGGCGGGACACCCCATGCCACACGGCCCGCAGGTCGGCGGGCAGCCAGTCGTGGCTCAACAGAAAGTCGCGGGAGTCCTCGCCGAAGCTGGCGATGTCCAGGGCGGGACGGTGCGCGTAGGGCGCCAGGGTCCCCACGGCATGGATGCGGCCCAGGAAGCGTCCCATCCACTCCAGGGTGTCGCCGTGGTCGAACTCCGGGGTGCGCCCGCCCCTTCTCGGAAATACGGCGAAGCGGAAGCCGGCGTGGGCGTGGAGGGTGGTACCGTTCACCTCCAGGGGCGTTACCACGGGGATCTCCCGCGCCGCCAGCTCCCGGGTGAAGGCATGCTCCTCCAGGATGGCTGCATCGCTCCAGCGGGCCGGGCGATAGAACTTGGCAACGACCACGGACCCCAGGGGTTCCCCCTCCTCCAGCCCGATCTGGTAGACCCGGTTTTCAAAGCTGTTGAGGGCGATCAGGCGGCCATCCCCCCACAGGCCCACATGTTCCAGGGCATCCAGCACTGCATCGGGGGTGAGTGCGGCATAGGGGTGAAGATCGGCACCAACGAGGGACATGGCGGCATTGTAGTCCGTCGCTGGCACGGGGCATCCCCCGCACAGATGACGTCCGCACCGGCCTGGGCCCGCCGCCGCGAGATGTGCAACACTCTCGCCCGATCATCTGCCCGGGAAGGGACGTCCTGTGAGGAGTGTAGCGACACTGCTGTACCTGACGCTGTTGGCCATCGGCATGACGGCCTGCGCCTCCTCCCGGGAAGTGCGCCGTGCCGATGGCTGGATGACCCATGTCGTGGGTTGTGGCGGGCCCCTGCTCAACATGGGCCACTGTCTGGAGAAGGCGGGTAAAATCTGCGGCGGGCGAGGTTATGCAATCCTGAATTCGACGGGGGAAGCGCTACCGGCATCCCCCAACGCCATACCCACCGGCGGATTGCCGGACCTGTCACGCGGCATGGAGATCCTGCGGGACTCCCCTCAGCGCAAGCTCTACATCAAATGTCATTGAGACCGCGAGCCCCGTCCGGGCCAGGGTGACCGGCCTTGGCCCCGGGGTCGATCGCGGCACAGGGTTTTCAACCGCTCATTACCGAAAGGAAAGAATGGCTCAATACGTCATGTCCATGCTCCGCGTGAGCAAGACCGTCCCTCCCAAACGGCAGATCATCAAGGACATCTCCCTGTCCTTCTTCCCGGGTGCCAAGATCGGCCTCCTGGGTCTGAACGGCGCGGGCAAGTCCACGGTGCTGCGCATCATGGCGGGAGTGGACAAGGAATACGACGGCGAGGTGCAGCACCTGCCCGGTATCTCCATCGGCTATCTGCCGCAGGAACCGGAACTGGACCCGGACAAGACCGTGCGCGCGGAAGTGGAGGCCGCCCTGGGGGAGGTCATGCAGGCCCAGAAGAGGCTGGAGGAGGTCTATGCCGCCTACGCCGAGCCGGATGCGGACTTCGACAGGCTGGCCGAGGAGCAGGCCCGGCTGGAGGCCATCATCGCCGCCGCCGGCAACGACATGGAAAACCAGCTGGAGATCGCCGCCGACGCTCTGCGCCTGCCCCCCTGGGAGGCGGTGATCCGCAACCTGTCCGGGGGCGAGAGGCGGCGCGTGGCGCTGTGCAGGCTGCTGCTCTCCAGGCCGGACATGCTGCTGCTGGACGAGCCCACCAACCACCTGGATGCCGAATCCGTGGAGTGGCTGGAGCAGTTCCTGGTGCGCTTTCCCGGCACCGTGGTGGCAGTGACCCACGACCGCTACTTCCTGGACAACGCCGCCGAATGGATCCTGGAACTGGACCGGGGCCATGGCATCCCCTGGAAGGGCAACTATTCGTCCTGGCTGGAGCAAAAGCAGGCCCGCCTGGCCCAGGAACAGAAACAGCAGGAGGCCCACATGAAGGCCTTGCAGCAGGAACTGGAATGGGTGCGCCAGAACCCCAAGGCCCGCCAGGCCAAGTCCAAGGCCCGCCTGGCCCGTTTCGAGGAAATGAACAGCCACGAATACCAGAAGCGCAACGAGACCCGGGAGATCTTCATCCCCCCGGGGGAGCGCCTGGGTGACAAGGTCATCGAATTCAAGGGTGTGTCCAAGGTCTTTGGCGACCGGCTGCTCGTCGACGATCTGTCCTTCAGCATCCCGCCGGGGGCCATCGTCGGCATCATCGGCCCCAACGGCGCCGGCAAGTCCACCCTGTTCAAGATGATCCAGGGCCGGGAGGCCCCCACCCAGGGTGAGATCATCCTCGGCCCCACGGTGAAGATCGCCTCCGTGGACCAGAGCCGGGAGGGTCTGGACAACGGCAAGACCGTGTTCGATGCCGTGGCCGACGGTGTCGACCTTCTCAGCGTGGGGCGTTTCGAAATGCCCTCACGGGCCTATCTGAGCCGCTTCAACTTCAAGGGGGCGGACCAGGGCAAGCTGGTGGGCACCCTCTCCGGCGGCGAGCGGGGCCGCCTGCACCTGGCCAAGACCCTGATCCAGGGCGGCAACGTGCTGCTCCTGGACGAACCCTCCAACGATCTGGACGTGGAAACCCTGCGGGCCCTGGAAGACGCGCTGCTGGAATTCGCCGGCTGCGTGCTGGTGATCAGCCACGACCGCTGGTTCCTGGACCGCATCGCCACCCATATCCTGGCCTGCGAGGGGGATTCCCACTGGGAGTTCTGCACCGGCAACTACCAAGAATACGAGGTGGACAAGCGCCGCCGCCTGGGTGAGGAAGCCGCCAAACCCAGGCGTATCCGCTACAAGCCCATCCGTCGTTAGCCACGCGGCCTCCCGCCCCATGCCATCGTGGCATGGGGCGGCCACAGGACACGGGTTCCGCCGCTGACCCACGCGGGGGATCCTGCCCAGTCATCAGGTTTCCTATATCCATTGATCGATTTTTTTCATATATAGGACTTTGTTCTCTTGTTATCCTTATGTACGATTCATTGGCCAGCCGCACATGACAGCGGTCAGCGCGGTGGGAAATGGATGTACCTACAGGTACATATGCATCAGTTTGTTAGGATTTTCTTACATTCTTGTTTGCTGTCCTTATGAGATTGGACGAGTTGAACGGAAGAGGACACGGTACCGCCTTGACCAGGCGGCTGATGGTTCGGCTGCTTGCTGCCGCGCGAAAGGCTGCGCATCGGATACCTCGCGTGGCCCATGCCATGGTGGGCAGTGAATCCGGCAACCGTGACAGGACAGGGCCCATGATGCCCCGGCACGCATCCTTGCCTGACTGACGACATGAAATACAACCCAGAAGAAAAAAAAATGCAATTCGTGGATGACATGGAAGTGCGGGAATTCCACGACCAGCTCACCGAGCTCATGCGCGCCGCCATGAGCCGCGTGGGTGATGAAAACACGAGTGACGCACAGGCCTTGAAGCTGACACAGGATTTTTTCACACGCTATGCCGCACTGACCGAAATGCTGAGTGGCCTGCGTGCCCACCTGAAGCGATCGTCGGGCCGGTAGGTGGCGCAATTCAGTTTTGGTTTTGAACAGGAGACGTCATGAAGCAAGACCCGTCCAAGCGCTCGTTCTTCAGGCAGGCAACTATGGTTCTGGGGGTCTTGGCGGCAGCCGGTTACACCAGAAGCATGCTCTCAGCATCTTCCGGTAGCAGGCAGAACCTGCGCTACAAGTATGTAAACGACGAGAAACTGCAGGAATTGACCTGGACCCGTGGACGTCTGACGGAAATGACGGACACAGACAAGCAGGACATGCTGGCCACCCTACTGGGTACCCACCCTAAACACCAGGCATGAGGAGATTGCCTGCCCAGCCGCTGGAGATATCGATGTCGGAAGCTGAAAGAAAAACCGATGATGATTTGCACGACGGCAATTCAAGCCGCCGCGATTTTCTTAGGAACTTGGGTATCGCAGGAGCCTCCGCACTGATATCGGCGGGTGCTCCGTCCGAGTCTATGGCGAATGCCCCGGACACTGTATCGGAAACATCCGTGCAGGAATTTCTGCAGGGTCATTTTGTCCTCATGTCCGAAGAGGAAAAGAAGGAAGCCATCGCGCGCCTGGAAAAAAGATATTCCGTGCAATACAGCAAGAAGACTACGGTCGCCGACACACCCGCACCGGAAGGCGTGTTGTTCGGCTATGCCCTGGACATTGCCAAGTGCATAGGCTGCCGGCGATGTGTCCATGCCTGTGTCGAGGAGAACAACCAGTCCCGCGGGGAACATGCCATCCAATGGATCCAGGTAATGAAGATCCCCAAGGGCAATTTCTCGTTCTCGGCCGATCGGCTCGACAAGGGATATCCCGAAAACAGCGCCGTCGGGGATTACGGCGTGCAGGTGGGCGGCAACGCCTACACCCCGGCTGGCGGCCTTTCCACGGCACACGCGCAGAACTACTACGCCGCGGATGAAGCGGTACCGGACAAGGACTTCTTCTATGTGCCCGTACAGTGCCAGCAGTGTGAGAAACCACCCTGCGTCAAGGCCTGCCCCGTACGCGCCACCTTCCGCGACGAGAACGGCATCGTACTGATCGATTACAACTGGTGCATCGGCTGCCGCATGTGCCAGCTCGCCTGTCCTTATGGCGCACGCAGGTTCAATTGGGGAGAACCGGAATTGCCGGCCGAGGAGATGAACCCCAAGACCCACTACTTCGGCAATCGGCCGAGGATGCGGGGGGTCATGGAAAAATGCACCTTTTGCGTGCAGAGAACCCGTGAAGGCAGAAACCCGGCCTGTCTGGAGGCCTGTCCCGTGGGTGCCAGGAAATTCGGCAATCTCCTCGATCCGGAGAGTGACGTGCGCAAGATCATTGCCACGAAAAGGGTCTTCCGCTTCAAGGAGGAAATGGGTACCTATCCAAAGTTCTTCTATTACATTGGCTGAGCGTGCAACATGAACAAGTTCATCTCGTTTGCCGTGGACCTCGGCGCCTATGCCCTGAAAGGCGGTCCGCGCTACAGGGCCTGGTTGCTTTTCCTGCTGGCGTTGATCGTGGGTTGTTCATTTCCCGCCTATAGGCAGCTGACCGAAGGGCTGATCCTCACAGGGGCAACGGATCAGATCCCCATGGAGATGTTCTTTGCCAATTTCATCTTTACTGCGCACGTGGCCGCCGCGGCCATCCTGGTGGTGGCTCCCGGTTATTTCTACCACCGCAAGGACATGAAGGAGCTGGCGGTGATTGGCGAAATCATCGCCATGGTATTCGTGGCCACGGGCATCACCTTCATCATCTTTCACATGGGTCGGCCGGACCGGCTATGGCACATCCTGCCCATCGTCGGCTACCTAAACTTCCCAAACTCCATGCTGATCTACGACACGATCGTGCTGAACGTGTACCTCTATCTCAACCTGATCGGCATCACCTACATCCTGTACAAGAAATATACCGGCGAATTCGATACCAAGGCCCTGGCAAGATGGTTCACCCCGGTGATCTATCTGGCCATTGTATGGGGCCCTCTCATCCATATCTGCACGGCATTCGTGCTGAGCAGCAATGCCAGGATGGGTATGTGGGCCAGTGCGGTCATGCCATTTGGTTTCCTGGCCATGGCGGGCGCCTCGGGTCCGGCCCTGGTCATCGTACTGTTCCTCATCATCAGGAAACACACCAAACTGCACATCAACGATTCCGTCATCGATCTGATGACCACCATCATCGGCTGGAGCCTGGGAATCATCACGCTGGTGTTCGCCGGCGAATACTTCACGGTACTCTATTCGAATACCGAGCATGCGGAATCGCTCAATTTCAGCATGTTTGGCCACAACGGCCTGAAGATGTACGTGCCCTGGTTCTGGGGGACCAATATCGCCATACTGGGCAGCTTCATCGCCATTCTCTTTCCGAGAATCCGCAAGAGCTATGACTTCTGGCTGCCCATCCTCTGCGTCATCATATTCATGGCCATCCTGGTGGAAAAACCCATGATGCTGGTATTTCCCGCCTTCAGTCCCTCTCCCATGGGTGAATACACCGAATACCGCCCCACCATGATCGAGATGATCAATGTGATGGGCACCTGGGCGGTGGGCTTCATGTCGCTGACCCTGCTGGTGAAGGCAGCCGTGGGCGTACTGACCGGCGAGGTGCGCTACAAACTGTCGACGGATTCCCATTAGCAAATCCTGCCGGGCCTCGCGCCCGGCCATGAGCATTCCCTGCCCATCACACAAGCAAAAATCGAGAAGGACATGTTCAAGAACAGCCTCCAGAGCACCCCTTCCATAGTCGTCGTCGCCCTGGCACTGGTCATTGCAATGGCCGGCATCCTGGCGCTGGTCGGCGGCCTGAATGGAAGAGAAACCGCTACCACCCCGGCAGGGATGCAGGGCAAGGGCCGGACAGCACCTGTCGTCACCGAGTGCTTCGAGAGCAGGGAAGGTTCCACCAGCGTCACCCGGGTCGAAAACGCCGTCCCCCGCTATGGCTACCCCAATCTCAAGTGTTCGAAGACCACACAGGCCGTGCTGTGGTATGGAGACCCCTTCGACGGTACCGTTCCCATGGGGGAAATGCCGGATATACGGGACGGCACGCGCGGCGATTTCGCCCATGCCTTCGTCAAACCCAGGGAGGCCCACCTGACCTATTTCAATATGGGGCCGGATGGCTGCAGGACCTGTCACGACGGCAGGACCGTGCCCGTGCCCAAGAGCAAATCAGCCCGTCCCCTGGCCATGCACCAGGACATCGTCGCGGACTCCATGCAACTGCAGCACGGGCGTGGGGCCTTGTGGTGCCTGGACTGTCACAGCGCCACCGACCGCAACAAGCTGATCGATCATCTGGGCAACCAGATCGGTTTCAACCAGCCCCAAAAGCTCTGCGGCTCCTGCCATGGCGAGGCGTACATCGATTGGCGGGCGGGCATCCATGGCAAGAGGATCGGCACATGGGCAACGGGTGGCAAGAAGCGCTGGTGGGTGTGTACCGAGTGTCATAACCCCCATACCGTCCAGGCCAACCGCTTCGATCCCCTCCTGCCCGAGCCGCCCCCTCCCCTGCCCCGGGGCATGCGCAACGCCAATCACGAACGCGTGGGCCAGGGCGTGCACTGATGGCATGCGCATCCGTACGTGGCGGATGCGCGGCCTCAGTAGTGTGGCGGGATGTCGTCACGCGGGTCCGTCTTTTCCGCCGGGCTCATGTGCCGCACCTGCTGGAACAGGAGGTGTATCTGCGCCTGCAACAGCCCGATCTGTTCCTGCTGACTGGCCACCACGCGGTTGAGCTCTTCCATCAGGTCTTCGGCGAAACTGAGTTTGATTTCAAGTTCGGTGATGCGGGTGTTTGAGTCCATCCGGAGCTGGGCGGGCACGGCCTGGTGGGAGGCACATTGTAGTGCGGGTGCCGTGCCGCGGGTCCGCACCGGCCAAGACCATCGCTCCTGTGATGCCTCACGGCATTCGCAACGGCAGCCCCTGGCCATCCGTCGTCGCCCTGTGGGCCTCACCGGCTCGCAGCCCCGGGGCGTACCGAAAGCCTGCTATCAAAATGGGGCGCGTGGCACGGAATACCACCACGAAACCCTCCCGTCATTTCGAGCGGTGAATCCAGAACCATGGATGCACTGATCGGCCGGCTCATGACACCACCCGGGGTGTCTCATGCGGTTTGGAACGACAGCCCTTGCATGCGGCGCGTTCCTCCTGAAGTCCGCCCCCTCCAGCCGGATTGGGACTGACAGGCTTCAGCGTGCGCCTGCGGACATGGGCAATGATCCTTATCTCTCCGGTGCAGGCCGGTATCCTGGATCAACGACGCCGCGCGCCGTTTTTTCGTGTCCGGCTCCTGACGCATTCGTGCCGGAAGCCACCGCGCACGGCGCAAACCCTAAGGCCACCCGAGCCCCATTGCCGGACCTGACGGGTGCATCCCGGAGTACGCCTCGCCGTTGCGGCATTCGCAAGACAGGTCGGGCCGCAAACCAACCGGGTTGGCCCGCGAAAGGACCATCCGCACCGTGCCCTGTTGTAAGTTCACTGCAGGCCCTGTGCAGGGCCTTTTCCCGTAACAGACCAAGGTATTCGCGATGTACGTCCCCTTCCTTTCCGCGCCAGGCAAATGGACCCTCGGCGCCCTGTCCTTCCTCCTGCTCGCCGGCTGCGCCAGCACCGAAGCCGTTGCCCCGGCCCCGATCCAGGCTGCCATCACGACCCCCGCTCCGGATCCACGACTCTCCGCCCTGGAAGCCCGGCTGGAGGCTGGCCAGCGCAATGCCCTGGCCAGCGCCCAGGAGGCAAGGGCCCTGGCTGCACACCAAGCGGAACGCTTGCGTGCCCTGGATCAACAGCTGGACGGACAAGCCCGTTCGATGGACGAACTGCGCGCGGATATCCGGCGCTCGGCCGCAGAGAACGGTCAGGGCCTGGAACGCCTGCGCGCCGACCTGCAGGCCATGCAACAGCTCCAGGCAGACTCGCTGGCCAGTCGGGAGCGCCAGGCCGAGTCCGGCCTGCAGGCCATCGAAGCCAGTCTGGACAGGCTGCGCGCCGACATGGATCGCCTGGGTGCGAACAGCCAACAGGGTCTGGAGCGCCTGCACGCCGACCTGCAGACCATGCAGCAGGCGCAGAAGCACGAGCTGGCCAGGCAGCAGAGCCAGGCAGAGGCCCGTCTGCAAGCCGTGGACAGCGCCCTCAACACCCGTCTGGAACAGATGGAAATGCGCCTGGCCGAGGTAGGGCGCATGGCCGAGGAAGCCCTGGCCGCCCTGGGCCTGGGTCCGCGCAAGATCTATGGCAAGGTGGTGCACAGCGTCACCCTCACGGACGACAAGACCCTTTTCCCCATCAACTCCCCTTATCTGGGAGAGCAGGACATAGCCAAACTCCAGTCCGTGGCAGAGTACGTGAAGAAGCTGGATGCGAACTACCACATCGGCATCCACGGGCACAGCGACGGGATGGGATCGGACGACTACAACTACGAGCTGGCCAAGGCACGGGCCGAGGTGGTGAAGAACCATCTGCACGAGAAACTGGGCATACCCCTGCTGCGCATGTCGGTCCTCTCCCATGGCGCCACGGACACCTCCGCATACCGTGTGGGCGCCAACCGCCGCATCGTGGTGGAAGTGTTGCAGTAGAATCGGCGGCACGTCGTCGTGATTCCGGGCCTGGCCCGGAATCCGGCCTTGCCGAGCATCCTGGACCCCGGCCCGTGCCGGGATGACTCCTTCAGGCCCCGGAACACTCCTCATGTCCCATGCCCCATCCGAACTCCTGCGCGACGTGCAGCGCCGCCGCACGTTCGCCATCATCTCCCACCCGGACGCGGGCAAGACCACCCTGACGGAAAAGCTGCTGCTGTTCGGCGGCGCCATCCAGATGGCCGGCACGGTGAAGGCGCGCAAGAGCGCGCGCCACGCCACCTCCGACTGGATGGAGGTGGAAAGGCAGCGGGGCATCTCGGTCACCAGCTCGGTGATGCAGTTCGACTACGCCGGCCACACCATCAACCTGCTGGACACTCCGGGCCACGAGGACTTCTCCGAGGACACCTACCGGGTGCTCACCGCCGTGGACGCGGCGGTCATGGTCATCGACGCCGCCAAGGGCGTGGAGGCCCAGACCATCAAGCTGCTGGAGGTCTGCCGTCTGCGCCACACCCCCATCATCACCTTCGTCAACAAGCTGGACCGGGAAGTCCGCGACCCCCTGGACCTGCTGGCGGAGATCGAAGCCGTGCTCAGGCTGGACTGCGCGCCGGTGACCTGGCCCGTGGGCATGGGCAAGACCTTCCGCGGCGTGTACCACCTGCTCCATGACCAGATGCTGCGCTTCACCGCCGGCGAGGAACGGGCCGGGGGCGAGGTGGAGCGCATCGAGGGCCTGGACAACCCGAAACTCATGGAACTCTTCCCCCTGGAGATGGACCGCCTGCGCGAGGAGGTGGGGCTCATCCGCGAGGCCAGCCCGCCCTTCGACATCACCGACTTCCTCAGGGGCCACCAGTCCCCCGTGTTCTTCGGCTCCGGCATCAACAACTTCGGCGTGCGGGAGATCCTCCAGGCCCTGGTGGAATGGGCGCCGCCGCCCCAGTCCCGCGACGCCGGGGCCCGCATGGTGGAGCCCGCCGAGGCCCCCTTCACCGGCTTCGTGTTCAAGATCCAGGCCAACATGGACCCCAAGCACCGGGACCGCATCGCCTTCTTCCGGGTCTGTTCCGGCCGCTATTCGCCGGGCATGAAGGTGCAGCACCAGCGCATGGGCCGGGAGATGAAGCTGGCCAACGCTCTGACCTTCATGGCCAACGAGCGGGTGCACATGGAAGACGCCGTGGCCGGGGACATCATCGGCATCCACAACCACGGCCAGCTGCAGATCGGCGACACCCTCACCGAAGGCGAGGCCCTGCACTTCAAGGGCATCCCCTACTTCGCGCCGGAGATGTTCCGCACCGCCCGCAGCCGGGACCCCATCAAGTCCAAGCAGCTGCAGAAGGGCCTGAAGGAGCTGGGCGAGGAAGGCGCCATCCAGGTGTTCGAGAACATGATGAGCGGCGCCCTGCTGCTGGGCGCCATCGGCCAGCTCCAGTTCGAGGTGGTGGCCAGCCGGCTGCAGGCGGAATACAAGGTGGACGCCCTCTACGAGACCGCCGACATCCATACCGCCCGCTGGCTCACCTTCCCGGATGAGGCCTCAAGACGGCAGTTCGAGAAGGAGCAGTTGGCGCGCATGGCCCTGGACGTGGACGGCAACCCGGTGTACCTGGCCACCAACCGCTACAACCTCAGCCTGCTGGAGGAGAAATGGCCCCAGGTCAGGTTCCACGCCAGCCGGGAGCACGGCCAGCGGTTCGGTTGACCCCCTGTTTTCCGCCCCGGCGGAACCCCCGCCATGCCATCAGAGCTTTGCCGCCTGGCCAAGCAGGATGCCGGCATGCTCCACCACTTCCGGGATGCCGAAGCCGCCGGTGAGCGACCGGAGCTGACGGTCGCCCCGCACCGGATCGAGCCGTCCCTCGCCCACATCCTTGAGGAGGTCGCGGATCTTGCCCCAGCGTTCGCTCAGCTCCGCCTTGCGCGTCGCCGAACCGCCGGCGGCGCCCAGCCGGTCCAGCACCTTGGTGGAAATGTCCTTGGCCGTGCCGCGCGCGGCCTCCATCGCCCGGGTGAGGGGATCCACCGCGCCGATGCGTGTCGAGCCGAGCATGCTGGCGCCCTTGTAGATCGTCACATCGCCCGCCTGGGTCGCCCAGAGCTTGGACAGTCCCGCCTTGTCGGCCGTGATCCAGGCCAGGTCCTTGTAGGCCTCGGGGTGCAGGCTGGTGGTGATCTCCTCCATGGCATGGCCGGCGCTACGGCCGGTGACCGCCCGGTAGGCCTCGTCCCAGGCCTCCTGAGCCTCCTTCTGCCAGGCATGCAGGGATTGCGGCCTGCCCCCCTTCGTCAACCGGGCGGCGGCCTCTTCCACCAGGCGGATGTCGTAGTCCATGTTGGGGCTGCCGGCGCTGGAGGCATTGCGTACGGGCTGGAGACGGGCCCGGTCCCACTGCCTGGCGGACATGATGCGGTGGAACTCATCCTCGACGCGCACGTGGATGGTGTCCACATGGGCCATGAAGTCTTTCTGCAGCGGCAGATCCGCCTTGAACTTCATGAATGATTTGGCGTGCAGGTCGGAATGGACCGCCGCCGCCCAGTCCGCGGCCTTGCGCTCCAGCACCCCGATCTCCGCCAAGGGGCGCCGTGCGAGGCGGGCCGCCGCCACCTCCGCCTGGGCCGCCTGAAACGCCTTCGCCAGGTCCTGTCCACGCTGCTGGGCCTGCCTGAACTCAGCCAGCTGGATGGCCTGCCCCACCGTCATCTTTTCCGCACCGGCCACGGGGGCCGGGGCCGAAGTGCCCAGGGTGGCCAGCCGGCTCATCAGCCAACCCGTGGCGCCCGCCTGGGCCGCGCCGGTCCAGCCCCCCTTGGGATAGGCCTCCAGCGCGCTCAGCGCCGCATGCAGCGGGGCGTTGAGGTAGAGGGAGGCATCACGGACGGCCTGCTCCGGCCCCCCCAGCACCATCCCGGAGGCGCCCGCATAGGTGGCGGCGGCGCGCAGGGTATGCAAGCCTCCGGCGCCACTGCCGATGGAGATGGCCACGTCGGCGATGGTCTTCACCCGTTCGGCCCGCGTCAGCAGGTCGTCGAAATACAGGGCCTGCTCCTGGTGGCGCGCCGACTCCCCGCGCCAGTAACCGTCCACCTGCTTGTGCAGCGCCTCGGCGATCCGACGGGTCTTGTCGGCATCGAAGGACGCGCGCACTTCGGGGGTGAGCTGCCGCCGGACGAAATCCCGGGCAGCCTGCTGCCGCTCGGGCGGCAGCATCCCGATGAGCCGGGGCAGCGCCGCCTGGGCCCGCAGGCACGACTCCATGCGCTGCTGGTTTTCCCGTATCTGCCGGGAAAACAGGTCGCGTGCATGCTGGTCGAAGGGGCCGGGCGTGTGTACCGGCACCCCCGTGCGCAGGGTGGCGAGCAGGTCGCGTTCGGCCTGGAGGTCGGATTCCACATGCAGGATGCGCCACTGCAGGCGTGCCCGGATGTCGGGGTCGGTGGTCCGCGCCAGTTCCGCCCGTTCGCGGTTGAGGTTGCGCTCCAGGGCGGTGACGGCCGCCTCATGGAACTCGATGGCCGAGTTCTTTCCCTTCTCCAGCGGCAGGGGAAGCGGCACCGCCTCCCCCTCCGCGTCGATCACGATCTGGTCTGACCAGACATAACGGTAGCTGGCGAGGGGCTGGTCATTGTGATCCCGGATCTCAAGTCGCAGCGGCCCCGGCCCGGCCGGCCCGACCTCGAAGGAAAGCCCGTCCAGCGGCTGATCCACCGGGTGCAAGGACGAGAGGGGGATCGCCGGCACCGGGAACACACCCTCGTGCAGGTGGGTGAGGTTGTGGAAGTCGCCGGAGCGACGGGGGTCGGGCAGACGGACCTTCACCTTCCGATCCCGGAAATTCGCCGGGGTGAGCTGGCGCAACTCGGGGCCGATCATGAGCTCGAATGTGTTCGCCGGGTCGTGCTGTCCCATCCGGTCGGAATCCACCGCGTAAAGCGCGCGCATGCCCGTCACGCCATATTCCCCCCGGGGCAGACGAAGATAGACCGAGGCCACCAGGCTGGCGCCACCGTGCTGGGCCGTCGTGTGCACGGAGCCCTCCATCGCCACCCGCGCCGGCAGGCCGGGCACGATCGCCTCCGGCAGTTCCCAGGAGATGCGGTAGGAGTTGGTGATGCTGGTGGTGGGCGTCATGGGAACCCGCTCCACCATGGTCAGGGTATCCCGGCTGCCCTTGCCCGCAGCGAAGCTCCAGCCGTCGTACAGCGTGCCGTTGCGCCTTTCCGCCAGGCGCCAGCCGGAGGTCCGCTGCGCGCCGGCAAGGGCCCGCCTGGTCCGGGCAAGATGCTTGAGGTAAAGCTCGCGCCGCTCCGCCACGCGCTTTGAAGGATCGGGGGCGACGGCCGACAACTGCTTCACCCGCTCGGCCACCTGCTGCATGGCGGCTTCCGCGCTCTGGGCGGCCAAGGCGTGCTGTTCGAGGATGGCCAGGGCCTCCTGGACGGCGGCCTCATTGCCCCACGAAGCGGCCTGGACAGCCTCCTGCCAGGCCTGATCCGCCGCCGCCAGCGCCACCGCGCCGGTGGCACGGGCCGAGGCAAACTGAAGCATCTCCGGCACCACCGCGGCGGCGTGAGCCTCGTCCTCGGCATCCGGATAAACCGCGGCCGTGGCCAGGGGGGAGCGGGGATCCGGCTGGCCGAGCAGCGACAGCAGGGCAAGCGTGGCCGCCGGTCCGGCCTCGGGCCGCGTGCGCAGCAGCGGTCCGAATTCCGGTACCGGGGACAGGGCCAGCGGCGGCATCGCCTCGGGGCGTTCGTGCTTGTCCTGCGCCTGTTCCGCCGCGGCGGCTTCCTTTTCCGCCTTTTCCTTGGCCTTGGCCGCTGTGGCCGCGGTCTGCTCCCGTTCCAGCCGCACCAGGGCATCCGCCCGCAGCGATCTCGCCTCCACGAGATTCCCATCCAGCGCCAGCACCCGGTCGCAGGCGCGGATGCACTCCGTCCAGCGCCCCGCGGCGTGATGCTTCCGCGCCTCTTCCATGAGTTGTGTGGGAGGAGTCGAAGCCTGCCCGATGGACTTCGTGCTCTGATCCAGGACCCGCTGGGTCTTGTCGAGGGCGCGCTGTACCTTGTCCAAGGCCTTGTCGAGGCTCTCGAACAGCCCCGCCGACGCCGTGGTGGCCAGCGTGATTGCCAGGAGCCCTATGGAAATGAACCGGAGTTGCATGGCCTTTTCTCGCCACCCGCTCAAGTCGGATGGCACGTAATCCACTTGCCTAAGCACGCTCGGCGAGCACGTTCACGAACTTTCAGTCACCAATCCAAAATTAGCAAAACCCGTACGCAATTGCCCGGAACTGGCGAGGCAATCAACCCGCCAGGGCCGCCGTCACGATCTCCTTCGCCTCGGCGACGATGGCCTGGAGGTGTTCCGCGCTCTTGAAGCTCTCGGCGTAGATCTTGTAGATGTCCTCGGTGCCCGAGGGCCGGGCCGCGAACCAGCCGTTCTCGGTGGTGACCTTGAGGCCGCCGATGGGGGCGTCGTTGCCCGGGGCCCGGGTGAAGCGGCCGGTGATGACCTCCCCCGCCAGGGTGGGGGCGGCCACCTTGTCGCCGGTCAGGGTCTTGAAGGCGGCCTTCTGTTCCGGTGTGCAGGCCGCGTCGATGCGCAGGTAGTGGGGCGTGCCGTGGGCCGCCGCCAGGTCCTGGTAGTAGCGGCCCGGGTCCTTGCCGGTGACGGCGGTGATCTCCGCCGCCAGCAGGGCCAGGAGGATGCCGTCCTTGTCCGTGGTCCATACCGTGCCGTCCCGACGCAGGAAACTGGCGCCGGCGCTCTCCTCGCCGCCAAAGCACAGGGTCCCGGCCAGCAGGCCCGGGCTGAACCACTTGAAGCCCACGGGTACCTCGATGAATTTGTGCCCCAGGCCGGTGACCACCCGGTCGATGAGGCCGGAGCTCACCAGGGTCTTGCCCACGGCCACGTCCCGGTTCCAATCGGGCCGGTGGGTGAGCAGGTAGTGGATGGCCACCGCCAGGAAGTGGTTGGGGTTCATGAGGCCCATGGAGGGGGTGACGATGCCGTGGCGGTCCACGTCCGCGTCGTTGCCCCAGGCGATATCGAACCTGTCCTTCAGGCCCACCAGGCTGGCCATGGCGTAGGGGCTGGAGCAGTCCATGCGGATCTTGCCGTCGTGGTCCAGGGTCATGAAGCCGAAGGCCGGGTCCACCCTGGGGTTCACCACCTCGATGTTGAGGCCGTACTTCTCGGCGATGGGCTGCCAGTAGGCCACCGCCGCGCCGCCCATGGGGTCCACGCCCATCCTGAGGCCGGCCTTGCGGATGGCTTCCATGTCGATGACCTGGCCCAGGTCCGCCACATAGGGGGGGACGAAGTCTTCCTGGAAGGTGGTGGGCGCCTCCAGGGCCTGCTCATAGGGCACCCGGCGCACGTCCCGGTTGGCGTCCGCCATGAGGTTGTTGGCGCGTGCCTCGATCCAGCCCGTGGCGTCCGTGTCCGCCGGGCCGCCGTGGGGCGGGTTGTACTTGATGCCCCCGTCCGTGGGCGGATTGTGCGAGGGGGTGATGACCAGGCCGTCGGCCTGGCAGCCGGTGGCAGGGCCACCGGCGCAATTTTCCTTGTTGAAGACCAGGATGGCGCGCGAGATGACGGGGGTAGGCGTATAGCCATCGCCTGCCTGGATGCGCACCTCCACGCCATTGGCGGCCAGCACCTCCAGGATCGTGCGCTGGGCGGGGGTAGACAGGGCGTGGGTGTCCTTGCCCAGGAACAGGGGGCCGGTGATGCCCTGGGCGGCCCGGTATTCGCACACCGCCTGGCCGATGGCCAGGATATGGGCCTCGTTGAAGCTCCTGTTGAAGGCGCTGCCGCGGTGGCCGCTGGTGCCGAAGGCCACCCGCTGGGTGGCGACGTTCACGTCCGGCGCATCGGCATAGGCCGCCAGCAGGGCGGCGGTATCCATGAGGCTGTCGGCGGGGGCGGGTTTGCCGGCGAGGGGATGGGCCATGCGGGACTCCGTGCGAACGTCGATACAGCTTCAATGGTACCTCTTGAAGCCTGTAACAACCCGTAACCACTGGAAACCCCCGCAGCCACCCATGCCGCCTAGCATGGGGTCACGGCGGGCACTGAGGCTCCCGAAGCGAGAAAAGGAGATGGACATGAAAACGACCCTGAAGACCCTGTTGACCGTCCTGCTGGGCGTGGCCGCCCTGGGTGTGGGCACGCATGCCCTGGCGGATGCGTATGGCAACCGGCATGACTGGCGTGACGACGGCCGGCACGCGTACCGCTGGGACGATCGCCGGCATCACGACATCCGCCATCATGGCTGGCATGCGTATCGTCCGTACCCTGGCTACCGCAATGTGTACTTCGTTGCGCCGCCGCCCTGGGCGTATCACGCCCGGCCGGTGCCGGTGCCGGTATCGAGACCCGTCTACCGTGCGCCCGGACCCGCCGTGATCATCGACCTGCCGCCCATCATCATCCGCTGACCCGGCCCGCCTCCTGCCGCCGGACAGGAGGTGGCCTGGCAGACTCAGCGTGAACGCGCGGCGATGCTGCAGCTGCGGGCCAGTTCCGCCAGATGGGGCAGCAGCTCCGAGTGGGCTTGCAGGCGAAACACGAAGCGCGGAATGCCCTGGCCGGAAGTCCGCGCCATGAACGGTTCGCCCCAGAAACTGAGCAGGGCTTCCGGCTGACCGCTGATCTGTCCGTCGGCCAGGATGAAGGATGTAGTCTGGCTCAACTCGGTCCAGCAGGGCTCCAGGACCTTGGCGCCACCGGCGCAGCCCGCGATCCTGGGAGCGATGTCCTGTTGCCAGAGGCCACGCTGGCTTTCGTCGAGGATGAAGTGCAGGGAGGTGATGCGCGGATTTTCGATGGCCGGCCGCAGCAGGGCATCGAATTGCGGCTGCGTCCTGTACATCGACAGGCAGACATTGAACCAGATGGTGTCACCACCCATGTGGTGCATGAAGTCGTCGTGCGCGGAGCGCAGCTGACGTGGACCAATCAGGTGCACATCCGCCGGCTTGAGCTCGGACTGGATACGGCGCACGGCGCGCGCGGTGCGATCCACCTGTTCGGCGGTCAGCTCGTTGTTGCGTGCATGGCGGATGAAATTGATGAACAGCAGCGTCAGCAGGCCCAGGACGATGGGGAACACCACCTGCTCCGGCAGGAGCTGGAGCAGGTTCAGTACCGTCGCCACCACCGCCGCGGCGATGCCGGCGATGGCATCCCACTCCAGGCTGAAGAATTTCTTCATGTTCATGCGCAGGGCTCCTCGATGCGGGCGATGGGGCGGATCAGGCACGCCTGGGGTCCGGTCTAGGATCGATCTCTGCCAGGAGCGCATGCGGCAGGATCGACTCCGCCCGGGGAAACAGTTCGCGTTCCTCGAAACGGACATGGGCCTCCATGGCTTCACCAAAGGCGCGCAGGCAGTCGGCCTCGCCACGCGCAAGCCGGCTGGCCAGGGCGCGCAGCGCGGCATGCTCGCTCAGGGTACGCGTCACCAGGTCGGCATGCCCAGCGGCCTGCAGCGCGGGCAGCAGGCGTGCCTCCTCCGCCTGGAAGTGCGGTTCATATTCCGTGCAGAACCGCCGCGTGACCTCCGCCATGAAGTCCCCCCGGGCCGCGTCCTGCGTGTCCGCCAGGCGCATCGCGCGCTTGGCCAGCACCAGGGCCGTGTGATGCTCGCGTGAGAGCCGCGACAAACCCGCATGTCTTTTCATGTGAACCGGACCTTTTCCCGAGTGCGCGCAAGACCGTGCATGATAACGCCCTGCCCGGCCCACAGCCCGGGTAGCCGGAGTGGCCACCGCGCGGGACGCCCGCCATGGCTCAGCGCCCGGCCACGCCCAGTTGCATGCGCGCCGGCACCTCCCGCCCCTCCCCATCGAAGGACTCCACCTCTCCCTGCCTGCTGCGCGCCGCGGGCGCGCCGGCGGCGGCCAGTCCGGACAGCACGGCCTCGCCCCGCTGACGGGCAAGACCTGCCAGATCGGCATCGGTGATCTCCACCCGGGCGAGCAGGCGCTCGTACAGCAGGCCATGCAGATCCGCACCCTTGAGGACGTTCATGTCCGTCTCGCTCAGGGGCTCATCCTTCCGGAACAGCCCCTTCAGGCGGGACATGAGCTTGCCGGCGCCGCTTTCCTGCCTCTTCTCCGGGTTGGCCTGGAACCACTTGGCCTGGAGCTTCTTCCACTCCTCGTCACCGAAGCGGGCGGCATAGAGCCCTTCCAGGGCGGCCTGGACCTTGGCATTGGCAGTGGAGATGGGGCCGGGCTCCTCGTCGGGCCGCAACCGGAGGCCCATCTTCTCGGCCACGGCACGGCGCAGCCGGGCCTCCTTCAGCGCCGGACGGTCGATGTCGGCGGACCAGGCCGGATGCACGGTCAGGGCCAGACCGGGACGTTTGTTGAGCACCGTGGCGATCTGCTTGAGCTTCTCCTTCTCGGGTGGCGTCAGACCCGGCTCGCCGGCTTCGAAGGCGATCTTCTCCAGCTTCGCGCCGTCGCCGCCGAACAGGCTGGCCAGGGCGCGGAAGGGTGCGGTGACGATCTTGGTGAGAATGTTACCGATGGCCTTCCAGATGATGCGGCCGTAGCTGAACTGGGGGTCGTCCAGACTGCCGGACACGGGCAGACCCAGGTCGATGCGGCCATCGCTGTCCTGCAGGATGGCGATGGCCAGGTCCAGGGGCAGGTCCTTGGCGGTGGGGCTTTCCACGCGCTCGCCCAGGGTGAGACTGTCCATGATGATCTGGTTCTCACCCAGCAGCTCACGCTGCTTGATCTTGTATTCCAGGTCCAGGGACAGCTTGCCGGAGTCGATCTTGCGGCCCACGAAGGTGGCGGTGTAGGGCGTAAGACGGGTCATCTCCACGTTGCGGAACACCACCTTGATGTCCATGAAGGCGGTGGGATCGAACAGGTCCAGCTGGCCCACGGCCCGGGCCAGGCCATACTCGTCCACCTGACCATCCAGCTCCAGCTGGGCGGCGCTGCCCGGCTGGGTGGAGATGCCGTTGAAGGCGCCCTTGAAGTGGTGGATGCGGGTGCCGAACGGCAGGGCCAGGGACAGGTCGGCGAAATCCAGCTCGCCGTTTTCCACCCGCACCCGGTCGATGGTCATGCGCATGGCGCGCTCGGCCTTGGCGGCATCCGGTTCGGCCCTGGCCGGCGCAGACGGCGGTGCGGCCGCCGCCTGCCCGGCAGGCGGCGGCCGGGCCTTGAGGATCTTCTTCAGGTTGATCGTCTTGTCCTTGTCGATGATCAGCTTGGCCCCCAGGCCGTCCAGGCTGAGCTCGTCGATATCCAGGGCCGCCGGACGGTAGCTGACGCTGTCGCTGGCCAGGCTCTTCCAGGCCAGGAAGCGCTCGCCGCCGTCGGATTCGTTCAGCAGCAGGTCCGTCACCCGCAAGCCGCCGTCGAAGGCCGGCTGGCCGTCGTACCTGAGACGCCCGGAACCCGAGGCCGCGCCCGAGGCCAGAACGAGGTTGGCGACCTGGCTGACGAAGGGCTGGGCAGGCTTGAGGCTCAGATTGTTCAGGACCAGGCGCAGGTCGGCGGCGGGCTTGGCGGGGATGACCCTGCCCTCGGCCCGGAAGCTGCCGCCCTCCTTCACTGCCAGGGTGAGCCGCACCGGCACGGCCTGCTTCAGGTCCTGGCTCATCCCCTTCACGGAGGCGTTGATGCGCTCCAAGTTCAGGCGGACCGCGGGTTGCACGGTTTCATCCCGCGCCGCCACACGGAAGCCCACCAGGCCCACTTCACCCACGCTGTAGCGCCAGGCGGAAACGGGGCCGGCCGGGGCCGGCGCCGCAGTCTTGCCATCGGCCTGCTGGAAGGCCTCCAGCAGGCCGATGCGTCCATCCGCCTCCCGCACCACATCCAACGCGCCATCCCGCAGGGTCACGCTGCCCAGACTGACGGACTGCCCCGCCAGGTCGACATGCCCGTCCGCCAGGCTGATGCCGCCCAGGTTGAGAAAGGGCCTGGCACCGCCGCTGGCAAGGCGCACGCCACCGATCTCCATGCCCAGGCCCGCCATCCGCGCCTGGGTGACGGTGCCGCCCAGCTCGGCGCTGGCGCTGAAGCCCAGCTTCACGTTGCCGACGTCCACGCCCAGGGGCTGGCGGAAGCCCACGTCGCGGAAGCCGAAGCTCAGGCCATCCAGGCTGAAGCCGCCCAGCTGGACGCGCCAGGGCTCGCTCGCGGAGACAGGGTCGGCGGGCACCGCCGGCCGGGCCTCACGGGACTTGGCCTCTTTTGTCTCGCCCGCCGGCACAAACCAGTCCTGGATGTCCAGCCGCCCGCCGCGACCGCGATGCAGTTGGATGTGTCCACCCTGGAGGGTGATGCCGCCGATGTCCAGGCTGCGCCTGTCCAGGTCGAGGCGGCCCCCCATCAGGGCCAGGCTGTCCAGGCGCACGGCCGGTTCGGCGGTGTGCCTGCCCCGCAGGACCAGCCCTTCCAGGCGGGCCTCGAGCCTGTCCGCCAGCAGGGACAGCCGCCTGTCCGCCCAGGCCACGCGGTAATCCAGCGACAGGGCCGCCCGGCCCGCAGGGGGAGCCATGTCCAGGTGGTTCTGGAGATAGGGCCAGAAACGGGCCAGGTCCAACTGGTCGATACCCAGCCGGCCGGTGGCGACGCTGGGCGTGAGGCTCACCTCCCCCTTCCAGCGGATGCGCGCGCCCCATCGCGTGGTGGCGGCCAGGTCGTAGGCACCCTTGTCATCCGGCAGGGTGGAGATCCGCTCCAGGCTCAGGTCCAGGGGGTTGAGGCCGGTACGGAAACCCACGCGCTGGTCCGCCAGATCCACCCGGCCCCTTTCCAGGCCGAAATGCCGTACCAGCAGGCGCGGCAGGGGCTCGTCCGGTTCATCCTCCTCGCTCCTGAAGGCCTCGATCAGCGCGCTCCAGTTGAGCTGGCCGTTCTCCAGCAGGCTCACCCGCGCATGCGGCGCGCGCAGACGGATGTCCTGGAAGGTATAGGCCCGGCGGAACAGGCTGGAGGCCTGGAAATCCACGAACAGTTCCTCGAGGTCCAGCAGGGGCTTGCCGTCCGGCTCCCGCAGGGCCAGGCCCCGGACCCGCAGGGACAGGGCCAGGGGATCGAACCTGGCCTCCGCCAGGCTGAGCTGATGCCGGCTCTTGTCCGCCACGATCCTGGGGGCCAGCCATTTGACCAGGGGCTCGAAACCGAACCAGCCGAACAGGAGATAGGCGACGACGAGCCCCAGGGCGATGCGCACCGGGGTCTTACGCAACGCTGCCATCAGGGTGTTACGGATACGCTGCCACATTGCCATGCCCTCGCTGGAATGCCCACTTCACCCGGCAAAAAACAGATAAGTCACCGCCACCGCGGCCGTGAAACCGGCCAGATCGGCGATCAGCCCGCCCGCCACGGCGTGGCGCACGCGCTTGATGCCCACCGCACCAAAATACACCGCCAGCACGTAGAAGGTGGTTTCCGTGCTGCCCTGGACGATGCTGCTCAGGCGGCCGGCGAAGGAGTCCGCACCGCTGGCCCGCATGGTCTCCACCATCATGGCCCTGGCGCCGGAACCGGACAGGGGCTTCATGAGCATGGTGGGCAGGCCATCCACCCAGGCGGCATCGAAGCCCAGCGCCTGCACGCCGCCGCGCACGGTCTCGACGAAGGCCGGTAGGGCCCCGCTGGCGCGCAGCATGCCTATGCCCACCAGCATGGCCACCAGATAGGGAATGATGCCCACCGCCACCTGGAAGCCCTCCTTGGCCCCATCGATGAAGGCTTCGTAGGCGTTCACCCGTTTCCAGGCCGCCCCCAACAGAAACACCAGTACCAGCAGCAGCAGCAGGAAGTTGGACAGGGCCGAGGATTGCAGTGTCATGCGCGCCGCCGGGAGCTGGGCGAAGTACCCGGCCAGCGCACCCACCAGGGCGGTGATGCCCACCATCCAGGCCAGCACCACCCCATCCAGACGGATGCGCTGCACCACGGAGATGAAGAGAAAACCCGCGAGGGTAGAGCAATAGGTGGCCATGAGGATGGGAATGAACACGTCGGAGGGATCCTGCGCCCCCATCTGCGCCCGGTAAGTGAAGATGGTCACGGGCAGCAGGGTCACCGACGAGGCGTTCAGCACCAGAAACAGGATCTGCGCATCGCTGGCCGTGTCCGGGCTGGGGTTCAGGCTCTGCAGCTCGCGCATGGCCTTCAGGCCCATGGGCGTGGCGGCGTTGTCCAGGCCCATGACGTTGGCCGCCATGTTCATGGTGATGGAGCCCAGCGCGGGGTGGCCCTTCGGCACCTCGGGGAACAGGCGCGCGAACAGGGGTGCCAGGGCCCGGCCCAGCAGGTCCAGGAAACCCGCCCGCTCCCCCACCTTCATCACCCCCAGCCACAGGCACATCACGCCGGTGAGGCCCAGGGCCACCTCGAAGGCGGTCCCGGCGGCCTCGAAGGCGGCCTTCATCACCACGCCGAAGATGGCCGCATCGCCACCCAGGAACTGCAGCACCGCCGCGCCGAAGGCGGTGACGAAGAAGCCGATCCACAGGGCATTGAGCACGGACGCCCCGCTCTCAGGCCGCCATCGGGCTCAGCTGGGGCGCTGGGCCGGGCGATCCACAGCCGGACGGCACCGAACCCTTTTCATTCCCGCCCATGCGTTCCGTCGTGGTCGGGCGGGATCGTCAACGGACGGATGAAATCTCCGTCCCGCCAGGCCGTGGCGCGGCGGGACCGGGTGTTACGCAGGGAGTGGACCGTGCCGGTCCCCGCCAGCGGTTTGACGCTGGCGATCCTTTCCCGCTTCAGGCCCCGGTCCCGGTACGCCTGGCTCCAGTTCATGCGCTGCAGCTTGGCCAGGGTATCCAGGGTGGACAGACGTTCCGGCCTTTGCAGGGTGAGCTGTTCCTGAAAGGCCGGGCTGTTGAGGCCCGGGCGGACCAGGCCTTCCTTGTCAGTCGCCACACAGCGGCTCCAGCTGGGCGTCGGCATTCCGGTCACTGGGCGCGTGGGGCTGGGACCAATCCAGGGCGGCCTTCAGGTCCGCGACGGCCTGGGGCTCATGCAGACAGCGTTCGTTATCCGGCACCACGGTGGCGGTCCGCACCAGCCTCACGCCGTGTTCCTGTTCCCCGATCAACATCCTGCGGCCGGCAGTCTGCTTGCCAAGCGATATCCGGTCATTGGCGCCGATGATCTTGACGCTGCTGGTAATGGGGCTGGTGGGCATGGGGATCTCCTCACAAATTACCAATGCACGAATGCACCATAACACGCATGCAAACGGACAGGACTTTGCCAAGACTCCCCCTCTGCATGAAAGTCATGTCCGTTCATGCGTCATGGGCTTTGGGGTCGCCAACCACATCAGCCAACTGGCCGCAGGAGGTGTGACGCAGGAAATCCGGTCGCACGACGCGGATACCGAACGGCTCGTGTTTACTGAGCCATTCACGCAGTTCAGGCCGACCTGGCCAGACGCCGTCGACGCGAATTCCGTTCCAGCTGAGCGCCACATGGATACGATCCCCCTCGATCGAGGCCACCCGCACATCGCCCTCGCGAATCTCGATTCTGCCCCTGCCCATCTCCATCCAGGCAGACCCCACCAGCCAGATTGCTTCGCCTGGCGCATGTGTTTTCGCACAATCGAGCAGAAACCCGCACAAACCGGCCTGTCTGGGCAGCGGTTCGCCGGGTGAGAGCAGCAGGCGCGGCCTAGGTGCCCGTTTTCCGATGGCGACTAGATGACAGGTGATGGCCAGTGCCAGCGTATCGAGTTCCTCGCGCAATGCCATGAGTGGCGGGGGGACGGCTTCGAGGTATAGGAGCATGCCGGCCGCAATCCGGGCGTGATACCGCGCGTGCCGTCTCGAGGTGTGCTGAAGCGTGCGCCTGCGCTGGGAGGTCCGGCAAAACCTAAAGGCGTAAGGTCCGGCGAGGCCCGTGGTGATTTGTCGAGGACATCGTCGCGCAATCGTCACCCTACCTACCAGGCCGATCAAGATGCTCATCGCCAAGGGCAGCAGCCAACACCCGGCGATAAGCAATGATCTCGTGGACCAGGCGATAACGCACCGCATCGGTGAACAGCGACATCCCCATGGGGTTTTCCTCTCATCTGCGCATCACGGTGCTCGAAGATACGTTGCATGCCTCGCGGGATTTCCACGGCCACACTGGGGAGAAGAGAAACAGATGCCGGCGGGTGACAGACTCGGAACATGGGCCCGGGCGCAAGGGCCATCCAGGCATGTAGCCCCTTGCCGTCAAGCGCGCCCGGCCCAGGGCCACCAGGGTGTCGAGCAGCTGGGCAGGCGGTTCTTCCACGGGTCGTTGCCGGTGAAGCGGGCGGCCAGTTCGGCTTCCGTCAGGGTGTGGCGGCCTACGACAGCGCCCGGGCCACGGCGGCCATCCGTTCCGGCAGCGTGGCGGCAGGGCTGGCGGGCCGCACCCGCCGGGGCCGCGGCCCACTCCGCGCCCCGCACATCGTGCCGACCCGCGCCTATCGGCCTGGTCCCGGCGGGAGGCGGGCACCGGCGGTTGCCTCGGGCGGGAGGACCGGGACGCGGACCTGGGCAGTTACAGGCTGCCCAGCCAGAACAGGCCCAGGGCCGCGCCCCAGAGCAGGGCGGCACGCCAGACCAGGGCGACGATGCCATGCAGGACGCCGATCTCCGGTGGCTCGCCCACCCCCAGCACGGAGCGATGCAGTTCCCCTCCCGCCACGCGCACGTTGCCGCCCAGGCGCAGGCCCAGGGCCCCGGCCCCGGCGGCCAGCAGGATGCCTTCATTGCCATTGCCCCAGTCGGCGGCCTGGGCACGCCAGCTCTGCATGGCATCCTGGAAGTTGCCGACGATGGCGAAGCTGAAGGCGGTGATGCGCACGGGCAGCCAGTCCAGCAGGAAGGTCACCTGCTCCGTCACCCGCCCGAAGCGGGGCTGCGTATGCCATTGATCCCGGGCCAGATGGCTGAGCAGATACAGCACCGACCCCGGGCCGGAGAACAGCACAAACCAGAACAGCACGCCGAACAGGCGCACCAGCGACTGGCGCAGGACTTCTTCCGCGGCCTGCAGGATCACATCCTCCTTCCGTTCGCCCAGCAGCAGATGCGGGCGCCAGGTGCCCAAAAGCCTTCTGGCGGCTTGCAGGTCATCGGCGCGCAGGGCCCGCTCCACGCTGGCGGCCTGATAGGAGGCGCGGCGGAAACCCAGGCAGAAATAGGCCACTGCCACATCGAACACCCAGCCTAGGGGCCACCCCAGGCCATGCAGCATCCAGGCCAGCAGACCCACCCCCAGGGACGGCACCAGCACGCCCAGACTCCAGGCCAGCAGGCCGTGCTGCTCACCCCCGGCGTTGACGTGCTCCCGTAGCCAGATCATCCAGCGCCTTGCCGTCTCCCGCGGCCGGCTCGGCAGATCCGGGCGGTAGCGTTCCCAGGCCAGAGCGGCGATGAGGGCAAGCAGCTTCATGCGCGGCGCTTCACCGGTCTTCCATCTCCACCCGGAGCACCCCCATCCTCAAAGGCGTGCCGGAGGGTGTGTAGATCTCCACCGTGGGCATGACGATACCGCGCCCCCGGGCCTGCTGGTGCCGATCCAGGGCGGCATAGGCCTTGCTGGGCGCCAGCAGGCTGCCGGCCTGGATCTCTGCCCGCAGCACGGGGCGAATCTGTATGGTGTCCTGCCGCAGGGGGGGCTGCACCAGCGCGCCGGCGGGCAGCAGGTAACCCGTGCGGGCCCTGCGCTCGTTGACCTGCACCAGTTCCGGGTTGGAATACAACACAGTGATGGGCAGGCCGGCCTCGATTCCCTGCGCGGCCAGTTCCCCGGCCACCTTGCCGGCCAGATCCGGCAGCTTGGCATAGTCTCCGGTCTGTTCCAGATAGGCATACGTGTACGGCCCCGCCAGCCCCGACGTGATGTGTACCGCGCGAAAGCCGCCCCACCAGGCATAGATGGCCGTCAACGGCAGGACGAAGGCCAGCAGGAAGGCCAGGACATGCTTCTTGAACGGGGAGGAACGCACGGATGTGAGGAGTGGCGGACAAGACGCAAAGATACTACATCGCGCCTTGCTCCCCTCCCTATAATGCCCGCATGCCGCTCACGCTCCGCGCCTCCGCTCTCATCCCGGTCCCGCCGCTGGTCCGTCTCCTGGCCCTGCTGCTGGGTCTGTGCGGCCCGCTCGCACGGGCGGCCCCCACCTATCCGGAGCCCGGGGTGCAGGTCCGCGCCGTGCAGCTGTCAGCCCATGGCTACTACATCCCCGGCCTGGCAGGCGCGGCCAGTCGCGAGAACGAAGGCTTCATGTCCAACGCCGGCTTCGTGGTCACCCCGGAAGGCGTGGTGGTGTTCGACACCCTGGCCTCCCCTTCCCTGGCCCAGGCCATGCTGCGCCGCATCCGGGCCGTGACGGACAAGCCCGTGCGCATCGTCATCCTCAGCCACTACCACGCCGACCACTACTATGGCATGCAGGTATTCCAGGAGGCCGGCGCGGAGGTGTGGATGCACGAGGCCGCCCGGGGCATCCTCGGTTCCCAGGACCAGAAGCTGCGCTTCGCCCAGCGCAAGGAAATCCTGGGCCGGTGGATCAACGACGAGACCCAGCGCTTCCCCGAACCGGACAGGTGGATTTCGGGCGACACCGACTTCCGTCTGGGAGGCCTGCGCTTCCTCCTGCGCCATGTGGGCCCGGCCCACACACCGGAAGACCTGGTGCTGTTCGTGGAGGGTGACCAGGTGCTCTATGCCGGTGACCTGGTGTTCAAGGGCCGTGTGCCCTTCGTGGGGGAGGCGGACTCCAGGCAATGGCTGGCGGCCCTGGATCGGCTCATCGCGTTGCAACCCCGGGTACTGGTGCCCGGTCACGGCCAGGCCTCCGACACCCCCCAGCAGGATCTGGGGCTGACCCGGGACTACCTGCGCTACCTGCGGACCGAGATGGGTCGGGCCGTGGCCGATCTGGTGCCCTTCGAGGAGGCCTACCGGGGCACCGACTGGTCCGTATACCAGACCCTGCCGGCCTTCGAAGAGGCCAACCGACGCAACGCCTACAACACCTATATCCTCATGGAGAAGGAAAGCCTGGGCCCGTGACGGGCCTTGCTCGTGCGGGTCCGCGCGCATGGCTCTGCGGCCCTGGCCGGCATGGCAGCGTCTAGCCTCCCCGGGCCAGATTCATGACCTGGCCCATGTCCAGGGTGCGGGCCCGCTCGCGGATCTGCGGCAGATAGCGGGCCTGCATCTCGCGTGCCGGGCCCAGCAGGTCCCGGAAACTTTGCCGCAGCAGGGCACTGTGCATCACCCGGCCGCCCGCGTAGTAGCGTCGGGCCACCTGGCCCAGGGCATAGGTGGTGGCGAAGGAGAAGGCCATGCCGGTGGCCGCCGAGCCCACCCCGCCGAAGGTCTTGCCCGCCGCCTTGCCCAGCAGCCCCCCCAGGAGCTTGCGCCCGAACTGTTCGAGATACTGGGAGGTGAGGCCCACGCCGGCCGTCGCGAGGAATTCGCGGATGTGGCCCGCATCGAGGCTGTAACCATGGGCCTTGCCGATGCCGTGCACCATTTTGATCTGCAGGGGGATGATGGCCATGGAGGCCCAGGACTGGGGCAGCAGTTCAAGGGCGCCGTTGAGCAGGGCGTAATGGAGGATGCTGCGTTCCAGTTCGGCCTCGGGGACGTCGGGCTGGGCGGCCACCACCGGGCCGGGCGGCGCTGACGGAGGCACGTCGCCCAACCCGGCCAGGGTATCCGCATCGCCCTCGATGCGCTCCACTCGGGTGGCCTCCAGGCCCAGGCGGGTCTTCAGATCCAGAAGGAAGCGCCTCTCGGCCTCGCTCTCCCGGCCGTCCGCATTGCACACGCATACCGCCATTTCAAAGGCCAGCTGGCGCAATTCAGGCGCGTCCAGGTTTGCCACCGCGGCCTCCAGCCCCGTGCGCCGGAGCAATACATCCTGGTACAGGCCGGCCAGGTCCGGCGCGCCGCTCTCGTCGGCGAGGGACTCGGCGATGCGGCGGATCTCCTCCCGTTCCCGGTCATGCTTGTCGCCATCAGCAAAGGCGGCCAACAAGGCCAGGGTGAGGACGGCGCGTTGCTGCTCCGGGGTCATGGGCTTCTCCTGAGATGGAAAGGTCTGCAAGCGCGTGGCCCGCCAGGGCCAGCGGATTTCGGTCTCCGGATCGATCCGGTTCCCCGCCCGGCGAGACGAAGGAGGCCAATCCGTGTTCGGGTCACTCCGCCGGCAAGGCACAGGGCGAGGCTCAGTATCCGGGCGCCCCGTCTGCCGCACAAACAGATATTGCCTGAATGCCTGTTCCTGAATCTCGAACAGATGGGGCGCGGGTGGCCGGGATCGGGCACGGCGGATTGCATGACAGGGCTCGCATGAGGTGGATGGGAGCGGCTTGCGGGGCGGCTCGAGGTCCGCCGAATGTCCTCGCGAATGTCTTCGCGCCGCGGCCGTGCGTGACGATGCACAGGGTACTCCAGGCCTGCTGGCTGTAACATGCCCGATGTTGCGCACGCATATTCCGATCATGCCCCTCGTCGTCGAACGCGCACTCTCTCCGATCCGCCAGGCCGAGCTCGGCGTGCATGGCTGGCCCACCTGGAAGGATGCGGAGGGGGAGCGCCGCATCGCTCTCGATGCCGCCGAGAAGAGTTACTTCCTGGCGGGCAGCGCCACCCTCACGCCGGAGGGAGGCGAGCCCGTCACCGTGCGGGCCGGCGACCTGGTGGAGATCCCCGCCGGCAACTGCCTGTGGCAGGTGCATGTACTGGTGCGCAGGCACTATCGCTCCGAGGCCCTTTCTCCGGCATGCTGCATCATCTGATGTAAAGGAACCGTCGCCATGTCCATGAATCGTCGTGACTTTCTCCTGACCGCCGGCGCCCTGTCCCTGGGCCGTCCGGCCCTGGCCCGGACGAGCGCCGCCAGGCCCCGGGTCATCGTCGTCGGTGCGGGTTTCGGGGGGGCTTCCTGCGCCCGTTTCCTCAAGGAGTGGGAGCCCCAGGTGGAGGTGACCCTCATCGAGCCCCGGCCCCAGTTCATCTCCTGCCCCATGTCCAACACCGTCATCGCCGGCATGAACCGGCTGGAAGACATCACCCTGCCCTACGATTACCTCAAGCGCCGGGTGGACCACTTCGTGGCGGATCGCGTCACCGACATCGATGTGGGCAAGCGCACCGTGACCACGGCGCAGGGCCTCAGCCTGGCCTATGACCGGCTGGTGCTCTCCCCGGGGGTGGAGCTCATGTTCGACAAGGTGGAAGGCTATGACGCCACCGCCCAGGAGACCGTGAAGCACGCCATGCAGGCAGGCCCGGAGCAGACCGGCGTGCTGCGGCGCCAGCTGGAGGACATGCCGGATGGCGGCGTGTTCGTCATCGCCATCCCCATGGCCCCGTTCCGCTGTCCGCCCGCGCCCTACGAGCGCATCAGCCTGGTGGCCCAGTACCTGAAACGCCACAAGCCGCGCAGCAAGGTCATCGTGCTGGATGCCAACGGCGATCTGGTCTCCAAGAAGGCCCTGTTCACCACGGCCTGGAAAAAGTACTACGGCTACGGCACGGATGACAGCCTCATCGAATACCGTCCGGACAACCGCGTCATCGGCCTGGATGTGGCGGAGATGGAAGTGAGGACCGAATTCGACGAGGCGCATGGCGACGTCATCAACCTGATCCCCCCCATGGGGGCCGGCGCCCTCACCGCCCGCATCGGCGCCCGTACGGGCGACAACGGCATGTGGTGCCCGGTGGACTTCCTCAGTTTCGAATCCCTGGAAGCACCCAACGTGCACATCCTGGGGGATGCGATGCTCGCCAACCTGTCCAAGGCAGCGGCCCTGGCCAACACCAGCGGCAAGCTCTGCGCCTGGGCTCTGGGGGAAATCTTCGCCGGCCGTCAGCCGGACCCGGAGCCCGTGCTGTCCAGCACCTGCTACTCCCTGGGCAGCGACCAGGCCGCCTTCAACGTGGCCACCGTGTTCCGCTACAACCCGAAGAGCAAGCTCCTGGAGGTGCAGGAGGGCAGCAACGGCGTGTCCGATCACGAGAGCGCGGAGGAGCTGAAATACCTGCGCGGCTGGGCCCACAACATCTGGATCGATACCCTCGCCCTGCCCCGGGACTATCCCTTCACCAACCGCTTCTGAGGCCGCGGTTCATGCCTGACGCGGCATGCAGCCACGGGCACGCAGCTGGCCGCAGCCGGCCTCCACGTCCTGGCCGGCGGAATTGCGCACGTGGGTGACGATGCCGCGACGCCGCAGCAGGCCGGCAAGATGCGTGGCCCACTCCCGGGCGGGACGCTGGTATGCCAGCCCCGGCACACTGTTGTAGGGAATGAAGTTCATCATGGCGTACTTGCCGGCCAGCATCCGGGCGATGGCTTCCACCTCCGCCTCGCTGTCGTTCACCCCCGCCAGCAGGGTCCACTGGTACTGGATGGGATGGCCCGTGGCACGGGCATAGACCTCACCACGCGCCACCAGCTCCGCGGGGTCCATGGCAGGCGCCCGGGGCAGGAGCCGGGCCCGCAGGTCCGCACGGGTAGTATGCAGGGACAAGGCCAAGGCGGGCTTCACCGGCCCCTGCAGCAGGCGCTCGAACACGCGCGCATCCCCCACCGTGGAAAACACCAGGTTCTTGTGGCCGATGCCGCCCTCCGTACCCAGGCACTGAATGGCCTCCAGGACATTGTCCAGGTTGTGGGCGGGCTCACCCATGCCCATGCACACCACCTTGCGCACCGGCCGCAGCCGCCGTGCCAGGGCCACCTGGGCGACGATCTCGGCACTGCCGAGCTGGCGCTTGAGCCCCTCCTGCCCGGTCATGCAGAAGGCGCAGCCCACGGCGCAGCCCACCTGGGTGGAGACGCACAGGCCGCTTCCGGGCAAAAGCACGCTTTCCACGCTCTGGCCGTCCGCCAGGGCCAGCAGCAGGCGCATCGAGGCATCCTGTCCCGGGTGGGCCGACACCTGGCGTGCCAGGCCCTCCAATTCGGCCAGAAGGACGGGCAGCGCCGCCCTGACCGACTTGGGCAGGAAGTCCTCCGCCCGGCTGTGGCGCCTGTCCAGCGAGACGCGTCGTACCCAGGCGTGCAGCACCCGCCGCGCATGGGCGGGACGGGCCCCCAGACCCGCCAGATACTCCCGGACATCGGCGATGCGTGCCCGCGCCGGCAGGATACGGGGGTGCGGCATCAGCGCCCGCCTCCGCCCGAGGCCTGCCTGAGCACCCGGTCCATCATGCGGATGGACAGCAGGCGTTTCAGCCACCAGAAGGCCACGGCGGGCACGGTGACGGGATAGCGGGCGCGGGGCCGCCGGCTTTCCAGGGCATGGATCACCTTCGCCAGCACCGCTTCCGGCGGCAGGGTGAAGGGGGCGGCGGGCCCGGGCCTGCGCAGGCGCGCCAGCTGACGTTCGTAACTGGCCCGGTGCACGCTGTTTTGCCAGTCGATGTGGCGCTGGAAGTGCGGCAGACAGTTCTCGCGGAATTTCGAGACGATGGGCCCTGGTTCCACCAGGCTCACATGGATGCCCGTGCCGTACAGCTCCTGGCGCAGGGTGTCCATCAGGCCTTCGAGCGCGAACTTGGCCGCCACATAGGCGCCGCGATAGGGGAAGGCGGCATAGCCCAGCACCGAGCTGTTGCAGACGATGCGGCCATGGCCCTGGGCCCGCATGCTCGGCAGCAGCTGGTTGGTGAGCTCCAGCCAGCCGAACAGGTTGGTCTCGAACTGCTCGCGCAGGGCCTGGCGGCCCAGATCCTCCACCGCCCCCACCTGGCCGAATCCGCCGTTGTTGAACAGGGCGTGCAGGCGCCCACCTGTGCGCTCCAGCACGACTGCCACCGCGGTCTGGATGCTGGCGGAGTCATCCAGGTCCAGGATCAGGGCCTCCAGGCCCATGGCCGCGAGGCGCTCCACATCCCACCGGCGCCGGGCGCTGGCGAACACACGCCAGCCCCGGCCTGCCAGGCCATTGGCCACGGCCAGGCCGATGCCGGAGGAACAGCCGGTGATGAGGATGCTGGGGGCACTGGACATGGCGGGAATTTTCGCATGTCGTCCCGGCACGGCCTAAGGTGACGCAATGTTGCGGGGATGGGCGTTGCGAGCCTCGAAGGCTGTCATCCCGGACGGCACAAGACGTCATCCAGCGCCGACAAAACCACCCCGAGCACCGATGAAGCTACTCCGAGCACCTATGAATGCCATATCGAGCGTCGGCGAATATCATGCCGAACGCCGGCGAATGTCATTCCGAACGCAGTGAGGAATCTGCACCGAGACGGATCCGCACGGATCAGCCTGCCCTTCCACGCCGCGCCAGCTCTCGGCGCGTCCCACAACCCTGCTGCGCACTCAGGTCCTGAAGCGGGAAACGGATGCGCTGAGGGTGGTGGTGAGCTGGCTCATCTCTTGGGCCAGCCTCTCCGTGGCTTCGGCCACTTCGTCGTTGCGCTCCGCCATGTGGGCGATCTTCTCGATACTGACGGCCACCTGGTGGATACTGCCTTCCTGGGCCTTGAGGGCCATGGCGATGGAGCGCACGCTCTCGTTGGCCTCTCGGGATTGACGGTCGATGCGGTTCAGCACGGATTCAGAATCGTTCACCATGCGCACGCTGTCGTTCACCAGGTTGGTGGCCGAGGTCATGGAGGCCACGCTGGACTGCACACCGGCCTGCATGACCTGGATGACCTGACCGATCTCCTTGGTGGAACTGGTGGCGCGCTCGGCCAGCTTCCTCACCTCATCCGCCACCACGGCGAAACCCCGCCCCTGCTCGCCGGCCCTGGCCGCTTCGATGGCGGCGTTCAGGGCCAGCAGGTTGGTCTGCTCCGCGATCTCCTGAATCATCCTGACGATGCCGCCGATGCGTTCCGAGGATTCCAGCAGGCTGGTGACGTTCTCGGAAGCCGACTCGATCTGGCCGACGATGGCCCGGATCTGCTGCACCGTATTGCCCATCACCTGGATCGTTTCTTCCGTGCTCGTCCGGGCCGAATTGACCAGGCCGGCCACGGACTCGGTATGGCTGGAAGTCGCGCTGATGTTGGTCGAGGCCTCCTCGATGGCCGACACCACCGCGGCGGCCGCATCGGTCTGGGCCGCCGCGCTGAGCTGCATCTCATGGCTGGTGCCGGACAGGGTGGTGGAGACCCCCGCCATGTACTGGCTGGACTGGTTCAGCTCGGCGATGGTGTCGTGGAAATACTGGATCAGATCGTTGAAGGCCTCCGCCGCCCGCATCACCTCATCCGGGCCGGCGGCCGGTACCTTGCGGGTCAGATCCCGGCTCTGGATGATCTCCTCGGCCGCGGTGACTTGCCTGTGCAGCGGCACCACGATGCCGGCCGTCAGCTTGAGGGTGGCGACGACCCCTCCCAGCAATGCGCCCAGAACCACGGCCACATAGACCATCAGGGCGGAACGGGCCTCATGCTCGGCTTGCGCGGCGTGGGCTGAAATATCGGCGGACAGTTCCTGTTCGGTCGCATGCATGTCAGCGATCCTGGTCGATGCCGCGCGGAACCACTCTTCGGCATCCAGGCCGATGCCATCCGGGACTGGACCGGTCAGCAGAGCGGTTCGCATCTGCCGCACCCCATCCGCGGCAGGGGAGGCCAGGGCCCTTTCCAGGGAGACACGCATGTCCCGGTCCGCATAGATGCGGAACATGTCGGCATGGCTCTCCTGCATGGCCACGAGCCGCTGGACCTGCAGGATATCCGCCTGGGAGGCCTGGTTGCCGCCAAGCAGCCCCGTCACCAGTGCCCGCTCCTGCCCGGCCCGTTCCTTGGCATTGACCAGGCTGAGATAGGACGTGATCCGGCGCAGGTTATCCGGGTCCTGGACATGGGCCTCGGTCAGCTGGATGACTTCCTTCAGGACGGCAATCCAGGCGGTGTACTGGCTGACCGCCCTGTCTGCCGCCAAGGCCTGCCGGTCGGCCTGCGTGCGCAATTCCTCCAGGCCTGCCAGTTGGGTCAGCGCCCTGGCCAGCGCATCATGCACGCGAGGAAGCCGCATGGCGGCCAGCTTGCCAGCCTCTGCGCGGATCCGTTCCCGCTGTATGTCGCCATCCGCGCGCACCACGGGCAGCCGATCCATGAATTTCTTGCCTTCCGACTTCAGATAGCCGGAGGTGGTACCCCGCTCGATCTGCAAGGCATGGATCAGATCGCCGGCGGCCATGGCCACGGCCATGATGTTGCGCGTCACCCGGGCCTCCTCATGGCGCGCGTAGGAACCTCGAATCAGAATGGCCGAGGCCAGCAGGATCAACAGGAAGGGAACAAGGGAAAGCCAGAGCAGGCGTTGGCGTATGGTGTTCTTGAACATGGCGGCTCGATTCAATGGTTTCCGGATGCGTGCTTGCCTTCGACACACGGCCACGACCTTGACATGCCTGCGTGCGCGGGACCCGACCCCGGTATTCTGTCCACATCCCGTCGCGACCTTGCACGGAACGGGTTCGGGAAGCGCCACGGCATGGGCCAGCCCGGCGAGAGCAGGCCGGCCCCGACGCTCCCCCGCCGCGCTCGGAACGGCATGCCGCGCGGCATCGGGCGGCCCCCCTCGCCATCCGTGCTGTCTCTGTCTCGCGCTATCGGCATCCACAAGCCCGCGCTTGAGCCGTTCTCTGGCCTCCCGCGCATGACCCGGCACGGGCCGGACATGTGCCCAGGCCGCCCATGCCTGTCCCAGACTGTACCATCGGGCCGTCCGTCCGCCCGGAGCACCCCATGAATCCACGCATCGAAGAACTCATGCACCGCATCCAGGAACTGCAGGCCGAGCTGGAGGCAGACCTGGAGGAGAAGCGGGCACGCTTCCGCTACCGCATCGAGGACCGCCGCGTGCGCTTCGAACAGGAAATGCGGGCCATGCAGCAGCGTCTGCGCCGCGGCAGCCTGCGCTACCTGCTGGAGGCCCCGGTGCTGTATATCCTCACGGCCCCGGTCATCTATGGCGCCCTCCTGCCCCTGTTGCTGTTGGACCTGGCGGTGACCGGCTACCAGTGGATCTGCTTTCCCGTATATCGCATCCCGCGCGTGCGGCGCCGGGACTTCTTCGCCTTCGACCGGGGCCTGCTGCCCTACCTGAACTGGATCGAGCGCATGCACTGCGTCTATTGCAGCTACGCCAATGGTCTGCTGGCCTACTCCCGCGAGATCGTGGCACGCACGGAGCAGTTCTGGTGTCCCATCAAGCATGCCCGCCACCTGGCCCAGGCCCACGAACGCTATCCGTTGTTCCTGGACTACGGCGACGGGGAGCACTATCTCGCCGAACTGGAACGCCTGCGCAGGCACTTCCCGGGCGCATGACCCCCCGGACGGGATACCCGTCTGGCATGTTTCTCCGGTTTTCAGTCACCAGTCGCGGCCTTATCCTCCCCCCCTCCGCCAATACATCCCCTGCCGACCATGTCCGACAAACCCGCCACCACCCGGCTCAAGCCCATGCGCGTGGGCCAACCCACCGCGGAACTCTACGATCTGCCCGCCCTGGGCATGGACACCCAGGCCCTGGCGCATGACATCCGCCGCTACTTCGGCATCTTCCTGGGCCGCGACCATCACTGTCACTCCACGCACTACCCCTACCATGCCCTGAGCCTGGCCCTGCGCGACCGCCTCATGGAGCGCTGGAAAAAGACCCGCCAGGCCTACGAACAGGAGGACGCGAAACACGCCTATTACCTGTCCCTGGAGTTCCTCATGGGCCGTGCCCTGGGCAACACCCTGCTCAACCTGAGCCTGGAACAGGCGGCCGACGACGGCCTGCGCCAGCTGGGTCTGGATCTGGAAGAGCTCATGGACGTGGAACCGGACGCCGGCCTGGGTAACGGTGGCCTGGGCCGCCTGGCGGCCTGCTTTCTGGACAGTTGCGCCACCCTGCAACTGCCGGTCATGGGCTATGGCATCCGTTATGAATACGGCATGTTCCGCCAGCACATCGAGAACGGCCGCCAGATGGAAGAACCGGACCACTGGCTGCGCAACGGCAGTCCCTGGGAGCTGGAACGCCCCGAACACACCCGCCGCATCCCGTATTACGGTCTGACCGAGGCCTATGTGGATGAACAGGGCCGCCAGCGCGTGCGCTGGGTGGATACCGAGGACGTGCTGGCGGTACCCTACGACATCCCCATTCCTGGTTATCGCAACGACACGGTCAACGTGCTGCGCCTGTGGAAGTCCCGGGCCACGGACGAGTTCGACCTGAAGGAGTTCAACGCCGGCTCCTACACCGAATCGGTGGCGGCAAAGAACGAGGCCGAGCACATCACCATGGTGCTCTACCCCAACGACGCCAGCGAGAATGGCAAGGAGCTGCGTCTCAAGCAGCAGTACTTCCTGGCCTCCGCCAGCCTGCAGGACGTGCTGGCCCGTTGGAAGTATTACCATCCAGGGGAAGACGGCCCGGATCTGCGGGAATTCGCCGCCAGGAATGTGTTCCAGCTCAACGACACGCATCCCAGCATCGCCGTCGCGGAGCTCATGCGCCTGCTCATGGACGAGCACGGGCTGGGCTGGGAGGAGGCCTGGCGGATCACCAGCCAGACCATGGCCTACACCAATCACACCCTGCTGCCCGAGGCCCTGGAGAAATGGCCCGTCTCCCTGTTCCGCCAGCTCCTGCCCCGGCTGCTGGAGATCATCTACGAGATCAATGCCCGCTTCCTCACCGAGGTGGCCAGTCACTGGCCCGGCGACAATGACCGTCTGGCGCGCATGTCCCTCATCGAGGAGGGGCCGGTACCCCAGGTGCGCATGGCTTACCTGGCCATCGTCGGCAGCTTCTCCGTCAATGGCGTGGCGGCGCTGCATTCCGAATTGCTGCGGCAGGGTCTGTTCCGGGACTTTCATGCCCTGTGGCCGCACAAGTTCAACAACAAGACCAATGGCGTCACCCAGCGTCGCTGGCTGGCGGGCGCCAACCCGGGCCTCAACCGGCTCATCAGCGCCACCATCGGCGACAACTGGGTCACCCGGCTGGAGGACCTGCGCCAGCTGGCCCCATATGCCGAGGATCCGGATTTCCGCGCACGCTGGCACGCGGTGAAGCGGGAGAACAAGGCCCGCCTGGCAGCCATGGTGCTGCAGGACTGTGGCGTGCAGTTCCACCCGGATGCCCTGTTCGACGTACAGGTCAAGCGCATCCATGAATACAAGCGCCAGCTCCTCAACATCCTGCACGTCATCCATCTCTACGCGCGCCTCAAGAATGGCGAGGATCGGGACTGGACCCCGCGCTGTGTGCTCATCGGCGGCAAGGCGGCACCGGGCTACTTCATGGCCAAGAACATCATCACCCTGATCTGCCGGGTGGCGGACAGGGTAAACGGTGATCCCCAGGTGGGCGATCGCCTGAAGGTGGCCTTCCTGCCGGACTATCGGGTCTCCGCCATGGAGATCATCGCCCCGGGCACCGATCTGTCGGAGCAGATCTCCACCGCCGGCAAGGAGGCCTCCGGCACAGGCAACATGAAGTTCATGATGAACGGCGCCCTCACCATCGGCACCCTGGATGGCGCCAACATCGAAATCCGCACGGCCGTGGGGGACGAGAACTTCTTCCTCTTCGGCCTCGACGCCAAGGAGGTGGAGGCCACCAGCGCGCACTATGACCCCAACAGGCTCATCGGCCAGGACCCGGATCTGGCACGGGTGATGCGCTTACTGGAATCCGGCTTCTTCAACCAATTCGAGCCCGGTCTGTTCGATTCCATCTGCGATGCCATACGCAACCCGCGGGACCCCTGGCTGGTGGCCGCCGACTTCCGCGCCTTCGTGGACGCCCAGGAAAGGGCGGCCGCGGCCTACCTGGATCGGGAACGCTGGCTGCGCATGAGCATCCTCAACACCGCCCACAGCGGCCACTTCTCCACGGACCGCACCATGCGGGAGTACAACGCGGAGATCTGGAAACTGCCCCGGGTGCCCGTGCAGACATGATGCGCGGGGCGCGCGCGCCGTGGGGGACATCCCCCGACACATCGGGCATGGCGTGAACCGCGCCTGCATGCCATTCTCAACCCCGCACGCAAGGAGTCCACATGGCTACGTACCACACCCACCTGCAAACCCGCGACCTGGTCGCCGCGGGCACCATGGCCTTTCACCTGGAAAAACCAGCCGGCTTCGACTTCCGTCCGGGGCAGGCCATGGATGTGATCCTGCCCGGCGCGAAAGATGGCGACTCGACGGATACCCGGCATACCTTTTCCATCGTCAGCGCACCCCATGAAGCCGAACTGGTCTTCGCCACACGCATGCGCGACAGCGCCTACAAGCACGCCCTGGGCGCGCTGGAGACCGGTACGCCACTTGAGCTCGATGGGCCCTTCGGCGCGCTGCTTTTGCACAAGAACCCGGACCGCGCGGCGGTACTGATCGCCGGCGGCATCGGCATCACGCCCTTCATGAGCATGCTCAGACATGCCGCACAGCAAGGTGCACAGCGGGACCTGGTGTTGCTGTATTCCAACCGTCGTCCCGAGGACGCGGCATTCCTGGCCGAGTTGCAAGGCCTGCAGCAACGACTTCCACGCTTCCACCTGATCGCCACCATGACCAATATGACGGGCGCCTCCCAGCCCTGGGCAGGTGCCACGGGCAAGATCGACCGTGCCTTGGTGCTGCGCGCCGTCCAGCCCCTCGCCCAGCCCATCTTCTACGTCTCCGGCCCCGCGGCCATGGTGGAAGCCATGCGCGCCACCCTGGCCGCCGCGGGTATGGACGAGGATGATGTGCGCAGCGAAACGTTCTACGGTTATTGATGTGCGTGCGCCGCGGGGCCCATGCCTGATTGACAAACATCATGGTGCGTCAGGCGCATGCGCCGCACCCTGTCGCGGCGCCGCCGGGCCCTCCCCTTCCGGTTCGCACGTCTCCCACGGATGGCCCGAACCCGCATGTACGGAAATCGGGTGCGACGCAGATTTCCGGACCCCACTCACAGGAGCTCGCCATGCAGAAACGCCTTGAAGGCAAGGTCGCGGTCGTTACGGGTGCCAGCAGCGGAATCGGCCGCGAAATCGTGCGGCACTACACGGCGGAGGGGGCCAAGGTCGTGGCCTTTGCCCGCAACGGCGCGGCCCTGGAGGAACTGGTGGCCCAGCATACGGGGCAGGTCCTCGCCGTGACCGGGGACGTCACGCAAAACGCCGACCTGCAACGCCTGGTCGCGCAGACCGTCCAGGCCCATGGCGGCGTGGATATCCTGGTGCCCAACGCCGGTATCGCCCGGGCCGTGCCCTTCGAGGAGAGCACCGCCGAGGCCTTCGACCTGCAGTTTTCGGTCAACCTGTATGGCGCCGTGGAAACGGCCCGGCTGTTCCTGCCGCATCTGCGCCAGGGCGCATCCATACAGTTCATCACCACCTTTCTCACGCAGGTGGGTTTTCCCGGTCTGGCCATCTACAGTGCCAGCAAGGCGGCCCTGAAATCCCTGTCTCAAACCCTGGCGGCGGAACTGGCACCGCGGGGTATCCGCGTGAATTCGATCGCCCCCGGCCCCATCGCCACCCCCCTGTGGGGCACGGTAGGCCTGCCGCCCGATGTGCTGGGCGCGGTGGCCGAGAAAATCAACGCCCGCCTCATGACCGGAACCTTCGGTGCCGCCGCCGACATCGCCGAAACCTCCGTCTTCCTGGCCTCCGACGCGGCCAGGAACATCTACGGTCAGGAAATCGTCGTCGACGGCGGCTACACGATCGGCTGACGAACCCGTCCGGGATACGGGAAACGGGCGGGCCTCCCGGCTCCGGGCACGCTCACCAGTAGGCCAGCAGGCGCCCCTCTTCCACGCGGGTATCGAAGGCCGTCAAGGGGTATTTGCCATTCTCGATGCAGGCGCCCGTGCTGACATCGAACGTCCACTGGTGCGTGGGGCAGGTAAGGGTCTTGCCCCGCACGGCCTCGCAGGGCATGTCGGTAAGCTGATGCGGGCAGTGTGTGTCATAGACCTTGAACCGGTCGCCTTCCCGGTACACGAACACCGAGCGGGTGGGAGTCTCCACCCGCTGCGTCTCGCCCTCGGCGATGTCCGCCTCCGCCATCACATCCCGCCACTGCGGCGGGCTGGCCATGAGCTCGGGCGAAAACCCGGGAATGTCCAGGTCCAGAATGATCTCTGTGGCCCACACGATCTTGGTCAGACCCAGGGCGGGAAACGCCATGAGCAGGGCATCCAGGACTTCCATGGGGCTGCAGCCAACACGCAGGGCCTGCAGGAGATACTGCCTGAGGCCCGTCTCGGTCTGGGCATGGACCTTGGTGATCACCGAGATCAGGCTGCGGGTCTTGGGATCCAGGTGGCGCCCCGCCTCCTTGAGAAACTTGAAGTAGTGGCCCAGGGCGTCACCGCGTACCCGCACCAGGTAGTTCAGCGCATCGCTCATGAAAGACTCCGAAGGTTTGATGGAAGACCGGGACGGTCCGGCGTCCTGGCTGTACGCATTCTCCGGGCGGGAGGGCAACCCTGCCAGCCCCGTGCACGGTTTTCGCGGGGGCCGGAACCGGCCGGTACGTGCCTTCGCGAGGCTGCGCCCGCATTCCGCCCGGCCGCGGGAAAGGCGGCCCACACGGACGCATGGAGCCGCCAGCCCCCATGGGCTGAGACGAATATACCTTACGTGATACAGCGGCAATTCTTAGAATTTCCGTGCGCCACTTGGAGAGTGGGTTCAATTGCCGCACCGTCGAGTAATCTATAACCTACTCATTCACCTGGTGACCGCCGTGGCGGCGTCAGGATGATGCGAGTACCCCTCCGCAATCCCTACAAAAGGAGACATACATGTTCAAACGCACCTTGTCGTCACTATCCGCCGCGCTCGTCGCATTCGGCGCCAGCAGCGTCTATTCGGCGCAGCTGCCGGAAGAGGTCATGGAAGAGCTGATCGCGAAGAACCCAGACTCCACCTACCTGGTCCAGAGCCCGCAGAACCTCATGATGATGCCGGACAACCCCGCCTGGGATTCCGTGGAGGCAGGCGAGAAGCTGTTCAGGCAACCGCGGGGGCCCAAGAACGCCTCCCTGGAGAAATGTGATTTCGGCAAAGGCCCTGGCGTGCTGGAGGGTGCCTATGTGGAACTGCCGCGCTACTTCGCCGACGCCGGCAAGGTCATGGACATCCAGGCCAGGCTGGAATACTGCATGAAGACCCTGCAGGGTTTCACCGATCAGGACCCCGCCATCAAGGTGAAGCACGGACACACGGCGGACACCACCGTGCTGCAGGCCTACATCGCCAGCAAGTCCAATGGCATGCCCTGGAACCCGCCCCTCAACCACCCGATGGAGAAGCTCATGCGGGATACGGGCGAGGTCATGTTCTACCGCCGCTCCGGAAACATGGACTTCAACTGCGCCGCCTGTCACTCGCAGACGGGTCAGCGCATTCGCGCCTCCGTGCTGCCGGGCGTATCCGACCCGGCCGACTGGAGCAAGGCGATTTCCTGGCCGGCCTACCGTTTCAGCCATGAGGCCACCCGCAGCAGCTCGCACCGCCTGTACGACTGCTATTGGCAAATGCGCTATCCCAACGTCACCGCCGGCTCTGACGCCTCGATCGCGGTGATCTCCTTCTGGACCGATGCCGCCCGCGGCCAGCCTGCCATCCTGCCTGACCTGAAGCGCTGATCTTCCAATTCCATCGAATCAAACAGGAGACCACCCCATGTTCAAGAAGAACCTTGTAGCGGCATCCATTCTGGCCGCCACGTCATTGCTGCTCACCGGCGGTTGCGCCGCCACCAATACCGGCAAGGTGGACTATTCCAAGATGACCCCGGAGGCCCTGGCGGAGTATCTGACCTTGGAGTCTGGCAGCTTCGATCTCGACCAGCCCACCCAGGAAGGCACCACGGCCCGCTCCCGTGTGGTACAGGATGATTTGCAGAAGGCCTGTTCCCTGAAGAAGGGTCAGGAACTGGATGACCAGACCCGTGCAAAGATCATGGCCGATGCGGCCGCTTCCATCAAATATCCGGCCGGAGGCTTCAAGCTGGGCGACTGGAAACGGGGCCGGGAACTGGCCTGGTCCGGTTTTGGCTTCAGGCTCGGCAACAACCCGGATAACCACAAGACCAGGGAGGTCGGCGCCAACTGCTACAACTGCCATCAGATCGCCACCGACCGGACCGGCGGCACCCTCGGCACGGTGCTCACCGGCTACGGCAAGCTAAGGGGTAACAGCGAGGACATGCTGAAATACACCTACGAGGTGATCTACAACCCGCACACTTACTACGCCTGCACCATCATGCCGCGTTCGGGCACCAAGAACATCCTGAGCCAGAAGGACATTCTCGACATCATGGCCTATCTGTTCGATCCGAACTCCCCGGTGAACAAATAACCAGCTCCTTGCCACTTCCGGCCATCGGTCTACACCGATGGCCATTTTTTTGCGTGGAAGGGCACGCCGGTGGACCTCCATGCATGCCCAGGCCAGGCGCACCCGCCCAGACCGACACGGCAGCATGGCAAAATCAGGACGACGACTCGGAGGGATGCAATGTCACGACACGACCTTTCCGCAGCGGGCACATGCGGGGCCCGGCAGGCCGGCTTCTGGCCGCTTGCGCTGGCGATCATCCTGCTTGCCGGCTGCGGCACGGCTCCCACGCATGAAGCGGCCCGTTCCACATCTCCGGACGAGGCGGCCGGGGAGGCCCGCCTGAGCCCGGAAGCCCGGCAGGCACTGGCGCTCGCGCAGGCCGACTGGTTGCGTGCCAAGGCCCAGTATGCCCTGTGGACCACGGCCGACCAGGCCTTCGAAAAGGCGCGGGAGGCCGCACGCGCAGGCGACAGTGCCGCCGTATCGAGCCTGGCGCGCCAGGTCTCCGACCTGGCGCGGCTGGGACTGGAGCAGAAGCATTACCCCTCTACCGAGCTGAAGTAAGCCCACCGGCATGCGGGGAGACAGGAGGGGACCCGCCGCATGGGCTAGTCATCCACGCCTGCCTCCCCCGCGCCCGAGCCACCCTTCTTCATGGCCTTGCCCTCCGAGGCACGTTGGCGGCGCACTTCCTTCGGGTCGGCGATGAGCGGGCGGTAGATCTCCACCCGGTCCTTGTCCCGCAGCACGGCATCCGCCTTGGCCAGCTTGTTCCATATGCCGAGCTTGTTCTTGTCCAGATCGATCTCGGGAAACTCCTCCAGCAAGCCGGAGTGCTCGACGGCCTGTTGCACCGTACTGCCCGCGGGCAGAACCAGGGACACCACCTTCCGCTGATGGCGCAGGGCGTATACCACCTCGACCCGAATCTGGCTCATCGTGCGCCGTACACCCTTTCCGCCCGATGCACGAAGGCATCCACCAGACCATTGGTCACCATGCCGAATACCGGGCCGAGGGCCTTGTCGAGCAACCCGCTGGCAAACTCGTAGTGCAGGGTGAAGTCGATCCTGCAGGCGCTGTCCGCCAGCGTCTTGAAGCGCCAGTAGCCTTCCAGATGGCGGAAGGGCCCGCTGATTAGGCGGATGTGCATCTCCTCGCCCGCGACCTTGCTGTTCCGGGTGGTGAAATGCTGCTTCACATGCAGATAGCGGATATGTATGGTGGCCTCGGTGATGGTCTCGTCCCGGTGGTGCAGCTCCGTGCCGCCACACCAGGGCAGGAACAGGGGATAGTCCTCCACCCGATCGACCAGTTCGAACATCTCCAGGCTGGAGTAGGGGACCAATACGGACTTAATGACTTCGGCCATCTGCGCGGGCTCGGTAAAATTGCCACCATTCTATCCCGGACCCCCTCATGAGCATCATCGACAATAAAAAGGCCTTCCACGACTACTTCATCGAGGAACGCCACGAAGCCGGCCTGGTGCTGCAGGGCTGGGAGGTGAAGGCGATCCGCGCCGGCCGGGCCCAGCTCAAGGAGGCCTATGTGGTGCTGAAGAAGGAGGAACTCTGGCTGTTGGGCTGCCACATCAGCCCCCTGGCCACCGCCTCCACCCACATCAAGCCCGATCCCATCCGCACGCGCAAGCTGCTGCTGCACGCGCATGAGATCCGCAGGCTCATCGGCAAGGTGAAGCAGGCGGGCCATACCCTGGTGCCCCTGAACCTGCACTACAGCAAGGGCCGCATCAAGCTGGAGATCGGCCTGGCAAAGGGCAAGAAGCTGCATGACAAGCGCGCCGCCGAAAAGGAACGCGAGTGGGCGAGGGAAAAGGCCCGTCTCGTACGGGACAAGAACGCCTGAGCATGCCTGTGACGCAGCACGTGGATACCTCCGCAGCGCGGCGTCGGGATGGCGTCATTGCCGTGCGGGAACTGGACGGGATGCCGTGCGATGAAATCATCGACGTGCGTTCTCCGGGCGAATATGCCGAGGACCACATCCCCGGCGCCATCAACCTGCCCGTGCTGGACGACGCGGAGCGCGCGCGGGTAGGCACACTGCACAGGCAGGATTCCGCCTTCGCCGCCAAGAAGCTGGGTGCCGCCCTGGTATCCCGCAACATCGCCCGCCATCTGGAAACCCACTTTGCCGGCAAGCCCCGGGGCTACCATGCCCTGGTCTATTGCTGGCGCGGCGGCAACCGCAGCGGCAGTCTGGTCACGGTATTGCGGGCCGTGGGCTGGCATGTCCTACAGCTGGAAGGCGGTTACAAGTCCTTTCGCCATCATGTGCTCGCAGAATTGACGCGGCTCCCCCCGCACTTCGGCTTTCGGGTGATCTGCGGCCCCACGGGCGTGGGCAAGAGCCGCTTTCTGCGTGCCCTGGAGGCGCAGGGTGCCCAGGTGCTGGATCTGGAGGAGCTGGCGGCGCATATGGGCTCGGTGCTGGGGGCGCATCCGCGCCGTGCCCAGCCCAGCCAGAAGCTTTTCGAGACCCGGATATGGGACCGCCTGCGCGGACTTGACCCCGCCAGACCGGTATTCGTGGAATCGGAAAGCCGCAGGATCGGCAGCCTGCGCACACCGGAAAGTCTTCTCGCTCGCATGCGGGATGCGGGCTGCATCAACCTGGCGGCCGGCATGCCGGTGCGTGTGGCCGTACTGCGGGAGGAATATGCGCATTTCCTGGCGGACCCCCAGGCCCTGGGACGGCAACTGGACTGCCTCGTCCGCTTCCAGGGGCGGGAGCGCATCGAGACCTGGAAGGCGCTGGGCGCATCCGGCCAGTGGGACACCCTGGTGGCCGCACTGCTGACCCAGCATTACGACCCGGCCTATGCCCGCTCCCTGAGCCGCAACTATGTCCATGCCGCGGCAGGTCCCACCTTCACGCTAACCGATCACCGTCTGGAAGGCTACCTGGCCCTGGCCCGGCAAGTCGCCGAGGCTTGATCTCCCCTGCTTCCCTGCTAGCTTGAAGTTGTCACCCAGGGTGACACCACGCGGCCAGGCCATCCATACACAACCGGGTCGCGTCTTGCACAGCCTTTTCAAATAGGGATCGATATGTCTGTAACCTGGATCATGGTCGCCAATGCCAGTCAGGCGAGGCTCTTCGCCAATCATGGCCCCAAGCGGGGCCTGGAACTCGTCCGGGAGTTCACGCACCCGGAAAGTCGCGAAAAGACATCCAACCTGGTAAGCGACCGCCTGGGGGCCATGGGCATGGGACATGGCGCCTTCATCCAATCCACCAACCCCAAACACCACGAGGCCGAACGTTTCGCCCAGGAAGTTGCCCGGGAACTGGACGCCGGCCGGGTCAAGCGTGCCTATGACCGGCTGATTCTCGTGGCATCGTCCCCGTTCATGGGGCTGATGAATGCATCGCTCCCCGGGCAGGTAAGGAGCAAGGTATCGGAGAGCATCGACAAGGACTACACACGTCTGCCCGTGAAGGAACTGGCAGGCCACCTGGAACAGGTGGTGTATCTGTAGAAGTTCCTAAAGGAGGGGCCAGCGGCCCAACTCCTCATATCGCGCCCCGTCAGGGCGCAAGCTGGATTTGACCAGCACGAAATCCCGCGCCGGCCAGGCAACCACTGCCGGCGCGGTTGCATTCGGGGGGCTGCCGTCCACGGGTGAAGCCCGTCGCGTGCAGTCCGCGTTGCGCAACAGGGTGACATGCGGCCTGTAAGGGCGGTGCTCAAAGGAGATCCGCAGGTCCCGGAGTCCATCCTCCAGCGCGTGCACCAGACCTCCCAGGCCCGTCGGCACCCGGCTGGCACCCAGGCAGCCGATGCGGTTGCGGCGCCAGCATTCCTCCCGGTCGAAGCCGGTGATGAAGCCCTGCATGCGCAGCGCCTCGGCCATGGCCAGCACATGTGGCAGCAGCCGGGACTCGATCCGGCTCACGAACACCAGGGTGAGGTGCAGGCTGTCCGGACGCATGCGGCGGCCTCCAAAGCGGGCATGCAACCGGGCCATGCAGCGGACCAGATCGGCCCGCAGGATCGCGTCCGGCCACAGGGCAAAGAAGACCCGCGCCGCATCCTCCGGTACGTCGCCTACCCTCAGCATCATTCAAGCCCGGACGATGAGGCACACCGCCTCGGCGGCAATACCTTCCCCCCGGCCGGTGAATCCAAGGCGTTCCGTGGTACTGGCCTTCACATTCACGGCTTCCTCGGCCAGCCCCAGATCGGCGGCGATGTGCCGGCGCATGGCGGGGATGTGAGGTGCCATGCGTGGGTCCTGGGCGATGAGGGTGGCGTCCACGTTGCCGGTACGCCAGCCGCGTGTCTGTAACAGATCCGCCACATGGCGCAAGAGCCTGCGGCTGTCGATGCCCTTGTAGTGGGGATCGCTGTCAGGGAAGTGGTGCCCGATGTCCCCCAGCCCCGCCGCTCCCAGCAGGGCATCGCAGATGGCATGCAGCAGCACATCGGCATCCGAATGGCCCAGCAGGCCCCGTGTGTGTGGGATCTCCACGCCGCCGAGGATCAGTTTGCGCCCCTCGGCAAAGGCATGCACGTCGAAACCGTGACCTACACGCATATCCAGCGCACTCCTTGCAATCCGAACGGGGCGGCTCGGCAGGTCCCGGTCCCCACGCCAGGAAAGGTAAAATACCCCGCCCTCCCCGTGTCACTATGCCATGAAAATCTATGCCATCCCCAACTGCAACACCGTGAAAAAGGCGCGTGCCTGGCTGCAGGACCAGGGTCTGATCTACGAATTCCACGATTACAAGAAACAGGGAGTCCCCACGGAGGTGCTGCAGGCGGCGATGCGCCAGTTGGGCTGGCAGACCCTGCTGAACCGGGCAGGCCCCACCTGGCGCAAGCTGCCTGAGGAGGTGAAGGCCGGCGTCACCGATGCCCCTTCCGCCCTGGCGGTGATGCAGGCCCACTCCAGCGTCATCAGACGTCCTCTGCTGGAGTGGAACGGCTGGTTTGAAGCGGGCTTTTCCGAGGCCCGCTATGTCGAACTCTTCAAGAAGTAAGCCTCGATGAGCCCCATGGATGCCAGGACCCTGGAGTATGCCCGGGCGCTCATCGCACGCCCCTCGCTGACTCCGGAGGATGCCGGCTGTCAGGGCTGGCTGGCGGAGAAGCTCGCCACCCTCGGCTTCGTCGTCGAGCCCATGCCCAGCGGAGAGGTCAGCAACCTGTGGGCGCGGCGGGGCCGGCAGAGCCCCCTGGTGTGCTTCGCTGGCCATACCGACGTGGTGCCCACCGGCCCGCTGGAGCAATGGTCGTCCGAGCCCTTCACCCCGACCCTGCGGGACGGCCTGCTCTATGGCCGGGGCGCGGCGGACATGAAGGGCTCCATCGCCGCCTTTCTGGCAGGCGTGGAGGACTTCCTCGCCGTCCACCCGGACCACCCGGGTTCCATCGCCTGGCTCCTCACCTCGGACGAGGAAGGCCCGGCGGTGGATGGCACGGTAAGGGTGGTGGAACGCCTGGCGGCTCGGGGAGAGCGCATCGACGCCTGCATCGTCGGCGAACCCACCTGCGTGGCCCGCTTGGGGGACATGATGAAGAACGGCCGGCGTGGCTCCCTGCACGGCCGTCTGCGGGTAAAGGGCATCCAGGCCCACATCGCCTATCCCCACCTGGGAAAAAACCCCATCCACCTGGCCGCGCCCGCCATCGCCGAGCTGGCTGCCACGACGTGGGATGCGGGCAATGAGTACTTTCCCCCCACCACCTGGCAGATCTCCAACGTGCAGGCGGGCACCGGCGCCATGAACGTGATCCCGGGCCATGCCGACATCGTCTTCAACTTCCGCCACGGCACCGCCAGCCCGGTGGAGGAGTTGCAGGCACGGGTCACCGCCATCCTGGCGCGCCACGGCCTGGACTACGACCTGGAATGGGAGGTGGGCGCCAAGCCCTTTCTCACCCCCCGGGGGCCCCTGGTGGAAGCCCTGTCCGCCGTCATCCGGGAAGTCACCGGCCAGGAGGCAGAGCTCTCCACCACCGGCGGCACCTCCGACGGCCGCTTCATCGCCGACATCGCCCGCGAGGTGGTGGAGTTCGGCCCGGTGAACGCCTCCATCCACAAGATCGACGAGCACGTGAACCTGGCGGAGCTGCACCAGCTGGCCAGGGTATACCGGGGAGTGCTGGAAAGGCTGCTCCATGTCTGACAGCGCCCTGCGGGAACTGCAAACGCTGAGGGACTGGCTGCGCCATGCCGTCAGCCGCTTCCATGCGGCTGGCCTGCACTTTGGCCACGGCAGTGGCGAGGCCTACGACGAGGCGGCCTACCTCATCCTGCATGGCCTGCATCTGCCCATCGACCGCCTGGACCCATTCCTGGATGCCCGCCTGCTGCCGGAGGAAAGGCAACGCCTGGCCCACCTGCTGGAGCGGCGCATCCAGGAACGCATCCCCGCCGCCTATCTCACCCGGGAGGCCTGGCTCCAAGGTTACCGATTCTATGTGGACGAGCGGGTCATCGTGCCCCGTTCCTTCCTTGCCCCCCTGATCCTCGATCATTTCCAGCCCTGGCTGGAGGGCCAGGTGCATACCGCCCTGGACCTTTGTACCGGTTCCGGCTGCCTGGCCATCCTGTTGGCCGAGTCCTTCCCCCACGCCCGGGTGGATGCGGTCGACCTGTCTGCCCAGGCCCTGGAGGTGGCAGCGCGTAACGTGGCGGATTACGGCCTGGAAGAACGGGTGCGACTGTACGAGGGGGATCTGTTCGCACCGTTGGCGGACCGGACCTACGATCTCATCGTGAGCAATCCGCCCTATGTGGACGCGGCGGCCGTGGCCGCCCTGCCCCCGGAATACCGGCACGAACCTCGACTGGCCCTGGGCTCCGGCGAGGATGGCCTGGATGCCACCCGCATCATCCTGCGCCAGGCGGCGGCCCACCTGAACCCCGGCGGCCTGCTGGCGGTGGAGATCGGCCACCACCGCCACGCGCTGGAGACTGCATTTCCGGAACCGGACTTCATCTGGCCGGAAATCGAGGGCGGCGAGGACACGGTCTTCCTCCTCAGCCGTGAACAGTTGTAGCGCCGGCGCATACAATCACTGCATCCGGTTTTGGAAAGGACACGCGCATGGAGAAGGTCATGGAACAGGTGGATCTCTTCACCGAATCGCTCGCCATCTTCTGGAACCAGCTGGCCGGCTTCGTTCCCCAACTCGTCGCGGCCCTGCTCCTGCTGTTCGTGGGTTGGGTCCTGGCCCGGCTGGCGCGCACCGGCGTGCGCCGGCTGCTCACCACCCTGAAGTTCGACAAGGTCACGGAAAGGTCCGGTCTGGAGGCCTTTCTGCAGCATGCCGAACTGGAACTGTCCCTGTCCGGCATCCTCGGCAATCTGGTGTACTGGCTCATCATCCTGGTGATGATCGTCACCGTGGCCAATTCCCTGGGCCTGCACATGGTGGCGGACCTGTTCAACAAGGTGGTGTTCTACATCCCCAACGTCATCGTCGCCATCCTGGTGCTGGTGTTCGGCACCATCCTGGCCCGCTTCATCAACCGTCTGGTGTTCGCCTGGCTGAACAACCTGGAGTTCGAGGGCGCCCTCACGGTATCCACCTTCTCCGAGTACGCCATGATGGTGTTCGTGTTCTTCATCGCCATGGAACAGTTGCAGATCGCCAACGAACTGCTCACCGCCGCCTTCATCATCGCCTTCGGCGCCGTGGGCCTGGCCTTCGCCATCGCCTTCGGCCTGGGCGCCAGGGACTGGGCCGGCCGGATCATCGAGAAGATCACGCAGCACAAGAAGTAGACACGTGCGCCAGACCGGGCGGGTGTTCCTGCACGCCGGCATCTGGCTGGCCCTGGGACTGCTGATCTACGTCTTCTTCCTGCGCCGGGAAACCCCTCCTCCCCGCGTCCTGGGCCCGGGCAACGTGGAATTGCAGCGCACACGCGACGGCCATTTCTACATCGATGGCCAGATCCAGGACCAGCGCGTGCGCTTTCTCATCGACACCGGCGCCAGCACGGTCTCCGTGTCCGAGGATTTCGCCCGCCGCGCGGGCCTGGAATGCCTCCAGATGGCCACCTACAACACCGCCAACGGGCCCGTGCGGGGTTGTACCAGCCGGGTGCCGCACCTGGCCTTCGGGCCTTTCGGGATGCGGGACGTGGGCGTGGTGATCCTGCCCCGCCTGGGTACCGAGGCCCTGCTGGGCATGAACGTGCTGCGCCGGGTGCGCATGGAGCAGAACGGCGACCGGCTGCGCCTGACGGCGCCTTGACGCCGGCGGACCCCGTCCGCCAGCCCCCACTGCCAAGCCGGCGGGCGCCTGTCGCGCGGGGCCCATGTCCCGGGGACCGGCGGCCCCCAGGGGCGTGCCGCTCACACACCGGTGCGGTAGGCCTTGGTCTCGGCAAAGAATGCCTGGACACCCGGGTCCCTGCGATACCTGTGATACATGTCGGTGGCGTATTGCTTCATCAGGGAAAGCGACCGGTGCGTAGCGAGATCGAGCTTGATGAAGGGTGACTGATCGTTGCTGATGTCCGCGCTGGGGATGCGCGTATAGGTCATCGGCACGAGCTGCCGTTCCTGCATGAGACGCAGATAGACATCGGTAAACTCGCTTTGGCCGATGAGGGGAAGGTCAAAGAGTTCGGGCGCCCATTGCAGGAAGCTTCTGCGCCGCTTGAGCAGCGGTGCCTTGCCCGTGGCACAGTTGAGGCTTGCGACCGAGAGCAGATTCAGATGCGCGAATGATTTTCCGGGACCGACGAAATAGCGCAGGGCCTCGGCCAACCCGACCAGGGAGGGATTGTTTGCCCACACCCCGCCGTCGACGAACTGGGTGCCGTTCTCCTGCTCGATCTGCGCGAGTGGGAAAAACGTCGGCGCCGCGGATGTCGCCAGCGCAACGTCCACCATGGGCAGGGAATTGTGGCGGGAGAGTTGCCCCTCCTCGTGATCGAACTTGAAGACCTCGTAGGTGCCATGCGTGAAGTCATATGTCGGAATGCACAGGAGACATGCGCTGTCTCCGATCGTGTGGCCCTGAAACATCTCTTCTAGCGCCTCGCGCAGGGGACGATCCGAAAACTTGCCGCCAAAAAACGTCTGCCTCAGCAATGCCGGGAGGCCCTGCGATCCCTGGAAGATCCGCGGGCCCTTTTGCTCGTAGAACGCGCAGATCTTCTCGGCCGGGATACGCAGCGCCAGGGCCAGGGCAATCAGGCCGCCGGTCGACGTGCCGCAGATCAGGTCCGCGTAATCGACGACGCGTACCCCATCGCCACGCGCACGCTGCAATTCCGCCTCGAAAAGACTCAGGATCTTGGCGGAATACAACCCCTTGATTCCGCCACCATCGATTGCCAGGACCTTGAACTGTTCCATGTGCCGCATTGCTCCATGGTTAGACATACCATCTCGCGATCTCGTCCAGGGGCGTGGAATCCCCTCTGGAGCGGCAATCCAGACAGGCGTTCAGCAAGTCCTTCACGCCGAGCCCCCGCCAGCCATACGCCTGCCGCACGGCCTCGAGGCCCTCTTCCGCTGCGTGGCCCCAAAGCCCCATCAGGAGGCGTATGCCCACCATCATCGCCAGTTGCACGCGCAGCACGGCCGCTTCCAGGTCATCATCGCCGTCGCACGGCGCATGATGATGGATGGCGTTACGTAACGCGGGCAGCCGATCATGAAAGAATGCTTCGCTTTCGTCATCCAACCCGTCCTCCCACGCCCAGCGCAACGCCTCCCTGGCACGGTCGTAGCGTGTCGTCCCCAGGACGACCCTCCTGGATACGCCATCGAAGAGGATCTCCATGGCAGTCAACAGGATGTGCAGGGCAAAGCGGGTCGGGATGAGTGGCGTATGCGACAGGTTGAACTGGTCGATGACCGCCCGCAGGCTTTCCGTGCCCTTGCCGTGCTCGAGCGAGCCGATGCCGTCGTACAGGCGCGTCAGGTCCTGGACCTCGTCGGCCTCGAGCGGCCAGACCAGCCCGTCGATCGGCATTGCCAGGTATTCCGTCCTGTACGGTCCCACCACCCGGTGGACGTGGTGTCCGCTGGCAATGAAACGCACGGTATGGACGGGCTCGAGCAGCCTGCCGGTCTTGTACAGGCGGCAGGCGGAAACGATGCGTGCCGCGTCGCGCGCCAGCGTATCGAACACGCCCGCAAGCGCCTGCGGACCGATGGGCCCCGTAGCCGGTTCGAAGAGAAACACCGGATTCGCCTCGTAGTATCTGTCGCACCAGTCCTTGAAGACGTAGCCGCGCTCGACGGTTTCCCATTCGGCCCGGTTGCAGCGCAACAGATACCGCTCGCCGATCCTCACGGCGTCATCCTGCATCTGCAGCCCGGCGATCGGCGCGAGTGCGCAATGGCGTGTATCGAAGCGGACGGCATCCCCGGGGCGGAGCTTCTGCGAGATCAGCACGGCAAGGCCTCCGTCTCCCACTGGTATCGGAGGGATGCCAGGGAGCCGTGGCCGAGCAGTCCCTGCAGGACGCGGAACGACCACGGGTCCGCGTGCGCCGCGTCAAGTGCCGCCCACAGGCCGTCGGGACCTTGCCCGGTCCCGGCGTGGGCATGCCGGTGGCATATCAGGCGGTTGAGCGCCAGCACGCCGGCGCGCGCGAGTACGGCCACATACCGCTCAGGGTCCGAGGGCGGCCGGGCCGGTGCACGGCCGTGTATCAGGTCGCTGCGCAACCGGTACGCCGTCTTGAAGAATGCGGTGTACGGGCCGATGTCTTCGTAACGTGACGCCACCATGCAGGAAAAGCGCCGCTGGAAGGCCGCCTGCAGGCCCGTCAGGCGGTCGGGCAACAGGAGCGACTCGTATGCCCCCACAAGCAGAAGGGTCCGCGATTGCCAGCCGAATCCGGGTGTGGCGCAGAGTTCCAGGGAGCGGGACGCCATCTCGTACTGCCCGCGGGCCCAGATCCGTCGTGTCCGCCGACAGAAATCCAGCATGGAGGCGAGCGCATCCGTATCCCCGGCGCACAGGCGGATCGTCGGATCTTCGTTCTGCGTCGCGTACTCCTTCTCCGATTCGCCGTAGCGTCTGGGTACTCCGCGTTGCGCGACGTCCTCCCGGAGCCCGGGCACGGCCGCGAAATTCTCCGCACCACGCGTATCGAAATAGATCGCCGAGCGCAGTGGATGGACCGGCGCCGTTCCCGTATACCAGTGCAGCGCCTTGACGAGCACTTCGAGATCCCCCTCGATCAGGCCCGAAAGCCGCACCACGGATTCCGGACTTCGGTCCGCGACGAGCGCCGGTTCGACCTCGATCGTCTTTTCCCAGAACAGCGGAGGGTTCCGGTCGTAGCGCCGGCCGAGCCGGTCGTACGGGGCACTGCGGCCCTGCCCCTCGAGCGCCAGCCAGTCTGCGAAGGGAAGATGCGTGATGCGCGAATCACCCAGATCCATCGCCTCGGTTTCCGCGGCGACGCATGGAAGACATGCGATTGCCCGCACTTGCATTTTCCCTCCTCCGCCCCTTTCCACTTCCCGACATAGGCCATCGGCAAGGCGTTCTCAAGGACGAGGTCAGACAGGACGGCCATGCGCCGCCTGCACGCGCATCGCCCGTGCGTCGGTGGGCCGGGACAGCCCCCCCCCGAATCGTCACCATCCCCACCGGGTCATCCGTGACCCACCCGGGTGAGCGGCCCGATGTTTCCGTATCACGCATGGACACGGGTTTTCCGCCGCGTTCACCGGGTCGCCTTCCACCCGGAGGCCCACTCCCCTCTCCCGGACACGCATCAACCCACTTGCATATCAACCGCTTGCCGGCGCCGGCCGGGCTGGCACGGGTCGTGCTGATGGCAGTCGAGGCGCGTTCGCGTGCAGGCACCCGCGGCGGACGACACGCCCGGGTCAGGCGCGGTGGTGTCTGCGGGCCGGGTGCCGTTGCCGCGGGAAGCCACGCCGGCCGCAGGGCGCCCTTTGATGATCGGTCGGACGAAAGACAAGAGGACAGGACAAACGCAAGGCATGGCCAACGTATCCGCAATCCATTCCGTCGGGAATTCCATCATGACCTTCCTGCGCAACACCTATCCGCGCGACGTGGCGGGCCATCCCATGCCGGATTGCGCCTTCGAACTGGTATCGTCCGGCGAACTGGCCGAACCGAACCCCGGTGGCAACCGCCTGAGCCTCTACCTCTACCGGGTCACCGTCAACGAGCATTGCCGCCAGCAGCGCCACGGCCAGGGCCAGATGCCGCCCCTCGGCCTCGACCTGCACTACCTGCTGATGGCCTGGGGAGACAACGCCCGCGACGAGCAGCTGCCGCTGGCCTGGGCGATGCGCCAGCTCTATCAGTACCCCATCCTGGATGCCTCCTCGCTGTCGCCCGAGGCCGGCTGGGGTTCCGACGAGGTCATCCAGGTCATCCCCTCCGAACTGCCGACGGAAGACATGATGCGCATCTGGGACGCCCTCGACCCGGTCTACCGCCTGTCGGTGTCCTACATCGTGCGGCTGGTGCGCATCGATCCCGACACCCAGCCGGATGCCCGTCCGGTGGTGGCCAGCCGCTTCGGCCATGGCGGCGCCGAGCCCGCGGGGGTGGCGCCATGACCCTGGTGATCCACGAACTGGAACGGGTCGAACGCCGCGTCCTCGGCGCCCTGCGCTGCATCGACGCCACCACCGGAGCAACCATCGAGCAGGATCTGGAGGTCGGCCTCGCCACGCCGGACGGCGAGGCCGCCCGCCTGCTGCGCAACCGCAGCGGCCTCTACGTCATCACCCTGGCGCCCGGCCTGGAGGCGCACGCGGCTGCCTTCGCGCAGCCGCCTGCCGACGCCCCGCGTGCCTACGTCGCCACCGTGCGCGACCCCGCCGGCCGTTACCTGCCACGCCGGGCCGGCCTCGGCCTGCCGCGTGACCCCGACCCGGCGCATGCCGACCAGGCCGGTTCCCTGTTCCGTCCCGTCGAGGTGCCGCTCTATCCCAGCGGCAGTGCCCCGGCCGGCGCCAACTGGGCGGTGCTGCGCATCAGCCTGGTCGAGGCCGGCGGTGACCGCCTGGGCGGCGCCCTGCTGCGGGTGGTTCGCAACGGCACGGTGCTCGCCCGCGGCCTCACCGACTGGCGTGGCGAGGGCATGCTGCCGGTGGCCGGCGTACCTGTCACCACCTGGTCCGATGACCCGAACCTGGTGGTGGTGAACACGCTCGACGTACAGGTGGAAGCCGTGTTCGACCCCGCTGCAGGCCGCCGCGTCCGCGCCGCAGAAGTCGCTGCCGACCATCCGCCGGCGACACCGCCGATGGTCGATCCGGACGCCATCGAGGCGGCCCGCGCCAGCCTGCCACAGACCGCGCAGGCCGTAACCATCGCGGCGCGCCGCGAACAGACCCTTTCCCTGGTGCTCGCCCTGCCATGAGCCAGCCCCTTTGCCCCACCCCCACCTTCATGCAATAGGAGAACAGCCATGCCCGAATACCTGGCACCCGGCGTATATGTTGAGGAAACCAGCTTCCGCGCGAAGTCGATCGAGGGTGTGGGCACCAGTACCACCGCCTTCGTCGGTCCCACCCGGCGCGGCCCCATCGGCGGCATGCCCGAGATGGTCACCAGCCTGCCCGACTTCGAGCGCCTGTACGGCAGCCTGGAGAACCTCGCCTTCGGTTCACCGTCCACCCTCAACTACGTCGCCCACGCGGCGCGCGCCTATTTCGACAACGGCGGCACCCGCCTGTACGTCATGCGCACCGCCAACGGTGCCACGCACGCATCCGGCCGGGTGCGCGACGGCCAGGGAACCGCCACCGAGGACGCCCACATCCGCGCCCGTTTCCCCGGCGCCGCCTACAACGGCAGCGTGTACTTCCGCGAGGCCGCCCGTCCCGCCACCGTGCGCACCCTGGGCACCGCTCCGGAGGGCAGCCTGGCGCGCATCACGCTGGGCAACGCCGAAACGCTCTATCTGAAGCACGACGGCACATGGGCGGATGCCGGCGCCAACGCGCTCGCCCTGGTGGATGGGGGTGGCAACCCGCTGCCGCCCGAGGCCGTCCCCGGCGGCGCAGGCGCGACCGCCGACCTGCTCGGCCTGGCGATCGACATGGTGGACGCCGACGGCTACAGCCAGTCCTGGGAAGACCTGGGCTACGCCCCCGGCCACCCGCGGGCGCTGGGCATCGTGCTGGCGCAGAACCCGAGCAGCCGCGCCGCCGCCCTGGGCAACCTGATCTGGGCCGATATCGGCAGCGGTGTGTCCGCCTTCGAACTGCGCGCCGCCATCGTCGCCTTGGCCGCGGACGCCAGCGGCCGCCATGTCCTCACCCTGAGCGGCGGCAGCGACGGCAGCGCCCCCGCGGCGGGCGCGGAGACGACGGCCGGCACCTATGCCGCCGCGCTGGCCGGGCTGTCCACCCTGGAGGACATCGCCATCGTCGCCGCGCCTGGCTCCAGCGCCTTCGCCGATGCCCAAGCAATCCAGAACGCCCTCATCGGCCACGCCGAGCGGCGCCGCGCCTACCGTATCGCCGTGCTGGACTGCGCCCCGGCGCAGACCCCCGGCCAGATGCGCGAGGCGCGCGGCCGGATCGACAGCAGGTACGCCGCCATCTACTACCCCTGGGTGGTGGTCGCCAACCCGCTCGCCCGCCCCGGCCGCGATGACATCCCGCGCGAGATCGCCCTGCCGCCGTCCGGCTTCGTCACCGGCATCTATGCCCGCAACGACAGTCAGCGCGGTGTGCACAAGGCGCCCGCCAACGAGGTGGTGACCGGCGCCCTGCGCTTCGAGACCGACGTCAACTTCGCCCAGCAGGAGATGCTCAACCCCCTCGGCGTGAACTGCCTGCGCTACCTGAACGGCCGCGGCAACCGCATCTGGGGCGCCCGCCTCGCCTCCAGTGATCCGGAATGGAAGTACGTCTCCGACCGGCGCTACTTCAACTACCTGGAGGCATCCATCGACCGCGGTACCCAGTGGGCAGTGTTCGAGCCCAACGGCGAGCGCCTGTGGGCCAACGTGCGCCAGACCATCGCCGACTTCCTTTACAACGAGTGGAAGAACGGGGCGCTGCTGGGCACCGCGCCGGAGCAGGCCTACTTCGTGCGCTGCGACCGCGGCACCATGACCCAGAACGACCTGGACAACGGCCGCCTGGTCTGCCTGGTAGGCGTCGCCATCGTCAAGCCCGCCGAATTCGTGATCTTCCGCATCGGCCAGAAGACCGCCGACGCCCAGAGCTGAAAGGAACCGACAAATGGCTAACCGGACCACCCCCTATGGCGCCTTCAATTTCGTCGTCAACTTCGATGGCGGCGAGGTGTTCGGCGGCTTTTCCGACGTCTCCGGCATCGGCACCGAGCTGACCGTGGCGGAGTACCGCAACGGCAACGACAAGGAAAACCATGTGCGCAAGGTCGCCGGTGTGCACAAGGTCGCCGACGTCACCCTGAAGCGCGGCATCCTCAACTCCAAGACCCTGTTCGACTGGATAGGCGCCGCCCGCGTCAAGGGCCCGGAGGCCCAGAAGAGCGTCACCATCACCCTCCTGGACGAGTCGCAGAAGCCGGTGCAGTCCTGGGTGCTGCGCGGTGTCGTGCCGATGAAGTACACCGGCCCCACCCTGGCCGGCAAGGGCGGCGGCGACGTCGCCATGGAGGAGGTCGTGCTGTCCGCCGAGGCCATGGAACTCAGCGTCTGAGCCCGCCATGAGCCTGCGCTTCGAGCTCACCCCACCGACGGCCCCGGCCGACCACCGGCGCGCCGACATCGCCTGCTTCATCGGCCATGTCGCGCGCCGGCCGGGGGTGCCGCTGCCCGCGGCCCTGCGCGAGCAGCTTGCCGCGGCCGGCTGGGTGCATGGCGTCTGGGCGCGCCCGGCGGCCCAGCTCGAGACCCTGGACAACCTGCCCGTCGTCCTCGACGGCTGGGACCAGTTCGACACCCTGTTCGCCTGGGAAGGGCGTCCGGTGGAGGCGGACGGCCGGCGCCGCTGCGCCACCTACCTGGGTGCCGCGCTGCGCAGCTTCTTTGCCCATGGCGGTCGCCGCGCCATCGTCATCCGGGTCGGTGACCCCTGGCCGCTCTTGGAGGACGCCGCCGTGCGCACGGCGCAGCGCCGCCCGCGCCTGCGCCGCCTGCTGCCCGATTACGCCCGCCTGGAGGCGCCGATCACTCCCTTCGCACCCGGCGACCCGGCCACCTGGCAGGGCATCCAGCACCTCTACGGCCGCCGCGAGGCCAGCCTGGTCCTGCTGCCCGACCTCGCCGACGCCTGTGCGGTGGCGCCACCCGTGCCCGCTCCGGCACCGCTGCCACCGGTGCCGCCGGAGGGCTTCACCGAATGCAGCGTGGACGAGGCACCGGAGCCCGACACCAGCCTGGCCGACATCCCGCCACCACGTCTGGATCAGGGCGGCTATGCCGCCTGGCGGGTCGCCATCGAGGCGGCGCGCCACTTCCTGGACCGCCAGATGGGCCCGCGCGAGACCATGCTGGTGACCTCCCTGCCCCTGCCCCATGTGACGGCTAGCCGTATCGAGGGTGGCGGCCGTGTCTACGCCCAGGCCGATACCCTGGCCTGGCTGGAACGCATGGGTGTGCTGGCCGGCGCTCTGGCCGGCGACCGGCCGGCCGAGGCCCTGGTACAGCTGGCCTGGCCATGGCTGGCCCTGCGCGCCGGTGGCGACCTGCCGGCCGGTCTGGAACCGCCCGAGGGCACCCTGGCCGGGCTGATTGCCGCCAGTGCCGTGGAGCGCGGCTGCCACCGCTCGGTGGCCGGCGAATTCTCCCGCCCGCGTCTGCGCGACCTGGTGCGGGCCGAGCCCATGCCGGCCTGGGATCTGGCCGAGGACGCCCCGGACGCCCGCCTGGCCCGCCGGGTCTGCCTGTTCGCGCCGCAGCCCGACGGCTGGGCCCTGCAGTCCGACGTCACCACCCTGGCCGCCGGGGCCTGCCGCTTCGGTGGCGCCGGCCGCCTGCTCGGCAACCTGCTGCGTGCCTGCCGGGTGGCCGGCGAATCCGTCGTCTTCGAGCCCAACGGCGAGCGCACCTGGGCCCAGCTCGCCGCCACCCTGAACGACGTCCTCTTCGCCTACTGGCGCGCCGGCGCCTTCTCCGGCGCCAGCCCGGCCGAGGCCTGGAGCCTGCGCTGCGACGGCATGACCCGGAACGACCTCGACAGCGGCCGCCTGATCGTCCACCTGACGGTGTGGCCGGCCATGTCCATCGAGCGCATCACCGTCGTCCTCACCCTGGGCAGCGGCGCCGACGGCCTGCGGGAGGCGGCGTGAGCGACTTCCCCCTGCACGTCTTCCGCTTCCACGTCCGTTTCCGACGCGCCTCCGGCGGTGACGGCCCGGTGGAGGTCTGCGCAGGGGCGTTCGCCGAGTGCACCGGCCTGGAGGCCACCATGGAACCCAAGGTGATCAAGGCCGGCGGCGTCAACTACGGTGCCTACCAGCGGCCCGGCCCGGTCAGCTTCGCCACCGTGATCCTGAAACGCGGCATGACCGCCAACCGCGACCTCTTCAAGTGGTTCCAGCTGGTCAACGGCGGCGCCTATGCCTACCGCCTGTCGGCCGAGATCGACATGCAGAACGGCGAGGGCACCCCCGTGGTCACCTGGGGCCTGGAACGCTGCATGCCGGTGAAATTCAAGGCCGCCGATCTCAACGCCAAGGGCACCGAGGTGGGCATCGAGGAACTCCACCTGGCCCACGAGGGCCTGCGCCTGATCGCCTGAGGACCCCATGCCGCGCCTGCCCGAACCGTCCGCCCAGATCGCCATGGCCAGCTTCAAGGTGCTGGAGGGCGGTGGCGCCGGTGGCGAGGCCGTAGACGTGCAGTTCAATCCGACCTCGCTGGAATACACCCTGTCGAACGAGTTCGACAGCAGCGCCGGCAACAACGGCGCCCGTCAGTTCGTCAAGAAGACCAGCGGCAAGCTGGCCATGACCCTGGTCTTCGACACCACCGACGACGGCTCCGATGTGCGCGGCAAGACCGAACGGATCAGCCGCCTGCTGAAGCCTGCCAAGAGCGGCGACAAGAAGTTCGCCCCCAAGGTGGAGTTCGCCTGGGGCACCTACCGGTTCGGCGGCGTGATCGAGCAATACAAGGAGACCATCGACTTCTTCTCCGACACTGGCGTACCCCTGCGCGCCAACATCGCACTCACCCTGGCCAGCCAGGAGGTGGAGTTCCAGAGCGCCAGGAACCCGCCCGCCCGGGTGGACCGCGACCTGCCTGCCGACCCGGTTGCCGCACCGGCCGGCACCACCCCGGCGCAGGCCGCCCAGGCGGCCGGCGACCCGCGCGCCGCGCGTGGCATCGCCGAGGCCAGCGGCGCCACCAGCCTGCGCCTCGGCGCCGAGGCGGGTCTTTCCGTAGGCGGTGGCATCAGCCTGACGGCGGCGGCCGGCTTCTCGGCCGGCGCCAGCCTGAGTGCCTCGTCGGGGGCAGGGCTGAGCGCCGGGAGTGGCATGGGCGCCGGGCTGAGCGTCGGCGGCGTCCTCGACATCGGCGCCACCGCCGGCCCCGCCTTCGCCGACCTGCGGGTGAGCCCACCCAGCGTCTCGGTGAGCAGCGAGTCGGCGCGTGCCGCCCTGCTGCCCCAGCCCTCGGTCAGCTGCGCCGGTTTCACGGTGGGCGGCCGTGCCCAGCTGCAGGGTGGCACCAGCCTGACCGCCGAGGTGGGCGCCGGCGCCGATCTGCACGCCAACCTCAAGTTCGAGTGAGCCATGCCCATCGTGTTCGACGAAGTCATCGGAGAGATCGAGGCACCCCACCGTAGCGAGGAGGGTCAGGATCCGGCGCCCAGCCCATCGTCCGTGCGGCCGGAGGACTTCGACGCCCGCCTCGAGCTGGCCCTGCGCCTGCGCGAGGAACGCCTCGCCCGTCTGTGCGACCAGTAGACCGCCATGCCTGAACAGAGCCTCAGCCAGACTTCCATCTATTCCGCCCGACCTACCCTGCGGGTGAACGGCCAGGAAGACGAGCGGGTGAGCGAACTCCTGCTGGCCATGGTCATGGAGGAGGCGGAGGGTGGCATGAGCACCCTGGAACTGCGCTTCGTCAACATCGCCGCCACCGGCGACGGCGGTACCGAACCGGCCTTCGGCGCCGCCTCCGCCCTGCGCCTGGGCGCCGAGATCGGCGTCTACGCCGGCGACGCCGCCAGCCCGCGCGAGATCTTCCTCGGCAAGGTGAGCGCCCTGGAGATGGTGTGCGACTTCGGCAGCCCGCCGGAACTGGTGGTACTGGCCGAGGACGCGCTCACCCTGGCCCGGCGCGGCCGCCGCAGCCGGATCTACGACGCCATGACGCCGGCCGGCGTGGTCGGTGCGGTGGCGGCCGAGTTGGGCCTGCAGGCCCAGGTGGACGGCCTGACCGCCCCGGTGGCCACCTGGGCGCGGATCAACGAGACCGATCTGGGCTTCCTGCGCCGTCTGCTGGCCCGCTTCGACGCCGACCTGCAGGTGGTCGGCAGCCGCCTGCAGGTGGCACCACGCCAGGACGTGCGCCGCGGCGGCATCGACCTCACCCTGGGCAACCAGCTCTCCCGCGTGCGCATCATCGCCGACCTCGCCCACCAGGCCACCGCCACCACGGTGACGGGCTGGAACGCCGCCGACGGCGCCGCCGTGCGCGGCGAGGCCTCAACGGTCAGCGCCGCCGGCCCGGGTCGCGGCAAGAACGGCCCCGACTGGGCGCGCGAGGTGTTCGGCGAGCGCAGCGAGCACGTCGGCGGCCTCGCCGTGGTGAGCGACGCCGAGGCCGCAGCCGTGTCCGCCGCTGCCCTCGACCAGCGTGCCCGCCGCTTCGTGCGTGCCGAGGGCACGGCGGAGGGCAACGCCCAGCTCAGGGTCGGCTGCCACGTCACCCTGTCGCGGGTGTCGCCGCAATTCGACAACACCTATTACGTGGTGCGTGCCCGCCACCTGTTCGACATGCGGCAGGGCTACCGCACCGAGTTCGAGGCCGAGTGTGCCTTCCTGGGGCAATGACCGCCATGCGCCGCGACCCCCCGCCACCCGCCTGGAACCATGCCGGCCTCCTCGCCAGGGTGGTGTCCCTCGACGACCCCGAGCGCAGGAACCGGGTGCAGGTGCGTCTGTATGCCTTCGACGCCGTGGCCGGCCAGGATGCTCCCCTGTGGGCGCGCGTGGCCGCCCCCTTCGCTGGCGACGACCGTGGCGCCTTCTTCCTGCCCGACGTCGGCGACGAGGTGCTGGTGGTGTTCGTGCAGGGTGACACGCGCCAGCCGGTGATCCTCGGCGGCCTGTGGAACGGCGCCGCGCCCGCCCCGGCCGACATCGAGGCGGGTGGCGGCAACCGCTACAAGCGCATCAAGTCAAAGAACGGCATCGTCATCACCCTGGACGACCAGTCCGGCCAGGAGACACTCACCCTGGAGACGCCGGGCGGCCAGCGGCTGACCCTCAAGGACGGCCCAGGCGAAGTGGTGGTCGAGGACGGCAACGGCAACCGCATCACCCTGGAGACCGCCGGCATCACCATCCAGGCCTCCGCCAAGGTGACGGTCAACGCCGCCCAGGTGGAGGTCAGCGCCGGCATGGTCAAGGTGGACGCCGCCATGGCCGACTTCTCCGGCGTGGTCAAGTGCGCCACCCTGATCGCCAACGCGGTGGTCGGCACCAGTTACACACCGGGAGCCGGAAATGTCTGGTAGCCATGCCGTCCTGTTTGGCGCCCCACGCGACATGAGCGGCGGCCTGCAGCCGGCCATCCTGCAGCGCAGCGACGACAGCTTCGTCGAGGCCACCCTGGACGATCTGGGCAGTGCGGCCGGCCGCCAGGCCCTGGAGGGCCTGCGCGCCAAGGTGAGCCGCGGCGCCCTGCGCCTGTACCAGCCCGTGCAGCGGCTGTTCCACCTGGCCGTCCTGGAAGCCTGGTGCGACATCCCCGGTACCCCGCGCGTCAACCCCAAGGAGGTGCTCGGCGCCGGCATGGTGCTGCGCCGGGTGCAGGGCAGCCGGCGCGAGGGCTGGATGCGCGCGGGCGGCCGCCCGCGCGGCTGGGTCGCGCTCGAGCGCATCGGCGGCGCCGATGCCGACCCCAAGGCGGATGCCCGCCTGCGGCGGCGTCTCACCGGCGTCGCAGGCATCGACCGCCAGCTGGCTGCCCACGCCGATGCCGACAGCCGCCTGGAGGAGGCGGTCATCCCACTCTACGTGGCACCGCCCGAGGTCTGCCAGGCGGCCGACAAGACCCTGTTCTACGGCGTCATCCCCACGGTGAGTAGCGAGCTGGCCGAGGCCCGGCCGGAATTCATGCCGCCCGGCGACGACAGCTTCGGGCCCCGCTCCGCCTTCTTCCGCGACCACCTGGCCGGCGCCCTGCGCGGCCTCAAGACCGACTTTCCCTTCCCCGGCGAGACCCTGGCGGCAGGCTGGCTCGATGCCGCCGAGGCACCCGGCACCAGCGCCCCGGCCGGTGTCACGGCCACCCAGTGGGTGCAGCTGAAGAACCCCGACTCCACCGACGCCCGCCGCCTGCGCGCCTTCATCCAGCTCCTGCGCCAGCTGGGCAGCGAGTTCAACGCCTTCGAGGAAGGCGAGGACACCGCCGAGCTGGTCGGGCGGCTCAAGGCCACCCGTCTCTCCATGAAGCTTCGGAGCGGCGAGACGGCCGCGCGCCAGATCGAGGCCTGGGACTTCCTCAAGAAGGCCAGCGCCATCCTGCTCGCCAGGGAGAGCCTGCCGGCACCCGAGATGCCGGAATACTGGCCCGCCCTGTCGACGGCCGATGCCGAGGGTCTCGCCGATGCCCTGCACGCGGCCATGCTGACCCGCTTCGCCGCCATGCAGGACAAAGCCGGTCGCTACGACGAGCCGGACGCCCGCTACGTGCTGCGCGCCTTCCTGCGCCTGAAGTGTCCGCTGGGTGGCCCGCCGCGCATGGTGTGGAGTGCCGAGAGCCCGGCCTTCGCCATCGCCCCCTGGTACGAAAGCGACGGCAGCGTGACGCCGGCGCGGATCCCCCTGCCCGACCCGGCCGACCGCGCCCTCCTGAAGTCCTTGAAGCCCAACGTCGCCTTCGTGGTGCCGCCCGCCCTGCAGAACCTGCTCGGCGGCAAGGCCGGCGACCTCCTGGAGGGCAAGGGCGGCATCGCCGGCGCCGGCCTGGCCTGGATCTGCTCGTTCAACATACCGATCATCACCCTGTGCGCCTTCCTGGTGCTGAACATCTTCCTCGGCCTGTTCAACCTGTTCTTCGGCTGGCTGTTCGCCATCAAGATCTGCCTCCCTTTCCCCAAGCTGGGCAACAAGCCCCCGGGCACACCATGAACGAGCCCCTGCGCCCCCTGCTGGGCTGGCCCCTGCTGCCGCTACCCGACGAACACGGCCGGCTGACCTGGCCCGACCTGGCCACCAGCGTGCGTGAATCCATCCGGGTGATCCTCAGCACCCGCCCTGGCGAACACCTGATGCGGCCGGAGTTCGGCGGTGGCCTCGACCGCCTGCTGCACGAGCCCAACACCCTCGCCAGCCGGCGGCAGATACGCGACCTGGTGCGCGACGCCCTGGAACGCTGGGAGAAGCGCATCCTGCTCGATGCCGTGGAAGTATGGGAGGTGGAAGGCCGACCCGCCGATCTGCGCGTCGAAATCCGCTACCGGCTGGCGCGCACCGGCGTCCCGGCCGCCATGAACGTCACCCTGCAACTGGAAGGTGGAGCCTGACATGCCCATCCTGCCTCCGTCTCTCGATGATCGCCGCTTCGACGATCTGGTCGACGACCTCGTCGCGCGCATCCCGGCCCACACCCCGGAGTGGACCCACCCGCGCCTGGGCGATCCCGGCCGCACCCTGATCGAGCTGTTCGCCTGGCTGGGCGATGCCCTGCTCTACCGCGCCAACCTGATCCCGGAACGCCAGCGTCTGGTCTTCCTCAAGCTGCTCGGCATGGGTCTCAGACCCGCCCAGCCCGCGCGTGGCGTGGTCGGCCTGGGCTTTGCCGACGACAAGGAGCTGTCCGCCTGCAGCCTGAAGCCCGGCGCCCGCATCAAGGCGGCGGTGCCCTTCGAGACCCTGGCGGAGGCCACCGTGCTGCCGATCAGCGCCGAGGCCTACGTCAAGCGTCCCCTGGCCGACAAGCAGATCGCCAAAAACAGCGACCTGCTGCAGGGCCTGGCCCGCATCCACCGCATCGGCGGCGCCGTGGCCGGCTATGTGACCACACCGGTGTTCGCAGGCGGCCGCGCCGTCCCGGCCGGCGAGGATGTGTTCGCCGGCAGTCTCGACCGCGCCCTGTGGATCGCCCTGCTCGCCCCCAGGGCGGCCAAGCCGGAGGCGCAGGCGGCCACAAACGCCGCAGTGAAGTCCGCCCTCGGCGGCGGCGACGGCGCCTCGCCGGCCCTGCTCTCGGTGGGCGTGGTGCCGGCCGTCAAGGCGACCACCCTGTTCGAGGCGGTGAGTGCCCCCCTGCCGGTGCCGGTGCTGTGGGAGATCACCACGCGCGGACGCGGCGCCTTCGACACTGCCTACCTCGGCCTCCACGTCGAGAGCGACAGCAGCGGTGGTCTCGCCCGTGCCGGCGTGCTGCGCCTGCGCCTGCCCGACGAGGACTACCTGTGGGCGCCCGACAACGACGTCGACGCCAATCCGCGCGCCGGCGTCGGCGACGCCCCGCCACGGCTGGACGACCCCGAACGCGCCACCCGCCTGATCGCCTGGCTGCGCCTGCGACCCAAGCCGAACGAGGCGGTGGAGCAGCTCAAACTGGCCTGGCTGGGCATCAATGCGGTGGACATCGACCAACGCGCCACCCATGCCGGTCGCGTGCTGGGCGTCTCCAACGGCGCCTCCGACCAGGTCTTCGCCCTGCCGCAGGGTTCGGTCGACAGCGCCAGCCTGGCCATCGAGGTGGAGGAGCCCGGGCGCGGCTACCAGCCCTGGCAGCGGGTGGACGACCTCGCCGCCATCAATGTCGATCCGCATGCGGCGCGCGAGGCCCCGGCCTACGAGGTGGACGCCGAGGCCGGCACGCTGCGCTTCGGCGACGGCGCCCGCGGCCGCGTGCCCGAGGCGGGCATGCGCATCCGCCTGAAGTCCGGCCGCTTCGGCGGCGGCCGCGCCGGCAACCTGCCCCCCGGCAGCCTGGGCGAGCTGCGGGGCATGCGCGTCGACGGTGCCATCGCCCCCGCCATCAAGGTCCTGCAGCCCTTGCCGCTCACCGGCGGCGAGGACGCCGAGACCCTGGCCCTGGCCGAGCGACGCATCCCCGCGCGCCTGCGTCACGGCGAGCGCGCCGTCACCGAGGAGGACTACCGCCGTCTGGCCGTGGAGGCGCCGGCCGTCGACGTCGGCCGCGTCGAGGTGCTGCCCCGCTTCAAGCCACGCGACCGCCGCTTCGAGGTGCCCGGTGTGGTCAGCGTGATGGCCCTGCCGGCCGCCGAGCTCGGCCCCGCCTCCGCCTCGTCGCGGCCCAACCCACGGCCCGACCGGCCCTTCATCGAGCGCCTGCACGCCCACCTGGCGGCCCGCGTGCCGCTCGCCACCGAGCTCTACGTGATCGGCTGCGAGTACGTCCCCCTGGCGGTCAGCGTCGCCATCCGCCTGCGCGACGGCCACGCGCGCGACCAGACCCTGCTGGACGTGCGCGAGGCCCTGCGCCGTCTGCTCTGGCCGCTGCCGCCCGGTGGCCTGGAGGGCGCCGGATGGCCCCTGCGCCGGCCGGTGCGCAGTCGCGAACTGGAGGTCGAGGTGGCCCGCGTGGCCGGCGTCGACGAGGTGCGCGGTCTCTCCCTGTTCCGCCGCCGCGACGAGATCTGGCAGGCCCTGCCGGCCATCGCCGCGGACGGCGCCCAGGTCCTCGAGCTGTCACCCTGGCAACTGCCCGAACTGCTCGCCGTGCTGGCGGTGGACGCCGAGACCGCCCCCAGCGACCCCGCCACCCTGCCCAACCCGTATGCCAGCACCAACGCGGTGGCAGTGCCGGTGGTACCGGACATGTGCGGCTGACACCATGGATGCCAACGGCCTCAGGTTCTGGCAACTCGCGGGCGCTGGCCGGTTCCCAGGCCGCCGCCACGCGCTCTGGGATGCTGCCCGCCGGGTGCTGCGCCTGGCCTCGGAGCGCCGCCTCGCCCCGGCCCTGGGCGCCGCCGCCGCGCATGCCATCGCCCAGGGCGCCATCGAGGCGATCCCGCGCGCGGTGGACGCCAGCGAGAACGTCGCCTGGTGGGACAGGGATGACGGCCTGGTGCGGGCGGCCAGCTACCTGCCCGGCGACGCCCCCCTGCTGCCCCTCGACGACACTCCCAGCGACCTGTGCGCCGGCTACGACGGCGTGCTCTACGTCGCCCTGCCCGGGCGCATCCACATGCACGACCTGCGCGGCCGCTTCCCCGCCACCGACGTGAGCCTCGACGGCTTCGCGCCCTGGCGCCTGGCCGCCGCTCCGGAAGGCGGCGTCTGGGCCCTGGAGCGGGTCGGCGGGCGCCTCGCCCGCCTGCACGGCCATCCGCGCCGCCTGCATACGCCGCATGCCGACGACTACGCCCCGTCGGTGTTCCGGCCCTGCCCGGAGAACTGCGACCCGCCCCGCCTGGAGCTGCGCGGCACTGCCCTGGCGGCCGGCGAGCAGGCCCTCGCCCTGTGCGTCACCGCCGACGGCCGGCCGCGTCTGCTGACCTGGATCGGTGGCGACGGCCACGCCCACGTGCGCACCTGGCTGGCCGACCAGACCCGCCTGGGCGAGCCGCTGCGCCTGGCCGGCGCCGACTATGCCTACGCCATCGCCGCGCTGGCGGGCGAGCGCGTCGCCGTGCGTGTGCCGGGCCGCCATGACGCCCCCGCCTTCGATCTCGACAACGCCGAGCAGGGCACGGTGCCGGCCGCCGGCGAGGTCTATCCCCTGGCCGAGGACATGGCCGAGGCGCCGTTCTGCAACGGCCCCGCCCGGCCACCCCACTACCCGGCCGGCGTGCACGGCTCGCAGCCGCTCCACCCCCTGTCCGTCGCCAACCTGGCCCGCGACGGCGAGGCGGCCAGCTACCTGGACACGGAGGCCGGCCTGCAGGCCTTCATGATGGACAGCGGCGACCACACCACGGTCTGGCACCGCCTCTACGCCGAGGCCGACATCCCGGCCCAGTGCGGCTTCACGGTCTGGCTGGCCGCTACCGACCAGGCCCGGCCGCCGGCCGCCGACGATCTGCTGGCCTGGCACCCGCACGCCTTCGGACGCGACACCGAAACCGCGCCGATGCCCCATGTGCCGCGCGCCGTCTGGGAACGCCAGGCGAGCGAACTGCCGGGCCACCCCGGCTTCCTCTGCGCGGCACCCGAACGCGACCGGCGCGGCCTCTTCGGCGTACTGATCCAGAACAGCCGTCAGCGCGTACGCAAGCTCGCCGGCCGCTACCTCTGGCTGCGCGTAGAGCTGGCCGGCAACGGCCGCGCCGGGCCGGAGATCGCCGCCCTGCGCGCCTACGCCGGCCGCTTCGACTACGCCGACCGCTATCTGCCCCGGCTGTACAGGGAATCCATGTTCGGCGCCACCGCCACAGCGCCGGGTGAGGAAGTCGCCCGCATCGACGGTGCATTCACCGCCGACCTCGACGTCGGCGGCGCGCTGTCCGATGCCCTGCGCACCCGCCTGCAGCTGGCCGGGGTGGATGCCGGCGAAGCCGCCGCCGTCACCGTCGAGGCGACCGGCAGGGCCTGGCTGGTGGCCGACGGCCGCGCCGCATGGCGCCTGCGTCGCGAGGAGCCGGACGTCGTCGTCTACCGGCCGCGTGCCACCCCCGCCGACTTCAACGGCCGCCTGCTGGCCAACTTCGAGGGCGTGCTCACGCAACTGGAGGATCGCGTTGCCGCTGCCCATCTCATGAGCCACCCGGATGCCGTGCCGGAGGCCAGTCTGGAATGGCTGGCCGGCTGGATCGGCGTCAGCTTCGACCCTGCCCTGCCGGTCGGGCGGCGGCGTGCCTGGCTGGCCGTCGCCCCCGATCTGGCGCGCTGGCATGGCACCCTGCGCGGCCTGGAGCTGGCCCTGGAGGTCGCCAGCGGCGGCGGCGTGAGCGGCGGCGAGATCGTCGTCCTGGAGGATTTCCGTCTGCGCCGCATCCTCGCCACCCTGCTCGGCGTGGACCTCTCAGCCGGGGACGACCCGCTGCTGCCCGGTCTGATGGTGAGCGGCAACTCCGTGGTCGGCGACACCCTGTTTCTCGGCGACCACGCGCGCGCCGAACTGATGGCCCTGTACCGCGAGGAGTCTGCCAGCGCCGCCGAGGACCGCGCCGCCGTGGCCTTCTACGACCGTCTGGCCAACCGGGCCACCGTCCTGGTACACCGCGAGGTGGTGGAACAGGACTTCGCCCTCCTGCGGCGCATCGCTCAACTGGCCGCGCCGGCCCACGTCGCCGTGCGCGTGACCGCCGCCACCTGGCCCCTGCTGGTTGGGGTCGCCAGCCTGGTGGGTGTCGACACCTATCTCGGCCCGGCGCGACCGCCCCGGCCCGCGCGGGTGCAACGCTCGGTCCTCGGCATGGGCGACTACGTCCTCGGCAGCGCCCTGCTCGACCCCCGTCTGGCCGCTGCCGGTCCCGTGGCCATGCCACCGGTGGCGGACGCCGGGGCCGACTTCCGGGCCGGCTACGGTACCAGCTTCATCCTCGACGGCGGCGCCTCCCGGCCGGCCGACGGCCATCAGATCGCCAGCTATCGCTGGCGCCTGCTTCCCCCCGAAACCCCCACATAGGAGTCAACATGGCCACCTTCGTCCTCAACACCGATATCACCACCACGACCCCCAGCATCGAGGTCACCGTCGACCCCAACAAGCCACTCGCCATCGGCAGGCACCGCTTCCGCCTGGTGGTGGTGGACGATTCCGGCAATGTCTCGAAGGCGGACGAAGTGGAAGTGATCGTCGCCGACCAATCCGCACCCACCGCCGTGCTCAACGTCCAGGCCAGCGTGGCCAGCGGCGCCAGCTTCGAACTGAACGGATCCAAGTCCTTCGATTTGGGCGGCGGCACCATCGTCAAGTACATCTGGACCTACCTCGGCCAGCCATGACCACATTCACCATCGGCCAACCCGTCACCACCCGCACCCCCAGGGTGGTCGTGGACGCCGGCCTGCCCGCCGGCACCCACCGCTTCCAGCTCGTGGTGGTGGACAGCCGCGGCAATGTCTCCCAACCCGCGCAGGCGGTAGTGCGGATCGGCCGCGTCATCGTCGCTCCGGCCGGGCCGCTCACGCCCCCCGCGCCCGGCACCCCCACCGCACCGCTTCCTCGCGCGGGCAGGCCCCGCCGCGGGAAGACCTGAACCGTCTGCAAGGAACCCGCCATGAGCCTTCCGAGCCCGCCCGCCGATCCCCTGTCCAACCAGCCACGCGCCCTGCGACCGGCCTACGCCACCGGCATGCTGCTGGATGCCCGGGACTTCAGCGACGAACAGACCTACCACCGCGGCCGCCTGGCCCGCGCCCTGGTCTTCCTGGCCGGCGGCGGCACCCTGGCCGGCCTGGGGCTGTCCCATGTACCGGAGGCATCCGGACAGGTGGAGTCTCTGCGGGTCGATCCCGGCCTGGCAGTCGACCGTCTCGGTCGCCTGGTGGAAATCCCGCGCGCCGCCTGCATCCGCCTGCCCAGGTGGTGGACCGGCCAGGACGCCGCCACCCTCGTCCAGGCGAGCTACGCCGATCCGGCGCGCTTCGTTTCCCGCCGCCTGGCCGACAGCGCGCCGGTGCTGCCGGCGCGCGCCCTGGTGGCCGACGTCTTCGTACGCTTCGCCGCCTGCCCGGTGGGCCTGTCGCCCAGCTTCGCCAGCGGCCCATACGACAGCCTCGACGCCGTCGCCACCGCCCGCCTGTGTGATGCCTACGAGCTCAGGCTGGTAGCGCGCACCGGCCTGGACGACAGCTACACCGGCCTGCCGCCGCCGCCCGGTGCCGCCGCGGTGGGTGACGCCGGCGCCAGCGCCGCCGCGCGCCGCGACGCCATGCAGGACGCCATCCTGGCCGCCTATCCGGGCGCCTACCAGGGCGACGGCCAGGCCCTGCCGCCCGCCCCCGAGCAGCCCGATGACATCGACCCCAGCGCCGTCTTCCTGGGCCGGCTGTTCCTGCCGGTGGACGCCGGTGACCCGCCCGGACGCACCACCGACGCCCCCGTGACCGACAACTGGGGCCGCCGCTTCCTGCCGCCCCAGGCCCTGCTGGCCCAGTGGCACGGACTGTGATGACCACCCTGACGAACCGGAGCCCATCATGGCAATGAACCTCACCCAGGGCGCCGCCCGCGCGACCATCAAGCCCGACGAAGCCAGGACCCTGCGCCAGGCCGGCGTGCTGGTGGACGACCCGCGGCGTGACCGGCCGCGTTACTTCGACGGCCGCTTCCTGGCCGCGCGCGACCTGATCCGCGACCAGCAGTACTTCCTCACGCGCGAGGCCGACCTCGGCCGCGCCGCCGGCAGCGGCGTCGCCCAGGGCCTGTTCGTGGCCCCAGGTACCACCCCGCAGGCGATCCGCATCACCGTGGGGCACGGCATCACGCCGGCCGGCGAGCTGGTGCTGCTGCCCCGCGATCTCGATCTCGACCTCGCCGACATCCCGCTGGCCGAACAATATTCCGCGCGCTTCGGCCTCTCGCGCCTGCCGGCGCCGCCGATGCGCAGCCGCACCGGGCTGTTCGTGCTGGCCCTGCGCCCGGTGGAGTTCACCGCCAATCCGGTGGGTGCCTACCCCACCAGCCTGACCGGCCCGCGCACGGTGGAGGACGGGGACGTCATCGAGGCCACCGCCGTGGTGCTGATCCCCTGGCAGGACGACGGCGCCGCCGACGATCTGGCGGCCCGGCGCGGCCGCGCCGCCCGCGCCCTGTTCGGCGAGGGCAAGACGGACGGTGTCTCGGCCAACGTCCTGCCCATCGCCATGCTGGCCCTCTCGGGCAACAACATCGCCTGGATCGACGCGGCCATGGTGCGCCGCGAACTGGGCGCCGATCGCGGCGACCTGCCCGGTCTCGGTTTCGCCCCGCGCGCCCTGCGCCTGGCCCACCTGTTGCAGCACCAGGGCCACCTCGCTGACGTGGTGGCGGCCATGGGCGGACGTCCCTTCCCGGCCGCCAGCGTGTTCCCCCTGCTGCCGCCCGCCGGGCCGCTGCCGGCCGGCAGCATCGATACCGTCGACTTCACCCAGCGCTATTTTCCGTCCATGGTGGACGTGGATTTCTCCATCATTCCGGACGACGAACTGCCCGCCCTGGTAGAGGAGGCCCTGGCCCTGCCGCCCATCGACTTCCTGGCCTCCGAGGCGGCCCTCGACCTCACCGCCGTGCTGATCCTGGCGCCGGTGCCGCGCGCCGAGTTCCGCGCCACCCTGGCCGCCCTGGAATCGCGCACCCGCGCGCTCAAGCCCGCCGCCCCCAACCAGGTGGCGCAGCGCAAACCGCTGGAGATCCTGCGGCGCCTGCGCATCCCCCTGCCGCTGGCGAAACCGGACGTCGCCAATCCCTCCGACGCCATGTGGGTCAAGCTGGCCCGTCAGGACAACCTCTGGTACGTGCGCCGGCGCAACCTGGCCTACCGCGACGACCTCGCCGGCGCCCCCCTGGCGGTGGCGGGCGGCAACGACATTGCCATCGAGCGTGACGTGCTGACGCGCGTCACCGGCCTGGGCCTGAAGGAAAGCCTAGACAAGGTGCTGGCCGGTGCCAGCGCGGCGGCCGCGCCCAAGGTGATCGGCCTGCTGGCCACGCCGCGCATTGCCGCCTCGCCCAGCCTGACCGCCGCCGCCCTCGGGGCGCTGGCCGAGGAGAGCCGCGCCGAGGCCGGCAGCGAAGCCGGCCGCCTGTCCCAGGCCGACGTGCTCAAGGTGACGGCCGACCTGACCGAAGGCGGCGTCGGTGACGGTCTGCTGCGCATCGAGGACAGCGCCACCCCGGACAAGGCCACCCTCACCCGCCTGGCCAGCAACGATGCCTGGCGCAAGCTGGACGCCCAGGCCGTCACGGCTTCGCGTGCGCACCTGGAAAACCTGGTGGCCCGGGTCGCCCCGCGCCCCGCCGCACCGGCGGCCAGACCCGCACCGGCCGAGCCCACCCCGGTCAAGTCCGGCGGGACGAAACCGGGCACGGCCAGGCGCACCACCGCCAAGGCGGCCACCGGGAAGACCGCCAGGAAGCCCAAATGAACCGCCCACCGACGCCGTCCATCCTGCCGACGGGCCGCGCAGCGCTCTCGCCCAGCGGAGAACACCATGAGCACGCGTAGCATCTCATCCCCCCTACCCGGCGAGCGCGTCCTCGCCCTGGCCCCGGAAACCGCCGCCGAGGCGGCCCAGGCCTGGCTGCGCCGGCCCAACCTGTTCCCCGGCCGCGCCCTCGATGCGGTCACCCTGGGCCAGCGTCAGGCCTGGCAGGCCGGCCACCTGGCGGCGCGCGGGCAGGACTGGGTGGCGGGGGTGGCGGATGGACTCCAGGTCGGCTACGCCCAGACCGTGCCGGACGGCGACCTCCACGCCACCCGGCTGACGATCGAGCGGGGTCGCGGTCTGACGGTGAGCGGCGAGGATGCCGTGCTCAACCGCGATCTGGAATGCCTGCTGGCCGATCTGCCGGTGGTGGCACCGCCCGAGTTCTTTCTCGACGGCGGCGGCATGGGTCCGGCCGACAGCCCCGAGCAGGCCGGTCGCGTGCGACCGCGTACCCCGGGTGCCCGCCTGGGCGCGCCGGAATGCGACCGACCCAGCCTGCCGCGCATCGGCATCCTGGTGCTGCGCCCGGTCATGCTGGAGGTGGCCGACATCGACGCCCTGAATCCCTGCGAGCGCTGCAGCCGTGACGACCTCGATGCCGCGGCCGCCTACGAGGACTGGCGTGGCCGCGACGCCGTGCAGTTGCTCTGGTACCCCTGGCCGAACGAATGGATCCCCCTGCCCGCGCTGCCCGCCACCGAGCTGCGCAACGCCGTGGCCTGGACGGTGTTCGGCGCCGAGGCGGAACTGCAATCCGGCGCCACCCTGCCCTGGGAGGAGTGGGGTCTGCCGCTGGCCATGCTGGCCCTGGACGACCTCGGCCGGCCGCTCTGGCTGGACCGCGCCAGCGTGGCGCGTCAGGGCGGCCGGGCGCGCGACGCCCGTCTGCGCCTTGCCGGCGGCGCCCTGGCCGCCGACAGCCGGCTGGCATCCCTCTGGCAGGCCCGCATCGAACAACTGGCCGAGCAGATCGCCGCCGCCGGTGAGCCGCCACCCCCGGCCGGCGACCTGGCCGACGCCTTCACCACCCGCCTCCCGCCGGTGGGCCTGCTGCCCCGCAACGCCTACGACCCGGAACAGCACCGGAGCGACTTCTTCCCGCCCGGCTTCGACCTGGACGCCGCCCCCATCCCCCTGGAACAGCTGGACCTGGCCATCCGCCAGAGCGCCGGCCTGGCACCCCTCGACCCGGCCCGGCCGGAATCGGCCCGCATCCTGGTGCCGGTACCCCTGGCCTCCTGGGAACCGCGCCTGCTGCACAAGGAGGTCGTCGATGCCGAGTTCCAGCAGACCCTGGAGCGCTTCCTGCTCGTCCGCGCCCGCTACCTGGGCGCCCGCCAGGGCCTGCGTCACCGGGCCGCCCTGCTGGCCCACGCCCTCGACGGTCAGGCCCACGCCATCGAGGACTGGCGTGACGACAGCCTGGCCCTGGAGGCCGAGACCCTGTCGCCCTGGGGCGAACCGCCCCCCGGCGGTGGCCACCGCGGTACCCTGATGGGCGGTGTGCATCAGCACTTCTTCGACGGCGCCAGGGAACCCTTCGTGGTCAATGCGGGCGAGAGCCTGTTCGCCTGGGTCTACCTGGACCCGGACCATCCACCCCGCGCGCTGATGCTGCAGTGGCACAGCGGCGGCAATTGGGAGCACCGCGCCTACTGGGGCGAGGACCTGATCCCGTTCGGCGGCAGCATCGACGGCCCCGGCCACCACCGGGTGGGCGACCTGCCGACTCCGGGTGTCTGGACCCAGCTCAAGGTGCCGGCCGCCGCGGTCGGACTGCAGAGCACGGACGGCAGCCTCGTCGGCCTGGATGGCATGGCCTTCACCCTGTTCGACGGCCGCGCCGCCTACGGTCTGGCCGGCGCCCGCGACGCCTACAAGTGGCGCAAGTGGTTCTGCAACTTCCTGCCCCTGGGCGCCCGCGTGCAGGGCAACGAGGCCTGGGATCTGCTCACCGCCAACGACCTCTGGATACCCTTCGAACCCCATGGCGGCGTGGTACCGAGCCTGCCGGAACTGGCCAGCGCGGCCCCGGACGACATCTTCGACCCGGGCGGCGGACCGCAGCCGGCCAGCCTGGCCATCCCGGCCAGTGGCTTCAACATCACCTACCTGCCCCAGCGCGGCTGGCGCGGCCACGTGCTCAAGTACGACAGCCTGGCCGAGACGCGCCTGGATTACGCCAAGGGCGCCCCGTCCGGCAGCTACGACCGCCTGCGCGTGTGGGCCTACCTGGACGAGCTGACGCCGCCCCGTTCCCTCTGGGCCTGCGTGGTGAGCTATGGCCTGGACGGCGCCGGCCAGGCGCGCGGCATCGAATACGGCTTCATGTTCTGGGGTGAGAACCGCATCAAGGAACTGAACGCCATCTCGCCCGGCTTCAAGGGCTTCGAACCCCAGACCCGGCGCGCCGGCGCCCTGCCCCAGTCCGGCTCATGGACGCAGCTGGAACTGAGCCTGCCCACCGGCGCCAAGCTCGAGGCCGCCACCCGGATGCACGTCGGCATGGTGCTGTTCCTGGCCTACGACGGCACCCTGGCATTCAGCGACACGACCAGGGTGCACGGCACGATCGACCAGGCGAATGGCCAGACCAGCGAGACCGAAACGACGGTCTGGCCGCTCTCGGTGGCCGGCGGTCAGCCGATGCCCGCCTACACCCCTTATCTGAATGCCAAGCTGAGCCTGCGCAACGACCTGGGCGTGCTGACCCCGACGCCGTCGTCGCGCATCGGTACCGTGCGGGTCTACACCCAGCTGATGCGCGAGCCCCTGTTCACCCGTCTGTCCGGCCACGAGCAGTCGCAGATCCTGCTGCGCGGTCTGTCCGGCTTCGCCGACTACCTGCGCAGCCGCATCGACCGCGCCGACGACATCACCGATTTCGGCTTCGCCCACATGCAGGTGGACATGCATCGCCTGCGCCAGATGATGATGAGCACGACGGATGCCGCGCGCCTGGCGGTATCACCGGCCCTGGCGGCCATCGCCAAGTCGGACAGCGCGCTCGTCGTGCAGGGCCAGATCAAGGACTACCTGGCGACCCTGAAGGTCAGCCACCAGGCCAACGTGGCGGGTGCACCCGCCACCGCCTCCGCGGTGCCGGCCAGGATGAAGGCGGCGACGCCCGCCGCCGTGCGCTACAGCACCGTCAGCATGCAGGCAGCCACCCAGGCCCGGCTGATCCGTCCACCGCGCGCGCCTCTCGACATCGTCTACGCGGCACCGGTGCTCGGTCTGTCCGAGATCCGCACTACGGCCATCGCCGACCGCCTGAAGGCACCGCCCTCCACCGAGGCGCGTGACTACGCCCTGGCCAACCGGCATCGCACCGTAACGTCCCTGCTCCAGCTGCTGGACACCTTCCTGGTAGAAGACAGCGGCGAGGTGCCGGCCCTGCTGGCGGACTTCGCCATCCCGCTGCTGCCCGGCATCGACTACCCGAAGGACGCCGTCACGCCCAAGCTCAGCCTGACCGACTTCCGGGCCGATGCAGCCCTGCTGGCCGCCCTGCTGGAACCGGAATCGCTGGGTGGAGCGGTGGACGAGGCCGCCCTGTTCACCCAGGCGGTCAGCCTGTCGGACAGCACGGTCGCCATGCTGCGCCAGCTGGAGGGCCGTCTGGCCCTCTATCGCGACGCCCTGAACCGCTGCGAAGGGGCGCTGGCCGACCTGCTGGCCGCCATCGACGCCACCCGCCTGCGCCAGGCCGGGGTGGACGACGACCTGGCCGAGGCACGCCACGACGTCGGCGTCGCCCGCGCCCTGCTGGCGGAGGAGAGCGAGCGCATCGCCGCCGTCAACGCCCGGCGCGCCAGGGTGCTGGCCGAGGAGGTCAAGTTCCTCGCCTACGTGCGCCCGCGCGAAGTGGACAACCTGCTCGCCACCCCCACCCACGCGGTGGACCCGGGCCTGCTGGAGGCGCCGGTGCCCGCCTGCCTTCAGGCCCGCGCGGATACCCCGGAGGAGGTGCTCGACATGCTGCGCGTGGTGCGCGAGGCGCCCGCCAACTGGTTTGTCAGGCTGCCGCTGCTGATCGGCCGCCTGGACAAGGTGGATCACCTGCAACGCCTGCTCGGCACCAGCGCGCTGCGGGCCAGCACCGGCATCGCCCAGCCGCGCCTGGCCCTGGCCGGCACGCCGACGAACGGCAAGGTGGCCAGCGCCATGCTGCGGGTGGCCAGCCGTCAGGCCGAGACCCTGGCCCCCCGTCTGGCCGCCGCCCGAAGCCTGGACGTCGCGGCCTTCGCCGGCCTCACCTGGCAGGGCCTCAGACGCCAGGCCGAGACCATGGTGTCGTTCGCCGACCTGGCCGAGGGCGGCCACGGCAGCGTCGCCCGGGAGGCCGCCGCCGAACTGGAGGACATCACCCGGGTGGCCACCTGCCTCTATGCAGGGTTCTGTGCCGTGCCACCCTCCATCCGGCTGGACTGGGCGGAGACGCTGTCCGAATTCGACGCCGCGCCCAGCCTGCGCAACCTGGCCAGCCTGCCGCGCTGGAGCGAGATCGGCTACATCGACCGGCGCCAGATGCAGGCCTACGTGGACTGGCTGTTCGGTCGGATCGAGTCCGGCCAGGCCGAGGCCGTGGGCCTCATGAACGACGTCGTGCGCATGTGCCTGCTGCTTGCCAGCGACGCGCCCATCGACCGCATCCTGGCCGGGCGCATGGCCCGGCCGGTGACCGGTATCGCGGTGGGCGCGCGTATCCCCCTCACCGCCCTGGAGCCGGACCGGCTCCAGGTCGGCATGCATGCCCTGCTCTACCGCGGCGGCACCCTGGTGGCGCGTGCCCTGGTGGCGGACCTGGGTCAACGGGAGATCGCCGCCCAGGTAGTCCATACCGCCGCCGCCAGGGTGGACCTGGGCGACGACGTGCGCGTGCAGTATTCCCACACCGAGGCGATCAGCCTCGGCGTCGGCGCCGTGCGCCGTACCCAGTTCCGTTGAGCCGGCCATGCCCGACCGCCGTGTCCGCCGCCTGCGCCTCACCACCCAGGCCGAGGCGCAGGTGCGTGGCCTGCTGCCGCGTCTGGAGGACGCCCTGCGCTGCGCCAGCCTGCCCGACCACGGCGAACGGCTGTACCTGGTGCGCCGGCTGAGCCTCGGCCGCCTGCCCCGCGATGCCTCGCCGCAGACCCTGGCCCTGATCCTGGAGCGCCGGGTCGCCGCGACCGGGGGTGTCTGGGTGGAGGGCGGCAGCGCGGCGGCCGGTACGGCCGATCGCGTGTGCTTTGCCTCCCGCCTCGACGCTCGCGTGGCGCTCGCCCTGCGCCTGGCACGCGGCCAGACGGCCACGGAGTGGTACTGGCGCGGCGCGGTGCCAGAATACCGTCCCGAGACCGCCCCCGCCGGCAACATCCGGCGCATCGCCCTCTCCCTCGCCGCGCTGCCCGAGGCGCGGGCCGCCCTGCCCGTCTGGGTCACACGCCTGGTCGAAGCAGGGGCCGTGGATGCCCTGCTGGCCGCCGTTCCGGTCGAGCTGGGCGAGACCCTGGCCGATCGCCTGCGATGGCCCGCCCCGATGCGGCACCCGGTATCCATGCGCGCCCAGGCGACGGCGCACGCCCCGACCACCACTGCCGTCACGCCAGCCTGGCTGGGCCGCTGCCTGGCCGTGGTCCGGCCCGACCAGGTGGGCTCAATCCCCGCCGCAGCGACATCCGTCAGCAATCGCGGGGCACGCCCTGCGATCCGGCCGCGGGATGCGCCACGCCAGACCGATCGGCCCGCCACCCCATGCACCGAAGCCCCACCCGCACCCACGGCCCACCGGGCGCGAATGCCCACGCGGCATGCCGACGCGGAACGGGCGAGGCCTGCGCCGCACCCACTCCAGCCGGGATGGCATGCCTCGTCACCACGAACCCGGGACATCACCCCGTATTCACGCCCATGGCTCGCGCCCACCCGCGCCGGTGGCCTGCTCTTCCTGCTGACCCTCATGGCCAGGCTGGGCATCACCGACTGGTGCGATCCACCCGGCCGGGAGGACTTCCCCGCTCGCGTCCTGCGCGCGGCCACCCGCCGCCTGCGTCTGGATCCCACCGACCCCATCTTTGCGGTCCTGCGCGTCACCCCCGGCAATCCACGCCGCCGTCCGCCGCCTGTCCCCGCCACCTGGACCGATCCCCGGCTCGCGCCGCCGCGCGGCCGCCCGGCGCCGGAGCTGGCCACCTCCCTGGCGGCGGCGCGGCGCCTGGACGGACAGGCCGCGCTGTTCCTCACCGCCGCCCGCCGCTGGCTGCGCCGGGTTGCCCGCCTGGGCCTGGCCGATCTGGTCCTGCGCCCGGCCCGGTTGAGTGTCAGCGCCACCCATGTGGACGTGCACTTCCGCCTCGGTGACTGCGACATCCGGGTGCGCCGCGTCGGCCTGGACCTCGACCCCGGCTGGCTGCCCTGGTTCGGCCGTGTGGTGGCCTTCCACTACGAGGCGGGAGAGGCATGAACGCCGAGGCCCGCCCCGCCTGGCTGGAGGAGGCCGAGGTATCCCTGGCCGAAAGACTGTTCGCCACCCTGGCACCGGCCGCCGACCACCTGGAGCCCGCCGCCGGTCCGGAGGCCCGCTGGCTCGCCGCTCTGGCCGCGGAACTGGGCCGCTACGACCTGGCCGCCAGCCTGGCCGAATGGCGCGCCCGCACGCCGCCAGCCGACGCCCGCCTGGCCCTGCTCACCCGTAGCCTGGGTCTGAGCGACGTGGAACTGGCAGCGGTGGCTCTCGCCCTGGCCGCAGACACCGACGTGGCGGCGGCCCGCGCCCTGGCCTGGCTGCAGGGCGCCGGGCACGACGCCCATCCGACCCTCGGCCTGCTGGCCAGCCTGCTGGAACTGCAGGGCCAGCAGGCCCGGCATGCCCTGACCGACCTCCTGGACGGCATGGCCCTGGCCAGCGGCCTCTTGCGCCTGGAGGCAGGCGATCGCCCCCTGCCCGATGCCCGCCTGCGCCTGCCGCAAGCCCTGGCCGTCGCCCTGACGGGAGGCGAAGGGCGCTGGCCCGGTATCCGTCTGGGCGACACCGAACCCCTGGCCGTGCCCGACTCCCTGCGCGCCGAGGCCGCGGTCCAGGCGAGCCGCGCGCACCCTATCCTGGCGATACGCAGCGGCCATCCGCTGGAAGCACGCGCCGCCTGCGCGGCCATCGCCAATGCCCTGGGTCGCCGGCCCGTCTTCATCGAAGGCGAGCCGCCTGCCGGTCTGGGCCCCTGGCTCGTGCTGCACGATGCCATCCCGGTGGCACAGGGGGTGCTGGGTCCCGGCGAGCGCCGCGAGGCGCCCCGCCTGCCCGGCCATTCCGGACCGCTGCTGCTGGCCAGCGGGCCGGAGGGCAGCTGGGAGCGGGACGGCGAGATGGTGCCGTCCTGGCATGTGCCCATGCCGAACGCGGCCGAGCGTATCGATCTGTGGCGACTCCACGGCGCCGACGCAGATGCCGCCGTCGCCCTCGGCCGCACCCACCGTCACGCCAGCGCGCGCATCGCCGGCCTGGCCCGCGAGGCCAATCAGGCCGGCCGTGTGGATGTCGCCACCGTCGCACGCGTGGCGCGCGGTACCGGCCAGAGCGCCCTGGGCAGTCTGGCGAGCCTGGTGCCGGACGACATCCCCGACCAGGCCCTGGTCCTGCCACCCACCCTGCGCCGGGAACTGGAAGACCTGGCGGCCCGCTGCCGGGCGCGCGACCACCTGGACGACGGGCTGGGCCCGGCCGCGCGGGCGCGCTACCGGCCCGGTGTGCGCGCCCTCCTGGTCGGCCCCTCCGGCACCGGCAAGACCCTGGCCTCCGGCTGGCTGGCCTGCCGGCTCGGGCTGCCGCTCTACCGCGTGGACATGGCGGCGGTGAGCAGCAAATACATCGGCGAGACGGAAAAGAACCTGGGCGAGCTGTTCGCGCGCGCCGAACACGCCGAGGTGGTGCTGCTGTTCGACGAGGCCGACGCCCTGTTCGGCAAGCGCACCGACGTCAAGGATGCCCACGACCGCTACGCCAACCAGCAGACCAACTACCTGCTGCAGCGCATCGAGGCCTTCGACGGCATCGTCCTGCTCACCAGCAACAGCCGCGCACGCTTCGACTCCGCCTTCAGCCGCAGACTGGACACCATCCTGGAGTTCCCCATGCCCGGGGCAGGGGAACGGCGCGCCCTCTGGCTCGCCCACCTGGGCGCCGCGCACGACTTCGACGATGCCGCCCTCAACCGCCTGGCGGCGAGCAGCGACCTGGCCGGCGGCCACATCCGCAACGTGGTGCTGGCCGCCCGCGCCATGGCGCCGGCCGAGGCCATCGCCTGGCCTGCCCTGCGGCAGGCCCTGGCGGCCGAGTACCGCAAGCTGGGCAAGACCCTGCCGGCCGGCCTGGCCGGATCGGCCTGATGGGCGCCCGCCCGCTGCTGCGCCCGGCCCGGCGGCGCCAGGCGGGCGAGACCGCGCACGCCGAGTCCACCCGCTTCGAGTCCCGCTTCACTTCGACCCAGCCGGAGCTGGATCGCGACGCCTGGCCGCGCTATCTGCGGGGCACGGAGCCTGCCGTGCCGCCGGCCGCCGGCCAGGCCGTCGTCGCCGGTCGGCCGGCCAGCGCGTGGGCCCCGCCCCGCCAGATCGACGCCAATGCCGCCGCCCGTGCCGAAGGCGCGCATCCGCCCAGCGATTCGGCCCCGCCACCGGTCGCCCCCCGCCTGCCGCCGCCGCCCGCCTCGGCGCATCCGCCGAAGGTGGTGGTGCGGACCGATGAACCCGACCTGGCCGCGCGGGTGGAAGGCCCGGCCGGTGCGCAGGCCGAAACCCCGCCGGCTGCCCCGGGAGAGGGCGAGGACATGCCCGGCAAGGAAACGGCCAAGGAGGGCAGCGCCGACGGCAAAAGGGAAGACGGTGCGGCCGGGTCCGGCGCTGCCTGGGAAGAACCGGAGGAAGCGGCCGACGGAGAATCCGGCGCTGCCGAGCCGCTGCCCACCGAACTGGTGGCCGCGGACGCCGCACCCATCACTCCGCCACCCCCGCGGTGGCAGCCCCTGGCGGCCGACTGGCCACTGCCGGCCGAACTGGGCGCCGCGGAGCTGCCGCGCCCGCCCGCTGCCGCGCCGGTCTCGCCAGCCAAGGGCGAGGACAAGGGCCAGGGCCCCGACAAGGGTGCCGCCACCAGGCCGGCCGGCGACGACCCGGCCGAGGCCCGGCGCCAAGGTCAGGCGGCAGCCGAGACCGCGCGCCAGGCCTGGCGGGAGACATCCATCGCCGCCCGGCACGCGCAGCAGGCCTTCGTCGAGCGCGCCAACCAGGCCATCGAGGCCATGGCAGCCGGCCATGCGCGCCATGCCGGCGAGGTGAGGCCGGCCCTGGACATGGATCTGGCGGCGGTGGACGCCGCCGCCGCCCTGGCCGCCGAGCAGATCAAGAACGCCGCCGACCTGGCCCTGCTGCAGCTGGAGGGGGCCAGCCAAACCGCGCGCCAGGCCATCGCCCGGGCCGGCAGCAACGCCTACGGCCTCATCAACGCCGGCGCGGTGCGCGCCACGGCCGGCATCGCCACGGTGGTGTCCCAGCTGGTGGCGGGCCACAAGGCCGCCTACAACGACGCCATCGCCGACGCCCGCGCCGCCGCCGACGCGGCGCTGCTGGCCCTGAACGACTGGCGCGACCAGCGCACCGTCAACTATCCCATCGACGGCGGCGCCATGCTGGGCGCCAAGAACGAATCACTGCAATCCCGCATCCCGCGCTGGACCGACCCCGAGGCCACCCGCCTGAACCAGCGTGCCGACGCCAAGAAGAAGGCCTGGTCGTCCTCGCGCGACAGCACGGTATGCAGCCTGACCAGCGGTTACCGCGGCGGTCTGGAAGCGGAGAACTGCCAGGCCGCCGCCCAGACGCGCGACAGCGTGGCCAGGGCCCTCAGGGAAGCACGCACCAGCCTGCGTGCGCAGACCCGCGACGGCCGCAAGGCCCTCAAGGACCTGCGCCGCTCCAGTCTAGAGCGCATCGCCACCCAGCGGCAGGCCACCAAGAGCCGCCTGACCGGCCAGACCCGCGCCACACTGTGGGCGCTGCGCGGCGAGGCCCAGGGCGCCATCCATGGCGTGCGGGGGGCTGCGAGCAGCGCCATTCCCGGTTACTGGCGCGGCGCCGACGGCCTGCGGCAATCACTGCGCGGCGTGGCCGACAGGGGCCCGCCGGCAGTGGAACGCACGGCAAAGAAAGCGCCCGACGGCATCCTCGCCGGCCTGCGACGCGGCACGGCCGCTCTGGACGGCCGTCTGGCCGGCAACCGGGAGCAGCTGGAGCGCGGTCTGGCCGAGCGGGTGGCCGGCCACCGTCTGGAAAGTGCGGTGCAGCGCGACCAGCTGATCCTGGCCCTGCAGCAGCAGGGCAACGAGGCCGGGCGGAGCTTCGACCAGGCCAGCGCCGGCTTCGTCGAGGCCTTCGCTGGCCTGGCCCAGACCGTGCTGAACGCCGCCGCGGCCTGGGCGCAGCCCACTGCCAAGCGCATGGCGGCCAGCATCCGGGCCAAGCAGGGCGAGGCCCGGCAGGCCCTGGACGGCCTGCTCTACGGCCAGTCCGGCGGGGGAGCGGACGGCGGCGGGGGAGGGGCGGCGCCCGGCGCAGGCGGCGGCACCGGGCGCTGCGCCGCGGCGTCCCGCGGCGATTGCGCCAAAGCGACGGGAGGCAGCGAGTCCTCCGACCCCCAGGGACTGCTCGCCCAGGTGGATGAGGAACTGGACTACTACGACGAGCGCCTCACGCCGGACACCTTTTTCGCCAGCCAGATCACCACCTCCGATAGCCAGGTGGAGGAGAGCCTGCGCACCCGGGCAGTCAACGTGGCGGGCAAGTTCGAGGGCGGCTTCGCCGGCAGCGTGGACGAGACCGGCGTGATCGCCGCCCTGCGCGGCCTCACGACGGCCAAGGGACGTGCCCTCGACCTGGACGCCTACCCCACCGCCAGCGGGCGCGGCAGCCTGGACAGCGACCTGAGACACTACCTGGGCGCCAACAGCGGCGACTATGCCACCGCCCACGCCTATCTGACCGGCAACGCGGAGGAAGGCGCCCGACGCGAACTGGCCGACTCCACCGGTTTCTTCAACGACGACGAGGCGCGCATCGAGGCGACCATGCGTGCCCTGTCGCCCGAGCAGTCGGCCGCCCTGGGCGCCGCCCACCCGGAGGTGATGGCGGACATCCGCGATGCCCTCGGTGGCACCGACCTGGAGGTGTTCAACGCCCTGGCCGCAGGCAACCACGCCCGTGCCGACGCCTACCGCCTGCGCGACGCGGTCGACGAGGCGCGCCGCGACGGCAACGCCGACGCCGTGCACAGCGCCATCGAGCAGTACACCGGGGCGCCCCGTGAAGGCGACTGGCGCGCCGCCGAGGAGGTGGACGCCGAGGCCAACCGGGCCGCCGTGGTGCGCGAGCTGGGCGGCATCGTCGGCGAGGTGGCGGGTGCCACCAGCACCGACGCCGAAGGCCGACCCCTGGCGGCCGACCAGCTGGCGGTGGAGCGCGCGGTGGCCTACGTGAGCCGCGACATCGAAGTCTACGTCGGCGGTGCCGGCCCCGAGGGCGAGCCGCAGACCGTCACCATGCGCCTCACCGGCGCCAACCGCGACCTGGCCGGCGCTCTGCTGCGCCACGGCCCGGACAGCGTGCAGGCACGGGTGGCCCGGCTGGGCGTGGAGATGCAGCGCAGCGGCGATCCCCCCAACCCGCTCAACATCGACCGGGCGATGTTCGACAGCCGTTTCACGCCGGACAACCCCAACGCCACACTGGAGGAGCGCCAGGCCAACGAACGGGCGCGCGCCGCCGCCCGGGCCGACCGGGAACGGGTGCTGCTGCTGGCAGCACAGAACTACGCCGGCGACTCCACACGGCTGAACACGAGCCACGACCCCGACGCAGTCATGGCGCAGGACTACCAGGCCGACCCGGCCCAGGTCGACAACGCCCGCCAGGCCCTGATCGACGGCATGCGCGGCCGCTTCGGCAGCGATACCCTGGGCGGCGACCTGGCCGCCGGCCTGCTCACCGACGAACGCCCCAGCCCCCGCACCGCCGCCCTGGCCATGCGCCACGCCCAGGCGGGCTGCGGCACCAACGAGGAACTGCTGTTCCGCTTCACCGAGCGCATGAACCGCGACGAGATCGCCGCCATGCGCAGCGAGTACCAGAGCCAGACCGGCCGCTCCCTGGACGCCGACCTCGGCACCTACGGCGAGGGCGGCACCTTCACCGAGCTGTCCGGCGACGACCGCCTGCGCATGGAACGTGCCCTGCGCGGCGTCGCGCGCACCGATCAGGAACGCCTGGAGAATGCCGCCTTCGCCATCACCCAGCAGCGCCGCGAGACCGGCGCCTTCGGTGCCTGGCTGGCCGAGGGCAGCCTGGCCGAGCAGGTGATGAACAACACCGAGGCCCAGCTGCAGACCCTGGCCGGCGGGCCGATCCGCTTCAACGCGCATGGCGAGCTCAACTCCAGCCTGGCCAACTTCAGTCCCACCGGCGAGTACACCGGCCTCGACCGCGACCACTTCCGCGCCACCACGGCGGTGGCGCAAACCGTGGCGCAGAACTATTCGGCGCGCATCGACGCCTACGCCGACGTCGCCACCACCGGGCTCGCCATCCTGGGTGCCATCGCCGCGGCGGTCATCACCGTGGCCACCGGCGGCGCCGCAGCGCCCCTGATCGCCGCCGCCCTGATCACCGGCCTGGCCTCCATGAGCGCCAACTACGCCATCAAGGGCGGCCGCTACGGCTGGGAACAGGCCGCCATCGACCTCGGCATGACCGCCGTCCAGGCCCTCACCGCCGGGGTGGGCGCCCAGCTCGGCGCCGCCGCCCAGGTGGCCTCCAAGGGCGCCGCGGCGGCCAGCACGGCGAGCCGTTCCCTGGTCACCCTGTCGCGCCTGTTCACCGGCAACCCGGTGGTGGACCAGATCATCGTCGGTGCCATCACCGGCGGCATCGGCGGCCTGGGTGGCGCCGCCTTCGACGAGCGTACCTGGGAACGCGGCGGCGATGACGCCGTAGGCACCCTGTTCGCCGGCCTGCTCAAGGGTGCCCTGTCCGGGGCCGCCACCGCCGCCATCACCAACAGCATCGAACAGGTGGCGCGTAACGGGGCCCAGGTGCGCGACGCCGCCCTGCGGGCCGGTACCCGCGCGGGCCTGGGCAGCCGCATCGCCGGTGGCGTCAACGACATGCTCAGCGCCGGCACCGGTGGCGACACCGTCCGCTCGGCCCGCGCCATGCTCGGTCGCGGACTGGCGCGCGGCGGCATCTCCAGCCTGGGTGCCATGGGCGGTCGCGGTACCGAGCTGGCGGTCGACGCGACGCGCGGCAAGTACCGCGGCGACCTGGGCGAGGCCCTGGGCGAGATGGGCCACGCCGGCCTGCGCGCCTTCGTCCAGGGCATCGGCGAGGGGGCCGGCGAGGCCGCCGGCCAGGGCATGCATGCCCGCCGCCTGCGGGCTGCCGCCGACGACATCGCCCGTGAACGTGCGGAACGTGGGCTGGAACCCCTCGCACCCCACGCCCTGGAGACCGCCGCCGACGACCTGCTGTTCCTCGACCGGCACGGCCGCAACGGCAACGATGGTCTCGGCCGTGCCCTCAACCTGGACCACATCGCCACTCACGGTGGCCTGGCCGCCTCGGTGGCCACGCGCTTCCCCGAGCCCTTCGTCGAGGACGGCATGCGCGCGGCCCTGCTGCGCCACGTCCCCGAGGCGGAACGCGCCGAGTTCGCCGACGTTCCCATCCGCGTCATGGCGGAGGCGGAATACCACGCCCTCACCCGCAGCCAGTCCGGTCCGGTGGTGACCCTGGTCGAGCACGGCCAGCCGGTGGTGGTGATCCGCGAAGGTACGCCCATCGCCCGCCTGGCCGACGAAGGGCCACACCTGCAGCAGACCCGCGACGCCCACACCCGCGAGCGGGCGGCCCGCCTGGACGAGGCCACCCTGGCACGCTGGGACAGCCTGGACCTGGATACCCAGATCACCCTCTACCGGGACAAGATCGAACTGGAGATCGACGCCCACCAGCGCATCGCCGACTCTCTGGCGGCCGAGCAGGCGCGCGGCGGTGGCGACACCGGACACCTGGCGGCCGAGATCGAGCGCAACGCCACCACCCTGCGCAACCTGCACGAACGCCTCGTCGACGTGGAGGCCCTGGGCCCGGCCCAACGGACCGCCATCGCGGAAGGCGACCAGCCCCGGCCACAGTACCTGGAACAACCCGCCCGGCTGTTCTCCAAGGAGGCCAGACCATCCGCCGAGGCGGAGGCCACCGCTCGGCGCCCCACCGGCGAGGAGGACGAGGAGACCCGCATCCGGCACGGCAGCGGGCCGCCCGACCTGCGCGGCCCACGCCTGAAGGGCGAGCCCGGCAGCGAGGCGGACCTGCGCCAACGCCACGAGGACTGGATGGAGGGTCTGCGGCGCGGCCATCTGCAGCCGGGCAGCCAGCTGCCCATGGCGGAGGGCGCCCAGCCGACCCGCTTCATGTCCATGCACGACAGCCCGGAGGCGGCCTATGCCGCCTACGATGCCACCGTGCGTGCCCACCGCGGCAGCCGCGAGGTGGGCATCGTGCGTGACGCCGTCTCCGGTCGCTACATGGTGGTGCTCGGCTCGCCCACCGGCATCCGCTATCCGAACGAGCTGGCGCGGCCGGAGACCATGCTGCACTACCATCCGGACTACGGCCCCAGCCTGTACCGCGGCCCGTCGGGCACCGACCTCGCCAGCGCCGCCGCCACTGCGCGTGCCACCGGCCGGCCGGCCACCGAATTCATCGAGTACGACGTGCCGGGCGTCGGCCGCGGCCGCACCGCCTTCACCCTCACCCCGGTGCCGGACGCCACCGTGCCCGGTGGGGTGCGCTTGCGCATCGACATCGAGTACGTCGACCCGGCCACCGGCCAGTACGTGCACCAGCGCTTCGCCTCCCGCCAGGAATGGAGCGAGCACTACCACGGCCGCACCACCTGGCTGGACCCGGACGGCCCGGTCTACCTCGACATCATGCGCACCACGAAGGCCACCGAGGCCCGGATCGAGGCCGTGGCCGCCGGCCACCGGGAGCCCGGCGCGCCGCCCCCGGTGCGCGAGCCTGCACCGGCCGGCCGGCCCCACCAGGCCATCGTCGGCGACGAGCCGCCTGCACCGCCTGGACGCAGGCGCCCGGAGGCCGACATCGAGTCCACCCGCCTGACCGAGATCGCCGAGAAGCGGCGCATGGCGCCCGAACGCGCGCGGGAACACGTCGAAGAGTCCGACGCCAGCCTGCCGGAACGGCCACCGGAAGGTCATGCGCAGGGTGACCGGCGCGGCCGCCTGTTCCCGGAGACCGCCGAGCAGCGCAGTGAACGCGAAGCCCGCCTGGAAAGCGGCAACGCCTTCAACCGCGAGGAGGCGCTCAGGCAGCCGTACAACGAGGTGGCGCTGGCCATCCCCGAAGGCAGCCGCGGCTACCCGCGGGTGGACAGCTATGTCCCCGGCGAGGCCATCATCTCGCGCAAACAGACCCAGCTCGCCGAAATCGGCGATGACCTGGCCATCGCCCACCTGGTGGAACTGGCGGAGCGTTATCCGCCCGGCAGCCGCATCGCCGACGTGCCCGGCAACCAGGCGCTCCTGGCGGAATGCCGGGCGCGCTTCGGTGCCCGGGGGGAATTCCTGCTAGGCCGGCTGGAACTGCACATCCCGCCACAGGAGGCGCCGATATCGCGTGCCGTGCTGGAGACCGCACAGCGCGCCGGGATCGTCATCCGCGACAGCGACGGCCGGGTCTACAGCCTGGCCGCACCGGACGGCGGCCGCCGCCTGGCGCGTGCCTCGGCCAACGACCCGGAAGCCCAGTCCGCCGGCATGCGACGCGCCCTGCTGCGCGACGTCCCACCGGAACTGCGCGCGGACGTCGCCGCTGCCGACATCATCGTGCTGCCGGCGGCCGCCTACGGCCGCCTGCCGAACGCGCGCGACAAGGGGGTAAGCGTGCTCGAGCTGAAGGGCAGCCGGACGGTGGTCATCCGCGAGGGCACGCCGATCACCCACCTGTCAGGGGTCGGCGCCGAACTGGCCGAGTCCTCTCCGCGCGCGCACCTGCTGCGCCACGTCCCGCCCGAGCAGCGCGCTCGGTTCACCGACACCCCGGTGCGCATCCTGCCGGAGGCCGAATACCTGGCCCTTGCCCGCGACGAGAGCGGCCCGGTGCTCATCCTCGTCGAAAACGGCCGGCCGGTCGTGGTGATACGCGAAGGCACAGCCGCCACCCGTCTGGCCGAAGAGGGCGCGCGCCTGATGCAGGCGATCCCGCGTGTGTGGTCGGACGGGCATGTCATCATCATCACCGATGGCCAGCTGGCCGAGAGACCGATTCCCCGATGAGTCATGCCTTTCACGACCGCGCCGAACAGCGGATGACCGACGTCCTGGACGCCTTGGCCCATGCCGCCAAGGACGGGACGGCGCGCAGAACACACTTTCACGACGCCCTGGTGGCCATGGTTGGCTTGTACGAGCACGGCGCCCGCACCGGGGCACCATCCCCCGCGCGTCTGGCCGCCTTCCGGCGGGACTGTGCCGCCGCCCTGGACGGCCTGGCCGACCTGCCCGATCTGCTGTCCGGGTATGTGGCCGACGCCCGCGGGCTGGCCGAGACCCCCAATGGCGATGTATGGCCACGGCTGTGCATGCGGCGTTCCGCCCTTCAGATCCTGCTGGACGACTACCCCGGGGCAGCCGCCGCCATCGATCGCACCGGCCTGGCCGAACTGGACGCGGCGATGTACCACATGGGAGGGGCGCGGGGTCCGCTGCCGGCTGCCGCCGTGCCATCCGGCCTGCCGCCCGGCCACTGGTGGTGGCGCCATCCGCGCAGCGGACCTTTCGACCCCACGTCCGGCTTGCGTGTGCTCGACCCGAACCTGACCTACGCCACCCTGCGCGACCGGCTCGAAGCTGCGGGCTGGCGTTGCGTCGAGACCAGCCGCCGACCCATCGTGGCAGGTGAGCCGGAATTCGCCCTGTTCGAGGCCGGCGAAGAGGCCCGCCTGACCTACAGCTTCAATCCGGTCTGCCGACTACGCCTGCTGGAGGGTCCCGCCACGCCGTCTCCGGCGGGCGGCGACCTGGTACCCCGGGTGACGCCGGAACAGGTGCTGGACTGGCTGCGTGACCCGGACGAGCGCACCCTGCTGCGCGGCATCCTGGCCGCCCGGTGGATGCCCTCGACCGTCCTTCTCGAGCGTCTGGATGCCCTGCGTGGCCATGCCCAGGCCACTCTGGCCCGGGCCGCCGCCGAGGCGGCCGACAGCATGCGGGCGGCCCTGGCCAGGCAGCCGGCGGCCGAAGCGGCTGCGCATGGCCAGGCCCTCGACGCCATCGCCCTGCTCGAACACCAGCTCGAACCCCTGCTACGCGCCCTTGGACAGGAACGTGACGGCCGCCTGGCGGCCGCCCTGGTGCCCCGCCCGGGAGACTATGCCCTGGCCTTCCGCCCGGAGGCCGTCGAGACCGCGCGCAAGGCATATGCCCGACTCTGGTCCAGCCCACCGCGCGCGACCGCTGCGGCGTCCGGCTGCCGCCTGGAGATACACATCGCCCCAGCCGGCATGCTGGCGGACGACAACGAACTGTCCTGGGCCTTTCCCGGCGGTTACCGCGCCATCGCCCACCTGCTCGACCCACACCGGGTCTGGGTGGCCTGGAAACTCATTCCACCCGGCCAGGATGCCGGCATGGCCTATGACGGCCTGGTCTGGCTGGACGACCACTGGGCCTGGTTCCCGAAGCCCTACCGGATGCTGGCCCACCCGCAGCGGGACTTCGGTACCCAGTCACCCGGCTGAGCCCCGCTGCATTGACTGCCCGCATCGCGGGCGGCGCGGGAAACGGGGAAGGACGGTCGTGGAAATGCGGCGCGCGATCCGCGCTCAAGCGTCCTCGCGCAGGGCCTGCGTGGACATGCGCACGACCGACAGGGCCACCACCGGCCCCGCATCGGTCACCACGCGGTTGCGGCCGCTTTCCTTGGCGCGGTACATGGCCACGTCGGCGCGCCGCAGGATGGTTTCCTCCGCCTCGTGACCGTCGAACAGGGCCATGCCGATACTGGCCGTGGAGTTGTGTTCTATCTTGTCCGCGCCGTGATTGGCCGTGAGCCGGTAGGGTTCCGCCAGGCGCCTGAGGATCTTGTGGGCGATGCCCTCGGCCTGACCGCGCGCCTGTGCCGCATCGGCTTCCAGGTCTCCCAGCAGCACGACGAACTCGTCTCCCCCGTATCGCGCCACCGTATCGGCGTGGCGCACGCAGTCCTCCAGACGCTGCGCCACCTGTTTGAGCAACTGATCGCCGGTTTCATGGCCCAGTGTGTCGTTGAGGGGCTTGAGGTTGTCCAGGTCGATGAACAGGAGCGCGCCATGCCGGCCATCCCGGCGCACGGCGGCCAGCACCCGTCCGAGACGGTCCTGCAGCAGGCGGCGGTTGGGCAGACCGGTGAGGGGGTCGAAGAAGGCCAGCTGGCGAATCTCGTTTTCCAGGCGCACGCGCTCGGTGATGTCGGTGGCCAGGGAAACCACCTCGCGGGATTCACCGGCGCGCTCCGGCAGCCAGGTATTGAGCCATTCGCAGGTGATCACCCGACCGTCGCGGGTCAGGTTGTCATTGATGCTGTGGGGCAGGACATTTTCCTGCAGCATCTGCATGAATTCCGGCTCCAGGCGCTGACGATCCTCGACCGGCAGGAGAAAATCCACGAAGCTGCGCCCCAGCACCTCCTCCCTTTTCCAGCCGAACGTCCTTTCGGCCTGGCGATTCCAGTCGGTGACGATGAAGCCCTCGCGCCACACGAATCCCGCCGAGGCCGAGGTCTGAAAGATGATGCGGTGGCGCTCCTCGCTGCGGGACTTTTCGTCCAGGGCACGCGCCAGACGGCGGTTGACGCGGTGCACATAGGCCGCGACGCCGCCCACGACCAAGGCGATCGCGCCGATCACCGCCAGCGCGCGATAGAGCCAGGCGAGGTCGACCCCACGCCCGGGCTGGTAGAAGAAGTCCTCGAGCGGACGTGCGGCGTGGACCAGTCCGGTCTTCTGGTAGGTATCGGCGATATGCCGCCAGCGGCCGGGATTGCTGTGGCCGATCTCGATGATCTCCGGATTGATGAGGCGACGCACCTGCCTGGCCTCGTAGGCGAGGTGCGCGCGCGTCTTGTTCTGAGTGTTGTAGTGACGGAGGATCAGATCGACGATCTCGTCCGGGTGATCCAGGGCATAGCGCCAGCCGCGCATGGAGGCAGCGCGAAAGGCGGCCACGACTTCGGGGCGCTCGTCCGCCAGCCCGCGACGGGTGAACAGCACATCACCGTAGAAGTCCATGCCATAGGTCTGGGGCCTGAGCATGGTGTAAGGAATGTCGCGCTGTTCCAGGATGTAGGGCTCGTTGGAGACGTAGGCGTTGAGCGCCTCGATGCGGCGCTCCAGGAAATCGTCCAGATGACGCCCGGTTTCCACGATGCGCAGCTTGTCCAGGGCGATGCCCTCGTTCAAGAACATCGCCTTGAGTTCCATGTCCTGCCCACCTCTCATGAGCATGACCCTGCCACCCGCAGGACCGGCCAGATCCGTCAGGTGCCTGTCGCGTCCATACAGCAGCAGCATGTTGGGGGAATGCTGGAAGATCGGCCCGAGCAGGAGTACCGGCTTACCCTTGAGGTAGTCGATGACCAGACTGGAGACACCGACGCCGAATTCGCTCCTGCCGGCCAGGACCTCCGCCGGGACATCTGTCCCGGGACCGCCTTCCTTCAGGGTGACATCCAGACCGGCCTCGCGGTAGAAGCCCTGATGCAGGGCCGCGTAGTAACCGGCGAACTGGAACTGGTGCCGCCAGCGCAGTTGCAGGGAAACGGATTCCTGTGCCAGGACAGGCACGCACACGCCCGCGAGGAGTATGGCGGACGACAGCCTGCGTCCGGCAACGTGCCACGCAACGGTCCACAAAGCGCGCAACCCAGGCATCCGTGTCCTATCCGACTGTTCTTGTTCCTGCCCTTCCCTGCCACCCCGATGCTTTTGCCGGACGCCTGTTGCGGCGCCTGCCCGAGGCCGTGTGATGTTCCGCATAGTAGAGAGACGCTTACAGACGGGTCAACCTGGCGATGAAACGCCGTCCGGAAGATTCCTCACTGCGATCGGAATGGCAGACCATGATCCTGGAAGGGCGGGCCTGGCGCCCGGAGTGAGGAGCCATGGGCTGGAGGGCCCGAGAGGACGGGTCATGGTGTCCGGAAGGACTCTGGCTCGGCACTACGGCCGGTGGCGGGGCTGACCCTTCGCCCCAGGGGAGAAAGCCCGTGCCCGCAATCCCCGCTGCGCGCGGGATGGCCACCCACGACTCACTCGGTTTCCCGCAGGCGCGAGGATGCATGCCGAGTACCGGACACGGCCAGGCCGGGTGTGTGGTGTACCGTGCCCGCAACCTGAATCACCCCTCCCCCCAGACAGGTCGCGCCCGCATACAACACCACCGACTGGCCCGGTGTCACCGCCCATTGCGCCTGGTCGAAGCGCAGGACCATACGGTCGGCTTCCAGGACCTCCAGCGTGCAGGCGGTATCCTGCTGACGATAGCGGGTCTTGGCACCATAGCGGCCACCCATGCGGGGCGGCTCTCCGACCCAGGCCAGATCCGTGGCCTCCAGGGTGGCGGACCACAGCATGGGATGGTCGTGGCCCTGGACGACGATGAGCCGGTTGTGCGCCAGGTCCTTGGCCGCCACGAACCAGGGCACACCTTCCCGGCCACCCTTGACCCCGCCGATGCCCAGACCCTGGCGCTGGCCCAGGGTGTAGTACATGAGGCCCAGGTGCTGACCCAGCACACGGCCATCGGGAGCGAGGATGTCACCGGGCTGGACGGGCAGATAGCGCTGCAGGAATTCCCGGAAGGGCCGTTCGCCGATGAAACAGATGCCGGTGCTGTCCTTCTTGTCCGCCACCGGCAGGCCGGCCCGGCGCGCCAGATCCCGCACACGGGCCTTCTCCAGGTGGCCGATGGGGAACAGGGCCGGCCGGATCTGGTGCTGGTCGAGGCGGTAGAGGAAATAGCTCTGGTCCTTGTTGGCATCCAGGCCCTTGAGCAGGCGGCGCTGGGGATAGTCCCCCTCCAGGCGGGCATAGTGGCCCGTGGCGATGTGGTCCGCCCCCAGGACGAGGGCGTGTTCCAGAAAGGCCTTGAACTTGATCTCGGCGTTGCACAGCACGTCCGGATTGGGGGTACGCCCGGCCTGGTATTCCCGCAGGAAGTAGGCGAAGACCCGCTCCCGGTACTCCCGGCTGAAGTTCACCGGACTCACCTCGATGCCCAGCACCCCTGCAATGGCCAGCACGTCCTGGTAGTCCCGGGCGATGGGGCAGTCTTCCTCCAGGTCGTCCGCCTCCCAGTTCTTCATGAACACGCCCAGCACCTGGTGACCCTGCTGCTTGAGCAGCCAGGCCGCCACGGCGGAATCCACGCCGCCGGACAGACCCACGACGATACGGCTCATGCGTCGTCCACCCGGCCGGGCGCCAGTTCATGGAGCAGTTCCAGGGGATAGGAGCGGCCGGCCAGATAGTCATCCAGGCACTTGGCCAGCAGGGGGCTGCGGTGGCGCGGGCTGCTGGCCCGGATCTCCTCCGCGCTCAGCCACAGGGTGCGCACGATGCCTTCATCCAGGGGCGCCGTGGGATCGAAGCCCAGGACCGTGCCGGTGAAGGCGAAGCGCACGTAGGTATGCCCCTTGTCCGGATGGCGCCAGCGGTACACGCCCAGCAGCGCCGTGGGCTCGAAGCGGTGGGCCGTCTCCTCGAACACCTCCCGGCGTACGGCATCCAGCAGGGATTCGCCGTCCTCCAGGTGGCCGGCAGGCTGGTTCAGCCGCAGGCCCGCGTCGGTCTCCTCCTCCACCAGCAGGAAGCGGCCGCGCTCCTCGATGACCGCGGCTACCACCACATGCGGCTTCCAGATCGCATCACTCAAACGGGCTTGCCCCACAGGTCGTGGTCGCCGGAACGGGTGATGCGTACCTTGACGAAATCGCCGGGTCTGAGGCCCCGGCCCTGGGCGATGTGCACCACGCCGTCGATCTCCGGGGCGTCGGCATGGCTGCGGGCGATGGCCCGCCCCCGGCTCGCTTCATCCACCAGCACGGTCATTTCCTTGCCCACCCGGGCCTTGAGCCGGGCGGCGCTGATGTCCGCCTGCACGTCCATGAAGCGGGCCAGACGGTCCTGCTGGATGTCCGGGTCCACCGGGTCCGGCAGAGCATTGGCGGCGGCCCCCTCCACCGGCGAATAGGCAAAGGCCCCCACCCGGTCCAGCTGGGCCGCCTCCAGGAAATCCAGCAGCTCGCCGAAGTCTTCCTCGGTCTCGCCGGGGAAGCCGACGATGAAGGTGCTGCGGATGGCCAGGTCCGGACAGATGTCCCGCCACTTCTCGATGCGGCGCAGGACGTTCTCGGCATGGGCCGGGCGTTTCATGGCCTTGAGGATGCGCGGGCTGGCATGTTGGAAAGGCACGTCCAGATAGGGCAGCAGCCTGCCTTCGGCCATCAAGGGGATGACGTCGTCCACGGAGGGGTAGGGATAGACGTAGTGCAGCCGCACCCAGATGCCCAGTCTGGACAGTTCCCGCACCAGTCCCAGCAGGCGGGTCTTCACCGGCCGGCCGTCGTGGAAGCCGGTGCGGTGCTTCAGGTCCACACCATAGGCACTGGTGTCCTGGGAGATCACCAGCAGCTCCTTCACCCCGGCCCGCACCAGGGCCTCGGCCTCCTGCAGCACCTCACCCATGGGCCGGGACACCAGATCCCCGCGCAGGCTGGGGATGATGCAGAAGCTGCAGCGGTGATTGCAGCCCTCGGAAATTTTTAGATAGGCATAGTGCCTGGGCGTGAGCTTGAGGCCACCGGGGGGGATCAGGTCGGTGTAGGGATCATGGGGCCTGGGCAGGTGGGCGTGCACCGCCTGCATGACTTGCGCGGTGGCATGGGGACCGGTGACCGCCAGCACGCTGGGGTGGGCGTCCTGGATCACGGATGCCCGCGCCCCCAGGCAGCCGGTGACGATGACCCGGCCGTTCTCTCGCAGGGCTTCGCCGATGGCGTCCAGACTTTCCAGCACGGCGGCCTCGATGAAGCCGCAGGTGTTCACCAGCACCAGATCCGCATCCTGGTAGCTGGGCACGATGAGATAGCCCTCGGCGCGCAGCTGGGTGAGGATGCGCTCGGAATCGTAGGCGTTCTTGGGACAGCCCAGGCTGACCAGGCCCACCTTGGGGACGGTGTTCATGCGGCCCACCCGGGACGGCCCCGCCCGGATTGCCCGGGCGGGAAGCCATGCAAGACCCTCATCCGCGGGTCGCGGCGGGGCATGCGCCGACGCGGGCCGCCGCTGTACAGTACGGGCATGCCGTGTCCTGTCCCGCGTCCGCCCGCATGTACATCCTCGCCATCGGTTATGCCTATGTGATTTCCATGGTGGCCCTGGTGGTCGGCGTGGGGGGCGGCTGGATGAAGGCCCTGGCCATGGTCCTGTTCCTGGGGATACTGCCCCTGTGGGTATTCATGCGGGCCATGCCCAGACGCCGGCCCCATCCAGGACTCCGCCAGGGTGCTCGCGCCCCAGACCGTGAACACCCCCAGGCCGATGAGTAGCACCTGCTGCAGCGTGTGGCTCAGCTCCGCCCGCTTGTGCAGACCGGGAATCAGATCCGCCACAGCCACGTAGATCATGCCGGCAGCGGCGATGCCCAGCATGTAGGGCAGCCATCCGCGCAGGTCCGCCAGGAGGAAATAGCCCAGGACCGCCCCCGCCAGCATGGCGGCGCCGGACACCAGGTTCAATGCCAGGGCCCGCGCCTTGCTGTAGCCCGAATGCAGCAGGATGAGAAAGTCCCCCAGTTCCTGCGGCACCTCGTGCGCGGCGATGGCGAAGGCCGTCACCACCCCCAGCTTGATGTCCACGAGGAAGGCGGCAGCGATCATCACCCCATCCACGAAGTTGTGCACCGTGTCTCCCACGGTGATCATCATCCCCGAGCGACCGTGGTCGTGCGCGTGTGCGGGGGCATGGACTTGGGGCGGATACGGATCCTGCTCACCGGTGGGCGGACCGTGTACCTCGCAGTGCGCGGCATGGCAGTGGCGCCAGAGCACCAGCTTCTCCAGGACGAAAAAGCCCAGGATGCCCGCCAGGACCACCGCCCCCATGCGCTCAAAACCGCCGGACTGCTCCAGGGCGTGCGGCAGGATCTCCAGGAATACCGCCCCCAGCAGGGCGCCGATGGCATAGCTCACCATCACCGGCACCCACTCCGCCCGCAGGCGCAGGGCCACGCTGGCCAGCAGTACGGAAAGCAGACCCCCGGTGGCGCTGGCGAGAAGGATGAGGGACAAGAGGCTCATGGACGCGGCGGGGCGGAAAGGGCTGGCATTCTACCCTTGCAGCCAGATCAGGCAGGCCATGCGGCCGGTCTTGCCGTCACGGCGGTAGGAAAAGAAGCGGCCCGCGTCCGTATGGGTGCACAGGTCGCCACCATGCACCGCCTCCACCCCGGCGGCGGCCAGGCGGATGCGTGCCAGGGCGTAGATGTCCGCCAGCCACTTGCGCGGCGTGCCGTCCAGGGTGCCGGGCAGGGCCGGGCGGAAGGCCACGCCCGTCAGGGGGTGATGGCCGACAAAGATTTCCCGCACCTCCTCACCCACCTCGAAGGCCTGGGGGCCGATGGCTGGCCCCAGCCAGGCCAGCAACCGGTGTGGTGCAACGCCCATGGCCCGCACCGTGGCTTCCAGCACACCCGCCGCCAGTCCGCGCCAGCCGGCATGCGCAGCCGCCACCACCGTGCCTGCCTCGTCGCAGAACAGCACCGGCAGGCAGTCCGCGGTCTGCACCACGCATACCTGTCCCGGCCTCCGGGTCATGCTGGCGTCCGCCGTGGGAGGCGCGTTTCCCTTGCCCTGCGCGGGAGAGGATGGGAACGATTCCAGCCTGAGCACATCCACCCCGTGAACCTGATCCAGCCAGCAGGGTTCGTCCGGCAGGTGCTGGCGCAGCAGACGCCGGTTCTCCGCCACAGCGGCGGGATCATCCCCCACATGGGTGGCGGTGTTGAAGCAGGCATACGGTCCGCGGCTGACTCCGCCGATGCGCGTGCTCATGCAGGCCTTCACTCTCCCGGGGGCTGGCCAGTCGGGCAGGATCCAGTCAGGCTGCATGTGCGCGTCCGCAGGCGGTGATCAGATCCCGGAAATCGTCCGGGGGAGGGGCTTCCCACTCCAGGGCCGCGCCACTGCGGGGATGTACCAGGCCCAGACGCACGGCATGCAAAGCCTGACGATGGAAGATCACCGGTCCGCGGTCCCGGCCCCCATACACCGGATCCCCCACCAGGGCATGGCCGATATGCGCCAGATGCACCCGGATCTGGTGGGTGCGGCCCGTGGACAGGCGACATTCCACCCAGGCGCAGGCATCGTACTGCTCCAGTACGCGCCAGTAGGTCAGGGCGGGCTTGCCGGCGGCCAGCACCGCCATCCTCGTGCGCTGGGTGGGATGGCGGCCCATCGGGGCATCCACCTCGCCCGTCCGGCTCTTCCACACCCCCCGGGCCACGGCCCAGTAGACACGCCGCACGGCACGGGCCTGCAGGTCCGCCACCAGCCGGGTACGTGCCTCCAAGGTCTTGGCCACCACCATGAGACCGGAGGTGTCCTTGTCCAGCCGATGCACGATGCCCGCACGCGGCAGTCCCGCCACCTGGGGACTATGGTGCAGCAGGGCATTGAGCAGGGTGCCCTGCCAGTTGCCTGCCCCCGGGTGGGTCACCAGACCCGCGGGCTTGTTGATCACCAGGATGTCCGCATCCTCGTAGACGACGTCCAGCGCCATGGCCTGGGCCTGATGGCTGGTCTCTGCCGGCAGAGGTTCAGGGCTCACCGTCACCGACTCCCCACCCCATACCTTCCGTCCGCGACGCGCCGGCGCGTCGTTCACCCGCACCCGGTCGGCATCGATCCAGGCCGCCAGGCGACTGCGGGAGAACTCCGGCAGCAGCTCCGCCAGGCTCTGGTCCAGACGCTGGCCGGCGAACTCCGGAGGGATGGTCAGGTGGCGCGGCTCGCTCATGCGTGGCGGGTATAATCCGCCAGGTCTTCCTGGGGGTGAAAATGCTGCGAATTCTAGCCTTGATCGTGCTCCTCGGCGCCCTGGCCGGCTGCGGCCTGCTGCCGGACCAGATCGATGAAACCAAGAACTGGTCCGCCTCCAAGCTCTACTACACGGCCAAGGATTCACTCAACTCGGGCGACTACGACAGGGCGGTGCAGCTGTATGAGAAGCTGGAGGCCCGCTATCCCTATGGCGCCTATGCGCAGCAGGCCCAGCTGGAAATCGCCTACGCCTATTACCGCGACAACGAGCCGGTTTCCGCTGTGGCGGCCTGTGAACGCTTCATCAAGCTGCACCCCCAGCACCCCAATGTGGATTACGCCTACTACCTGAAGGGTCTGGCCAACTTCGTGGAAGACCAGGGCCTGCTTGCCCGCTTCAGCGACCAGGACATGAGCGAGCGGGATCCGAAGGCGGCGCGAGAGGCCTTCGAATCCTTCAAGGAACTGGCCGAGCGCTACCCCGAGAGCAAGTACACCGCGGACGCGGTGGCCCGCATGAAATACCTGGTGAATGCCCTGGCCGCGCACGAAGTGCATGTGGCCCGCTATTACTACCGGCGCGGGGCCTATGTGGCCGCCGCCAACCGGGGCAAATACGTATTGGAGCACTACCAGCAATCCCCTGCCCTGGAAGAGGCCCTGGTGATCATGGCGCACAGCTACGGCAAGCTGGGTCTGGACGACCTGCGCGACGATACCTTGCGCGTGATACGCAAGAACTTTCCCGACAGCCCCTTCCTCACCGGCCAGGATCTGAAGAAGGAGCGGCCCTGGTGGCGGTTCTGGGAGATCCAGAGCCGGGATTGAGCCTTGGTATCCCATGCCCTGACCACCAAGCCGGACAGCTCCATCGCCTGGCTGGCAGCCCTTGCGGAACAATTCCCGGAAGACCAATGGGAGCTGCTCAACCAGGCCGTGGCCTGGCTGGAGGCGCATGGCGCCGATATCCAGGCCGATACCGGTGCCCCGCTGGTAGCGCATGCCCTGGGCACCGCCGCCATCCTGGCGGGCATGCGCTTCGACGCCGAGACCCTGGCGGCCGCCCTGATCTGCGGTCTGCCCGGCCAGGCCATCCGCCCTGAAACCCTGCGCCGGCGCTTCGGCGCCCCGCTGGCGGACCTGGTGGGTAGCGCGACCAAGCTGGCACGCATGGATCACCTGTTCACAGAGCTGAGCGCGGAAGGTGGCCAGAGCGAGGCCCTGCGCCAGATGTTGCTGGCCATGACGGACGACATCCGCGTGGTGTTCATCAAGCTGGCAGAGCGCACCCAGGCCATGCGGGAACTGGCCAGCGGCGATGAATCCGTGCGCCACCAGATTGCCACCGACGTACGCGAGCTCTACGCCCCCTTGGCCAACCGTCTGGGCGCCTGGCAGCTCAAGTGGGAACTGGAGGACATGTCCTGCCGATACCTGGAGCCGGAGACCTACCGTGCCATCGCCCGGCAGCTGGATGAACGCCGCCTGGACCGGGAGTGGTACATCGAACATGTGGTGCGGATGCTGGATGAGGCCCTCCAGGCGGAAGGTGTAACCGGCCATTCCATCAGTGGCCGGCCCAAGCACATCGCCAGCATCCTGGCCAAGATGCGCAAGAAGCACCTGTCCTTCGACGAGGTCTACGACGTGCGCGCCGTGCGCGTCCTGGTGCGTGACCTGAAGGACTGCTATCACGCCCTGGGCCTGGTGCACGCCCTGTGGCAGCCCATTCCCGGCCAGTTCGACGACTACATTTCACGCCCCAAGGGCAACGGCTACCAGTCTTTGCACACCGCCGTGGTGGGTCCGGAAAACAAGGCCCTGGAGGTACAGATCCGCACCTTCGCCATGCATCAGGAAGCAGAAATGGGCGTGGCGGCCCACTGGCGCTACAAGGAAGGCGAAACGACCGGTGAAGGGCACGGTGGAACGCGCGACAAGATCGCCTGGCTGCGGCAACTGCTGGCCTGGCGCCAGGAGGTGGGCGACAGCTCGGAGCTGGCCCAGCACTTCAAGAACGAACTCTTCCAGGACGAGGTCTTCGTCCTCACTCCCCAGGGCAAGGTCATCGCCCTGGCCGCCGGTGCCACGCCACTGGACTTCGCCTACGCCGTGCACACGGAACTGGGGCATCGCTGCCGGGGTGCCAAGGTGGACGGCGTGCTGGTTGCCCTGGACACCACCCTGGTGACGGGCCAACGCGTGGAGATCCTCAGCGTCAGGCAGGGCGGACCCAGCCGGGACTGGCTCAATCCCCATCTGGGCGTGCTCAAGACCAGTCGGGCGCGGGCCAAGGTGCGGCAATGGTTCAAGCAGCAGGACCTGGACACCCACATCCAGGAAGGCCGAGCCCAGCTGGACCGCGAGATCCATCGCCTCAACCTGGCCAACGTCAACCTGGAAAGGCTGGCAACACGCCTGAAGTTCGGTAGGACCGAAGAGCTCTATGCCGCGCTGGGCCGCGGCGACCTGAGTCCCACCCAGCTGGAGCGGGTATTGCACGACGAGTTCGTGCCCACGCAGGGAAGACCCCTGGTCTCGACCGCCAGACACAAGGCTACCAGCGCCAGCGTGCTGGTGGAGGGAGAATCCGGGCTCATGACCCAGATGGCGGGATGCTGCAAGCCCGCTCCGCCGGACCCCATCGTCGGTTACATCACCCAAGGCCATGGCGTAACCATCCATCGGGCCGACTGCGCGGTCATCCTGCGCCTGCCCGCGGAGCGACACGGCCGGCTGCTGCAGGCCGGATGGGGCGGCCGCGCCGGCAGCGTCTTCGCCGTGGACATGGAGGTGGTGGCCCTGGACCGGCCGGGCCTGCTCAAGGACATCACGGAAATCCTGGCCCAGGAAAAGGTCAACGTCATCCGTCTGAACACCGTTTCGCAGCAGGACACCGCCTTCATGGAGTTCACCCTGGAGGTGACGGACATCGCACAACTGACCCGCTGCCTGACACGCGTGGGTCATGTGCGTGGCGTGCAGACCAGCCGTCGCAAGCAGTAGCCGGTATATCCATATCAGGCTATCCTCGCCACAACCCTGAATCAGGAGCGAAACATGCTGAAGCAGATCGTGGGGGTTGTAGCGCTGCTGGTCCTCGCGCAGTTCCCGGCGAACGCCGGTGAAAGCTACACCGAGCGGGACAATCGTCAACCCATCGGCGTCACGAGCAAGGAACGCAACCAGTTTCTCTACACGATGCGGGAGTTCATGCACGACCTTTTCAACGTGCACCACGCCCTCGCACGCAGCGACTTCCAGGCCCTGGCCACGGCCGCCCGCCCCCTGGGTCAGTTGCTGAACAGGACCCCAGCATCCCTGCGCGAGCGCCTGCCGACAGAATTCACCGAGATCAGCATCGCCCTGCGGGAATCCATCGAGGCTCTGATCCGGGAGGCCGAGACCAGGAAGGATCCGTCCGTGATCCTGACCCAGCTGGTCGAAAGCCTGTCCTACTGCTCCGGCTGCCACGACGCCTACCGTTTAGAAGTCCGCAATTCCAGCTTCTGGGGGAACTGAAGCGACGCCCCGCCGAAGCACGCGGGCCGGGCACGCGCGGCCGGATCAACGCCTGCCCAGCAACCAGGCCGCCACTTCCAGATCACGGGGATAGGTCACCTTCAGGTTGGTGAGGTCGCCTTCCACCAGACGGGGAGACAAGCCCATGGCCTCCACCGCCGCGGCCTCGTCGGTCACCGCCGTGCCCGCCTGGCGCAGGGCGCGGAGCAGCAGACCATGGGGAAACATCTGGGGAGTCTGCGCGCCCCAGAGCCCTGCCCGGGGCACGGTCTCGCGGATGCGTTCTCCCGGCCCGGCCCGCTTCAGGGTATCCGCCACGGGCGCTGCCAGGATGCCGCCCACCGCATCTCCATCCACTTCCGTCAACAGCTTGTCCAGCAGTCTGCGTGACAGACAGGGTCGGGCGGCATCATGCACCAGCACCCAGTCATCCGCCGCCGCCTCATCGGCCATGGCCTCCAGACCGTTGAGCACGCTTGCCGCCCGGGTGGCGCCTCCCCGGCGCACCATGCGCAGGCGCGCAAAGCCGGACCAGTCGTAGCCGTCCCACCAGTCATCCTGCGGAGAAATCACCACCACCACCCGGGCAATGCCCGGGTGCGTGTCGAAGGCGCGTATGGCATGCCAAAGCATGGGCCGGCCGTGGATGTCCAGATATTGCTTGGGATGTCCGACAGCCATGCGGGCGCCCACGCCGGCGGCGGGCAGGAGGGCGAAATACCGAGCCATGGCTTGTATCGGGGTCGCAGTGCCCTAAATTCTAATTGATCACATCACATGGAGGCTGGGCATGAATGTCAGACCCCCAGCGGTGGATGGCCTGTTCTACCCGGCCGACCCCGATATCCTGAGCCGCGACCTCGAGCGCTACCTGCGCGATGCCCGGGATTTCGGCCTGTCGCCCAAGGCCGTGATCGTGCCGCACGCCGGCTATGTCTACTCGGGGCCTGTCGCCGCCAGTGCCTACCGCCTGCTCATGCCCCTGCGTGAACGCGTCACCCGCGTGCTGTTGCTGGGCCCGGTGCATCGCGTCTGGGTGCATGGTCTGGCCCTGCCCGGGGTGGATGCCTTCGACACCCCCCTGGGCCGCATCCCGCTGGATCAGGCGGCCATGGCAAGCATTGCGACCCTGCCACAAGTGGAGGTTCTGGCCGAGGCCCATGCCCGGGAGCACTCCCTGGAGGTGCAACTGCCCTTCCTGCAGAAGGTACTGAAGGAATTCACCCTGGTGCCCCTGGCAGTGGGTGGGGCCAGCGCCCAGGAGGTGGCCCAGGTGCTGGAACGGCTGTGGGGTGGCGATGAAACCCTCATCGTGGTGAGTTCCGACCTGTCGCATTACCTGCCCTATCAGGCCAGCGAAAACATGGACCAGGCCACGGCGCGGACCATCCTCGAACTGCGCGCCGACCTGGTGGGCGAGCAGGCCTGTGGCGCCCACCCCATCAACGGCCTGTTGCTGGCGGCCCAGCATCACGGTCTGCAGCCCCACCTCTTGGACCTGCGCAACTCCGGCGATACCGCCGGTGACCGGGACCAGGTGGTGGGCTATGCCGCCTTTGCCTTCACACCGGCACCTCGGCCCCAGACGGCCGACAAGGGTTGCCAGCTCACCCGCCTGGCGCGGGAGGCCATCGCCGGGGAACTCGGCCAGGGCTTTCGGCGCTCCGCCCCGCCCGCCTGGCTGCGGGAAACCGGCGCCACCTTCGTCACCCTCAGCCAGGATGGCGTATTGCGTGGCTGCATGGGCACCCTGGAAGCGCATCGTTCCCTGGCCGACGACCTGGCAGGCAACGCCCGCGCCGCCGCCTTCCACGACCCCCGCTTCCCGCCTCTGACGGCCGATGAGCTGGCTCGTACCCAGGTGGAGGTCTCCATCCTCTCCCGGCCCGAGGCCCTCGAATTCCGCGATGAGGCCGAGGCCCTGGCGCAGTTGCGGCCTGGCGTGCATGGCGTGATCCTGGAAGCCGCGGGTCATCGGGCCACCTTCCTGCCCCAGGTCTGGGAACAGTTGCCCACACCGCGGGAATTCATCCGCCAGCTCAAACGGAAGGCCGGCCTGGACGGGGACTACTGGTCTCCGAATCTGAGGCTGTCCCGATACACGGTGGAAAAATTCAGGGAAGAATGCAAGTCCGACATCGAGGAGAGCACAACATGAGCATCGAAGAGTCCAAACATCCCGCCCGCTGGTGGCACCCCCTGGCAGACAACCGCATCCAGTGCGACCTTTGTCCCCGGGACTGCAAGCTGCACGAAGGCCAGCGCGGCGCCTGCTTCGTGCGCAAGATGGAAAACGGCCGCATGATCCTCACCACCTACGGCCGCAGTTCCGGCTTCTGCGTGGATCCCATCGAGAAAAAGCCCCTCAACCACTTCTATCCCGGCAGTTCGGTATTCTCCTTTGGCACCGCCGGCTGCAACCTGGCCTGCAGGTTCTGCCAAAACTGGGACATCTCCAAATCCAGGGACATGGACCGGCTCATGGACATCGCCAGTCCCGAGCAGATCGCCCAGCGCGCCCGGGACATGGGCTGTCTGAGCGTGGCCTATACCTACAACGATCCGGTGATCTTCGCCGAATACGCCATGGACACCGCCACGGCCTGCCGCGCGCTGGGCCTGAAGAGCGTGGCCGTGAGCGCCGGCTACATGCACAAGGAGCCCACGGCGCAGTTCTACGCCCACATGGACGCAGCCAACGTGGACCTGAAATCCATGTCCGACGCTTTCTATGTGAAGTATTGTTCCGGCCACCTGCAGCCGGTGCTGGACACCCTGGTCTACCTGGTAAGACAGACCCCAGTCTGGGTAGAGATCACCACCCTGCTCATCCCCGGCCTGAATGATTCGGACGAGGAGATCCGCCGCATGGCCGACTGGATCCTGCGCGAACTAGGGCCCGACGTGCCCCTGCATTTCAGCGCCTTCCATCCGGACTGGAAGATGACGGACATCCCGCCCACCCCGGCCAGCAACCTCAGCCATGCGCGCAGGCTCGCCCTGGAAGCGGGGCTGAACTATGTCTACACGGGCAACGTCCACGACCCCCTGGGCGACACCACCTTCTGTCCCAACTGTGAACGCGCCGTCATCGTGCGAGACTTGTACGAGATTCCCGAATACCGGCTCGGCGACGACGGCCGCTGCCCAAACTGCGGTACCGCCATCGCCGGACGTTTCCGGCACTACGAAGGGGCCTTCGGGGCACAGCGGATACCGGTGAGCATGACGAACTGACGGGTTCCCGGGCGTACCCGCCCGGCCGCCACACCCCGGGGCACTCAGCGCGGGGGCGCGGGTGTGCTTTCCGGTCCGGCCGACCAGATGCGGTAGCGCACCTGCACGTCCGCAGGGGCGTAAATCACCAGTGGCAGCTTGCTGTTGTAGCGTACCAGCATGGGCTCGCCCCCCACCTGCACGAAGGCCTGTCTCCGGCTGTTCTCGGGGCAGGCCATCATGGTGCTCGGACCCGGCCCCACCGGGCCCAGTTCATAGTAGTTGTACCCCCAGCCCGTGACGGTTTTTTCCTGCCACCGCCCCTCGAGACGGTGCAGGTTGCAGTCGATTTCCAGGGTCTTGCCGGCGATGAGCTCCACCTTGTGGCTGGCTTCATCGCCGCGCGCCGGCAGTTCGATGACATGCCGCTGATATCCGGCGGCGGCGGCAGGGAAAGGTTTGAGCTCGTCCGTGGCGGTGGCACAGGCGCTCAGACCCAGGGTGAGAGTGACCAGTCCGACAAGTCTTGTGCGCATGGGATTTCCCGAGGTTGCGAAGATGCGCAGTATAGAGGAGCAGCCGACACGGGCTGCCCTGGCAGCGCGGTGGTGTCGGCTCTTGGGGCAGGCGCGTGTCGCCCCCTGACCGTTGCGCCTGCCCCTGTCTGCCTCAGCGGACGCTGGCCAGCAGGGTCCGGTTGACGACGGCATCCTGCCTGGGCCTCTCCAGCCGTTTGGCCCGCAGACTGAGGGCGGTCACCAGCTCCGGCTCCTTCACGGCCTGGATCATGGCCTGACGGACATCCCGGTCGGCGGGCACACTGGTGGTCTGGGGGGCATGCAGCTGCGCGGCGGCCAGTACCAGCATGAGGGCGAATTGTTCGGTAAGCATGACAGTCTCCCTTGGGTATGCCGGCACCTGCCGGATGTCCTGCAATCTAGGTTCACCGATCCATGCGCGTTACCGACCCGGTTGCAACCGGGTGGTCCTGACCGGTGGGCCAACCCGGTTGGTGGCGATCCGCCTGTGGCCGGTTATCCTGAACCACGTGAGATGCGTCGAGGAGAACCATTCATGCCATTCCTGCACGAACAATGGCTGGCCCAGAGCCGGCAGCTGAACCCCCGCCGCCGCTACAGCAGCCAGCGGGAATTCGAAGCGGACTGGGTGGGTGGGCTGCGCCGTCGCCATGGTCTGTCCCAGGAGGCCCTGGCCATGATGGCCAGCGTCTCCGTCACCACGGTGCAGAACTGGGAAAACCCCGCCAGCCGCAAGAACATCGCGCCGCACAATCAGGACCGCCTGCGGGACATCGACCGGGAACTGTGGATCAAATCGCACGTGACCCTGCTCGAGCCTTGCCCACCCTTTATCCGCGCCCTGCACGACCTGCTCACCGCCAACCGGGATGCGAGCGCCCAGGGCCTGGCGGACTACCTGCTCACCACCCTACCCCCGGACGATGTGGAACGCCCTCGCCTGCTGCATTGGGCGGGTCTGGCACACAGCATCGCCGACCCCTTCTCCGCCAGGGCACGCGAGTATCAGAATGCCGCCCTGAAGGCCCTGGGCAACCGGGGCAGCGGGCTTTCCGCCGCCATCGAGAACGAGATCCTGGGCAGTCAGTTCGAGGACCTGATGCGGCAGCCCGAGGGCGAAGACAAGCATCAGCGGGGCTGGTATCTCATGGAGGCCTGCCAGCGCCTCTATGAGCGGGACCAGCACCCGGCCTACAAGTGGAATGCCCTGGAAGTGGCCTGTCGCGTGCCCCTGTCCCGAGAAATCCAGTACGGCCTGCTGCAGGAACTCACGGAAATCCTGGGTGGCGCGGCGGTGCAGCGTCGGGTGATGTGCGACCATGCCTACATGGCCGTACGCGAGGCCTATGCCCGCCCCGATTCCGCCCACACCGTGAACTGATGCCTGGAGGACAGCGCATGACCGCCAAGCACGTCACCCTCCTCGGCCTGCTGCTGAGCCTGAACGGCCCACTCTGCGCCGAGCCCGTCCGGCCCGTGCCGGCCCAGGTCGGCGCCGAACAGGCCCAGTCCGCGCCGGCCACGCCCCACCAACCCCGGCAAGTGGCCTGGCAACGGGTGGGCGTACCCCTCAGCCTGGAAGGTTGAGGCCCGCCCTGCCCTGGATTCCGGTCCGTTCCCGAGCGCCTTGTTCGTTTCGGGTCAGACCAGAAACACGAAGGTCCCCAGCAGGGCCGAGAGCAGCAGGCTGCTGGCCAGGGGCAGGACGAAACGTCCATGACGGCTGTGGATCTCGAAGTCCCCTGGCAGGCGCCGCATGCCCAGGGCACGCAGCCCATGCGACAGGAGCCCGCTCAGCAACAGGGCCAGGATCAGGGTCAGCAGCCATTTCAGCATATATCGACGATGCTAGCGCCCCCGACCCTTGGAGGTTGCCCGCCGGCGTGTGGCATGGCCAGTCTTGCCGCCGGCAGGATCGCGGGGCGGGCGGGAGGTGTCGCGGCGATCCGGACCCCCACCGCCCCGGCTCTTGCGGGCCGTGTCCTTGCGCGGCGGGGGCTTCTCCAGGCCGCACCACTGCATGAGGGCGGCCACGTCGCGTGCCGTGAGCTCTTCGCGCATGCCCCGCTTCAGACGGGGTGGCAGGGCTATGGGGCCGTAACGCACACGCATGAGACGGCTGACCGTAAGTCCAAGGTGCTCGAACAGGCGCCGCACCTCGCGGTTGCGACCTTCCAGGATGACGACGTTGTACCACTGGTTCGCGCCTTCACCGCCAGCGGACACCAGGCCTTCCAGCCGGGCCGGACCGTCTTCCAGCCGCACGCCCGTGAGCAGGGCCTGGCGCTGCTCCGCCGTCAGGCTGCCCAGAATGCGCACGGCATATTCGCGTTCCACCTGGTAGCGCGGATGCGACAGGCGGTTGGCCAATTCACCGCTGGTAGTAAAGATGAGCAGGCCCTCGGTGTTGATGTCCAGGCGACCCACGCTCACCCAGCGGCCACCGCGTACGCCGGGCAGGCCGGCAAATACGTTGGCGCGGCCTTCCGGATCATCGCGCGACACGATCTCTCCTTCCGGCTTGTGGTACAGCAGCACGCGCGGCAACTGCCTCCTCCACTGCAGACGCACCAGACGGCCGTTCACCCTCACCTGGTCCCCGGGCCGCACGCGATCCCCCACGCGTGCCAGCTGGCCATTGACGCTCACCCGTCCCTCGGTGATGAGCGTCTCCATTTCGCGGCGGGAGCCGGCTCCGGCCGTGGCCAGGGCCTTGTGAAGCTTTTCGCCCTGCCCTGCCTGGATATCCGCTGCGGACTTCGGGGGACTGACGCTGTGGGGACGACGGGGCATGTGAGCGAGATGCGTGGGCCAACGGGACGGTATTGTCCCAGATTCACCCCATCGGGCGGCAACGGCCTATTCGTCGCACGACAGTCGCGTGGACGGGAGCTGCGTGTTCTCCGCCACATCCGGCTGGCCCACCACCAGGTCCCTGAGCCGCTCCGGCAGGGGGGGCAGCTCGGCCAGGGCGCGCAGGCCCAGGTCTGACAGGAATTGCCTGCTGGTGGCGTAAAGCCCGGGTCGGCCAGGCACGTCCCTGTGCCCCACCACCTCGATCCAGCCCCGTTCCTCCAGGGTGCGGATGATCTGGGTGTTCACCGCCACACCGCGAATCTCCTCGATGTCGCCGCGGGTGACGGGCTGACGGTAGGCGATCACCGCCAGGGTTTCCAGGGTGGCGCGGGAGTAGCGTGGCGGTTTTTCCGGGTTGAGGCGATCCAGGTAGGGCTGGAATTCCGGACGCGTCTGAAAACGCCAGCCCTGGGCCAGCTGCACCAGCTCCACCCCACGGCCCTGCCAGTCACCACGCAATTCATCCAGGGCGGCACGCAGCAGTGCATTGTTGAGTTCCACCGGAAAAGCCTTCTTCAGTTCCGCCAGGCTCATGGGGGCGGCACCGGCCAGCAGCACCGTCTCCAAGATCCGCTTGATCTCCGGCAGGCTCAGAGCTTGCGGCTCAAGCTGGGAAAGGATCGGCGCCGGGATCTTCACTGGCGTGACCGCCGTTCACATCGTTCCACGCCCGGGCCTGGGCCATCTGTGCATGGATGGGCGCAAAGGGCGCGTTCTGCACGATATCCACCAGACGTTCCCGCGCCAGTTCCAGTAGGGCCAGAAAGGTGACCAGCAGGGCGGAGCGGCCTGCCTGGATCTCGAACAGGTCCTGGAACAGGCAGCGTCCACGTGCCTGCAGCTGCCTGAGTACCCGGCTCATGTGTTCCCGCACCGACAGTTCCTGGCGGCCGATGCGGTGGTGGCGCTGCAGGTTGGCACGTCTGAGGATGGCCCGCCAGGCCTCCAGCAGGTCTTCCGCGCGCACCTGCGGCAGGCGCCGGGCCGCCAATTCAGTGATGTGCACGCTCACGGCCTGAAAATCCCGACCCAGCTGGGGCAGGCCATCCAGTCCGCGTGCTGCCTGTTTCATCTGCTCGTATTCCAGCAGGCGACGCACCAGCTCGGCGCGGGGGTCCGCTTCCTCTCCCTCCTCCCGGGCACTTTCCGGCCGGGGCAGCAGCATGCGGGACTTGATCTCGATGAGCATGGCGGCCATCACCAGGTATTCCGCCGCCAGCTCCAGACGGCGGCTGCGCATGATCTCCACGTAATCGATGTACTGGCGTGCGAGCTGGGCCATGTTGATGTCCAGCACGTTCAGGTTGTTGCGCCGGATGAGCCACAGCAGCAGGTCCAGGGGGCCTTCGAAGGCCTCCAGGATCACCTCCAGGGCGTCGGGGGGGATGTAGAGGTCCGTGGGCAGGTCGCTCCACAGCTCGCCCTGGACCTTGGCCAGATGGCGGACCTCTTCCTCGACCTGCTCCACCTTTTCCGATTGATCGATGACGTCGCTGCTCACGTGGCCCCTCCCCATCGAACCTCATACCGGTTTGTGCCAGCTTGAGGGCAGCGCTGCGCCTGTTCCGCCTTCACGCCACCGCCCTGATCCGTTCGCCGCGCTCGCGGCTGTTCTTCAGCACCACGCTGTAGGCCGTCTCAAGCTCGCCGAACCCGCCCAGGGCGGCTAGCAGGTCATCCGCCAGGCGCAAGCGCCAGGCCGGTCCCAGGATGAGCTCGCAGCTGGCCGCGACATTGCGATAGCCCAGGCTCAGGGCACAGCCTCTTTCATCCCGATAGGGGGCCAGGGCCTGCATGAGGCGGTGGGCGTCGACGCTGCCGGCAAGGCCGTCCGCCAATGTCAGATGCAGCCGGGTGGCAAAGCGGGTGCGTGCCTCTTCCGGGTCGAGGACCTCATCGGCGACGGCCCGCAGGCCCCCGGAATAGTCATCTAGACTGACCTTGCCAGCCACCAGGAGCAGGGCATCCTCCCGGATGCGCGCACGGTTGGCGTCATACAGATCGGTGAACAGGGCCACTTCCACCTGGCCCTGGCCGTCATCCAGGGTAACGTAGGCCATCTTGCCCCGGCGCGTCATCTGGGTACGCACGGCCGCCACCACCCCGGCCAAGAGCTGCGCGTGGGGCTGGGGTCTGACGTCCTTCAGGCAACCTTTCATGAGCCCTTGGAGCAGGGAGCGGTCCGCATCGAAGGGATGGCCGGAGAAATAGAAGCCCAGCGCGGTCTTTTCCTGCGTCAGCCGTTCCCGTGGGGACCATGGCGGCACACAGACCAGCTCGGGGGGAGCGTCCAGGGCCGTATCACCAAAAAGAGAGCCCTGGGCAGCATGCAACTGTCGCGTCTCGGCCCATTCCAGGGCCAGACCCACGCTCATGCAGGCGGCATTGCGGTCGGCATGCAGCCCGTCGAAGGCCCCGGCGCGCACCAGGGCCTCGATGACCCGGCGGTTGACGATGCGCCGGTCCACCCGGCGGCAGAAATCGAACAGGTCGGTGAAGGCCCCGCCTTCCTCGCGGCAGGCCACGAGGCTGGCGATGGCCCCCTCGCCCGTGCCCTTGATGGCCCCCAGGCCATAGCGGATGCGCTTGCGGTCCACGGGCACGAAGCGGTAGCCGGACCGGTTCACATCCGGGGGCAGGATGGTCAGGCCATTCTTCCGGGCATCGTCCACGTACACCTTGACGCTGTCGGTGTTGTCCAGATCGGAGGAAAGCGTGGCGGCCATGAAGGCGGCGGTGTGGTGGGCCTTGAGCCAGGCGGTGTGGTAGGTGACCACGGCGTAGGCAGCGGTGTGGGACTTGTTGAAACCGTATTCCGCGAATTTTTCCATGAGATCGAACAGACGCATGGCCAGCCCTGCATCGTAGCCCTTCGCGACGGCACCCTGGCTGAAGGTCTCCCGATGCCTGGCCATTTCCTCGGGCTTCTTCTTGCCCATGGCGCGACGCAGCAGGTCCGCTCCTCCCAGGGTGTAGCCGCCGATGATCTGGGAGATCTGCATGACCTGTTCCTGGTAGACGATGACGCCGTAGGTGGGCTCCAGACAGGCCTTGAGGTCCGGATGGAAATAGTCGATGGCCTGCCTGCCCTTCTTGCGCAGGATGAAGTCATCCACCATGCCGGAGCCCAGCGGACCGGGACGATAAAGGGCCAGCACGGCGATGATGTCCTCGAAACGGTCCGGCTCCAGTTTCACGAGGAGCTTCTTCATGCCCTCGGATTCCACCTGGAAGATGGCGGTGGTGTTGGCCTTCTTCAGGATGTCGTAGGCTGCCGGGTCGGTGAAGGGCAGGGTGGCCAGATCCAGCTCCAGGCCCGGCTCCAGGGCTTGGATGTATTTGATCGCAAGGTCGATGATGGTGAGGTTTCTGAGGCCCAGGAAGTCGAACTTCACCAGACCGACCTTCTCCACGTCGTCCTTGTCGAACTGGGACACCACCGAATCCGAACCCTCGGTGTTGTACAGGGGGCAGAAATCCGTGAGCCTGCCCGGGGCGATGAGCACGCCGCCGGCGTGCATGCCCACGTTGCGGGTCAGCCCTTCCAGTTTGCGCGCCAGGTCAAAGAGGGCCTTCACCTCCTCTTCCTGCTCGTAGCGGGCCCTCAGTTCCGGCACCTGCTCCAGGGCCTCGTCCAGGCTCACGTTCTTGCCCGGGGCGGATGGGATCATCTTGGAGAGCTGGTCGCAGAAGTTGTAGCCCAGGTCGAGGACACGCCCCACATCCCGGATCACCGCCCGGGCCGCCATGGCGCCGAAGGTGGCGATCTGGCTCACGGCCTCGGCACCATACTTTTCCCGCACGTACTCGATCACCCGCCAGCGGTTATCCTGGCAGAAGTCGATGTCGAAGTCGGGCATGGAGACCCGCTCGGGATTGAGAAAGCGCTCGAACAGCAGCGCATAGGCCAGGGGGTCCAGGTCCGTGATACCCAGTGCATAGGCCACCAGGGAGCCGGCGCCGGAACCCCGGCCCGGGCCCACGGGCACACCATTGTTCTTTCCCCAGTTGATGAAGTCGGCGACGATGAGGAAGTAGCCGGGAAAGCCCATCTGGATGATGGTGTCCAGCTCCAGCTCCAGGCGTGCCGTGTATTCCGCCTGTTTCTCCGCCGGCGCTGGCGCATCCGGGTAGAGCGCCGCCAAGCGCCGAGACAGTCCCTGCCGGGCCTGCGCGCGCAGGTGTTCGTCCAGGGCCAAGCCATTGGGCGTGGGGAAGTCCGGCAGCCGGCTCTTGCCCAGTTCCAGGGTCAGGTTGCAGCGCCGCGCGATCTCCAGGGTGTTTTCCAGGGCCTCGGGCAGGTCGGCGAACAGGGCCTGCATCTCCGCCTGGGTCTTGAAGTAGTCCTCCGGGGTGAAGGCCCTGGGTCGGCGCTTGTCCGCCAGGGTGTAGCCCTCGGCGATGCACACCCGCGTTTCGTGGGCGGTATAGTCCTCCCGGGTGGGGAATTCCACCGGGTGGGTAGCCACCACGGGCAGATCCAGCTCCTCCGCCAGGTCCAGGGCATGGCCAAGGTGCAGCTCGCATTCCGGGCGTCCGTCACGCTGGATCTCCAGATAGTAGCGATCCGGAAAGCGTGCCGCCCAAGCCAGGGCCAACCGCCGGGCCGCGTCGCGGGAGTCGTTCAGCAGGGCCTGGCCTACATCCCCCAGGTGTCCCCCCGAGAGGGCAATGAGGCCATCCGCCGCCCCACCATCGCACCATTCCGGCCGCAGCAGGGCCCGGCCCCTGTGCATGTTGCCGCGGTAGGCCCGGGTGAGCAGTTCACACAGGTTGCGCCAGCCGGTGTCGTCCTGTACCAGCAGCAATAGCCGGCTGGGTTTGTCCGGAGTCTCCGGGGTGGCGACCCACACATCGCAGCCGGCGATGGGCTTGATGCCTTGCCTGCGCGCGGCGCTGTAGAACTTGATGAGACCGAAGACATTGGCCAGGTCCGTCAGGGCCAGGGCCGGCATGCCGTCCGCCCGCGCCTGTCTGATCGCCTCATCCACCCGCAGCAGGCCATCCTGGATGGAATACTCGCTGTGCAGGCGCAGATGGACGAAGGCAGGCACGGGGGGAAGACCGGACATGGGATGCTCTACGGGGACGAGCCTGGATTTTACCTCCCCCTCCTGTGCCCTCCCAGACACGGGCGTGGGCACGGCCTGCGACGATAGCGGGCCTCCGCCTTTCCTCCCCACGGACGCACGCAGCCGTCAGGGCACCCCGAATGACTGGGCCAGACGCAGGATAAAGGACTTGCGCGCTGGTTCTTGTGATTGCCCCAGCGGCCAGATGTCGCGGTATGGTTTTTCATAACGCGTCAGGATGTCGTAATAGATGCGTACGTTTTCCGCGAAGGCCCTGGCCTCCCCCCCCCGGGCGTAGCCATAACGCAGACCGGCGTGATGCCTGGGGCGTGCCAGCAGCGGCAGGACATCCTTCATATCGCGCCAGGAGTTCGGATTCTTGCCCAGGCGCCGGGCCAGTTCCCGGGCATCACGCACATGCCCCAGGCCCAGGTTGTAGGCCGCCATGGCCAGCCAGATGCGGTCCGGCTCCGGCACCTCCCGCGGCAGGCCATCGCGCAGCTGGGTGATGTAGCGGGCCCCTCCCAGGATGCTTTCCCGGGCATCCAGGCGATCCTTCACCCCCAGATGATTGGCGGTGGCTTCCGTCAGCATCATCAGGCCCCGCACCCCCGTGGGTGAGACGGCATGGTTGTCCCACTGCGACTCCTGATAGGCCACGGCCGCAAGCAGGCGCCAGTCCAGGCCGGTGAGCTGCTGCGCCTCGTGGAAACTATGCTCCAGCGCGCGCAGCAGGGTGGAGCGACGCTCCAGGATGCCGGCCACGTCCGCGTCCGCCAGGCGGTTGACATGCCCGAAATAGCGTTCACGCAGGTTTTCCAGCTCGCCCGATTTGTGCATGTGCTGGAAGAAGGTGCTCAACTTGCGGGCAAGGACCACATCCGCACCCTGGCGCAGGGCCCAGGCCTGGGGCTGACCCTCCTGCAACACGAAGGCATCCTGCAGGTTGGTATGGAAGTTGTGCGCCACTTCCAGGCTGTCGGAATCCGATACGGCACAGTCCGTCAGGCCCATATCGACCCGCTCCATCAACTCCTCGGAACCCGCGGTCTTCACCTCCACCCATTGCAGACCGGGTTGCCGGTCCGCGCGGCGCCTGAGGGACTCCGCGTGACTGCTGCCCGCGACCACTTCCAGGCGCAGGCCCGCCAGGCCTGAGATGTCGCGGGGGATGGGCCCTTTCGCATTGCACACCACCCATTCCTTCACCTCGCCATAGGCCGGACCGAAGGCGAGCTCACGCTTGCGCGCCGGGGTAGCGGTCAGACCCGCCGCGGCCAGGTGCACCCGTCCTTCTCGCACGGTGGTCAGCAGCTCATCGAGGTCGTCCAACAGCACCACGCGCAAGCGCCAGCCCTGCGTTTGCGCGAAGCGGGCTACCAGGTCGTATTCGAAGCCGGCCGGCTCCCCCTGCTGGTCGGTGTAGTAGGTGGTGGGGCTGTTGCGCATGCCCACCACCAGCTCGCCACCCGCGCCGGGAAGAGGCAGGTTGCGTCCGCAGCCGCCCAGGGCCAGCCAGACCAGCAGGGACAGACCCCACACTAGCCTCATGAAGCGACGCATGCTCTCCCGCTCAGCGGCCGCGTGATTGCGGGTAGAATGACGGGCCTGCCCGACCACGGGCCTGCGAGGCCCGGAACCGACCCGGAGAGGTGGCAGAGCGGCTGAATGCACCGGATTCGAAATCCGGCATGGTGGCAACACCATCGGGGGTTCGAATCCCCCCCTCTCCGCCAGAAGCGGGGCTGTCCTGTGATCATGCCAGGTCTTTTCCGCTGCCCGCGCAGGCCTGTGCTGCGAACGAGGGCTGGAAGGCCGGTCCGATGTGGGCATTCCTGCCTGGGCAGGTGGGAAAACAAGTACGAAACGTGCGGATTTTAAGTCCGCGAGTGGGTTTTCCCTAGCGCCGGGACGCACATGGGGCAATTACCGCCCGGTTGCAGCGAATCCGCCGCAAGTCAGGTCCCGAACACCTGTTTCACCACATCCCGGTAATGCCGCACGAAGCGGGTATCCAGGCCCGCCTTGACGTAGTCCGGCAGGCGGTCGTAATCGGGCTTGTTGGCGGCGGGCAGGATCAGCTCATGGATGCCCATGCGCTTGGCAGCGATGACCTTTTCCCGGATTCCCCCCACGGCCAGCACCTTGCCGGTGAGGGTCAGCTCGCCGGTCATGGCCAGGGGCCGCTCGATCTTCTGGTTGCGCGCCAGGGACAGCAGGGCCGTGGCCATGGTGATGCCGGCCGATGGCCCATCCTTGGGGGTGGCACCCTCGGGCACGTGCAGATGCACAAAGCTCTCATCGAAGAACTTCGTGTCCGCCTGGTAGGGCTTCAGATGACTGGTGATGTAGCTGTAGGCGATCTCGGCCGACTCCTTCATCACATCGCCCAGCTTGCCGGTGAGCTTGAAGCCCCGGTTGAGGGTATGCACACGCGTGGCCTCGATGCTCAGGGTGGCGCCGCCCAGTGGCGTCCAGGCCAGGCCGGTGATGACCCCCACCCCGGTCATGGGTCTTTCGGGCAGGTAGGGGGGGTCGGTGAGAAAGGTCTCCAGGTTGTCGCTGGTGATGCGCAGCCTTTCCGCCTCCTGGCGCACGATGCGCACCACGGACTTGCGGATCACCTTGCCCAGGCTCATCTCCAGCTGGCGCACCCCCGCCTCCCGGGCATAGCCCTCGATGATCCTGCGGATGGCGGCAGCCGTGATGCCGACCTGACCCCGTTTGAGTCCCGCCTTCTTCAATTGCTTGGGCCAGAGGTGATGGCGAGCGATGGCCACCTTTTCCTCGGTGAGGTAGCCAGACAGGCGGATGGTCTCCATGCGGTCCAGCAGTGGTGCAGGGATGGTGTCCAGCTGGTTGGCGGTGCACACGAACAGGGTCTTGGACAGGTCGAAACGCACGTCCAGGTAGTGGTCCAGGAACTCCGCGTTCTGTTCCGCGTCCAGCACCTCCAGCAGGGCCGAGGCCGGATCGCCCTGGTAGGAGGCGCCGATCTTGTCGACCTCGTCCAGCATGATCACCGGGTTCTGGGATTCCACTTCCTTGATGGCCTGGATGAACTTGCCCGGCATGGCGCCGATGTAGGTGCGGCGGTGCCCCTTGATCTCCGCCTCGTCGCGCATGCCACCCACCGAGAAGCGGTAGAACCTGCGCCCCAGGGCGCGGGCCACGGACTTGCCGATGGAGGTCTTGCCCACTCCGGGGGGGCCCACCAGCAGCAGGATGGAGCCGGCCACCTCGCCTTTCATGGCCCCCACGGCGAGGAATTCGACGATGCGCTCCTTGACGTCGTCCAGGCCGTCGTGATCCTGGTCCAGGATCTTGCGCGCCCGGTTCAGATCCAGCTTGTCCTTGGTGAATCTGCCCCAGGGCAGGCCCGTCAGCCAGTCCAGATAGTTGCGTGTGACGGTGTATTCCGGTGATCCGTGCTCCAGGCCGGAGAGCTTGTTCATCTCCTCGCCGATCTTCCTTTCCGCGTGCGGCGGCAGTTTCAGCTTCTTGACGCGGCCCTGGTAGAGCTCCAGATCGGCGGTGCGGTCGTCCTTGGCGATGCCCAGTTCCTGCTGGATGGCCTTGAGCTGCTGGCGCAGGAAGAATTCCCGCTGCTGATCGGTCATCTTTTCTTCCACCCGGGCGCGGATCTGGGTTTGCAGCCTGGCCACCTCCAGTTCCTTCTTGATCAGCACCAGCACCTTCTGCATGCGCTTGCGCAGATTGAAGGATTCCAGCACCTCCTGCAGCTTTTCCTTGGGAGCAGTGGTCAGGCTGGCGGCAAAGTCCGTCAGCTGAGCCGGCTCATTGGGCGAAAAACGATTGAGGAAGAACTTCAGCTCTTCGGAATAAAGGGGGTTGAGTGGCAACAACTCCTTGATGGCGTTGATGATGGCCAGCGCGTACGCCTTGGTCTCACCTTCCAGGGCGGCGGACATGCGCTGCTCGGCAGGGTAGTCCACCCGCGCGAGGTAGGGCGCCTGGGGCGAGATCCATTCCGCGATGCGGAAACGGCTGAGTCCCTCGGCGATGAACTGGATCTTGCCATCGGCCCGCATGGGGTGATGCATGCGCACCAGGGTGCCCACGCCATAGAAGTCCTCCGGACGGGCGTCGTCAGAGGAATCCCCGTGCACGCAAACCAGACCCACTAGATGATGACCGGTCTGGCCGATGCGCTTCACCGTCTCCATCCAGGGCCCTTCGTTCATGATGAGGGGCAGGGTCTGGGCTGGAAAAAAGGGCTTTTCGGTCAGGGGCAGAATGTGCAGGGTGGCAGGCAGGGTCTGGGCCGGCAGGTTGGCCGTGCCGCCACGGTCGTCCTCCGGGCCGATGAGCTCGCCCTCGATGGGATGCTGGTCTTCGGTCATGATTTTTGCGATGTTGCGCTTGCCTGTTTCAGGCTCATGGGTATGGCCGAAGCCGGGAGTTTCAACCCGGAGTAGCCGCGGCCCGGCTCAGCCATGCTGCAGACCCATGGCCTCGCGCACGTCCCACATGGTCTCCCGGGCCAGGTTCCGGGCCTTCTCGCAGCCATCGGCGATGATGTTCCTCACCGTGTCCGGGTCTTCCGTGAAGAGCCGCGCCCGCTCCTGGATGGGCGCCAGCTCCCTGAGCACCGCGTCGATCACCGGCTGCTTGCACTCCAGGCAACCGATGCCGGCGCTGGTACAGCCCTGATGCACCCAGGCCTGCACGTCCTCGCTGGAATAGACCCGATGCAGCTGCCACACCGGACACTTCTCGGGCGTGCCGGGATCGTTGCGGCGCACACGGGCCGGGTCCGTGGGCATGGTGCGGATCTTGCGGGTCACGGTTTCCGGGTCTTCCCGCAGGGAGATGGTGTTGTGGTAGGACTTGGACATTTTCTGCCCGTCCAGACCCGGCATGCGGGAGGCCTCGGTGAGCAGGGCCTCGGGCTCGGTGAGGATCATCTTGCCCCCGCCTTCCAGGTAACCGTAGAGCCTTTCCCGGTCTCCCAGGCTCAGATTCTGGGTTTCCGCCAGCAGGGCCCGGGCGGAATCCAGGGCTGCCGCATCGCCTTCCCGCTGGAAGCGGGTGCGCAGTTCCTGGTAGAGCTTGGCCTTCTTGCCCCCCAGTTTCTTCACCGCCGCCTCCGCCTTCTCCTCATAGCCGGCCTCCTTGCCATAGAGATGGTTGAAGCGCCGCGCGATCTCGCGCGCGAATTCGATGTGTGGTACCTGGTCCTCGCCCACGGGCACCTGGTTGGCCCGGTAAATGAGGATGTCCGCCGACTGCAGCAGGGGGTAGCCGAGAAAGCCGTAGGTGGACAGGTCCTTCTCCGTGAGTTTCTCCTGCTGGTCCTTGTAGGTGGGCACCCGTTCCAGCCAGCCCAGGGGGGTCATCATGGACAGCAGCAGGTGCAGTTCCGCGTGCTCGATGACCCGGGACTGGATGAACAGGGTGGCCCGGGCCGGGTCCACTCCGGCCGCCAGCCAGTCGACGACCATCTCCCAGGTGCTGTCGTGGACGCTCAGGGGGCTGTCGTACAGGGTGGTGAGGGCGTGCCAGTCGGCCACGAAGAACAGGCACTCGTACTCGTTCTGCAGGCGGATCCAGTTTTTCAGGACGCCGTGGTAATGGCCCAGGTGGAGGTGGCCCGTTGGGCGCATGCCGGAAAGAACGCGATCTGCATACATGACAGTGTTCGATGGTCAGGGGATGATGTTGAAAAGCTTCATGAGAAGTTGCTCCATGCCCTGGTACAGGGGACCGATGATCATCCCGAGGATACCGGTGGCCAGCAGGGCGATGAGCACGAACAGACCGTAGGGTTCCAACCGGGCCAGCAGGTAGGCCCATCTGGGGGGCAGCAGGCTGACGGCGATGCGTCCGCCATCCAGGGGCGGGATGGGCAGCAGGTTCAGGGTGGCCAGGATGGCATTGATGGTCACCCCCGCCATGCCCATGAGTGCCAGGGGCTGGGAGTAGCCGCTGGGCACGACGATGGCCAGCTTGATCATGGCGGCCCAGAAGATGGCCATGACCAGGTTGGCCGCCGGCCCGGCCGCCGCCACCCACAGCATGTCCTGCTTGGGATGGCGCAGATTGCCGAAGTTCACCGGCACGGGCTTGGCCCAACCGAACAGGATGCCCCCCAGGGCCACGGTGATGGCGGGCACGAGGATGGTGCCCACCAGATCGATGTGGCGCAGGGGGTTGAGGCTGATGCGCCCCATCATCTGCGCGGTGCGGTCGCCAAAACGCAGCGCGGCATAGCCGTGCGCCGCCTCATGCAGGGTGATGGCGAAGATCACCGGCAGGGCGAACACGGCGATCTTCTGGATCAGGTTCAGTTCCAATTGCCGGGCCTCGTCAAAAACCGAGTCTGCCCGGATCGCCCCCGCCCCTGCGCAGCAGCTCCGGCGGCTCGACATGCAGATCGATGACCGTGGTGGGGTCCAGGCTGCAGTGGCCGGCATCCAGGATGACATCCACCCGCTTGTCCAGGCGCGCGACGATGTCCTCCGGATCGTTGAGGGGCAAGTCGTCTCCGGGCAGCTGCAGGGTCATGGACAGGATGGGCTCGCCCAGTTCCGCGAGCAGCCGGGCCACCACCGCGTGGCCCGGCACGCGCAGACCGATGGTGCTGCGCTTGGGGTGCTGCAGACGGCGGGGCACTTCCCGCGTGGCCTCGAGGATGAAGGTATAGCTGCCCGGCGTGGCGGCCTTGAGGATGCGGTACTGCCGGTTGTCCACGCGCGCATAATGGGCGATCTCGGACAGATCCTTGCACACCAGGGTGAAGTGGTGTCGCTCGTCCACGCCCCGCAGGACGCGGATGCGTTCCATGCCCGTCTTGTTGCCGATCACGCAGCCCAGGGCGTAGCAGGAATCCGTGGGATAGACCATGACCCCATCCTGGCGCAGCACCCTCACAGCCTCGCGGATCGACCTCTCCTGCGGATTGTCCGGATGCAGGCTCAGATGCAATGCCATGGGCTCACCAGCGCGACCAGATCGGCGTGCAACGCTCGGGCAGGCGCATGGGCTTGCCCTGCACGCTGCCCAACTCCCGTCCACCCTCTCCCGGGGCGTGGAAGTCCGAGCCCACCGAAGCCAGGAGACCATGCCGCACGGCCAGATCGGCCAACAGGGGCACCTGGTCCTGGCCATGGCTGCCGGTGATCACTTCCATGCCCTCCCCGCCAAAATCACGGAATTCCGACAACAGCAAGCGCAGTTTCTCGCCACCGAAGCGATAGCGCCCCGGATGCGCGAGTACCGCCTGACCGCCGGCGGCATGGATCCAGTTCAGGGCCTCCCGCAGGCTGGCCCATTCGTGCGGCACATAGCCCGGTCTGCCCTGTACCAGATACTTCGTGAATACGGTCTTCACATCCTTCACCACCCCGGTCTCGACCAGAAAGCGGGCAAAGTGGGTGCGGCCGATGAGGTCCTTGTTGACGGCATGGGCATAGGCCCCTTCCAGGGCGCCGGGTATGCCGATACGCGCCAGGGCATCTGCCATGCGCTGGGCCCGTTCGCGTCGGCCGGCGCGATTACGGGCCAGACCCTGACGCAGTATGGGCTCCCGCGGGTCCACGTGCAGGCCGACGATGTGCACCGTGGACCTGTGCCAGGTGATCGACACCTCCACGCCCTGCACCAGCCGCAGTCGGCTGCCGGAAGCGGCCTGTTGGGCGGCGGCCAGGCCCGCGAGCTCGTCGTGATCGGTGAGCGCCAGGAAATCCACGCCCTGGCCGATGGCCCTGTGCACCAGTGCAACGGGCGACAGCACACCGTCCGAGGCGGTGGAATGGCTGTGGAGATCGTAAACCGGCATGGAAGCGTGCTTGTGACAAGACCGGCGATCATAGCAAAATGCCTGCGCCGGCCCCGAAGGGCCTTTCCGCTTGCCTCTTCGCACGAGGATCGCTGACTTGAAGTTCCTTTTCGACCTTTTCCCCATCATCCTGTTCTTCGCCGCCTACGAGTTGGGCGAGAGCTTTCCCGTGGCGGCCAACGCCATCCTGGCGGGCCTGGGCATCCAGCTGGAAACCGCCACCAAGCCCGGCGTCTTCCTGGCCACCCTGGTGGCCATCCTGGCCACCTTCATGCAACTGGCCTGGGCCTGGTTCCGGTATCGCAGGATCGACACCATGCTCTGGGTCTCGCTTGCGCTCATCGTGGGCTTCGGCGGTCTCACCCTGTTCCTGCACGACGAAACCTTCATCAAGTGGAAGCCCACGGTGCTGTACTGGATCTTCGCCCTGGCCCTGGGCCTCGCGCCCCTGTTGTTCGAGCGCAACCTGATCCGCCTGATGATGGAAAAACAGCTCTCCCTTCCGGACGTCGTCTGGACTCGGCTCAACCTGGGCTGGGCCGGCTTCTTTGCCTTCATGGGCGTGGCCAATCTGTATGTGGCCCTCAACTACTCCACCGATGCCTGGGTCAATTTCAAGATGTTCGGCTCCCTGGGCCTGATGCTGGTATTCATCATTGGCCAGACCCTTTATTTGTCCCGCCACCTGGATGCCATGCCGACCCAGGAGGCCCGCGAGGAAAAGGAATGAATCTGTTCTATGCCATCCTCGGCGAGGATGCCGCCAACAGCCTGGAGTCTCGCCTGGCCGCGCGCCCGGCCCACCTGCATCGCCTGGAACAGCTGCGCGCGGAGGGCCGACTGCTGCTGGCCGGCCCGTTCCCCGCCATCGACAGCCCCGATCCGGGACCCGCGGGTTATAGCGGCAGCCTGGTCGTCGCCGCCTTCGACAGCCTGGAAGCCGCGCAGGCCTGGGCCAACGCAGACCCATACCTGGCCGCCGGTGTCTTTGCCCGGGTGGATGTGCGTCCCTTCAGGCGGGTGCTGCCATGAGCGACATCGTGGCCGAAATGCAGGCCCGTCTGGCCAGCCTGTCACCCGCGTATCTGGACATCGTGGACGAGTCCGCCCTGCATGCCGGCCATGAGGGGGCCCGTTCCGGTGGTGGCCACTATCGCATGACCATCATCGCCGAAGCCTTTGCCGGTCAAAGCGGCGTGGCGCGCCACCGCCTGGTATACCAATCCCTGGGAGACCTGATGCCCACCCGCATCCATGCGCTGTCCGTCACTGCCCTGACGCCGGAAGAGCTGTAGGGAACCCAGCGGCGCCCCGGGCGTCCACTCTGCTGCCATCCATTTCTCACCCACCAAGGATTTCCATGCCACGCATGCTGCCCGTCCTGGCCCTGATGGCCACACTCTCCGTTCCCGGCCTGGCCGCGGATACCGTCGCACCGGCCGGAGACAGACCCGAGCCTCAAGCCGACACACCCGTCGCCAGGGTAAACGGCGTGGCCATCCCCGCCCTGTACATGGACTTCGTGCGGCAGAGCCGTATCGCGCGCAACCTGCCGGCGGAGGCGCTCACTCCGGATGCCCTGCGCGATGGCCTGGTGGCTTCGGAGCTGCTCGTCCAGGAGGCCACACGCAAGGGACTGGACAAGGAACCCAGCGTGGCGGCGGCGCTGGAATTCCAGCGCCGCGAACTGCTGGCCAAGGCCGCAGTGGAAGACTTCGTGCGCAAGAATCCCGTGAGCGAGGCGGATATGAAGGCCGAATACGACCAGGCCAAGGCCAAGACCGGCGACCGGGAATATCGTGTCAGCCACATCCTGGTGAGCACGGAAAGGGAGGCCCGCGACATCCTGGCCCAGTTGAAGAAACCCAAGGTCAAGTTCGAGACCCTGGCAAAAAAATATTCCAAGGACAGCTCCGCCGACAATGGCGGCGACATCGGCTGGACCGTGCCCGCCAATCTGGTGCCGGAATTCGCCCAGGCCATGACGCGGCTGAAGAAGGGGGAAACGGCGACCAGCCCCGTCAAGACCCAGTATGGCTGGCATGTCCTGCGCCTGACGGACACCCGCACCCTGGATTTTCCGGCTTACGAGTCCATCAAGGGACGCATCGCCAACCAGCTGCAGCAGCTGGCCATACGCCGCCACGTCCAGGCCCTGCGCGCGGAAGCCCGGGTGGAATGAGCCCAATCCGGCCCGAGGATCACCTGCCCGCGTCGGGCATGGCGGGCGGCACCGACGCATAGTCCATGCGCGCCAGGCTGGCGAGCACGGCATGCAGACGTTCGACGACACGCGTCAGGGTGGTTTCGACCCCGTGCAAAGAGACGCCCGTGGTGCTGCCCTCCCGACCGGCAGCCCAGTTCACGGACGCCGCCACGGCAGCGTAGCACAGGCCGATTTCCCGGGCCAGATAGGCCTCCGGCATGCCGGTCATGCCGACCATGTCGGCACCGTCCCGGGCCAGGCGCTCGATCTCCGCTCTGGTCTCCAGGCGCGGGCCCTGCACGGCGGCATAGACCCCACCGTCGCGGCAGACCTCTCCCGTCTGCCGCAGGGCCCGCAGACAGTGCTGACGCATGGCTTCGCAGTATGGCCAGGTGAAATCCTCGTGATGCACCGGCTTGCCGTTGTATTCCGCGAAGGTGGACTCCCGGCCATGGGTATAGTCGATAATCTGATCCGGCACGCACAGCCTGCCCGGTCCCAGGTCCGGGTGGATGCCCCCGACCGTGGCCACGGAGACCACATGGCTCACACCCTGGTCGTGCAGGGCCTGGATATTGGCCCGGTAATTCACCAGGTGGGGGGGGATGGTGTGACCATGGCCATGCCGTGCCAGGAAGACGATGGGGTGACCGTCCAGCTCGCCAAAGATCAGGGGCCCGGACGGCTCGCCAAAGGGGGTGCGGATCACCTGTCGATGGGTCACCGCCAGACCGGGCAGCTGGGTCAGGCCCGAGCCGCCGATGATGCCTAGCTTACCCATGCTTGTCTCGCTCCTCCTTCAGGGCATAGATGGCCGGCAGGTTGCGCCACAGGCCATAGGCGTCCAGGCCCATGCCGAAGACATAGCGCCTGGGCAGGCTCAGGCCGATGAAATCCGCCGTCACGGGTTTGCTGTGCCCCAGGTCCTTGTCCGCCAGCACCGCGATCCACACCTGTGCCGCGCCCATTTCCAGCAGCCTGGCCTTGGCCGCCGCCAGGGTATGGCCTTCGTCCAGGATATCGTCCAGCAGCAACACGCAACGCCCCCGCACGTCCTTGCGAGGCAGGGCACACCATTCGATGTCCATCCCGCGGGTGCCATCCCGGTAACGGGTGGCATGCAGGTAGTCGAACTCCAGGGGAAAGCCCAGGCGTGGCAGGAGCTTGCCGGCGAAGATCACCGCCCCGCCCATGACGCACAGGGCCAGGGGCATGCGATCCGCCAGGGCATCGCCGATGCGGCTGGCCAGGATATCCAGGGTCTGCTCGATCTGTGTGGCGCTGACCAGCAGATCCGCGTCATTCAGCAGGCTCCAGGCCTGATCCAGTTGAGTCTTATGTTGCATGGATCCCTTCTTCACGAGACGGAACGCTGTCTGCGGGCCTCGTACAGACAGACGCCGGCGGATACGGAAACATTCAGGCTTTCCACCTGGCCATACATGGGGATGCGCACCAGCATATCGCAATGTTCCCGTGTCAGCCTGCGCATGCCCGCGCCCTCGGCCCCCAGCACCAGGGCGGCAGGCACGGTGAAATCCGCGTCCCTGAGGGTGAGGGGGGCGGCATCGTCAGCGCCGATGCACAGCAGGCCCTGATCACGCAGCGCGCGCAGGCTGCGAGACAGATTGGTGACGCTGAAATAGGGTACCGATTCCGCCGCGCCGCTGGCGGCTTTCACGGCCACGGCCGACAAGCCCGCGGCACGGTCCTTGGGGGCGAGGACCGCATGCACGCCGAAGGCATCGGCGCTGCGCAGGCAGGCCCCCAGGTTGTGCGGATCGGTCACACCATCCAGCACCAGCAACAGGGCCGGTTCGTTCAGGTTTTCCAGCACCTCGTCCAGGTCCCTGGCCAGCTGGATGGGCAGGGCCTGGGCCACCACGCCTTGGGATTTGCCGCGCGCCATCTCGTCCACGCGTGCGCCATCGGTGAGGATCACGCGCACGCCCCGATCCGCGGCCGCCCGCATCAGGTCCCGGGCGCGCCGGTCGTGCCGGTTCTGATCCAGATAGATGACCTGCAGGCTCTCGGGGTGATGACGCAGGCGCGCCGTAATGGCATGAAAGCCGTGGATGAACTGGCGTGAGCTCATGGGGTGTGCGATCTCTTCCCGGTGGCGCGCCTGGACTTGGCGATCTCCTCCACCATGGAAAAATCGATGCGGGAAGTCTCGATGTCCACGCTCACTACCCTTACCCGTACCTTGTCTCCCAGGCGGTAGCGGCGGCCGGTACGTTCGCCCAGCATCTGGTGACGGGCCAGGTCGAAATGGAAGTAGTCCGTCCCCAGCTCCGAGGCATGTACCAGGCCTTCGACGAAGACCTCGTTCAGGGTGACGAAGACGCCAAAGCTCACCACGGCGGAAATGACTCCGTCGAACTCCTCGTTGAGCTTGTTCTGCATGTAGTAACACTTGAGCCAGGCCACCACGTCCCGTGTGGCCTCGTCGGCCCGGCGCTCGGTCATGGAGCAGTGCCGGCCGATGGCCTCCCAGTCACCCGGTGCGTAGGTCTCGCCCTTCAGGCATGCGCGTATGGCGCGGTGCACCGTCAGGTCCGGGTAGCGGCGTATGGGGGAGGTGAAATGGGTGTAAGCATCGTAGGCCAGGCCAAAATGCCCTGTATTCTTCGGGCTGTACTGGGCCTGGCGCAGGGAGCGCAACAGGACGGTCTGCAGCAGCTGGGCATCCGCGCGACCCTTGATGCGTGCAAGAAGATCGGCGTAGTCCTTGGCGTGGGGATCGTCCCCGCCCGCGAGAAACAGCCCGAACTCGGCGAGGAACGCCTGCAGGGCCACGAGCTTGTCCGCCGCCGGCCCCTCGTGCACCCGGTAGAGCAAGGGATGTCGTTGCTTCTTCAGGAAGTCAGCCGCACAACCATTGGCCGCCAGCATGCACTCCTCGATGATCTTGTGCGCATCGTTGCGCAAGGCGGGCACGATGCGTTCGATCTTGTCCTGGGCATCGAACAGCATCCTGGTCTCCAGGGTCTCGAAATCGATGGCCCCGCGTTTTTCGCGGGCCGTTTGCAGGACCATGAAGAGTTTGCGCAGGCTTTCCAGCCTGGGCAGCAGCCAGGCCTGCTCCCCGGGCGGCTTGTCGGCCCCGGACAGCCAGTCCCACACCTGGGTATAGGTGAGCCGGGCCTTGGAGTGCATGACGGCCGGGTAGAAACGATATTTCCTGATGCCGCCGGCAGCGGAGATCTCCATCTCGCACATCATGCACAGGCGATCCACCTTGGGGTTCAGGGAACACAGGCCGTTGGACAGTTCCTCGGGCAACATGGGAATCACCCGGCGGGGGAAGTACACCGAGTTGCCCCGCTCGTAGGCCTCCCGGTCCAAGGCGGAGCCGGGGCGTACATAGTGGGATACATCCGCAATGGCCACCCACAGGCGGAAGCCGCGGCCTTCCGCCTGGCAGCACACCGCATCGTCGAAGTCCCGGGCGTCCTCGCCATCTATGGTCACCAGGGGCAAGTCCCGCGCATCTACGCGTACCAGATCGCCTTCCGGCGCCAGGTCTCTTTTGATCACGCCCTTGGGCAGCTTGCGCGCCTGGGCAATGCTCTCCGGGGAAAATTCGTGGGGCAGAGCGTGCTTGCGCAGGGCGATCTCGATCTCCATGCCCGGATCGGCATAGTTTCCCAATACTTCCCTGATCTTGCCCACGGGTGGGGCCTGGCGGGTGGGCTGTTCGACGATTTCCACCATCACCACCTGGCCGGAGCTGGCCCCCATGTCGGCGTGGTCGGGTACCAGGATGTCCTGGCTGATGCGCCTGTTCTCCGCCACCACCCACTGATAGCCCCGCTCGCGGTAGAGACGCCCCACCAGATGGGTGTTGGCCCGCTCCAGCACCTCCACCACCTTGCCTTCCTTGCGCCCGCGGCGGTCCACGCCATGCTCCCGCACCATGACCCGGTCGCCGTGCAGCACACCACGCATCTCCTTTTCAGGCAGGGCAATATCGCCAGAACCGTCGTCTGGGATGAAGAAGCCAAAGCCGTCCTTGTGGCCCTCCACCCTGCCGCTCTTCACCTCGATCTTCTCCGGCAGGCACAGGGCGCCGCGACGGTTGAACATCAGCTGGCCCTGACGTTGCATGGCGCGCAGGCGATTGAAGAATGGGGTGTATTCCTCGGGCTCCAGGCCCAGGCGGGATGCGAAGCCCTCGGCGTCTACCGGCTCGCCCGCCTCTTTCAGCAGTTGCAGGATGAACTCCCGGCTGGGCAGGGGCTGGCCGTATTTCCCGCGCTCCCGTTCCAGGTGCGGGTCTTGCCAGCGCAGGGCCTTGCGGACGGCCTTCAGACCACGCTGGCGGGCCTTGTCCTGGCGGGTCCCGGATGACCGGACGGGTTCGGACGGCTCGGGTTTGGGGGTGGCTTTTTTCGTTGACATGTATTCGATGCGATGGCTAAGATTCGCGCCTTCCTGCCCAGATGGCGGAATTGGTAGACGCACTAGGTTCAGGTCCTAGCGCCCGCAAGGGTGTGGAGGTTCGAGTCCTCTTCTGGGCACCAGTCAAAAAAGCCGGCTCGCGAGCCGGCTTTTTTCTTGCCCAGCCGCGGGATCCAGGGCGAAAGTGCGGCATGTTATCACGCCGTGCCACGCATCCCACATGCAATCCCGTTCCATGCACCGGGACCTTGCACATCTTTGCGTTGGCGTCACCGCATTGCCTGCCTTCCGCGGCAATGCCAATATGGCGCCCACCCCCTGCGCACGCCTTCTTGAACGGTACGTCCTCCCCCTTCCTGTTCGACCGGCTTCTGGCCACCCGGCCCCATATCCCGGCCACCATCCTGCTGATCACCGCCAACATGCTGGTCTTTGCGGCCATGCTCTGGCAGGGGGCGGGCCTGTGGCACACCTCCAACGCCCTGCAGCTGGCCTGGGGCGCCAACTTCGGGCCTGCCACCAAGGATGGCGAATGGTGGCGTCTGGGCAGCGCCATGTTCCTGCACTTCGGTCTCCTGCATCTGACACTGAACAGCCTGTCCCTGTGGGACAGCGGCCGTCTGGTAGAACGCATGTACGGTCCGCTGCGCTTCCTCGTCCTGTATTTCACCGCCGGTCTGGCAGGCAATCTGCTGTCTCTCTATGCCCAAGGCGAGCAGGCCGTGTCCGGGGGTGCCTCGGGCGCCATCTTCGGCGTATATGGCGCGCTGCTGAGCCACCTGTGGCTGGGGCGGCATGAACAACGCAGCCATGAGTTCAGGCGCCTGTTCCGGACCGCCGCCGTATTCTGCGGCCTGGCCATATTCCTCGGCCTGCGGATCCGCGGCATCGACAACTACGCGCATGTGGGTGGCTTCGTCAGCGGCATCCTGGCGGGTCTGGTCCTGGCTCCCCGTCCCGGCGGACGCCCGCTCCGGCTGCTGGCTGCCGGCATGCTGGCACTGGCCTGCGTACACCTCCTTGTCCGCATGCCCGAGCCCCGCTACCGCTGGAGCGAAGAACTGAGGGCGCGCCAAGGCATCAGCACCTTCCTGCATACCGAAGCCCACATCCATGACCAGTGGCGGCAAATCCAGAGACAGGCGCGCCAGGGTGGCCTCAGCTTCGAGGAACTGGCCGGCCAGATCGAGTCCCGGATTGCCCAGCCCTACGAAGACAGCTTTGCGCAGCTTTCACGGCTGCAGCTGGATCCGGACGCCCCATCGGCCGGCACCCTGGCCAACCTGCAGGCCTACGCCAGCCAGCGCCTCTATGCCAGCCGCAGCCTGGTGGAGGAACTGCGGGCCTTCGGGCAATGAAAAACCGGGAACGAAGAAAAAACCGCGTCATGCGCGCGCGGCGGGGGCCGAATGGACAAATGGCTCGGTGCCGGCTCAGGCCGCTGCGGCCACCGCCTTCGGTACCCACTCGATGAGCCGGGGATCGAAGGGCTTGGGGAGGATGTAGTCGCGCCCGAATGCCAGCCTGTCCAATTCATAGGCGTCGAGCACCGCCTGGGACACGGGCTCCCGGGCCAGGGCGGCCAGGGCCCGGGCGGCGGCGATCATCATGGCCTCGGTGATGGCCTTGGCGCGGGCGTCGAAGGTGCCGCGGAAGATATAGGGAAAGCCCAGGACGTTGTTGACCTGATTGGGATAGTCGGAGCGGCCCGTGGCCATGAGAGCGTCGTCACGGCAGGCATGTACCTCCTCCGGGGTGATTTCAGGGTCCGGATTGGCCATGGCGAAGAGGATGGGCCGTTCGGCCATGCTCTTCACCATATCCCGGCTCACCAGGTTGGGGCCGGACACGCCGATGAACACGTCAGCGCCGGCCATGGCGTCGGCCAGGGTGCGCATTTCCGTTTCCTTGGTGAACTCACGCTTGTAGGCGTTGAGGTCGGTGCGGCCGGCGTGGATGACGCCCTTGCTGTCCACCAGGGTCATGTTCTCCCTCCTGCCGCCCATGGCGATAAGCAGGCGCATGCAGGCCAGGCCGGCGGCACCAGCACCGAGGCAGACCAGCCGGATGTCTTCCAGACGCTTGTCCTGGATCTCCAGGGCGTTGATGAGGCCGGCGCACATGACCACGGCGGTGCCGTGCTGGTCGTCGTGGAACACGGGGATGTCGAGACGGGCCTTCAGGGCTTCCTCGATCTCGAAGCAGTGGGGCGCGGCGATGTCTTCCAGGTTGATGCCGCCGAAGGTGGGGGAGATGTTCACCACGGTTTCGATGAAACTCGCCACGCTGGGGGCCTTCACTTCGATGTCGAACACGTCGATACCGGCGAAGCGCTTGAACAGGATGCCCTTGCCTTCCATGACCGGCTTGCTGGCCAGGGGGCCCAGGTTGCCCAGACCCAGAATGGCGGTGCCGTCGGTGATGACCGCCACCAGGTTGCCCTTGTTCGTGAAACGGTAGGCATTCTCCGGGTCCTCGGCAATGGCCCGCACGGGCTCGGCCACGCCCGGGGTGTAGGCCAGGGAGAGCTCGGCCTGGGTGGCGCAGGGCTTGGACGATTCCACGGAGATCTTTCCGGGACGGGGGAATGCGTGATAGTCGAGGGCACGCTGCTTCAGATCAGGCATGGAGGCACCGGGAAGTAGGAAAGGACAGGTAAAATCATTGGCTTATTTTCCAACGAAACCCACGCTCAGGCCATGAACAATCCCTTCGACTCCCGCCGGACCTTCGATGCCGGTCACGGCAAGACCGGCACGTACTACGCCCTCTCCCAGCTGGAGAAAGCGGGTCTGGGCAGGATCTCCCGCCTGCCGGTGTCCATGCGCGTGGTGCTGGAATCCGTGCTGCGTAACTGTGACGGGCGGAAGATCACCGAACGGCACGTGCGCGAGCTGGCGGGCTGGCAGCCCAATGCCCCGCGCAGTGAGGAAATCCCATTCGTGGTGGCCCGCATCCTGCTGCAGGACTTCACCGGCGTGCCGCTGCTCGCCGACCTGGCCGCCATGCGCTCGGCCGCCGCCCGCGCCGGCAAGGATCCGCGGAAGGTGGAACCCCTGGCGCCGGTGGAACTGGTGGTGGACCACTCGGTACAGGTGGACGTGTTCGGAAAACCCGACGCCCTCAAGCAGAACATGGAGATCGAGTTCCAGCGCAACCGGGAGCGCTACCAGTTCATGAAGTGGGGCATGCAGGCCTTCGACACCTTCAAGGTCGTACCGCCCGGCGTGGGCATCGTGCACCAGGTGAACATGGAATACCTGGCCCGGGGCGTCATGGAAAAGGACGGCGTCTATTACCCGGACACCCTGGTGGGCACCGACAGCCACACCACCATGATCAACGGTCTGGGCGTGGTGGGCTGGGGCGTGGGTGGCATCGAGGCGGAGGCCGGCATGCTGGGCCAGCCCGTGTACTTCCTCACCCCGGACGTGGTGGGCGTGGAGCTCACCGGCCAGATCCAGCCCGGCATCACCGCCACCGACATCGTCCTCACCATCACCGAGATGCTGCGCCGCGCCAGAGTGGTGGGCAAGTTCGTGGAATTTTTCGGCTCCGGCGCCGCCGCCCTGCCCGTCACCGACCGCGCCACCATCGCCAACATGGCCCCGGAATACGGCGCCACCCTGGGCTTCTTCCCGGTGGACGAGGCCACCTGCCAGTACTTCCTCACCACCGGCCGGGAACCGGCCAGGGTGGACGCCATGCGGGCCTATTACCAGGCCCAGGGCATGTTCGGCATTCCCCCGGCCGGTGCGTGCGACTACAGCCAGGTGCTGCGCCTGGACCTGTCCACGGTGAAGCCTTCCGTGGCCGGCCCCGGGCGGCCCCAGGATCGCATCAACCTGTACGCCCTGAAGGAAACCTTCGAGACCCTGCTGGAGCTGCCCAAGGACCAGGGTGGCTACGGCAAGGGTGACACCGGAGGGGGTGAGGGGGAGGGCCTGCGGCATGGCGATGTGGTGATCGCCGCCATCACCTCCTGCACCAACACCTCCAACCCCGGGGTCATGCTGGCCGCCGGCCTGCTGGCCAAGAAGGCGGTGGCGGCAGGCCTGCGCACCCCGGCACACGTGAAGACCAGCATGGGCCCCGGTTCCCGTGCCGTGAGCGAATATCTGCACCGCGCCGGCCTCATGACCTATCTGGAGCAGCTGGGCTTCAACGTGGTGGGCTATGGTTGCACCACCTGCATCGGCAACTCCGGCCCCCTGCCCGAGGCCATCGAAAAGGAGATCCTCGACAGGGACCTGGTGGTCTGCTCCGTGCTCTCGGGCAACCGCAACTTCGAGGCCCGGATACACCAGAACGTGAAGGCCAACTTTCTCATGTCCCCTCCCCTGGTGGTGGCCCTGGCCCTGGCGGGTCGGGTGGACATCGACCTGGCCAGCGAACCCCTGGGTCAAGGCAGGGACGGCCCCGTGTTCCTCAGGGACATCTGGCCCGGCAACGAGGAAGTGGCCGCTGCCCTGCCCTTCTCCACCGCCACCGGCGTGTATGACGGCTACCGCGATCTGGGAGCCGGCAACCCCCTGTGGGATGCCGTGCCCGCGCCGGTGGGCCAGGTCTATGCGTGGGATGCAGCTTCCACCTATATCCAGGAGCCCCCCTTCTTCCTGCGGCAGGCCCGCCCCGATGCCGTCATCCGCGGAGCCCGCGCCCTGGCCATCTTTGGCGACTCGGTGACCACGGACCACATCTCCCCCGCCGGCGGCATCAAACCCACGGCCCCGGCAGGCAGATACCTGCTGGCCCACGGTGTGGAGCAGAAGGATTTCAACAGCTACGGCGCCCGCCGGGGCAACCATGAGGTGATGATGCGCGGCACCTTCGCCAACGTGCGCATCAAGAACCTGATGCTGCCCGGCAGCGAGGGCGGCGTGACCCTGTACAGGGGCGAACAGACCCCCATCTACGACGCCGCCATGGCCTATCAGGCGCAGGGTACCCCCCTGATGGTGTTCGCCGGCGAGGAATACGGCACGGGTTCCTCCCGGGACTGGGCGGCCAAGGGCACCCAGCTGCTGGGGGTGAAGGCCGTCGTCGCCAAGAGCTTCGAGCGCATCCACCGCGCCAACCTGGCGGGCATGGGCGTGCTGCCCATCCAGTTCAGGGATGGCATGGATGCCTCCAGCCTGGGCCTCAAGGGGGATGAGAGCTTCGATCTGCTGGGCCTGGAAAACGGCATCACGCCGCAACAAGATTTGACCATGGTCATAAAACGTTCCGATGGTTCCGTCCAGAATGCGTCCGTGAAGCTAAGACTCGATACACCCATCGAGATCGAATACTTCCAGGCGGGTGGGATCCTGCCCTACGTCCTGGCCCAACTGCTGGCTTGATGCACCAATCGCTGAGGTGCCGTATACCTTTCAACAGGAGACCGTCATGCTCAACCCACTGCTTACCCTGCTCGTCACCAGCCTCATGACCCTGAGCCTGTCCGCCCAGGCCCAGCAGGCCGGAAGCCAAACACCCGCGACGCCACCGGCGCTCGGTGGGTCTGGTAGCGGCAATCCCTACCTGCAATACACCCCACCCCCCACCTTTCCCTTCAACCCACTGGCGGTGCTGGCGCCCCATTCGTCCCAGCCGGCCGGCAAGCCCTACATGATGCGGCGTGCCGTCACCCAGCAGGAAAAGATCCAGATGATGCAGATGGCCCTGCCCATCATGACCAATATCATGGGCATGCAGATGGCGGATTCCATGAACTACTTCGCGCGCAAGTACAAGGTCAAGCCTGGCCTGAGCTTCGCGGACGTGAAGGAATCCCTCATGCTGCGGGCCAACCAGCTCAACGTGAAGTTCGTGGGCGAGAACCAGATGTGGAAGGATTTCCAGGCCGTGCTGAACGACAAGGAATCGCCGCGCATCGAGGTATATTCCTTTTGCGACATCGCCGTGGCCCGGGATCTGTTGAAGATCAGCCCGGAATTCGTGGTCTTCCTGCCCTGCCGCGTAGTCATCATGGAAGATGGCAACAAGGAGCTCTGGATCCTCATGCTGGACTGGAGCCTGGACTGGGTGAAGGGCTTCGAGCGTCAGCTGGGCATCAGTCCCGAGCTGCTCAAGGGCGCCATCGATCTGAACGCGCGCATGGACGAGATGCTGCAGGCGGCCGCCGCGGGCGACCTGTAAACCCGCACCCTGGGCAAGGCCGGCCAGGCCGGCCTTCTTCATTACCCGGGCCCGGCCTGGCTCAGGGTACGCCGCGCCAGCACCAGGTCCTCCCACACCTTGGCCTTGTCCGCGGGATTGCGCAGCAGATAGGCCGGGTGATAGGTCACCACCAGCGGCACGCCCAGGTAGTCGTGTACCCGGCCGCGCAGGCGGCCGATGGGAGTATCGGTGCGCAGCAGGCTCTGTGCGGCGAAACGGCCCAGGGCCAGGATGATGCGGGGCCGGATCAAGTCGATCTGACGTTTCAGATAGGGCAGGCAGGCGGCCACCTCGTGGGGGTCGGGGTCGCGGTTGCCGGCGGGACGGCACTTCAGCACATTGGCGATGTAGACATTGTTTCCCCGGCGCTGGCCGATGGCCGCCAGCATGGCATCCAGCAACTTGCCGGCCTGGCCCACGAAGGGTTCTCCCAGACGGTCCTCCTCCGCACCCGGCGCCTCTCCAACCAGCAGCCAATCGGCATTGCGGTCACCCGTCCCGGGCACCGACTGGGTACGGCCTTGGTGCAGGCCGCAGCGTGTACAGGCAGCCACCGTGGCCAGCAGATCCGTCCAGTCCAGGGTATCGGGTGTGGGCGGCTGCGCGTGTGCGGTGGCGCACCCAACCGCCAAATCAGAAGACCGTGCCGCCGAAGGTCGCTGCTCCGTCAGCCGCCAGACCGGCCACAGACCCAGTTCCCGCAGACGTTCGGCGCGCCCCGGGCTCACAGTACCCGCCTCATCACCAGAGCATCTTCCCGCCCGCCGTCCGCGGGATAGTAATCCCGCCGTTGGGCAATGCAGGCGAAGCCCAGACTGGCATACAGGCGTCGCGCCGCCGCGTTGGAGGGCCGCACCTCCAGATACAGACACTGCGTGTTGTGGGCGTGCGCCACCTGCAGCAGATGCGCCATGATCTGGCGCCCATATCCCTGGCGCTGCCAGCGCGGCGCGATGCAGCAGTTCAGGATATGGCCCTCGTCCAGCACGCGCATCATCAGCCAGTAGCCCGCCAGCCGCCCGTCGATCTCCCCCACCCAACAGGAATAGCCTGCCCGCAGACAATCGCGGAAATTGCCCAGGGTCCAGGGATAGGCATGGGCAGCCCGTTCGATGCGCAGCAGCTCTTCCAGGTCCGCCTCCTGCATGGGGCGGAACCGCATGGTCCCGGGTTTGGGGACGGCGTTCATGCCATGGACGTGTGCGCCCGCTCACGGATCTTCAGGGCCACCTTGTCGCGAATGTACAGGGGCTCGGCGGCCTCCGCGGGCAGGCCTTCACCCCGGGCAAGGCGCGGGACCGCCAGGTGCGCGATGGCCCGGGCATGGGGAATCAGCTCACCCGCCACCGCCAGCAGCGGTACCGGCCAGGCCGACGTCATCCCGGCATGGGCGAGGAATCCCGGACCCGCGCCGGTATAGCCCGCGGCGGGCGGGGCGGGTAGGTCCTGGGGCGCGCACACCAAGGGACCGGCCTGGCAAAGCCAGCCTTCGTCCTGGCGCCGGTACAGGCCGGCATAGACCTCCTGCATACGGGCGTCCAGACAGGCCAGCACCCGGTCCGCCCGGCGCTGGTTCCAGGCCTCCTGCGCCAGGGCCTCCAGGGTGGACACCCCCACTACGCGCAGATCGCTGCCCAGGGCCAGGCCCTGGGCCACACCGCAGGCGATGCGCAGGCCGGTGAAGGAGCCCGGCCCCATGCCATAGGCCAGGCCATCCAGCTGGCCCAGCTTCAGCCCCGCCTCTGCCAGCAGGTCCATGATCATCGGCACCAGCAGGTCGGAGTGCCGCTGACCTGCCCGCGCCTCCCGCCAGTGCAGCGCACCATCCAGCCACAGGGCGGCGGTACACCATTCGGTGGCGGTATCGAAGGCAATCAGGCGCATGGGCAGAAAATGGGGCAGGGACGGGGAGACACGCGTATGCAGGCGAGTTTAGCGCAACGACATCAGGGATTCTCCGCCGCCTCAACGATGACGATCTCCATGAGGACCCGCTTCCACGGGTCGCGGGTCCTCTGCAGATGCAGGATGCGGCCTTCCAGACGGTGACCCTTGTCCATGAAACGGGCCAGGTCCTGATTGTCCAGCCGCGGGGCGTAACCGATCTGCGCGCCACGCCAATATATGCCCACGGCCCGGGGATCATGGGGGTTGTCCGGCTCCCGGATCAGCCGCAAGGGATCTCCCACCCGCATCAGGGGAAACAGGGCCGGACCGGCGTGATACTGGAAGCCGGCCACAGGAGATGTCTGAAAGATCTGCATGGTCTCCGTGGCCGCGCGGACAATGCCGCCATGCAGCGCCAGGCTGGCCAGAACGGACCCAAGTCCCCACTGTAAGAGGCTGTTGTCGGCAGTCATGTGTGGCCAGCGGCAAAAAAGTCCACGGCGTCCGCCAGCCTGCGGCTGCGGGTCATGGCCGGCAGGGCCTGCCAGATACGGCGGCCATAGGGCTTGTCCACCAGGCGGGGGTCGCAGATCATGAGCACACCCCGGTCCGTTTCCCGGCGGATGAGACGTCCGGCCCCCTGCTTCAGGCTGATGACCGCGTGCGGCAGCTGGTAATCGAAGAAGGGATTTTTTCCCGCCCGCTTGAGGGCATCCACCCGCGCGGACAGCACCGGATCATCCGGTGGCTGGAAGGGCAGCCGATCGATGACCACCAGGGACAGGGCATCCCCGGCCACATCCACGCCTTCCCAGAAACTCTGGCTGCCCAGCAGCACGCCATTGCCCAGGCGACGAAAGTCGGCCAGCAGTTCGCTGCGGCCCTTCTCGCCCTGCAGCAACAGGGGCATGGTCTGTCCGGCCTGGGCCAGGCGGGCCTGCAGCAGGCGGTGGGCCTCGTGCATGGCCCGCAGACTGGTAAACAGCAGAAAGGCACGGCCGCCGCTGGCCTGCAGCAGGGGCCAGGCCGCCGCCACCACCGCCTCGGTATAGTCCGGGGTATTGGGGTGCGGCATGCCCTCCGGCACATAGAGCAGGGCCTGGCGGGCATAGTCGAAGGGGCTGTCCCACATCCCGGTGAGGACGTCCGGCAGACCGGCCTCGGCAAGATAGTGGCTGAAATCTCCACGTACCGACAGGGTGGCGGAGGTGAAGATCCAGGCCCGCGGGTCGTCCTCGATCTGACGCGCAAACAGGTCCCCCGCGTTCAGGGGCGTGGCGTGGAACAGCACGGCATGGGCCGTGGCCTCCAGCCAGCGCACGAGGTCCGTTTCCACGGTTGGCGCCAGCCATTTCTCCAGCCTGCCTGCCGCTTCCACGCAGCGTTCATGCAGGCGCGTCAGGGCTTCCGCCCGCTCGGCCTGGCCTCCCAGCAGGACCTTCAGCCGGGCCAGGCACTGGCCCAGCTGCTCCAGGGCCAGGAGGAAATCTTCCCGCTCCAGGGCCCGGGAGGCGGGCAGACGGACCGGACCCGGCCCCAGGGTCAGGCGCAGCAGGCGGGCGGCGGCTTCCAGGTCGCCGGCCGCGCGGGGCAGATCGTCGAAATCCGGCGCGGATATGGCGCTCTCGGCACGCACGTCGCGGCACAGGTCCACCAGCATGCCGGTGGTGACATGCTCGCCGAAGAACAGGCTGGCGGTCCGGGGCAGTTGGTGGGCCTCGTCGAAGATCACTGCATTGCTGGCGGGCAGCAGTTCCCCCGCGCCTTCGTCCTTGAGCCATACATCGGCGAAGAACAGGTGGTGGTTCACCACCACCACGTCCGCCTCCAGCGCCTTCTTGCGGGCCCTGAGCACGAAGCACTCGCGATGGTGGGGACACTCTCCCCCCAGGCAGTTATCGCGCGTGGACGTGACCCAGCCCCAGGCCGGGGAATCCTCGGGCACATCGGCGCAGGCCATGCGATCACCGCTCTCCGAGCAAGCCGCGAAGCGGGCGATGGCCCGCAGATGCAAGGCCTCTTCCCGGCTGTGCAGGCGGGCATCCCGCAGGGCCCGTTCCAGGTGATAGGGACAGACGTAATTGGACCTCCCCTTGAGCAGAGCCACCGTGACCGGCCGCTGCAGGGCCTCCCGCACGGCGGGGATGTCGCGCTGGAAGAGCTGGTCCTGCAGGGTCTTGGTGCCGGTGGAGAGGATGGCCTTGCCGCCGAACAGCAGGATGGGTACCAGGTAGGCCAGGGTCTTGCCCGTGCCCGTGCCCGCTTCCACCACCAGACGCCGACGTCCCTCCAGGGCGGCCAGGATGGTCCGGGCCATCTCAAGTTGCTGATTGCGCTGCCGATAGTGGGGAAGCACCCGGGATAACCGCCCCTCTTCAGCAAAAACATCCTCCAGTTCCATCTCTGAAGTGTAACGGCCGGGAAGCAAGCAAGGAGCTCTGAATGGCAAAGTTGCTGTCGTGGTCTCTGGCCCTGTTGCTGGGCCTGGCCGGCCTGTCCGCCCGGGCGGAGACCATGGAACTCACCCTGCCCAACCACGGTGTGCTGCAGGCGGACTTCCGCCCGGGCACTCCGGGCAAGCCGGTGGTCCTGCTGGTGCACGGATTCCTGCAGACCCATGCCTACCCCACGCTCCACCGGCTGGCCGACAGTCTGGCCGGCGAGGGCTATACCGTGCTGGCGCCCACCCTCTCCCTGGGGATCCCCCGCCGCGCCCAGAGCCTGGCCTGCGAGGCCATCCACACGCACGCGCTGGGCGACGGCGTGGCTGAACTGCGCGCATGGGTGGCCTGGCTCAAGGCACGCAGATTCGCAAACATCGTGCTGGCCGGACACAGCATGGGCAATCTCTACACCCTGAGCTACATGACCCAACGGCCGGATGCCGCCATCTCCCGGCTCATCGGCATCAGCATCGTGGAAGGCAGCCTGAAGATCGGCGAAGCGGCGCGTCCCGCCCTGCTGCGCCGTCTGCGTGCCCAGGCCGCGGGTCCCGACCGGCGGCTCGTCAAGGAACAGTTCTCCTTTTGCAAGGAATACCGCGCGCCCGCGGCCGACCTCCTGAGCTATGCGGAATGGGGTCCGGATCGCATCCTGGCGGCCATCGATCAGGTCAAGGTCCCCGTCAGCATGATCATGGGCAGCCAGGACGACCGCTTGGGCAAGGACTGGCTGGCCCGCCTCAAGAGGTCGCATGCGCGCGTGCGCATCATCGAAGGCGCCAACCACTTCATGGATGGCCCGCACGAGTTCGACCTGATGGATCTGGTCCTGGCGGAGCTCAAGGATGCTGGGCGGTGAAACCCCTGAGCATCCGCCACCTGGCACTCCTGCATCTGCTGCTGACCAGCCTGATCCTGCTGGCCATGGGCCTGTATTTCTGGCAGGAGATCCGCCAGACCCGGCTCAGGTTCCAGAGCTACGAGGATCAGACGGCGCGGCAGGAACTGGCCGAAGGTGTGCAGATCGTGATGGGGCGCATGCGCGCCATGGGGGACAGCCTGGCGCAATGGGATGAAACCCGGCAGCAACTGTCCTTTCGCGAGTATTACACCCTCTGGCGTGACGAGCGGGTACACAACTCCGGCCTGCTCGCCACGAAAACCGCGGCCGTGGCCCTCTACGACGAATCGGGGCGCATCCTGCCCGGATCGAATGGGCCGCGTCCCATGCCCACCAGCGTGCCCGGAAAACCGCCCACCAGCCTGCTCATCCGCGACGCAGGTCACGAAAACCTGTACTACTACACGCCGGTATACGCGGACTCCGCCGCCACCCTCCTGCTGGGCTATCTGGGCCTGCGCCTGGATTTCCGCAATGAACTGGAACAGGCGCGCGCCTACCGTTACGCCGACCTCGACAGCCTGCGCATCGACCTGCCCGTGGGCAAATCCCTGGACACCGGCCGGATCCTGGCGCATCTGCGTATCCGCGCCCAGGACAACCCGCAATTGCAGGAATTCCAGCGCCTGCTGGAAAGCAGCACCATACGCTTGGCCCTGGCCCTCCTGATCTCCACCCTCATTGCAGCCGTGTTGCTGGAACGCATGCTCGTGCGCCCGCTGCGCCACCTGTCCGGGGAGATCGACGCGCTCAGGGAGAAAACCCATAGCCGGATCGCGCCCCAGGGCCTGGAGGCCCTGCCACTGCCGGTCCAGGAACTGGAAAATGTGTGGCGCTCGTTCAACGATTACCAGTCGCGCCTGGCCGAGCTGCACCTCGACCTGCAACGCTCCAGCCAGGACTTCTTCGATCAGGCCCGGCGCGACGCCCTCACCGGCGCCTATAACCGACGCGCCTTCGATGAACACTGGCGGGAGGCCGCCCGCGACCGCCGTCTGGACAACGTGGCCCTGCTGCTGTTCGACTGCGACCACTTCAAGGCCATCAACGACACCTATGGCCACAATGTGGGAGACGCCGTCATCCAGGCCATCGCGCGCTGCCTGCAGCAGGCGCTGCGCGTCGATGACCGGCTCTACCGCATCGGCGGCGACGAGTTCGCCACCGTGCTCATCGATACGGATGTGCGTCATTCCCAGACCGTGGCGGAACGTTGCCTGGAACATATCCTCAGTCACGATTTCCGCCAGAACGGCCTGTCCGAACCGGTGACCATCAGCATCGGCGTGGCCATCGCCCAGGACATCCCGGAGACGCGTGAGCGCATCAGCCTCTCGGAACTGCAGAAGCGCGCGGATCTGGCCATGTATACCGCCAAGCGGCCCGGCGGGCAGAAGATCGTGTTCTACACACCCGCCCTGGGCAATGTGGAATCCCTGGTGGCCAGCCGTCCCATCAATGCCGTATTCCGTGCCATCCAGGACCCGGACCTGCTGGAGATGACCTATCAGCCGGTGGTCCGCCTGCATGACCTGCAAAAGGAGTACTCCGAGGCCCTGGTCCGCATCCGTTTCGAAGGGCAGTTGATCCAGCCCCGGGAGATCTTTCCCATCATCCAGGATCGCAATCTGGACGCGGAATTCGACCTGGCCATCCTGCGCGCCATCCACCGCGACATGGACGATGGCACCCTGGCGCCCGCACAGGGCGTGTCCATCAACCTGTCCGCCGCCGGCGTCATCAACGCGCGGGTGATGGACGCCCTGGTGGCCCTGCTGGAGGCGGAGCGGAACCGCAAGATCGTGGTGGAGATCACGGAGACCACGCTCATCACCCAGATGGAGCTCGCCACGGTCAACATCCGCAGGCTGCGTCAGGCCGGGGCCCTGGTGGCCCTGGACGACTTTGGCAGCGGCTACTCCTCCCTGCGCTATCTGGCCTCCATGCCCGTGGATCTGGTCAAGTTCGACATTTCCATGGTGCGTCTGCTGGAGTCGGACGATGCGCGACAACGCCACATGATCGAGGAAATCGCCCACATGGTGCTCAGCGCGGGCTATGAACTGGTGGCCGAGGGCATCGAAACCGAGGCGCTGCTGGACAGGGTGATGCGTCTGGGCTTCTCGCACGCCCAGGGTTACTACTTTGGCCGACCCGTCGAGGACGAGGCGGCCCAGGCCTGATGCGCGCGTGCACGGCCCCTTGCTTCACCCCAGGGAGCTGAACAGGGACAGCCCCGCGATGCGCGCATAGGCCTCGCCGGCCGCCTCCAGCACGGTCTGGCGCAACTGCAATTCCACGACGGCCGCGGCCTGATCCACTTTCTGGGTCTCGCCCAGGGCATCCTGCTCCTGCGACAGCAGGGCACGCGTGGTGGCGCGCACGTCGCTCACCTCGACGCTGGCGGCGGCAATCCGGTGGCGCATGCCATCCAGCCTGCCGATCGCCGTACCGATGAGCGCATTCCAGTTGTCGATGTCCGTCTGGGTCAGGGCGGTACCGGGAATCCTCGCGGCGGCGTCATCCAGCTGCTGCAGCAGGTCATTGGCGGTACCGGACTGAAAGACCGTGTCCAGGTTGTCGTTCACCCGCACGTAGCGTCCCGCTTCCACTTCCAGCCAGCGGGAGCCACCGGGACCGGTCTGCCCATCCGGGGCGGTGTTGCCGGGGCTCGCGGGAGTGCCGCTGTAGGTGGTGGCGGTGGCCGCACCAGTCAGCGCATTCGCGTAGGGAGCGGCGGTGGTGGCATGACCACCGAAGATGTAATCACCGCTGGGGTTCCGCGTATTGGCCAGGGCCAGCAGGTGCCGCGTCAGACCGGCCAGCTGCTGGCCGACGTTGTTACGCAGGCCGGCGTCATGCCCGGGGCTCAGGCCGGCCATCAGCTTGCGCGCCTCCTCCAGGGTCTTGCCCAGTTCGTTCAGCACCGTGTCGGCGTACTTGAGGGCCAGGTCGGCCCGTTCCTGGTTGGCGGCGAACTGGCTGCGCGTGGCGATGCGGCTGGACAGATCCAGGATGCGCTGCATGGCCAAGGCATCGTCCTTGGGCTGCAACACCCGGCGATCGCTCGCCAGCTGCCGGGTGAGCCGCGCAATCCCGCTCTGGCTCTCGCGCATGCCCGACAGGCCGCTGCTGAAATAGGTCAGGGAATCGATACGCATGGGTCTCCTCCTCAACGCACGACGGCAAGGACCTCATCGAACAGGCCGGCGGCGATCTGCATGGCCTTGGCGGAGGCCTGATAGGCCTGCTGGAAGCGGATCAGGTTGACCGCCTCCTCGTCCAGGTTCACCCCGGACACGGCGCGGCTGTCCGCTTCCGCCGAGCGCACCAGGCTGGTGAAGGCGGACAGGTTCACATCCGCCTGCGCGGCGTGGCTGGCGGTACGGGCGATGGTCTGGCCATAGGCCTCGCCAAAGCTGGCGGTGCCGCTCGCAAGTACGGGTTTGAAGCGCAGGGCCGCCAGGGCCAGGGCGTTGGCGTTGTCGCCGGGCCCCGTGGCGCCCGCGCCGGCGGCGGCGACCCGGTCGGCGCTGGACAGCAGCATGCGCATGCTGCGGGCATAATCGCCGGCAGGCACGCTGGCCGGATCGGTGAAGAAATCCGTACCCGGATTCAGGTTGTAGTCCAGACCTCCGCCATGCACTCCGTTCACCTCCGAGGCGATGGCCGCGGCAATGTCGTTGAGATCATCGAAGGCGGGCAGCAGCACGTCTTCGCGATAGGCCAGCAGCCCACCCATCCTGCCGCCAGTGATCTGGGCGGCTTGCAGGCGCATGGGTGTTCCCCCCAGGTCGATGGTGGGTACGCGCAGCATGCTGTTGCCGGGGTCCACGGCCGTGCCCAGGCTGTAGGCCCGGTCACCCAGCACCAGGGGCTGGCCATTGCCGATGAAGACGCTGGCGGGCCCGTCTCCCTGCTGCACCAGAGAGACATTCACCACCTCGTTGAGCTCACCGATGAGCTTCTGGCGCAGATCACGCAAGTCATTGGCGGGCTGGCCGGCCTGGGCGGCCTCCACCCGGGCGATCTCGGCGTTCAGCCTGGCGATCTGGCCGGCACGCAGATTGGCCTGGCCCACCATCTGGTCGAGCTCGCCATTGCCGGTGGCGATGGCGCTGCGCAATTGCGCATCCAGGATATTGATGCGTCCCGCCAGGGAATTGCCGGCGGACAGCACCAGCTGGCGCGCAGCGCCGGAGCCGGGATCGTCGGCCAGTTCGTGGATGGCGTTGAAATAGCGGTCCAGGGCGGTGGCCAGGCCGCTGTCCGCATCTCCCAGCAACTGATCGATCTGACCGGCGGCGGCGCTGTAGAACGTGTGGTGCGCCAGCTGGCTCTGGCCCTGGAGCAGCTGGTTATCCAGGAACCGGCTGTACAGGCTGCGTACCGTATCCACGTCTGCCCCGTTGCCGAAGCTGCCTGCGAGGGTGGACTGTGGTCGGGCGGTGGCCAGTATCGTCTCCTGGCGGCGATAACCCGCGGTATTGACATTGGCGATGTTGTGCTGCGTGGTGCGCAGGCCCGCCTGGGCCGCATTCAGGCCCGTCAGGGCGATACCGAGAATTCCTGATGCCATGGCAAGCTCCTGTCGACTATCCGAGTGGGCGCCGAAAGATCTGCGGACCGTCATCCGGGATGCCGTGAGACCGCATGGGGGATGCGGCCCATATGCCGAGCGGCGCCCTCAGGCTACGCTGCCCCAGCCCGGCCAGCACGAGGGTGTTCATGCCTGGACTCCGGCCTGGCGCACGGTGGCAATGACGGCCTGCAGTTTGTCGGCATAGGCAGGGTCCGTGGCATAGCCCCCGGCCGCCAGACCCCGACTGAAGGCGCCGGCATCCGGTCCCGCCTGCGAGGCCGCGCCGTAGCGGTCACGCAGGAGCCGGGTGTAGTCGGCAAAGGCCGCGTCGTAGCCGGCATAGGCGCGGAAGCGCTGGTTCAGTTTCAGGGGCAGGCCCTCACGGTATTCCGTGGTGAGGGAGTCCATCACCGCCCCCTCCCAGCCCCGCCCGGCCTTGATGCCGAACAGATTGTGGCTGGCCCGGCCCTGGGCATCGCGGATCTCGTAACGGCCCCAGCCGGATTCCAGGGCCGCGTGCGCGAGGATGAACTCGGCGGGCACGCCCGAGTCGCGGGCCGCGGTCCGGGCATGGGGAAGCATGCGCCGGATGAAGTCGGTGGCGGTGTGGGGGTCCGCGGCCGTGGATCGCGGCACCGCCGGAGCGGTCCGGGGTTCAGGGGACCCGGGCGCCGGCCGGACGTCCCTTCCCGGGGACCTGCCGGCGGGCGCAGCCTCACCGGCCGGCTGGCGCTCCAGGGCCCGCAGGATCATGTCGGCGAATCCCAGGCCCCGCCCCTTGCTCATCTGGCCGGCCCATTGCTGGTCGAGCAGGTCGCGGTACAACTGCATGGCCTCGCCACCGTCCAGGGGGTCGTCCTCGGCGCTGAAGCGGGTCTGGCGCATGCCCTTCAGCAGCTGGCTCAGCAGCAGGGCCTCGAACTGGCGGGCGGCACTCGCCAGGGCTGCCTTGTCGCCCCGCGCGGCCTGGGCGCGCAGGGCCTGGACGTCGGCCACGTCCAATGCGAGGCGGTCCGGTGCGGCCAGCATCAGGCACGCCCTTCCGCCGGACCGCCCCTTGGGCGGGTGGTGAGCGTGGGGAGCGCGAGGGCGGTCATATGATCTCCAGCTCCGCCTTCAGCGCACCGGCGGCCTTCATGGCCTGCAGGATGGCCAGCAGGTCCTGCGGCGTGGCACCCACAGCATTGAGAGCCTTCACCACGTCGCCGAGGGAAGCGCTGGTGGGCAGCACCATCAACTCTCCCTTGTCGCTCTTCACCTGCACATCAGCCTTTTCGGTCACCACCGTCCTGCCCCCGGACAGGGCCCCGGGCTGGGACACCTGGGGCTCGGCCGTGATGGTGACGGACAGGTTGCCATGGGCGATGGCGCACTTTTCCAAGGCCACGAGCTGGTTCATGACGATGGAACCGGTGCGCGCGTTGATGATGACCTTGGGCGTGGGGGTGCCAGGCTCCAGGTCCAGATTCTCCAGCTGGGCCAGGAAGGCCACGCGCTGGCCCGGATCGGCCGGGGCCCTGACCTGGATGACACGGCCATCCAGGGCGATGGCCGTGCCCTGGCCGAACTTCCGGCCGATGGCCTCGCTCACGCGGGTGGCGGTGGTGAAATCCATCTCCTTCAGCTCCAGGTGCACGAAATCCCCCTGCCCCACCCGGCTGGGCACGGCCCGCTCCACCGTGGCACCGGCAGGAATGCGCCCGGCGGACAGGTGATTGATCTGCGTGGAAGAGCCGCCGGCCGAGGCCCCGGCCCCGCCCACCAGCAGGCTGCCCTGGGCCACGGCATAGATCTGGCCGTCCGCGCCCTTGAGGGGGGTCATCAGCAGGGTACCGCCGCGCAGGCTCTTGGCGCCCCCCACGGAAGACACGGTGACGTCGATGTGCTGTCCCGGCTTGATGAATGGCTGCAACTGGGCAGTGACCATGACCGAAGCGGCATTCTTGGTGGCCAGGTTCTGACCCGTGGCCAGACCCAGATTGCCCATGAGGCTGGCCAGACCCTGACCGGTGAGGGCAGAGTTGTCTCCGGTGCCGTCCAGGCCCGCGACGACGCCATAGCCCACGAGCTGGTTGACGCGGATGCCGTCAATGCTGGCGATGTCCTTGATGCGTTCGGCCCGCGCCGGATGCGCCAGGGAAACTACCAGCAGGATGGAAAAGAGGAAAGTCGGCGCACGCATGATGGCCCCTCAGAATGGCAGCAGGGTCAGGAAGAAGCGGGCCATGAGACCGGCCAGCTGACTCTTGTCGAACTGCTGGCTGTTGGTGGACTCCAGCTGCACGTCGGCCAGCTGGGTGGAGCTGATGGTGTTGTTGGCGCTCAGCAGGAGCGGGTTCACCACGCCCCCCAGGCGGATGAATTCCGTATCCTGGTTGATGCGCACCTGCTTCTCGCCCGCCACCAGCAGGTTGCCGTTGGCCAGCACCTCCACCACCGTGACGGTGATGGCGCCCTTGATTTCGTTGCTGTTGGTCTCGTTGTCCTTCAGCTCGATCTTGTTGCCGGCGGACACGTCCCAGGCGGTGGCGCCGATCATGGGCGGGTTCCTGCCCAGGATGAGGGGCTTGGGAATGTCGATGCGGGCATTGGCCTTGCGCTCGTCCGTGGTCTCCGACTTGCGCTTGGCTTCGGTCTTCTCCACCAGGAGCACGGTGAGGGTGTCCCCCACGCGCCGGGCGCGCCGGTCATCGAACAGGTTCATGCCCGGCCGGCCGGCCACGGCATTGGTCTGGAAGATGGCACCGTTTTCCAGTGCCGGCGGCGCAGCCTGCGGGCGCATGCTCAGGGGCTGCTGGATGCGCGTCTCCGGCACGCCACTGACACAACCCGTCAGGCTCAGGAACGACAGGGCAATGAAGAGGGGTCGCATGTTCGGCTCGTCAGGTCACGGCCTCAGATCTGGGTCAGGCGCTGCAGCATCTGGTCGGAAGTAGTGATGGCGCGGGAATTCAGCTCGTAGGCCCGCTGTGTGATGATCATACTCACCAGTTCCTCGGCCACGTTCACATTGGAGGTCTCGATGAAGCTCTGGTTGAGCACCCCCAGGCCATTCAGGCCCGGGTTGTCCACCAGCGGGGGACCGGAGGCCGCCGTCTCCAGGAAAAGGTTCTCGCCCGCGCTCTGCAGGCCGGCGTAGTTCACGAAGGTGGCCAGCTGGATCTGGCCCAGCTGGGTGATCACCGGCGGGTTGCCCGGCTGGGTGACGGACACCACGCCATCCCGGGCGATGCTCACCAGCAGCGCATCCTGTGGGATCTGCATCTGCGGCTGGAGGATGTAGCCGCTGGCGGTGACCAGGGTGCCCTGATCGTCCACCTGGAAGGAGCCGTCGCGGGTATAGGCCAGGGTGCCGTCCGGCATCTGGATCTGGAAAAACCCGCGTCCGTTGATGGCCACATCCAGGGTGTTGCCGGTTTGCTGCAGGCTGCCCTGGGTATGGATGCGCTCCGTGGCCACGGGCCGTACCCCCACGCCCAGCTGCAGGCCGGAAGGCAGCAGAGTCTGCTGACTGGAGTTGGCGCCGGGCTGCCGGATGATCTGGTAGAGCAGGTCCTCGAACACCGCCCGACTGCGCTTGAAGCCCGTGGTGGAGACGTTGGCCAGGTTGTTGGAGATCACATCCAGCTGGGTCTGCTGGGCCTCCAGGCCGGTGCGGGCGATATGCAGGGAACGCAGCATGGGGGGCTATCCTCCCGGGTGATCAGGTGTTCAGGCTCAGCACCTTGTCGGCGCTGCGATGGTTTTCGTCGGCGGCGCGCAGGATGCGCAGGTTCATCTCGAACTGGCGCGCCAGGCTGATCATGGAGACCAGGGCCTCGGCCGGGTTGACGTTGGCGGTCTCCAGCATGCCGGACACCACCTGGACATTGGCGTCCACCTCAGCCGGCTGGCCGTCAACCATGCGGTACAGGCCATCCTCACCGCGGCGCAGCCCGCTCTCGGGAGGATTCACCAGCTTCAGGCGCCCGGCCTGGGTGACGGCGTTCAGCCCATGGCCAACAGGCACCGAGGTGAGCGTGCCATCCTTGCCGATCAGCACATCCTGATCCGGCGCCACGGCAATGGGACCGGAATCCCCCAGGATGTTGTAGCCATTGCTGGTCTGCAGGATGCCATTGACACTGAGTTGCAGGTGGCCCATGCGCGTATAGGCCTCCTGGCCGCGGGCATCCTGCACCGCGATCCAGCCCGCACCGCGCACCGCCACGTCCAGGGCCCGGCCCGTCTCCTGCAGGGTACCGGGCGCGAAGTCGGTGCGCGGCGTGGTTTCCAGGACGAAGGCCCGCGTCTTCGCCCCTTCCCCCACCACGGGCAGAGCGCGGAACACATTCAGTTCCTGCTTGAAACCGTGCGTGGCGACGTTGGCCAGGTTGTGCGACACCGCCGCCTGCTGGCGGGTGACCTCCCGCGCTCCGGTCATGGCGATGTAGATCACACGGTCCATGGGTTATCGCTGTCCGCCGTGGCCTAGCGCAGGTTCACCAGGGTCTGCAGGATCTGGTCCTGCGCGCGGATGGTCTGCGCGTTGGCCTGGTACATGCGCTGGGCGACGATGAGGTTCACCAACTCGGCGGTGAGATCCACGTTGGATTCCTCCACCGCGCCGGACTCGATCACCCCCAGTACACCACTGCCCGGGGCACCGATCACGGCCTGGCCCGCCTCGGCGGAATCCATCCACAGGTTGTTGCCGATGGGCTGCAGGCCCTGGGTATTGGCGAAATACGCCAGGGCCACCTGACCCAGCGTCTTGGACTGGCTGTTGGTATAGCGCCCCTGGATGGTGCCGTCCTTGGCCACCGACAGCCCCGCCAGCCGGCCCGAGGCATAGCCATCCTGCGACACGGAATTCACGCCGAACTTGCTGCCATACTGGGTGGCGCCCGACAGGTCGAGGGCAAATGTCATGGGCGTGCTGGCGCCGCTAGTCACGGCCGCGGCCACGCCGCTCAGGGGCATGCCGGTGGTCAGCAGACCGGAGGCGTTGAAGCTGAGCGCGACGGGGTTGCCGGCACCGGCGCCCAGGTCGACGTTGCCGATACCGCTGCCATCGATATCTCCGTACATGTTCCAGGCATTCGCGCCCGTCTTGACGAAATACAGGGTCAGGGCATGGGCGTTGCCCAGGGAATCGTACACGGTGACCGAGGTGGCATCGTTGTAGCTCGCGGCGTTGTTGGTGGCGAAGGCCACGCCGGGTGCGCTCTTGGTGGAATCCAGGTTGGCCACCAGGTTGGCCACGGTGGTGGCGCGGGGAGCGATGTCCGCGAAGGAGACCTGCAGCGGCCCGGGACTGGCGGTGACGATGTTGCCGAAGGCGTCCACGCCATAACCCATGACCTGCAGACCCTGGCTGTTGATGATGTGGCTCATGCCACCGGTGTCCGGCTTGTCCAGATGGAACTGGCCGTTGCGGCTGTAGGCCGTGGCACCGCCCTGGTTGACCAGAAAGAAGCCCTCGCCGCTGATGGCCAGGTCCAGGGCGTTGTCGCTGGCGCTGATGTTGCCCTGGCCGAACTGCTGCGCCACGTCGGCCACCTTGGAGCCGATGCCCACCTGCAGGCCGCCGGCACCATAGAGCGAGGTGGCATAGACATCGGCGAACTGGGTGAGCGAAGACTTGAAGCCCACCGTACTGGCGTTGGCGATGTTGTTGCCGATGACGTCCAGGCTCCTGGCCGCGCCGTTGAGCCCGCTCAAGCCCTGTTGAAAACCCATCTCAGCCCCCTCAGAAAATTTGCCGGATTTGGCTCAGCGCCAGGTTGCCCAGACCGGCAACCTCGACCTCCATGGCGCCGTCATTCAGCGCCACGCTCAGAACCTGTCCCAGGGCGTAGCCGGTGCTGGTCACGTCCTCGCCGGCGGCCATGGCCCGTGCCTGGAAGGTGTAGACGCCATCGGCCTGGGCGATGCCGCCGGCGTTGGTGCCGTCCCAGACGAAGCGCACCAGGCCGGCGTCCTGGCCACCCAGATCCAGGGACTTCACCAGATTGCCCGCCGCATCGTGGATATCCACCCTGACGCTGTCCGCCACGTTGTCCAGCACCAGGCCGCCCACGGCGGTGGAACCGGACAGCCGCAGCACATCCCCTTGCGCCAGCACCTGGCGCCCCACCAGGCCGGCGCCCTGGAGGACCTGGGAAGCCCGGAACCAGGCATCGAGGGCCGCCAGGCCGTCGTTCAGCCTGTTGACCCCTTCCACCGTGGACATCTGCGCCAGCTGCATGGTCAGCTCGGCGTTCTCCATGGGGTTCATGGGGTCCTGATTCTTGAGCTGGGTGACCAGCAGCTTCATGAAGCGGTCGCTCATCTCCTGGACGCCGCCGGAGGCAGCCATGCCCGACGCCGTGCCGGAACGGACGGTGGTGTAGGCCTCCTGGGTCGCGCCGATGCTCATGCGATCTCTCCTGTATCAGCCCTGGAGCAGGGCCAGTGTGCGCTGCATCAGACCCTTGGCCGTGTCCATGACCTCGGCGTTGGTCTGGTAGGAACGGGAGGCGGACAGCATGTTCACCATCTCCTCCACCGGATCCACGTTTGGATAGGTTACATAGCCCGCCGCGTCCGCCAGGGGATGCCTGGGGTCATACACCAGGCGCGGCGGCGCCGGGTCCTCGATCACCTCACGCATGCGCACCCCCTGGGCCCAAGGGGTATCGGGGCTCATGGGGATGGCCTGGAAGACCACCTGCTTGGCCTTGTACGCCTCGCCGGTGGAGGACTGCGCAGAATCGGCGTTGGCCAGGTTGGAGGCCACGGCATTCAGGCGCATGGACTGCGCAGTGAGGGCCGAGGCCGCGATATGGAACACGCTGGACAGGCTCATGCGCCACCCCCCGTGCCGGGAAGACGCGGCGGGATCCGCGGGCTGTCATGCGCGGCGCGGGGACTCACCCCGGATGCAGCCGTTTCCGCGCACGGACCCATCCTCCGGCCCCCTATCGATCCGGGCCCAGGGCCAGCTTGAGGGTGCTGAACGTGGAACGCGTCCGCTCCAGCAGAAACTGGTAATGCATGGCGTTATCCGTGAAGTGGGCCCGCTCCACATCCATGTCCACGGTGTTGCCGTCCAGGCTGGGTTGCACGGCGGCGCGATACTTCAGGGCGGCCATCGCTTCGCCCGGCATGCCCCGGCCGTCCAGATGACCGGGCTGGGTGCGCGTCAGGCCCAGGCTCCCCCCCTTGCCTCCCAGGGCCGCGCGCAGGGCGGAGGCAAAATCCAGGTCCCGGGCCTTGTAGTTGGGGGTATCCGAGTTGGCCAGGTTGGAGGCCAGCACCTCCTGACGCCTCGCCCGCAGGTTCAGCGCCGCCCGCACGAAGGCGGTTTCCTGGTCGATCTTGTGCAGCATCCGTACACCCCCGCCAGCTTGGGCGAATATACCAATCGACCCTTTCCTAGCAAGCGAAGTGCCAGCACCGAAGGCAGACGTCATGCGCCCGCGTTCAGCGCCAATCACAGGAATTTCAAGGCGGATGGTGGGATGCCCGCGGCAATTCACGCCCGACACCGGCAAAGCTTGCCGGGAGCCCGGCCAGAGGATCGGCGTGCATTGCCGCTATCCCACCTCCACCCGGTTGCGACCCGACTGCTTGGCGCGGTACATGGCGGCATCCGCCCGGGCAATCAGGTCCCTGCCCTCGTCCTCGTCCCCGCGCTCCACCACGCCGGCGCTGAAGGTGATGAGCAGGCGTTCGTTGTCGTGCAGGAAGAATTTCTTGGTCAGGGCGCGCTGTACCCGCCGGAGCACTTCCGCGGCCTCCTCCGCCCGGGTATTGGGCAGCAGGATGAGGAATTCCTCGCCGCCATAGCGGGCCAGGATATCCGTGGGCCGCAGCATGGCCTTCACCACTCCGGCCAGATGACGCAGGGCCTCGTCCCCTACCTGGTGGCCGAGGCGATCGTTGAGGCGCTTGAAGTGATCGATATCCAACAGACCCAGCGACAGGCTGGTGTGCATGCGTTGGCTGCGCGCCAGCTCCCGGGCCAGGGCCTCGTCCATGCCGCGCCGGTTCAGGGCCCCCGTGAGCTGGTCCTCCCGCATCAGGCCGGAAGCCTGGATCAGCTCCTGCTCCAGTGCGTGGATACGGGCCTGGGCCTGCTCCGCCTCGGCACGGGCCGACTCCAGCTCGGCGTGGCTCCTGCCCAGGGCATCCCGCAGGGCCGATACGTCCATGGTCAGTCCGCGCACCACGTCGTCCAGCTCGTCCAGGTCCGAGGCCTGGCGGATGCGTGTGGAATAGCCACCGATACGGGAGCGGTAGCCGTCCGTGCTGCGGCTCATCTCGCTCAGATGATCGACGAAGGTGGTGATCAGTGCCTTGAGCCTGTCGCGGGCCTCGTCCAGGCCTGCCTTGATCGCCCCCTGCTTCCGGGTCAGGTCGCGTAGGCCGCGCTCCGCCTCGAGCAGGGTGTCGGCCTGCAGCTCCGCCGCCATGAGATTCCGCATGGCGGCCAGCTGCCCGCTCAGCCAGGCCTCGTCGCCCACCAGCTCGCCGATATTCAGGAACAGCAGGCCCATCAGACGCTTCAGTCCGGCGGAAAGGACCTGGCTGTCCTCGGACCGCATCAGTATCTCGCGCCACAGCCGTGACCAGGCCTCGAGCTGCCGCGGCTGCAGGTGCCTGGTGGTGGCCAGTTCGTGTCCCAGGGCGGCAGCCCGCTGGGACAGTTCGGGCCAGTACGGCTCACAGCTGCTGGCCAGTTGCCGCAGGTGCACGGCCAGGGCTGCCATGCATCGCATGCGGCCCTCGTCCCCGTCCGGGTCCGTCACCCCGGACAAGCGCGAGTGAACCGGCGTAGCCTCCGGGATACCCGCTCCGTCTTCGCCCAGAACCATGCCGGCCGGTGCGCTCTCGGCCCAGGAACGGGCCAGGGCGCCGAGTTTTTGCTGCAGCAGGGGGCCCTGATGACCGAAGTTGATCAGTACCCGCTCCAGCATCTCGCGCTTGCGTGCCTGGGTAAGGCCACTTTGGTGGATGTCCCATTGCCTGAACAGGGGGCGCAGCACCTCGGCCCAGTGTATTTCCGACGGGCCTTCCTGCCTTGCTGCCGCGTCCGCCGGCAGGGCCCGCTGCCCCGCCACCTCGTTGTAGGCGCGCCGGAAATGATCCGGCGTGGGTGGCTGGCGCCGCATGGCCAGCAGACGGATGGCCTCACGGGCGATTTCCGCGGGTTGGGTAGGCTTGACCATGCCGGACTCGGGATAAACTTTGTGCGCGACTTAAAAAAATATAGTCATTTTCTTACCACTGTCCCCGATCTCCTATGACGATCCGCACTTCCCTGCTCTTCTGGCTGCTGGCCTGGCTGGTGAGCGCGCAGCCCGGGATGGCGGACGCCGACGAGCCGCAGGTCCTGCGCCAGCTGGCCATTTCCTGGCTAAGCAGTCAGGCAGCGGAGCACTACCCCGAGGCCCGGGTCCACGTGGAGGCGGGGCCACTGGATGCCAGGCTGCGGCTGCGGGCATGCGCGCAGCTGCGGTTTTTTCTGCCGGTCGGTGCCCATCTCTGGGGCAACGGCTCCCTGGGAGTCCGATGCGCCGCGCCCACGCCCTGGAGCCTCTATCTAAGCTATCGCATCGAGATGGACGGACCGGCCCTACTCACCCAGCGGCCCCTGCCGGCGCGCCACCCCCTGGGCATGGACGACGTAGCGCCGGGCAGGGTGCGTTATGCACAGGATCCCGCAGGCTATGTACGGGAAATTCCCGCCGGTGCCGTAACCCTGCGTCCCATGCAAGCCGGCCAGCCCATCCGCATACAGGACCTTATACTGCCGGACATCATCCAGGCAGGGACCCGGGTACGGGTGCATGCACAGGGGCAGGGGTTCAGCGTGGCACAGGAGGGCAAGGCCCTGAACGCGGCGCGGGCGGGCGCGCCGGTACGTGTCAGGATGCCGTCGGGCCGCATCGTGCAGGGCATGGCCAATGCGCGCGGCGAGGTGGAGGTGCACCCCTGAAACAGGTCGCCATGGGCCCATGGCACGGGTTAAAGGATCGGGTCGGCCTGCCGATAAGACCCAATGAAACGAGGAATCACGCGCGTGAAGATCGATAGCACACCGAAGGTCGATGGCACGACCAGGATCAAGGAAACCAAAGGGGGACAGGCCCGTGCCCTCGCCCGGCGTACTCAGCAGGATGGCGTCCAGGACGAGGTGGCCTTGACGGGCAATGCCGCCAAACTACAAGAACTGGAGGTGCTCTTGGCGGAAATGGAACTCGCTGATCCGAAAAGGGTGGAAGCCATACGCCAGGCCATTGCCGAGGGCAGCTTCAAGGTGGACGCGGAGGCCGTGGCCGACGCCCTGATCAAGGAGGCCATCGAATTGATCAGTCGGCAAGGCAGGCAGTGAACGCCATTGAGAGCATCCTGGTACGGCTCAACCAGACACTGACACGCTATGCGCGATTGCTGGAGGAAGAAGCCCTGGCCCTGCGGGACGCCGACCGGCTGGCTGCCCTGCTGCCCCGGCGTGAGGAGATCCACCACGAGCTGGCCGAGCAATGGCGGGAACTGGCGCAACAGGCGGGTGGGATGCCACCCGCGGGACTGGCGGACCTGCGCCAGCGTCTCGAGGCCCAATCCCCATCTTCCCCGGCCTGGCAGGAACTGGTGGAACTCGCACATACCACCGACCGGCTCAATCGCGTGAATGCGCGCCTCATCGAGGAGCAGATGCGCCGTACCCAGGCCGCCCTGCAGGTATTGCGCCACTCCCTGTCCAGCAGGGAGGTTTATGGCGCGGATGGCCGGCTGGCAGATTTTCTCCGCACGCACAGAAGGATAGACAGCGCATGAATACCCTCGCCCTGACCGTGACCGGCATGACCTGCATGGGTTGTGTGAACAGCGTGAAGAATCTGGTGGGCGCCCTGCCCGGGGTCTCCGCGGTGCGCGTGGACCTGGGCAGTGGCCGTGTGGAGGTGGATCACGACCCCGGCCAGTCCGATTTCGCCACGATCCGCCGGGCCATCGAGGACGGCGGCTATGGCGTCACCGCATAAGACGGTGAACGTTCAATCCTGCGCACCCAGCATCCGCGCCACCCTGGCCTCGGGTGGCAGGTCCAGGCCCAGGGAGCGGGCCACATGGTCGTTGATGCGCACGGAGAACCGGCTCGCGTACTGGGATGCCGGCAGGCCGCCACCCGCGAGCCAGCGTTGCGCCATGCCGCCGCCCTGCCAGCCGATCTGTTGCGGAGAGGAAAAGACCGCCGCCACAGCACCGGCCTTCACCAGCCCCGGAGAGAACCCGATCACCGGCACTCCCGCGCGATAGCTGGAGAGAAGCAGGTTCTGCAGATTGACGTGCGTGAGCACCAGGCTGTCCGGCAACAGCACGAGGGCCTCACTGTCCTGCAGGATGCGGTGCAGGGCGGTTCGGGCGGCTCCCATGCTTTCCACCACGGCGGCGTGTGGAAGCAGCCCACGCCGTGCTGCCTCGCGCTCCAGGTCCCGCAGGGTATTGCCGTTCTCCCGGGAAACGATCACGCCAAAGCGCTTCCTCTCCGGCATCAGGGCGGTCAGCAGCGCCAGGCTACGCTCCACGGGCTGATCGATGTAGACAAAGGCCAGGCGCGTCCTGCGCAGCTCCTCCGGCCAGGCGATCCGTTCCACGGTGGCCCTGGGCACCATCAAGCCCAGGATCGTGGCCCGCCCCGCATGCTGCTCGGCCACGAAGCGGACTGCGCGCATGCCGATGGGCACGAGCAGATTGTTCTCCCGGGTCAGCAAGCGCAGTCGTTCCGGGCCGAGTTCCTGCACGAGCCAGGTCTGCACGGGACGGGTACCGCCCAGCGCCTCGCGGAAGGCCTGGCCGGCCGCAACATACGCGGCCTCGGGCTCGCTGAGCAGCAGGTGGACCTCTCCATCCGCCCACAGGGGCCGGACAGGAAGGCAGAACAGGGCCAGCAGAGCCAGCCAGGTCCCCACCCGAATGATGCCTCCCCTCTTTTTCTTCAAGATGTCAGAAATGCAGTTTCAGATGCAGGTATGCGCGGGTATCAAACTGGTTGCCCGGTGACTTGGAGAATTCGTAATACGCATCGCCCAGATTCTCGACCCCCAGGGCCAACTCGGCACGGTATGTCCTCAAACGATAGAACTTGGCCAGACGCATGTCCCAGCGCCGCGATGCGGGCAGGGCCCCCTGGCCGATGGGCTCGAAACCCGCTGTCCGATAATGAGACAGGGTCAGGCCGATTTCTCCCGGCAAGGTGTGCATCAGGTGCAGGCCTGCCAGGTAGCGGGGGGAATAGCGCCTTTCATCGAAATGGCTGTCGATGTGCAGCAGGGCGTAGTTCACCAGGACCTGGGTCTGCGCGCTGGGGCGCCACTTGAACTGGGTCTCCAGGCCAGTCTGGCTGGTGCCACCGGTGTGGACGAAATCCCGGCTGTCTGGGGGCGACAGCCCCTTGCAGTTATTGCCGGTGGCGCATTCCGCGCTGATGACATTGCCGATCCTCTCCTTGAACAGTCTGACATCCAGCGCAATCCCCGCCTCGGGCCACAGGCCCAGATAGGAGATCTCGCGGCTGAGCATGTTTTCCGGCCTAAGCTGGCCCGTGGCCCGGATATAGGGCCCGAACACCCCCAGCACGCCGCCGTTGGCGTCCAGCAGGCGCAGGCGCCAGTCCGCCCGGGTTTCAAACACGACCGGATTGCGGTAGGCCCTGGACACGCCCGCCCGCAGGGTGTGGTTGACATGTGGCTGCCAGTTCAGCGTGAGTCGGGGTGACAGCTTGCTGCCCACACCGGGGTATTTCTCGTGGAACGCACCCGTATTCAGCAGCCATGTGGGTGTCATGCGCCATTCCAGGTGAGCGAAGACCCCCCTGGAGTCCACATGGATCGCGTCATGCGTGTTCAGATAGTGGTAGGAGCGGACTCCATCCCTGCGCAGATAGCCCCCCCAGGTGGTGCGCATGCCAGGCGCCGGATCGCCGTTGAACTGGAATTCACCATGCCAGCGCGTGGTGTCCAGCTTGACCTCGTAGTGGGAGCCCGCCAGCAATGCCGTGGGGATGTCCGCATCCGATGTCAGGTGGTCATAGGACAGCTTGCCCAGCCACTCGCCTCCACCACTCAAAGGCAGGCGGTAGTCCAACTGCGCGAAACGCGAACGTACACGCGCCTCGTGCGGCTGGGCGAGCACGTCGCTCAGACTGCCATCGCCCCGCTCCCCATACAGGACCCCTGCCTGCACACCCAGGGAACGCGTGCCGACCAGATCGAACTCACCACGGTAATTCAGCACGCGGCTGTCTTCATTGTCATGCAGCCCGCTGAACCCCCCATCCTGGCGGTGCCCCAGGGTCAGGCGATGGCTGCCGGAAGGCGCGCTCCCTGCCCAGCGAAACCAGCCCTCGCGGTGGGCGTGGTCGCCGACCACGGCATGCAGCATCCTGCCGCGGACATCCTCCGGATGTCGCGTGATGATATTGATGACGCCGGTATAGGCATTGGCGCCGAAGGTGGCGGCATTGGGGCCTCGTACCACCTCGATGCGCTCGATATCGTCGATGGCCAGGGGCAACAGGTCCCAGCGCACCCCCCCCACCATGGGCAGATAGACCGAGCGCCCGTCCACCAGCACCTGCATGCGGCGCGCATATTCGTCCGCCATGGTGTGCGTGACGTTATGGAACCACCCATTCATGCGCCCCACATAGATCCCCGGCACCAAGCGGAACAAATCCGAGAAGTCATGGTAGCCGCTGGCCTCGAGGGTGGCGCGGTCGAGGATGGTGACGGCATTGGGGGTATCCATGAGCGGCTGCCGCAGGCGGCTGGCGCTCAGTACCGTCGTGCCGGGACCGAGGAAATCCGCCTCGCTCAGCTCCATGCCGTACGCGCCCTGGGCCAGCGGCAAAAGGAAAATGGCGCGCCATCCCCTCAGCATGCCGGACCTTCCGTCACCAGGGCACCACATCCGCGCAATCCTTCGCCAGCGCCTGCAGATACGCGACATGCGCGGCCCGTTCCCGCTCCGTGGCGCGCGGCACTTTCAGACTGCGCCGGCGCGCGGGTTGCGCGGACATGGACCCCATGTCCGCGCGCGACGGCGTCACATCGATGCCCAGGGTCTCCTGACCACGGGTCATGGCCAGGTACACTTCGGCCAGCAGCTGGGCGTCCAGCAGGGCGCCATGGAAATTCCGCCCGGAATTGTCCACCTGGTAACGCCGGCACAGGGCATCCAGGCTGTTCTTCTGACCCGGGTGCATCTCCCTGGCCATCCTGAGAGTGTCCCGCACCGCGCAGTGCCGCGCCAGGGGACCCTCGTCCAGGCGACGCAGTTCCGCATCCAGGAACCCCACATCGAAGGGCGCGTTGTGGATCACCAGTTCAGCCCCCTCCACGAACTCCAGGAATTCCCGCACCACATGCGCAAAGCATGGCTTGTCGGCCAGAAACTCATTGGTCAGCCCGTGCACCGCCACCGCGCCCGCATCGATGTCCCGCTGCGGATTGAGATAGACATGGAAGGTTGCCCCCGTCGCGCGGCGGTTGACCAGTTCCAGCGCACCGATCTCGATGATCCGGTGCCCCAGGGCCGGATCCAGACCCGTGGTTTCCGTATCCAGCACCACCTGACGCGTCACGGCATCCCTCCCAGCATGCTGCGTACGCCTTCATTGGCCAGGGCATCCGCACGCTCGTTGCCGGCATGCCCCGCGTGCCCCTTGACCCAGTGCCACTCCACCTCATGACGGCTGGCCTCCCGCGCCAGGGCCTGCCACAGGTCCTGATTCTTCACCGCGCCGCCCGCCGCGGTCTTCCAGCCGCGACGCATCCAATTGGGCAGCCACTCGGAAATCCCCTGCTGCACATAGCGGGAATCCGTGTGCACCCGCACCTTGCAGGCACGCTTCAAGGCACGCAGCCCCTGGATCACCGCCAGCAGCTCCATGCGATTGTTGGTCGTGGCCGGCTCACCACCGCTCAGCGCCTTTTCCACCTGGCCATAGCGCATCAGCACCCCCCAGCCACCCACACCCGGGTTGCCCTTGCAGGCCCCGTCCGTGTAGAGATCCACCACCTGATCCGCCGTGTTTTCCAATTGCTTCACCCAACTGCCGTAGATCCGTTACTGTGCCGACTTGCGCGGCGTATGCGCCAGGCTGGGGCGCGCCGTCCAGCCCTTATCCCACCTGGGCTCGATGAGGCGCATGCCGCGTACCCGCTTCACGCCGTGCAGAAGATACACGCCGCCCCCCAGAGCCCACCAGCGGTCGCCGGCCGCCTCCAGGAAGGCGAAACGCTCCAGGCACCGCCGCCGATCGATCGGCGGCGCATAGCAGGCCATGCGCCCCCCCACCAGGTCGAAGCCCAGCAGGGCCAGCCAGTCCTTCAGACGCGCCAGATGGATGAAGCGTGCCTGCCACGGCCAGCCCGCCTCACGACTGCTGAACAGGCGGCGCACGCCCCACAGGCTGAAGGGATTGAAACCGGCGATCAAGACCCGTCCCTCCGGACGCAGGGTCCGCTCCACCTCGCGCAGCAATTCATGCGGATCGGGTGAGAATTCCAGTACATGAGGCAGAACCACCAGATCCAGACTCTGGCTGGCAAGCGGCAACTGCTCGGCGAGGCAATGGAGCTGGCCCTGGTCCAGACCCGCGCAGAAACGGTAGGGCATGCGGTTGGCCCGCAGAAAATCCTGGCCGCACCCGCACAGTTGCAGGGCATTGAACCCGAACAGATCCGCGCTGACGGCATCGAACCAGGCCTGTTCCCGCGCCAGGACATAACGACCGACATCGCTTTCAAACCAGGCCTGCATAGAATGAGGTGTCGTCCATCCAAGAAGAAACCATGCCGCATGTGACGCCCATCCCGGCCTTGCGCGACAACTACATCTGGGCAATCGAGGGCACGCACGCGGACAGCCGCGCGGTGGCGCTGGTGGATCCGGGAGAGCCAGACGCGATTCTAGCGTGGCTGGCGCGCCAGCATGCCCGGCCCGTGGCCATCCTGCTCACCCACCATCATCACGACCACACCGGTGCCTTGCCCGCCCTGCTCCAGGCCTGGTCCATGCCGGTCCATGGCCCGCGCCGGGAGGGCATCACGGGCGTGACCCACCCGGTCGGCGAGGCTGACCGGGTCCAGGTGCCAGAACTGGGTCTGAGCTTCGAGGTTCTGGAAACCCCGGGCCATACTCGCGGTCACGTCTGTTACCACGGCCATGGCTGCTTGTTTGCCGGGGATACCCTGTTCGCCTGTGGCTGCGGCCGTTTGTTCGAGGGCAGCGCCGAAGAGATGCACGCCTCCCTGCGGCGCCTGGCCGCCCTGCCGGCCGAGACCGAACTGTATTGTGGGCATGAATACACCCTGGCGAACATCGCTTTCGCGCGCGAGGTGGAACCCGACAATCCCGCCCTGGAAACCTACCATGCGCGGGCCCGGGCCCATCGCGAGGCCGGCCTGCCCAGCCTGCCCACGCGCATCGCCGAGGAAAGGGCGGTCAACCCCTTCCTGCGCTGTCATGAGGCCAGCGTGCGCATGGCCATCGCGCGGCACGATGGTCTGCCGCTGGCGAGCGGCAGTGCCGCCTTCGCCCGGTTGCGCTGCTGGAAGGACATTTTCTAGTACACTGCAACACCACCCCATCACCGGAGAAGGTCATGCAGGCGCGCGCACTGACAACGGGTCTCCTGCTCATGCTGAGCAGCCTGGCCCAAGCCAACATCAAGATCGAATTCGATTACAGCTACGACACGGCGGGCTTTTTCACCAGCCAAGGCAAGAGTGTTTTGGGTGCCGCCGCCGCGGCCTTCGAGACACGCTTCGCCGACAGCCTCGCGGCCATCGATTCGGCCGGCGGCAACGATTTCGCCATACGTTTCTTCGATCCCGCCAATCCATTCGCCCCGGACATCATCCTGTCCCAGCAGGATTTCGCCACGGACGTCATTCGCGTCTATGTCGGCGCCGCCAATCTGGGTTCCAGCACCCTGGGCCTGGGCGGCCCCGGTGGTTACAGTTGCGGTGGCTTCGGGACTTTCTGTACGGATGCCATCAGCCGAGGCCAGGGTACGGTGACGGGCGGCGGCGCCACCGACTTTGCCCTGTGGGGCGGCAACATCAGCTTCAGCAATACCGCGAGCTGGTACTTCGGCACCGATGCCAGTGGGATTACCCCCGGCCAGTCCGACTTTTATTCCGTGGCGATACACGAACTCGCGCATGTGCTCGGCTTCGGCACCGCCGACTCCTTCAGCAACCTGGTGGGTGGCGGCATGTTCAACGGCCCCACAACCGGCGCGGTGGTTCTCCACGATGATGATTCCCACTGGGCCGCGGGTACGATGAGCCTGGTAAGCGGCAATGCACAGGAGGCTGCCATGAACCCGACCATCCTGAAAGGCACACGCAAGTATTTCACCGACCTGGATTACGCCGCCATGCAGGACATCGGCTGGCAGGTCACACCCGTGCCGGAAGCCGAAACCTGGGCCATGCTGCTGGCAGGCCTTGGCCTGGTGGGTCTTGCCGCGCGTTCCCGCAAACGCTGACCGCACTCACGGGCGCGTGCGGCGGGGTACGGCCCAGGCGGCACCCGAGCTGGCCAGACCGCATCGAGCCCTCCGGCAAGATCCGCCTGTCGGAGTCCAAGGCTTGGTCAAGGCCAGGACCGGCGTTAGAATGCGGCGTCTTCAAGCCATTGCAATCGCGCAACAGATTCCCATGCGACACCGCTTGACCGCAAGCATCTTGGCCATGAGCCTGACGCTGAGCGGATTTCCCCTGCTGGCTGCGGATGCGGGCCCTCCGGATCTCAAGATCAGCTACGCCATGGCCGGCAATGCCCTCGCCGGGGACAACGATCTGTGGGACCGTATCCGTGCAGGATTCCGCCTGCCTGACTCCAGTCCCAGCCTGATCCGTATCCATGAACGCTGGTTCTCCAGCCACCCAGGTCACCTGGAGCGGGTTGCCGAACGCAGTCGCCCGTATCTCTACCATATCGCCGAAGAGGTGGAGAAACGCGGCATGCCCATGGAGATCGCGTTGCTGCCCATGATCGAGTCGGCCTTCAACCCCATGGCCCAGTCGCCTCGCAAGGCATCCGGCATCTGGCAGTTCATTCCATCCACCGGCCGGGTCTTCGGGCTGGATCAGAATGCATGGTATGACGGCCGCCGTGACATCCTGCAGGCCACCCAGGCCGCCCTGGACTACCTGGAAATGCTGTACGGCATGTTCGGCGACTGGGAGCTGGCCCTGGCGGCCTACAACTGTGGCGAGGGTTGTGTGCAGCGTGCACAGAGACGCAGCACTGCCCAGAGCTACGCCGATTTGAGGCTGCCCGCCGAGACGCGCAACTACGTACCCAGGCTGATCGCCGTGCGCAACATCATCCAGAACCCGGAGGCCTTCGGCGTGCGTCTGGCGCCCATGGCCAACGAACCCTACTTCATGCCCATCAAACTGAAGCGCCCGATCGAGGCACGCACCGCCGCGCGGCTGGCGGAGATGAGCATGGAAGAACTGGTGGCCCTGAACCCGGGATTCCAGCGTCGGGTGATCCATACGGAAACCCAGGACATGCTGCTGCTGCCGACCGATCGGGTGGAGACTTTCCAGTTCAACCTGCACCGCCTGGGCCTGGACAAGGGCAACCTGCAGACCTATGCCGCGAAGAAGGGTGAAAGCGCCGCACGCATCGCCGCCAGGTTCGACGTCACCGTGGGCTGGCTCAAGGAACACAACCCCCTGCGGCTCTGGAAGGGCAAACTGACCCACAGTCAGGATCTGGTGGTGCCCCGTGTCGTTGCCGGCAAGTCCAGTGGCAAGGATAGGCTGACCCAGGCCCAGCCTGGCACATCCCCCGCCTTGCGCACGCATACGGTACGCGCGGGCGAGACCTTGACCAAGTTGGCGCAGCACTACGACGTCAAGGCCGATGAAATCAAGCGGCTCAATGACATCGAGGGTCAGATCACGCCCGGCATGGAACTGCACATCCCTGCCAGCGCGGGGTGAAGCACCTTGCCCACCCGTGTGGCACGCGCGTCATGCACGCAAGTGTCCGGGCGCGGCCGCCAGCAGCCGCCGGGTATAGTCCGATCGCGGCCGGGCCAGCAGTGTTTCCGCCCTGCCCTCCTCCACGACCCTGCCACCCTGCATGACCGCCACCCGCTGGGCCAGATAGCCCACCACCGACAGGTTATGGGTGATGAACAGGTAGGCCAGCCCCTGTCGGGCCTGGATGTCCGCCAACAGATTGAGGATCTGGGCCTGTACGGACACGTCCAGGGCGCTGGTGGGCTCATCCAGGATGAGCAGGCGGGGTTCCACCGTCAGGGCACGGGCGATGGCGATGCGCTGGCGCTGCCCACCGGAAAATTCATGTGGATGGCGCCCCGCGGCATCCGCCGGCAGCCCCACCTGTTCCAGCCGGACAGCCACCCGTTCCGAGCGGGCCTGCGCATCCAGCTCCGGCAGCAGGGAGCGCATGCCCTCCTCCAGGATGGCCCCCACTTTCATGCGCGGATTGAGGCTGGAGAAGGGGTCCTGAAACACGATCTGCATCTCCCTGCGCAAGCGCCGCAGCCTTTCACCCCGCAGCCCGGCCAGATCCCTGCCCGCCAGCATGACCTGGCCCGCCGTGGGCTCCAGTAGACGCAACACCGCCCGGGCCAGTGTGGTCTTGCCGCAACCGGACTCCCCAACCAGGGCCAGGGTCTCTCCCGGGGCAATGCTCAGGCTGACGCCATCCACGGCCTTGATACTCCCCACCACCCGGCGCAGCAGGCCCCGGCGGATGGGAAAGTGCACGGCCAGGTCACGCACTTCCAGCAGCGCATCCGCTGCGCGCCCCCGTGGCGGCCCCGGTTCTCCCGGTTCGGGCTGCATGGACTCGACCCGGGCAGGAGGGGGGGGGGAGATTGGCGCGGCAACCCGCGCCGACGCCCCGTTTCCGATGTCCGCTGGGAAAAACAGATGGCAGCGTACCGCATGGTCCGGAGCCACTTGCAGCAAACTCGGTGCCTCGCCGTGGCAGCGGGGAAAGGCCTCGGGGCAGCGGTCGGCGAAACGACAGCCTAGGTGCTGCGCATCCGCCGCCGGGACGCGCCCTGGCAGGCTATCCAGGCGCTGGCCCCTGCGCTCCGGCCGGGGCAGGACGGCGAACAGCTTGCGGGTATAGGGATGTCTGGGTGTGGCGTACAGGGATGCGCGGCTTGCCCACTCCACGATCTGACCGGCATACATCACCGCCACCCGGTCGGCCATGTCTCCGGCCACATCCAGGTCATGGGTGATGAGCAACAGGCTCATGCCACGCCGGGTCTGCAGGTCCTTGAGCAGTTTCAGGATCTGATCCTGCACCAGCACATCCAGGGCGGTGGTCGGCTCGTCGGCGATGAGCACCTCCGGCTCTCCCGCCAGCATCATGGCGATGAGCGCGCGCTGACGCTGGCCGCCGGAGAGCTGGAAGGGATAGTCCCATTGGCGGCCGGCATCCAGCCCAACGGCCTGGAGCAGGCGTTCCACCTCCGCGCGCGCAGCCTCCCCCACGAGACCCCGATGCGCCGCCAGGGCCTCGCCGATCTGGTCGGCAACGCGCATCACCGGGTTCAGGCTGGTCATGGGCTCCTGGAAGATCATGGCCAGCCGCCCGCCACGCACACCGCGCATGGCCAGCTCCGGCAGGCCCAGCAGGTCGGTATCGCCCAGGTCCACACGACCGGCCGTCACCTGGGCGACCTCCGGCAGCAGGCGCATGAGGGCCAGGGCGGTCAGGGACTTGCCGCAGCCCGATTCCCCCAACAGGGCCACGCATTCGTTGGCGCCGATGGCGAAACCGACGTCGTCCACCGGCACCAGGAGGCGGCCGGCCTGGGAAATCTGCACGCGCAGGCCTTCCACCCGCAGACCACGCCGACTCATGACTTGCGCTCCATTCGGGGATCCAGCGCGTCGCGCACCTGATCGGCAAACAGATTGGCGGCCAGCACCAGCACGAACATGAAGACAAAGGCCGCCGCCAGCTGCCACCACACCACCGGCTCCCGTGCCAGTTCCAGGCGCGCGCCATTGATCATGTTGCCGAAGCTGTTCATGGCCGGGTCGACACCCACGCCCACATAGGACAGTACCGCCTCCGCCAGCACCAGGCCGGAGAAGTCGATGACCACGGTGATGAGCACCAGATGCATGACGTTGGGCAGGAGATGGCGCGACAGGATGGCCAGACGCCCGACCCCAAAGGCCCGGGCCGCCTGCACGAATTCCATCTCGCGCAGCTTCAGGACCTCTCCCCGCAGCAGTCGGGCCAGGCCGGTCCAGCCCGTGATGCCCAGAATGGCGCACAGGGCCAGCAGACGCACGTCCGCCCGCGCGGCGGCGGTGTCGAACAGTTCCGGATGTGCCTCGATCTGTGCCTGTACCACCAGTACGGCGGCAGCGATGAGCAGCACACCGGGGATGGAATTGATGGTGGTGTAGACGTACTGGATCAAGTCATCCACCCGCCCGCCGAAATAGCCCGCGGCCATGCCCAGGGTGATGGCGAAGGGCAACATCACCAGGGTGGTGAGGCTACCGATGAGCAGCCCGGTGCGGATGCTCTTCAGCGACAGATAGAGCACGTCCTGACCCACCTTGTCGGTACCCAGCAGGTGGCCGCGCGGATATTGCAGGGGTGGATAGTCCCGGACTTCCCGCCCGTCCGGCCCCTTCATGCTCTCTTTCACGTACAGGTGGGTAGCCAGGGGCGCGGAATAGGTCTTCTCCGTGCGCGTGCGCAGGTCGGTGAGCAGCCAGTCCAGGGCCGAGAGCACCTCGCCCGAATGCTGCGCCGTCGCGCCGGGCGGGCCCGCCTCCCGCGGCAGGCGCTCACGGTAATGCAGCGAATCGAGCAGACCCACGGCCAGGAAGACGACCAGCAGCAGGGCACTGCCGGCACCGATACGGGAGCGCATCACATGGCGCCAGGGATCGCGCAACCAGTCCTCGTGACGCATGCTCCAGACCAGGACCAGCACGCCCGCCATGAGCAGGAAAAGCAGGGCATCGGACCAGAGCAGGACGGGCTTCATTCCAGCCTCACCCGGGGATCCACCAGGGTATAGGAGATGTCCGTCAGCACCAGGCCGACGATGTAGAGCACCGAACCCAGGAACACCATGGAGCGCACGATGGCGAAGTCCTGGGCCTGAATGGCGTCGATGGTATAGCTGCCCAGACCCGGAATGCCGAAGAAGGATTCGATGATCAGGCTGCCGAGGAACAGGCGCGGGATCACCACCACCACACCGGTAAGAATGGGGATCATGGCGTTGCCCAGCACATGCCGGAACAGCACGCGCAGGTCCGACAGGCCCTTGGCCCGGGCAGTACGCACATAGTCCTTGCCCATCTCCTCCAGGAACAGGGCGCGGTAGAAACGCGTGGAGTCGCCGATACCTGCCACCAGGCCCACCACCACCGGCATGACCAGGAATTTCCAGGCATCCAGCCCGGGCTGCCAGCCGGAGATGGGGAACCAGTGCCACAGCTTGCCCATGAGGTACTGGCCGCCGATGACGTAGAACAGGCCGGAAATGGACATCAGGGCCACGCACAGGATCACCCCTCCCCGGTCGAGGGCCGAACCGCGGAAAAAGGTGAGCAGCAGGGCGAAGCTCACGTAGCACAGCAGGCCCACCAGAAAGGTGGGCAGGGCGATGGCCAGGGAGGGCCACATGCGGGTCTTGATCTCGCGGGCGATATCGCGGCCATCGTCGGCCATGCCGAAATCGAAGGCGAACAGGCCCAGTGACTTGTCCACGAACAGGGTATCCGTCACCTGGTCCACGCCGGTGGCCTGGGTATTGATGAACAGCGGCCGGTCATAGCCGTGTTCCGCCTTCCAGGCTTCGATGGCCTGCGGGGTCACCCGCTTCACCCCCAGATGGATGCGGGCCATGTCGTCCGGGGTATTGACCATGAAGAACAGGGCGAAGGTGAGCAGGTTCACCCCCAGCAGGATGGGCAGGGCGTACAGCAGGCGGCGGACGAGGTAGTCAAGCACGGGCGGCCGCGCGCAGGTGTTTGCGGTAGGACGCCGCCACCGGCCAGATGGCCGTCACCAGCAACGCCAGGCTCAGCACCAGAGGCCACCATACGGGCCGGTTCCAGCGTTGCTGGTAGGCAGCCCGGGCCGCGCCGTCCACACGTCGGTACTTGAGCTGGTTGTGGGCCATGAGGTTGGGCTCGGCATTCATCACCCAGCCATGGCGCAGGGCGAAGCTCTTGGGGTAGTAGGCGAACACCCAGGGCGCGTCCTCGCGCACGATGTGCACCATCTCGTCGATGAGGGCCTGACGCGCGGGGCCGTTCTCCATTTCCTTGATCTGCTCGAACAGCCGGTCGAAGGCCGGGTTCTGGTAGTTGGCGGCATTCTCGCCGTTATTGCCAACCTTCCGGTTGGGGCCGTAGAGCAGGAAGAGGAAGTTCTCCGGGTCCGGGTAGTCCGCGTTCCAGCCCCATTCGAACATCTGGGCATTGCCCTTGCGCATCTTGTCCTGAAAGCGGTTGTAGTCCGTGGAGCGTACCACCAGCTGGATATCCAGCCTGGCGAACTGCTTGCGGTACCAGTCCAGGCGGGACTTGGCCTCGGGGCCGCTGTCCATGGTATCCAGATACAGGGTCAGGGGCTCACCCGTCCTCGCATCCCGACCACCGGGATAGCCCGCCTCGGCCAGCAGGCGCCGGGCATCGGCCAGCGGACGGCGGCGGGCCTGCTTGCCGTCCCAGGTGTACACCACCGGGTTGATGCCCGCCTTACCCTCCCGCGCGCCGAAGATGCCCGGTGGCAGGGGTCCCTGGCCCGGCAGGCCCCGGCCGTTCAGGAAGATGGAGATGTATTCCTCGAAATCCAGGGCGATGGACAGCGCCTGGCGCAGCTTTCTTTGCCTTTCCGCCAAGCCGCCCAGCACCGGATCCAGCATGTTGAAGCCCAGGTACCAGTTGGAGGTGCGCACGCTGGTGGAAAGCCGGATGCCCCGGGCACGCATGTCGGGTGTCAGGTCGGGATTGCCATCCGCGCCGATGCGGATGGCCTGGTCGAAGCTGTCGGAGCTCACCCCGGAAGCGTCGTAGTAGCCCTGCAGGAACTTGTTCCAGTACGGCACGTTCTCCTTTTCCAGGGAGTAGATCACTTCGTCCACCATGGGCAGGCGTTTGCCCGCGTCGGGGTGACCCGCGGGGAAATAATCCTCGTGGTAATGGGGATTGCGCCTGAGCAGCATGACCCGGTTGGGGTCGTTCTCCGCCAGGTAGTAGGCCCCGGTGCCCACGGGTTGCCAATCCAGGGTGAAGTTCTTCTCCGCCATGCCCGGTTGGCGGTAGAACCGTTCCGCCTCCCTGGGCACCGGCGCGAAGAAGGGCATGGCCAGCCAGTACTGGAACTGGGGATACTTGCCATGGATGCGGATGCGCCAGGTGTAACGATCCACCACGGTAACGCCGGGAAATTCGAAGCGCTCCAGGTCGATGAAGCGCTCCCTGGCTCCCCGCTTCGCTTCCTCGCCAATGGCCTGGCTCAGGGCCTCGAGGCCGACGATGTAATCCAGCATGAAGCCCAGCAGCGGGGACTGGACACGTGGGTCCGCCAGTCTGCGGATCTGGAAAGCGTAATCCGCAGCGGTGAGCTCCCGTGTGCCGGTCTCGTGAAACTGCGTAAAACGTTCGATATCCGCCAGTTCGGCCGGATCCATGGGTACATAGCGGGGCCTGCCATCCGGGCGTTTGGCAAAGGCGGGATGGGGCTGATAGCGGATACCCGGCTGCAGGCGCAGCTCATACTCGGAAAAGCTCACCGGACCGTCAGCACGCACCTGCTGGCCCTGGGCATCCAGATAACGCACCTGGGGCATGGCCGTGAGGGTCAAAGGCTCCAGCACATAGGGCCGCTTGAGGAAGTGGTACTGCAGGGCCGGCTCGTAGATATTGCCGATGAAGACGTACTCGTTCTCGCTGTAGGAGCGGGCCGGGTCCAGATGCTTGGGCCGCTCCGAAAAGGCGGAATAGAGCACGGACTGGCGGGACTGACCGGCGGGATAGGGGTTGTTGGGTGGCTCCGTGCAGGCCGCGAGGAGCAACGCGGGAAAGGCCGGCAGGAGGCGCAGGAGGCTGCGCATCGCCACTGGTCCAAGCACGGTCCTGGCGCCCCCCGGAATTCCTGGCCGTTATGCGAAGGGGTGCCGGCGCACGATGGTCTCCTCACGGTCCGGACCGGTGGAGATGATGTCGATGGGCACGCCGCAGAGATCCTGCATGCGGTCCAGGTATTTGCGCGCATTGGCCGGCAGTCCGTCGAAGGTCTTCACACCCACGGTGCTCTCCTTCCAGCCGGGATGGTCTTCATACACGGGTTCGCAGTCCGCCAGGAGTTCCGCACCCACGGGCAGGATGTCGCATATCTCGCCATCCAGCTTGTATCCGGTGGCGATGCGCACGGTATCCATGCCGTCCAACACATCCAGCTTGGTGACGCACAGACCGGAGATACCGTTGATCTGGATGGCACGCTTGAGCGCCGCGGCGTCGAACCAGCCGCAACGCCGGGGCCGGCCGGTGGTGGCGCCGAATTCATTGCCCTTTTCCGCCAACCACCTGCCGTTATCGTCGAACAGCTCCGTGGGGAAGGGGCCGGAACCCACGCGCGTGGTGTAGGCCTTGGTGATGCCCAGGATGTAGTGCATGGCGGAAGGCCCCATGCCGGAGCCGGTGGAGGCGCCGCCGGCGGTGCAGTTGGAAGAGGTCACGAACGGGTAGGTACCGTGGTCGATGTCCAGCAGGGTACCCTGGGCGCCCTCGAACAACAGGTTTTCGCCCCGTTTGTTGGCCTCGTACAACTGGCGCGGCACATCGCCGATCATGGGCTTGATCCTCTCCGCCAGTTCCATGGCCTGATCCAGGGTCTTGTGGAAATCCACGGTCTCCCACTTGAAGTAGTGCTTGAGCACATAGTTGTGGTAGTCCAGCACCTCGCCCAGCTTGGCGGCGAAGCGTTCGCGGCGCAGCAGGTCCTGCATGCGGATGGCGCGCCGGGCCACCTTGTCTTCATAGGCCGGGCCGATGCCCCGGCCGGTGGTACCGATCTTTCCTGCACCCTTGGCGGCTTCCCGGGCGTGGTCCAGGGCCACATGATGCGGCAGGATCAGGGGGCAGGCCTCGGAGATGGTAAGGCGGCCGGCCACATCCACGCCGCCCTTCGCCAGCATGTCCACTTCCTCGATGAGGGCCTCGGGGGAGCAGACCACGCCGTTGCCGATGTAACAGCGCACGCCTTCCCGCAGGATGCCGGAGGGGATCAGATGCAGCACGGTCTTCTTGCCGCCGATGACCAGGGTATGGCCGGCATTGTGTCCACCCTGGAAACGCACCACGCCCTGGGCCCGGTCGGTCAGCCAGTCCACGATCTTGCCCTTGCCTTCGTCACCCCACTGGGTGCCGATCACCACGACGTTCTTGCTCATTGCGATTCCTTGGTCGATCAGGAGATGGGTTGAATGGGTTGTAGGTCCCAGCCCGTTGCGGTACGCGCCAGCACGCGGTCACAGCCCGATTCGCCACGGAAAGCCTGCTGTCCGGGCAACTCGATGACCACCCGCTCACCTGCCTGGCGCAGCTGTTCGATGCGGCATCTCAGCGCGGCATCCTCCTCGCAGGGGGCCAGGATGCCGCGCCGGGCCTCCGGTTCCGCCAGGCAATCCATGATCTGGCGCAGGTCCAGGGAAAAACCCGTGGCGGGCCGGCCGCGGCCAAATACTCCACCTGCGCCATCGTACCGTCCTCCCAGGGCCACGGCCCGGGCCTGGCCACCGGCATAGGCGGCCATGACCACGCCGTTGTGATAGCCGTGGCCACGCAGATCCGACAAATCCACGCTCACGGGGGCATCCTTCGCCGCATCCATCAACCGTGACAGGTCATCCAGGGCCTGATGGATGTCCCGGGTCCGAGGCAAGGTATGCCGGGCCTGGTCCAGGGCCTCACGGCCGCCATAGAGCTCCGTCAGGGCAAGAAAGGCCTCCCGCCAGACCGGGTCCAGGTCCGTGCCCAGGGCCAGGACCTCGGGGCCGTCCTTCTGACGCAGGGCGGCAAACATGGATTCCGCAGCCCGGATCTCCAGTCCAGCGCCGGCCACCATGGCACGGAACAGGCCCGCGTGTCCGAGGCTCAGGCGCATGTCCGGCAAGCCGGCCACGCGCAGGGCGGCCAGCAGCAGGGCCTGAATCTCCAGGTCCGCCTCGATGCCGGCATGACCGAAGAGCTCCGCCCCCACCTGGATGGGCTCCCGTCTGGCCAGCATGCCGGCCGGCCGCGTACGCAACACCGGGCCGGCATAGCACAGCCGGGTCACGCCCTGGCGGTTGAGCAGGTGGGCATCCATGCGGGCGGCTTGTGGCGTCATGTCGGCGCGCACGCCCAGCATGCGGCCAGACAGGCCGTCCATCACCTTGAAGGTCTGTAGATCCAGCTCCCGGGCCGCGCCGGTCAGCAGGGACTCGAGATATTCCACCAAGGGCGGGGTGATGAGCTCATACCCATGACCGTCGAACAGGTCCAGCAGGCGCCTGCGCAGCTCCTCGGCCGCCCGTGCATAGGGCGGCAGGATGTCCTCGATGTATTCGGGCAGGAGCCAGGCGGGGATCATGTGGCGATCAGACCGGCATCACATGCGACTGAACCAGAGCAGCAGCAGCCCCGCCAGCATGGAAATCAGCCCCATGAAGCGCAGCTGACCATCATTGAAGCGCAGCATGCGGGCGAAGGTTTCGCGCCACACCTTCGGCGCGATGAAGGGCAACACGCCTTCCAGCACGAGCATCAGCGCCAGGGCCGGAAAAAATATGTCGCCCAGGGTCATGCGTACGTCTCGGCATCATCCACGCGGGTGCCGGCGTGCGCCTATTTGCCGCCCCGGGCCTGGCCGCCCGGCGACTTCATGTAGCGGAAGAACTCCGAGTTGGGCTGCAGCACCAGGATGTCGTTCTTGCCGTTGAAGCTCTGACGATAGGCATCCATGCTGCGATAGAAGGCGTAGAACTCGGGGTTCTTGCCATAAGCGGCGGCATAGATGGCGGCAGCCTTGGCATCGCCCTCACCCTTGCTGCGCTGGGCATCCCGGTAGGCCTCGGCAATGATGATTTCACGCTGACGGTCGGCATCGGCACGAATCTTCTCCGCCTCGGCCGAACCGGTGGAGCGCAACTCGTTGGCCACCCGCTTGCGCTCCGCTTCCATGCGCCGGTAAACGGATTCGCTCACCTCCGTGGGCAGGTCCACGCGCTTGATGCGCACGTCCATGACCTGCACGCCGAAGCGGCGGGCATCCTGGTCGGCCTTGGTGCGCAGCAGGTCCATGACATCGTCGCGCTCGCCGGATACCACGTCGTGCACGGTGCGGCGCCCGAATTCGGCGCGCATGCCGTCGTTGACGGTCTGGAACAGGCGGTTCTCGGCACGGCGCTCATCACCATTGAAGCTGACGTAGTACTTCTCCACATCGAACACGCGCCACTTGATGAAATAGTCCACCAGCACGTTCTTCTTCTCGGAGGTGATGAAGCGCTCAGGGTCGGCCGCGTCCAGGGTCAGGATGCGGGTATCAAAGTAACGCACGTTCTGAATGAAGGGAAACTTGAGATAAAACCCGGGCTTCTTGTTGATCTGGACCACCTCTCCCAGCTGGAACACGATAGCCGCCTGACGCTGATCCACGGTGTACATGGAAAAGAACAGCAGCAGCAGGAGCGCCACCAGGACGACGAGCAGGTTGACGGGATTCTTCATCATGGCCGCTCCTCCCGGTCACGGCTGCGGAAGGCATCCCGTGAGCGGAACAGGTTGTCCTGACTACCGACGGGAGGGGCGACGGGCGCCGCGGGCTGTGCCTCATGCGGGACGGGTTGGCTGGAGGCGCCAGTCAACTGCATGATCTTGTCCAGGGGCAGGTAAATGAGGTTGCCGCCCTGCTTGTCATCCACCAGGACCTTGGTGGTATTGGAGAGGACCTGCTGCATGGCGTCCTGGTACAGACGCTCACGTGTTACCTGCGGAGCCTTGTTGTATTCCACCAGGATCTGGGAAAAGCGGGAAGCATCGCCCTCGGCCTGGTCGACCACGCGGGCCTTGTGGGCGTTGGCCTCCTCGATGAGACGGGCCGCCACACCCCGGGCCTTGGGAATCACGTCGTTGGCGTAGGCCTGGCCTTCGTTTTTCAGGCGCTCCTGGTCCTGACCGGCCTTCACGGCATCGTCGAAGGCGTCCTGCACCTGTTCAGGTGGCTGGGCCTGCTGCATGTTCACCTTGCTGATGCTGATGCCGGTCTTGTAGCGGTCCAGCAGGTCCTGCATGAGCTTGGTGGCCCGGATGGCGATGTCCGCGCGCCCTTCGTACAGGACGTAGTCCATCTTGCTCTTGCCCACGATCTCGCGCATGGCGGTTTCCGCCACCTGCTTCACGGCGATGTCCGGCTCACGATTGGAAAACAGGTAGTCCTCCGGATCCTTCAGGGTGTACTGGATGGAAAACTGCAGATCGATGATGTTCTCGTCGTCCGTCAGCATCAGGGCCTCGGACAGCACCTTGGCCTTGACGTTGTTGTGATAGCCCACCTCCGCGGTGCGCACCTGCTCGATATTCACGACCTCCACCGTTTCCACGGGATAGGGCAGATGCCAGCGGGGGCCGGGATGGGTGGTTTCCACGTATTTGCCGAAGCGCAGTACCACACCCCGCTCGCCCGCATCAACGATGTAGAACCCCGAAGCCACCCACACCAGCAGGGCCAGGGCCAGCAGCAGCCCGGCACCTCCGGGGATCCGGAACTCGCGCCCACCGCCGGAATCCCCTCCGCCGTTGCCGCCCTTGCGGCCGAACAGACCATTCAGGCGCCGGTTGAAATTGCGCCACAGTTCGTCCAGGTCCGGCGGGCCGTCACGCTTGCCGCCGTTGCCCCACTGTGGATCGTTCCAGGCCATGGCCAAGGGCACACCCCTGCGCACGGCGGCCAGGGGCCCGAACAGGTAGCGCCACACGAGCCAGAAGGGCGCGCGCAGGAGATCTTTAATCAGTTGCATGGGTTTCCGCATCCGTGTTGGGCGATGCCCCGAACTCGCGATCATGGACAGGTTGGTTGGCAATTTCGCCCAAGGCTTCCCGAAGCAGGTCAATGCCCGCGCCTGTCCTCGCGGAGAGCCAAATGGCGTCGATCTTACCATATTCATCCCGTGCCAATTGAGGCTCCGTGGCGGTCAGATCGATCTTGTTCATGACCTGGATCCGTGGCACGTGTTCCGCGCCGATCTCCCGCAACACCTTCTCCACCTCCAGCATCTGGCGGCTGCGGTTGGTGCTGGCGGCATCCACCACATGCAACAGCAGATCGGCGTGCACGCTTTCTTCCAGGGTGGCGTGAAAGGCTGCCACCAGGGCATGCGGCAGATGCGTGATGAAGCCCACGGTATCGGAGATCACCACTTGCCTGTGGGCCTGCGGCACCCAGAGCCGGCGCGACGTGGTATCCAGAGTGGCAAACAACTGATCCGCCGCATAGGCCCCGGCATGGGTCAGTCTGTTGAAAAGGGTGGACTTGCCCGCGTTGGTATACCCCACCAGGGAAACGGACAGGACCCGGCCGCGCTGACGACCGCGGCGCTGCACCGCGCGGCCGCGTGCGTGCTTCTCCAGCCTGCTCTCGATGGTGCGGATACGCTGGGCGATGATGCGCCGATCCAGTTCCAGCTGTGTCTCGCCGGGGCCACCGCGCAGGCCGATACCACCCTTCTGCCGTTCCAGGTGCGTCCAACCCCGCACCAGGCGGGTGGCGTAATGCCGCAGCTGGGCCAGTTCCACCTGCAGCTTGCCCTCGTTGCTGCGGGCCCGCTGCGCGAAGATATCCAGAATCAGCGCGGTGCGATCCAGTACCCGGCATTGCAAACGACGTTCCAGATTGCGCTCCTGCACGGGGGAGAGCTCATGGTTGAAGATGACCAGCCGCGCGCCGGTCAGACGCGCTAAGGCACCGATCTCGTCCGCCTTGCCCAAGCCCGCGAACAATGCCGCATCCGGCTTGGCCCGCTTGCCTTCCACCACGCCGACCACCCGCAGGCTGGCGCTGCTGGCCAGCAGCTTCAGCTCATTCAGTCCTTCAGCATGATCGGGATCGCCAAAATCCAGGGAGGCCAGCACCACGGCCAGCCCAGCCTCGGGCCGCTCAAACATGCGGCGGCACTAGATCAGGAATCTTCGCCGGCGCGCTGCAGGGTCACTGGACGGGCGGGCACCACGGTGGATATGGCGTGCTTGTAGACCATCTGGGTCACCGCATTCTTGAGCAGCACCACATATTGATCGAAGCTTTCGATGTGGCCTTGCAGCTTGATGCCGTTCACCAGATAGACAGAAACCTGCACCTGCTCCTGGCGCAGGGCGTTGAGGAACGGGTCTTGTAATTGCAGCCCTTTGCTCATGAGATTTCCTTATAGGGTACGGATGTGTAATGGGTCCCGGATTTTATTCCCTTTTCGCCCGGCGTCTAAGCGGATTTGCATCGGGAGCGAACTTCTTGCATGGAGCGAGGCCGTGCCGCACACGTCCGGCGAAGGTTCGCCACCATTCGCATGGAGCGTAGCCATGTCGGCCACACCCTGAGATCATGTCTCATGGCACTCGCCATGCCCAATCAACCCGGAGAATCTGAGATGCATTTGGAAGCAAGTCTGCAGGCCTGGGGCACCTCGGCCTTCCGCGACACGCTGAAGGCGGAGATCGCCCGCCTGGGTCCGGCGGAGCTGCCCCTGCAACAGGGCCTGGCCGGCAGCAGCTACGCCACCGACACCCCGCCCCAGGCCGTGATCCTCAGCACCGTGGACGCAGGCGACCGCCTGCTTGTAAAGGCCGGCCTGTTCTACACTGGCATCATCGCCGGCTGCAGCTGCGCGGACGATCCCACCCCCGTGGACGAGCAGACGGAGTACTGCGAGGTGCTGCTGGAGATCGACAAGATCAATGCGAAGACGCAGGTGACGCTGTTGCAGGAGTAAGCCGGACGCAACAAATGGGCGTCTGGAATTGGCTGGGGGATCGGGACGCCGCTCGACGCGAGCCAGCTGAAGTGGGAGTGGTGACCGGCTGCGTCCGTTCATGCCCCCTTGCTGCCGATCGTCCCCTAGGCCTCCAGGGTTGCACGCCAAGCTCGCATGACGACCCGGGGCCCTCCTGTGGTCGCTCAGAGGACCACTCTGCCGCTACCGCGCGCGAACTTCGGGTACATTTCCGCCGCTGGCTCTTCCTGCGAAAACAGCTTCTGATTCCGGGTACCCAATGCCAGGCGCCGGCACTGCCGGCGTTTGGCACTGGCGAGGCCCGGCCTCAGCCGAACAGCAAGCCATTCACCCGTTTCACGAAGCCCGCGGGATCGGTCAACTGGCCGCCATCCAGCAGCACGGCCTGGTCCATGAGCAGGCCGGCCAGTTCGTCGAAACGGGTCTCCTGCGCGGTCTCGATGCGCTTGAGCAGGGCATGGTCCAGATTCACTTCCAGGATGGGGACGGTCTCGGGCACGGCCTGACCCATGGACTTGAGCATGCGGGCCAGATTGGGGTTCATGTCGCCTTCGTCGGCCACCAGGCAGGCGGGGGAGTCCACCAGACGGGCACTGACACGCACGTCCTTGGCCCGGCCCTCCAGTGCCTTCTTCAGGCGTTCCAGCAACGGCTTGGCCTCCTCGGCCTTGGCTTCCTCCTTCGCTTCCGCGTCCTTGTCCTCGCCGGCGATGGCGGACAGGTCCACCTGGCCCTTGGCCACGGACACCAGGGACTTGCCTTCGAATTCGAAAAGGTTGGAAACCAGCCATTCATCCACCCGGTCGGTGAGCAACAGCACTTCCACCCCCTTCTTGCGGAACACTTCCAGGTGGGGGCTGGCCTGCGCGGCGGCCAGGGTGTCGGCCGTCAGATAGTAAAGCCTGTCCTGCCCCTCCTTCATGCGGCCGACATAGTCCGCCAGGGAAACGGTCTCCTCGTCCGCCTGGGTGGAGCGGAATCGCAGGAGCCTGGCGATACGCTCCTTGTTGGCGAAGTCCTCGCCCACGCCCTCCTTCAGCACCTTGCCGAAGTATTCCCACACCTTGGCGTAGTCTTCGCGACGGTTCTCCGCCAGGTCGTCCAGCAGGTCCAGGGTCTTGCGTACACAGCCGTTGCGGATCATCTCCATGTCCCGGGTCTGCTGCAGGATCTCCCTGGAGACGTTGAGAGGCAGGTCGGCAGCATCGATGACCCCGCGCACGAAGCGCAGGTAGGCGGGCATGAGCTTGCGGGCATCTTCCATGATGAACACCCGCTTCACATAGAGCTTCACCCCTGCCTTGGCATCCCGGTCCCACAGGTCAAAGGGGGCATGGGCGGGGATGTACAGCAGAGCGGTGTAGTCCTGCCGGCCCTCCACCTTTACGTGGGTCCAGGCCAGGGGGTCTTCAAAATCATGGCCCACATGTTTGTAGAAGGCCTTGTATTCGTCCTCGCCGATCTCGCTCTTCGGCCTTGCCCAGAGGGCATTGGCACGGTTGACCGTTTCCGCCTCGCCCTTCTCGTCGATGAATTCCACGGGGATGGCGATGTGGTCCGAGTAGTTGCGGATGATGGACTTGAGACGCCATTCCTCCAGGAACTCGGCCTCGTCCGCCTTCAGGTGCAGGACGATGTCGGTGCCGCGTTCGGCCTTTTCCACCGTCTCCAGGGTGTACTGGCCGGCGCTGTCCCCATCCATGCCGCACTCCCAACGCACACCGTGTTCGGCGGCAAGGCCGGCGCGGCGGGTGGTCAGGGTCACCCGGTCGGCGACGATGAAGCTGGAATAGAAACCCACGCCGAACTGGCCGATGAGCTGGGCATCCTTCTTCTGGTCACCAGTGAGTTTGCCGAAGAACTCGCGCGTGCCGGACTTGGCGATGGTACCGATGTGCTCGATGACCTCAGCCCGGCTCATGCCGATGCCGTTGTCCCGGATGGTGAGGGTCCTGGCGTCCTTGTCGGCGCTGACCCTGATCTTCAGCTCGGCATCCTGCTCGAACAGTGCCGGGTCGGACAGGGCCTCGAAACGCAGCTTGTCGGCGGCATCGGAAGCATTGGAAATCAGTTCCCGCAGGAAGATTTCCTTGTGGCTGTAGAGGGAATGGATCATCAGGTGCAGCAGTTGCTGCACCTCGGCCTGGAAGCCCAGGGTTTCCTTGCTGGTGGACTCGGAGGCGGTTTCGGTCATGATGGGTCATCTCCCCTGTTGCGGATGGGAGGGTAAATAGGGCTCAAGCTTCCGGCTTCAAGGGGCCGGAAACAAGGGCCATGCGGCAGCCGAGCGGACGAGGGAAAACGCCCACGCGTCTACCGGCTGCTCAGTCCCCTGCCCGTATCTCCGGCCCGGGCCGGCCCAGCAGATAGCCCTGGGCCTGGTCCACACCGATCTCCCGCAGGATGTCCAGGGTCTCCTCGTCCTCCACGAACTCCGCCACCGTGGCCTTGCCAAAGCCCTGCACGGCGCTGTTGAGGGCGCGCACGAACACCACGTCATCCGCGTTCTTGGTGAGGTTCTTGATGAAGGATCCATCGATCTTGACGAAATCCACCGGCAGTTCCCTGAGATACTGGAATGAGCTGTAGCCGACGCCGAAATCATCCAGACCAAAGGCGCAGCCCAGTTCCTTGAACTTGGCCATGATGCGCTTGGCCGCGGAGAAATTGGCCAGAGCGGCGGTCTCGGTGATCTCCAGCAACAGGCTCTCGCCCGCCACCTGCTCCTGCGCCAGGGACGACTGCAGGGTTTCGAAGGTCAGATCGTCCTCGAAGCTGCGGCTGGACAGGTTGAGCGCGATCCGGGCGCCGTGGTGGCGGGCCACGGCCCGCACGCCGGCCTGCATCACCCAGCGGTCGATACGCCGAATCAGGCCCGTGCTTTCCGCCACATCGATGAAGTAGCCCGGTGGAATCAGCTTGCCATCCTGGCCCACCAGACGCAACAGGGCCTCGTGGTGGCTGATCTTGCCCGTATCCACCTGCACGATGGGCTGGAAATGCAGCACGAAGCGGCCTTCGTCCAGGGCGTTTTCCACCTCTTCGAGCCAGTAGGCACGCCGGTCCGCCTGCTCCCGGTAGGATTCCTGGTCGGAATACAGATGCCAGGAGCCATGCCCCTTGGCACGCGCATTGGCAAGCGCCAGCTCGGCATTGCCCAGCAGGGCATCGGCGCTCTCACCATGCTCGGGATATACCACCAGGCCCACACAGGCGGAAAGGCTGCGCCTGAGCGTGCCCTCGTGATCGGAGATCCGCTGGGCCGCGACCCGACTCAGCAGACGACCGATCAGGATGGCGTCCGCACTGCTCAGATCCGGGTACACCAGGGCGAACTCATCGCTGCCCAGACGCGCGGCATAGAGCGGGGCCGGGTACAGATTCTGGATGTGCCGGGCAAAGGCCACCAGGAGCTGGTCGCCCGCCTCATGCCCATCAAGATCGTTGATGGAACGGAATTCATCGATATCACTGACGATCACCACGCCCTTACCGGCCCGGGACAACAACCCATCCAGACGGCGCTTGAAGGTATGGCGGTTCAGCAGGCCGGTGACCACATCCTGTTCCACCAGTGTCTGCAGGCGTCGTTCCGCCAGGCGGTGCTCGGTAACATCCAGACCCACGGACAGGTAGAGTCGCTCGCCCTGTACGTCATCCAGGCAGGAATGGAACCAGACCACATCACGTGGTTCATCCAATACTCCGTGCCTGAAGCTGCCCTCGCCATGCACCACATCGCCCGGGTGCATGGCCTCCAGGCGAAGCCTGTACTCATCGATTTCGGTTGCATGCATGAACATCCGCTGGAACGACTGACCCACCAGCTGGTCACGCCGGAAACCGCTGTCCGCGACGGCAAAGGCATTGGCCATGCGGATGCGACCGTCGCCACCATACGTGATGATCAGCACGGGGGCCGTATCCAGCAGGCCCGCCACAAGATCACGCTCCTGTTCCAGTTGGGTGGCCTGCGCGGAAAGGGCCGCCGCATGGGCCTTGTCTGCGTCGTGCAGGGATTGCAGTTGATAGGCCAGATCGAATGCCAGGCGTTCCAGCACGCGCATCTCGTCCTCCAGCCAGTGCTCGGGGTTCTGCGGGATGGCCGCCGCCACTTCCATGAATTTCTCCTGGCCCAGCAGTGGCAGCAGGCCGGACACCCTCCGTATGCGCTGCATGGCCGGACGCAGCAGGAAATACATGACGACCAGGGCCAGCAGCAGCACACCGCCGCCCCAGGCCAGGTTCCGCCAGGTGGCCAGCTCGATGTTGCGCACCCCGCGGGTCACGTCCGCCGCCACGGCCAGGCGCAACAGGCCATCCCCAGGAAAATCCGGAGCAAAGGTCATGACATGCCAGGTGTCGCCATTCACGACCACGGGAATGTAGTTCTCGCTCCAGGCCTTGGCCTGTGCCGCGCGCAGGATCCTGTGGGCACTTTCGCCACCGCTTACCGAAAGCAGACGCATGTTTTTCAGCCGATCGTGCGCGCCATTGCCCCCGGCCGCGAGCACGGCCACCTCCCCCTCTCCCAGGCGGCGCAGGTCCAGCACCACATCTTCCAGGCCCGAGACCAGGGCCACCGTCCCCAAAGGCCGGCCATGCTGCGTGGTGGGCAATACCACCTGATGTTCGCAGCGCGCGCCGCAGCTCACCCAGACCTGAGGCATTTCGTTGCGTTCGGCCCGTTCGGCCAGCGCCACCAGGGGCGCGGGCGCACCCGCGCCCCATTGGCCCAGCACGCGTTGATCCGCATCGAAGAACACCAGGGTGGAAAGGCCCTGGCTCAGGCTCAACTCGGACCACAGCGGCTCCACCGCCTCGCGCAAGCGCTCCCCGTCTCCCGCGCGCAGCGCGGATCGGATGGCAGGGGTCTCCACCAGCATGCGTGCCAGCACCTGCAGCCGGTCATTCTGGGCATGCAGCAGGCGGCTGGCGGTCACGCGCAGGCGTTCACGATAGGCGGCCTGGTCCAGGCTGAACTGCCTGCTCAGATCATATTGCTGCTGCAGGGAATACAGCGCTGCCATGCCCGCCATGACCAGGCCCGCCAGGATGATGATCTGCCAGCGGATACTGAGGAACATGGCGGCCGCGATCAAAAACGGTAGGCGGCCTGGAGGAGGAGCATGCGCCAGTTTTTGCGTTGGGACAGAAGCGGCGTATCCATGGGCGAGAGCCAGCCGGTGCCTTCGGTACGGTGCACTTCACCGGAAAACGCCCAGGCCCCCAGGTCCCGTCTGGCGCCGAGCACCCAGCCCTCGGCATAGCCAAGATAGGGCGGCAAGCCGGTCGCGGCGGCAAATCCGGCGCCGTGACGATCCTTCCGGTTGAGATAGAAGGCATCCCTGCGCAGATACACCTGCAGGGCCGGATCCAGGCGGTACGTACCCTGCAGGTACCACGTCTCCACCGTGTTGGGGTCCTCGAGTCCGGCACCGAACGGCCCGTAGCCCCTCCCCTGGTTTCTGATCCGTCCATACTCGCCGGTGATGCTCCAGTTTTCACTGTTCCACTCCAGAGACAGCAGCCGTGGCTTCAAGGTCGATTCCCCCGCGCTGAATACATCCGGCATGCCGGGGCGGTATCGGGCCTTCACCTGGCCCAGCGTAAGGCCGAGCCGCAGCTTGCCTCCATCCCGCTCCGCCAGGATCTGCCCCAACCAGGAATTCCGCCCATGATACGAACCGGGGGAATCCCGCAGCATGAACAGGTGTTCCAGGTCCTTGCTGTCCGTTTCGGGCCGCATCGCGTTGACACGCCAATTGATTTCCCAGTCGGCGTGCACATGATTGCCGTACAGCGATACACCTGGCGCCGCGAGATAGAAGTCTCTGATCCGGTCCAGATAGACCGATTGGGGCATGAGGATACCGGGGCGGGTGTGGGCCACGTCCCGTGTGGTGTTGTACAGCCCATAGGGATTCTTGACCTTGCCGACCTGGATACCGATACGTCGGCTGTCATCGCTGATCAGCGTGCGATCCGCGAAGGCGTAATCGACCCGTGGGTCGCCCTCGTCGGAAGCACCTGCCCAGCGGGCCAGGAGCTGGCCGGAAAACAGCCAGTCCCCGTTCGGACGATACGAGACGTTTGCCCCGACCTCGCGCATGTCCAGACCCAGGCCATCGTCGCTGTGACCACCCACGTTGTTGTCATTGGTGTGCACCACGGCCTGGCTGAGGAAGCCATGCCACTGCAACTGGTCATCCGCGGCAGACAAGGGCTCGGTCTGGAGCAACAGGCCGAGCACCAACACGCATGGAATCTGCTTGCTAATCCACATGGATCACCCTGATCTTCTCGTTGCTCGGCGCGCGGCTGGCATAGCCGACGGCCCCTGGTGTAGCCGCCACTTTGCTGATCAGCTCCGTCTCGGATTCCACCATCACAGGCGCCTGGGCCATGCCCGAATAGACCAAGCGGTCCCAGGACTGCCGCAGTTGATAGGGGTAGAGATTCAAACGCTCCTTGCACAGCGCGCTGTGCAAGGGATGGCCATCGGGCAGCACGAAGACCCGGATCAGACTGCCATCGGGCCACTTGACCTGACGCATGCCGAAGATGGCGCGCGCATTGGCCTGGCTCAGCTGGCTGACGGGTACGGACCTGTTGGCGATGACATCGACCGCCCCCGCCTGCAGCGCGAGCAGTCCGGCCAGCCCCAGTCCGGCCCACCTGAATGCTAGGCGCATGACACCTGTTTCATACCAACCCCCCGGATCGAGGCACTACCTGAGTCCCAACACATCCTGCATATCGTAAAGCCCGGATGCACGCTGGCATACGAAGCGGGCGGCGCGCAGGGCTCCCAGGGCAAAGGTCATGCGGCTGGAGGCCTTGTGCGTGATCTCCAGGCGTTCGCCGATGCCGGCGAACATCACCGTATGCTCCCCCACCACATCGCCGCCCCGCACGGTGGCAAAACCGATGGTGTGGGGATCCCGTTCACCGGTCGCGCCTTCGCGTCCATATACGGCACATTCTCTGAGATCTCTACCCAGTGCGGCGGCCACCACTTCACCCATGCGCAGGGCCGTACCCGAGGGCGCATCCACCTTGTGGCGGTGATGCGCCTCCACGATCTCGATGTCGAAGCCATCGTTCAGGATGCGTGCCGCCGTGTCCAGCAGCTTGAGGGAAAGATTCACGCCCACGCTCATGTTGGGGGCGAACACGACGGGAACGGAGCCGGCCGCTACAGCGATGGCCGCCTTGCCGGCGGCATCGAGCCCCGTGGTACCGATGACCAGGGCCACGCCCTTTTCTCCACACAGCTGCAGATGGCGCAGCGTGGCCTCGGGCCGGGTGAAGTCGATGAGGACATCCGCGCCCGCAAGGGCGGCAGACATATCCTGGGAGATGCGCACCCCCAGCTGGGTGCCCGCCAGCTCGCCCGCGTCATGCCCCAGCCAAGGGCTCCCTTCCCGCTCCAGGGCGGCGTGCAGCGTCATGTCGGCCGCGTCGGCCACGGCCTCCAGCAAGGCGCGTCCCATGCGTCCGGATGCGCCGGCGATGACCACGCGCACAGCATCACCCGCGCTCATGGGGTATTCCCTTCGGTCCCGGTCTGAGCGGCAGACCCTTGCCCCGCGGCCACCACATCCCCTTCGACCGCCTTGAGCAGGCCGTCCTCGAACACCGCGATGACACGACGCTGCTCGGTCAGCCGGCCTGCCTTCTGATATCTGTAGACGTAGTCCCAGCGGTTGGGATGGAAAGGGTCCTGCACCAATGGAGAACCCAGGATGAAGCGCACCTGCGCCGGCGTCATGCCGGGCTTGAGCTGACCCAGCATTTCCTGGCTGATCACGTTGCCTTGCTGCACATCGATTTTGTAGGGGCCGAGCTTGTCGATGGGATGGCTCCAGCTGCCGCAGCCGGTCAGCAGCAGGGGGATTAGCAGGAGGACTGATCGCATGTACTGACGCCCGGCGAGTCGAAGATGAAAGCCACGGTATGATAGCCTGCAACCTCCGAGTGCTATAGACCCCTATCCAAGCAGATCAATGACCAATACGCAGCAACTCAAGACCATGGGTCTCAAGGCCACCGGCCCCCGCCTGAAAATCCTGAGCCTGTTCGAACAGTCGGATCAGCGTCACCTGACTGCCGAAGACGTGTATCGCCTGCTGGTCCTGGATAACGTGGATGTGGGTCTGGCCACCGTTTACCGCGTGCTGACCCAGTTCGAGCAGGCCGGCCTGCTCATCCGCCATCACTTCGACAACGACAAGGCGGTCTATGAGCTGAACCGCGGCGGGCATCACGACCATCTGCTGTGTATCCAGTGCGGCAAGGTGGAAGAGTTCTACGATGCGGAGATCGAGAAGCGCCAGAAGGCCGTGGCCGCCGAACGCGGCTTCAGGCTGGCGGAGCACGCCCTGTATCTCTATGTGGAATGCCTCAGGGAAGACTGCCCCAACAAACACGCGCAGGATCAGCGGGCCAAGACGGATTGAGGCGCCGGAACCGGCTCCAAGTCCGTAGAGCCCGCCGCACGGGACACCGTTCCGGCCCGGCAACCAGGTTTCCTCAGCCAGGCTTGGCCCGAACCCCTCCGGCAGGCCCGCTCACATCCAGCATCTCCGCGGCATGACGGCGCGTGACCTCGGTGATTTCCAGTCCTCCCAGCATGCGCGCCAGTTCTTCCCGGCGGCTGGCGATATCCAGCAGTACCACACGCGTCCGCAGTTCCCCTGCCACCGATTCCTTGCTGACACGGTAGTGCTGGTCGGCACGTGCGGCCACCTGAGGCAGATGGGTCACGCACAGCACCTGACGGTCCTTGCCCTGTTCGGCCAGGAGGCGGCCCACGATCTCCGCCACGCGGCCACCGATGCCGGCATCCACCTCGTCAAAGATCAGGGTGGCCGCACCACTGACCCCGGACAGCACCGTCTGCAGGGCGAGCCCCAGGCGGGAGAGTTCGCCTCCCGAAGCCGTGCGCGCCAGATCCTGAAGGGCCTGGCCGGAATGGGTGGAAACCCGGAACCTCGCTTCCTCCACACCCTGTCCGCACGGCTCACAGGTGGGCAGGTCCACACGAAAGCGCCCGCCCTGCATGGCCAATTGCTGCATGGTCCGGGTAACGGCCTGGCCCAGCCTGTCCGCTGCCTGCGCGCGCAGGCGGCTCAGGCCCTGGGCCAGACGATGATAATCCGCCTCGCATGCCCGCTCGGCCTGTTCCAGGGCCACCAGATCGGCCGCTTCGCCCAGCTCCCGCAGGCGGGCCCTGGCGTGCAGCAAGGTATCGGGTATGGCCTCGGGGCGGATGTGGTGTCTGCGCGCCGCGGCCTGGATGACCGCAAGGCGTGACTCCACCCGCGCGAGTGCTTCCGGATCCAGATCCACCCGGTCCGCGTAGCGACGCAGTTCCCGGGCCGTGTCCTGGATCACTTCCGAGACGCCATCCAGACTGTCCCGCAGGTCTGTCAGGGCCGCATCCAGTTGCGCCAGCTCCAGCAGGCGCAGACGCACGCCGCGCAGGCGCTGCGACAGCCCGGCCTCGTCCCCCTCCAGCGCGTCGGCCAGCTGCTGGGACCCCTGCAGGAGTTCCGCGGCATGCGCCAGGCGGCGCTGGTCCTCCTGCAGGATGCGCCAGTCCTCCTCACCGTATTCCAGGGCCTCGAGCTCACGTACCGTCTCCGCCAGTTCCTGGCGCTCCGCCGCCAAGCCATCGCTTTGCGAGATGGCCGCCCGGCGGTGATCACGTGCCGCGCGCCAGCGGTGCCAGGCCTCCGCCACCTGTCGCGCCAGTTCCGCGGCACCGGCATAGGCATCCAGCAGACGACGCTGTTCCGCCGCCTTCAGCAAGGAGTAATGCGCGTGCTGACCATGGATATCGAGCAGGAATGTACCGGCCGCCTTGAGCTGTTGGAGGGTGGCCGGCCGGCCATTGATGAAGGCGCGGGAACGGCCTCCGCTCTCCACCACGCGACGCAGGAGCAGCGTCTGCCCATCGGCCGCCAGATCCTGATCCGCCAGCCAGGCGATCAGAGCCGGCATGCCGGACAGGTCGAACTCGGCGCCGATCTCCGCCCGGGTGGCGCCCGCCCGCACCACGCCGCCCTCGGCCCGCTCACCCAGCACCAGGGCCAGGGCATCCAGAAGAAGGGACTTGCCCGCGCCGGTCTCGCCGGTAAGCACGGAAAAGCCGGGGTGGAAGTCCAGCTCCAGCCGCGCCACCAGGACGAAATCCGTGAGGGTCAGCGACAGCAGCATGCGTGCCAGTGCCGGGGAAAATCGACTGCGCGGGGGGACAGGCGATGGGCCTGCGCAGGGCGGGAGGCCGGCATTACCCTTGCCCTCCCCCCTTTTTCCTTTCGCATCACAGCTTCTCTCCCCAACGCAGCTTCTGACGCAGGGTATCGTAGTAGCTGTGCCCAACGGGATGCAGCAGGCGCACGCTGTTGTGGGCGCGGCGGATGACCACCCGGTCGCCCACCTGCAGATCGGCATGCAGCTGGCCATCGAAGTGGACACGGGCGTCATCGGCATGGATGACATTGATCTCGATCTCGGAGTGACTGTTCACGGCGATGGGCCGGGCCGACAGGGTATGGGGACAGATGGGTACCAGGACCACCGCCTCCAGGGAGGGATGCAGGATGGGGCCTCCGGCCGAAAGGGCGTAGGCAGTGGAACCGGTGGGGGAGGACACCACCAGGCCATCGGCGCGCTGACTGTAGACGAACTGGTCGTCGATATATATCTCGAACTCGATGAGTCGCCCCTGCGAACCCTTGTTCACCACCACGTCGTTGAAGGCATGGGCATGAATGAGGACTTCCCCCGTCCGCTCCACGCTGGCTTCCAGCATGACGCGCTCCTCGGTCACGAATTCCCCGCCCAGCATCTCGTCCAGGGTGGAAAACATGGTGTCCAGGGACACATCCGTGAGAAAGCCCAGGCGCCCCAGGTTGATGCCCACCAGCGGGATACGGGAGTCCACCAGGGCGCGGGCGATACTCAGGAAGGTACCATCCCCCCCCATGACGATGGCCAGGTCCGCCTCCTGGCCGATGCCGCTCAGGGCCCGGGTCTGGAAGCCGGCTATGGCGCAGGTCTCGGCAATGTGGCAGGTCAGCAGTACGGTATAGTGCTTGGCCTTGAGGTAATGGGCCAGCCTGGACAGGGAAGAGGCGCTGGATGGGCTGTTGTACTTGCCCACCAGGGCTATTGTCTTGAAATCGGGTTTCATGGCGTGAAATTATAGCCATGCCCCCCGGATCGAAATCATGCTCAACGACCGCGCCCGCATCCTGCTCAAACACCTGGTGGAACGCTACATCGAGGACGGTCAGCCCGTCGGCTCCCGCACCCTGTCCAGACACACGGCACTCAACCTCTCCCCCGCATCCATCCGCAACATCATGGCGGACCTGGAGGAAGGGGGCTTCATCGCCAGCCCGCACACCTCGGCCGGCCGCATCCCCACACCCAAGGGCTATCGCCTGTTCGTGGACAGCCTGCTCACGGTGAAACCCCTGGAGCGGGGGGAGGTCCGCCAGATCGAAGCCAGTCTCATCCCGGACGATCCACAGCGCCTGATTGCCACCGCCTCTAACCTGCTGGCGGAACTCACCGCCTATGCCGGGGTGGTCATGACCCCCAAGCGGCGCAACCCATCCCTGCGTCAGATCGAATTCCTGCCCCTGTCGGAAAAGCGCATCCTGCTCATCCTGGTGACCCAGGACGGCGAGGTGCAAAACCGGGTGCTGCTCACGGACAAGACCTTCACCCCCAGCCAGCTCACCCGGGCCGCCAACTACTTCAATCAGCACTTCGCCGGCTTGTCCTTCGTGGATGTGCAGCCCCGCCTGGCGCGGGAACTGGTGGAGCTGAAATCCGACATCAGTCGCCTCATGGAGGCGGTGGTGAAGGCCGGCAGCGAGGCCTTCGGAGATGCCGGTAAGGAATACGTACTGGCCGGTGGGCGCAACCTGCTGCACACACCGGAACTGTCCACCAACATGAGTCGACTGCGGGAACTCTTCGGCCTGTTCGAACAGAAGACCGAGCTGCTGCAGCTCATGGATGTGGGGCTCTGCGCCAATGGCGTGCAGATCTTCATCGGCGCGGAATCGCGGGTCGAACCCCTGGACGAATGCAGCGTCATCGCCGCCCCCTATGAAGTGAACGGCGAGGTTGTGGGTACCCTGGGCGTCATCGGCCCCACGCGCATGGCCTACGAGCGGGTCATCCCCATCGTCGACATCACCGCCCGGCTGTTGTCCAGTGCCCTGTCCTACCACTGATGCGGGGCACTGCCCCCGCCCTCTGTACGCCGTGACCCGTACCCTGTAGCCTGAATCCAGAATACCCAGGAGACCATGTGATCCCGTTCCAGCCCGGCATTCTCGCCCCCATCCCTGCCGCCGCCCGGCATCTGCAATTTCACCTGGCCCCGGGCCAGGACCCGGAGGCAATGCGCGCCACCCTGGAGCGCCTGGCCGCAAGCGTGGACGGCGAACATGTGGTGTTGGGTATCGGCCTGCCCCTGGTGGCCGCGCTGGGCCGCTGCGTGCCTGGCCTGCATGACTTTCCCGCTTACCAGTCCGCCGCGGTGGACATCCCTGCCACGCCCACGGCCCTGTGGTGCTGGTTGCGCGGCGAAGATCGAGGCACCCTGCTGCACCAGGGCCGCGACATCGAAAGGCTTTTGGCCCCCGCCTTCCACCTGACCCAGAACCTGGAAGCCTTCCGCTACGAAAACAGCCTGGACCTCACGGGCTACGAGGACGGCACCGAGAACCCCCAGGGCGAGGCTGCCCTGGCCGCCGCCTTCACCCGCGATCAGGAGCCCGGCCTGGATGGTGGCAGCATCGCCGCCCTGCAGCAGTGGGTGCATGATCTGGACCGCTTCCAGACCCTGACGCCCCTGGAGCAGGACCACAGCTTCGGCCGGCGCAAGGCGGACAACGAAGAAATCGAGGATGCCCCGGAAAGTGCCCACGTGAAGCGCACGGCCCAGGAAGACTTCGAGCCCGAGGCCTTTGTGCTGCGCCGTTCCATGCCCTGGTCGGACTGTGGCCGGTCCGGTCTGATGTTTCTGGCCTTCGGCCGGGATGCCCGTGCCTTCGAGGCCCAGCTCCGGCGCATGACGGGCCAGGATGACGGCATCCTCGATGCCCTGTTCCGCTTCACCCGGCCGCTCACCGGGGCCTATTTCTGGTGCCCGCCCATGCTTCAGGGACGGCCCGATCTGCGGCTCCTGGACATGCGTCAGCCCGCCCCATGCTCGGCGGTCTGAACTGGTTCCACTGGGCCCTGCTCTCGGCGGTGTTCGCGGCCATGACCGCCATCTTCGCCAAGCTCGGCCTGCAGGATGTGGATTCCGACCTCGCCACCCTGATCCGCACGGCCGTCATCCTGCTGGTGCTGACGGCCTTCGTGCTGGCCACGGGCAAGTGGAGCAACCCCCTGCACCTGTCCGCCCACACCTGGGTGTTCCTGTCCCTCTCGGCCCTGGCCACCGGTGCCTCCTGGGTCAGCTACTTCCGTGCCCTGCAGCTGGGGGAAGCCTCCAAGGTCGCCCCCATAGACAAGCTCAGCCTGGTGCTGGTGGCCATCTTCGCCTACATGTTCCTGGGTGAGCGTCCCAGCCCGAGGGAATGGCTGGGCATCGGTCTGGTGGCCGCCGGCGTGCTCACCCTGGGGCTCAAACGCTGAACCTGCCGCATGGCCTTCTACCTGCCCGAACCGCCCTATCAACATGGACAGCCCGACCGCGTCGGTGTGCTGCTCATCAACCTGGGCACCCCCGAGGCGCCAACGACCAAGGCCCTGCGGCCCTATCTCCGGGAGTTCCTTTGGGACCGGAGGGTGGTGGAAATTCCCCGACCCATCTGGTGGCTCATCCTCAACGGCATCATCCTCAACACCCGGCCGAGAAAATCCGCTGGGAAATACGCCGCCATCTGGCGCGCGGACGGCTCGCCCCTGCAGGTGCATACCGGGCACATGGCCAGCCTGCTCCAGGGCCATCTGGGTGAGCGGGTACGGGAACCGGTACTGGTGGACTACGCCATGCGCTACGGCCGGCCCAGCGTAGCCGACAAAATTGCCGCCCTGAGAGCCAGGGGGGTGAATCGCCTGCTGGTGGTGCCACTCTATCCCCAGTATGCGGCCAGCAGCACGGGCTCGGCCCTGGATGCGGTGTACGCCACCCTGCTGCGCACCCGCGCGCCCCCCGAATTGCGCACCGTGCGTGGTTTCCACGACCACCCCGGCTATCTCCAGGCCCTGCGCCAGAGCATCGAGATGTTCTGGGCGGAGCGGGGCCGGCCCGACGTGCTGGTCATGAGTTTCCATGGCGTGCCGCGCCGCAGCCTGGAACTCGGTGATCCCTACCACTGCGCATGCCGGAAAACCGGACGTCTGCTGGCCGAGGCCCTCGACCTGCCGGCAGAACGATTCCGCATCACCTTCCAGTCCCGCTTCGGTCGGGCGGAATGGCTGCAGCCCTACACCAGTGCCACCCTGGCACAACTGGGCCGGAACGGCACCCGCCGGGTGGACGTGGTATGCCCGGGCTTCGTGGCCGACTGCCTGGAAACCCTGGAAGAGATCGGCATGGAGGGCAAGGCCGGCTTCCTCCAGGCCGGCGGCAAGGAGTTCCACTATATTCCCGCCCTCAACGACCGGCCCTTGTGGATCCACGCCCTGTGCGATCTGGTACAGAGCCACCTGGCAGGGTGGCTGGATGAAAACTGGAGCGCAGCCGCCGAGAAGGCGGAAATGGACGCCTCGCATCAGCAGGCACGCGCCCTGGGGGCAAAAAATTAGCCGCAAGCCGCGGCAATATTAGAGTTTGCTTGTTGACCCGGGAAAAATTCCCGTGAAACTATGCCTCATTCATATCAGAACTTGATTCATTCAAGTTCGACCCTGGTGACGGGCAACCGTCTTTTCTTTCTGGAGGATGTGATGGAGACAAAAAAACTCGCCCTGGGCCTGCTGGTCGCGGGCATGCTGGGTACCGTAGCCACGGCCCAGGCGGTGGATACCCGGGCCCGCTTCATGGCCGCCAACTGTTCCTACTGCCATGGCACCGACGGCCGCAGCTCCGGCGCGATTCCCAGTCTGGCCGGGCTGGACGCGAAGTACTTCGTCGACCAGATGAAAGCCTTCCGGGATGGCAGCCGACCCGCCACGGTCATGGGCAAGCATGCCAGTGGCTACACCGATGCGGAATACGAGGCCATGGCCAAGTACTTCGCGGCCATCAAACCCTGACCCGCGGCATAGAGGAGAGACAAAATGAGCTTTGATCGTCGTGATTTCCTGAAGGCCTCCGCCGGGGCAGCGGGTGCGGTTTCCCTGGGCACGCTTTCCGGTTGCGCCAGCACCGCCACGGTGGGTGGCGCCATGCCCAAGATCGTGGTGGTGGGCGCGGGCTTCGGTGGCGCCACCTTCACGCGCTACATGAAGCTGTGGACACCCGGGGTCGAGATAACCGTCATCGAGCCCAACGCCCAGTTCGTCTCCTGCCCCACCTCCAACGAGGTTCTGGCAGGCCTCAGCCAAATGCAAGACATCACCCGTCCCTATGACAACATCAAGAAGATCGCCGATCGCTGGGTGGCGGATACCGTCGTGGCCATCGACCCCGACAAGCGCACCGTCAAGACCGCAGGTGGCCAGACCTTTGCCTATGACCGCCTGATACTGGCCGGCGGTATCGAGATTCTGTTCGACAAGGTGGAAGGCTATGACGCCGAGGCGCAGAAGACCGTGATGCACGCCTGGAAGGCCGGCCCCCAGACCGCCACCCTGCGCAAGCAGCTGGAAGCCATGCCCGACGGCGGCGTGTTCGTCATGTCCGTACCACGCGCGCCCTACCGTTGCCCTCCTGGGCCCTACGAGCGTGCCTGTCTGGTGTCCTTCTATTTCAAACAGGCCAAGCCCCGCTCCAAGGTCATCGTCCTGGACGGCAACGAAGACATCGCCTCCAAGAAGGGGCTGTTCCTGGCCGCCTGGAAAAAGCACTACGGCTATGGCACCGACAAGAGCATGATCGACTACCGGCCCAACAACATGCCCCGCTCCGTGAACGCCCGGACCATGATGGTGGGTACCGAGTTCGACGACGTGAAGGGCGACGTGATCAACGTGGTGCCGCCCATGCGCGCCGCCGAGATCTGCGGCATGGCCGGTGTGCGCGACGCCAGCAATGGCACCTGGTGCACCATCGACTTCACCACCTTCGAGTCGAAGGTGGTGCCCAACGTGCACGTCCTGGGGGATTCGACGCTGACCAACTTCCCCAAGTCCGGTTCCGTGGCCAACAACACCGCCAAGATGTGCGCCTATGGCCTGTCGGAGATCTTCGCCGGCCGCCAGCCCGACCCGGCTCCCGTGGTGACCAACACCTGCTACTCCGCCAGCACGAACAGCACGGCCTTTCACGTGGCCACCGTATACCGCTGGGATGCGAAGACGAAATCCATGGTGCCGCCCAAGAATGCCAACGGGGTCTCCAAGGAGGAGAGCGAGCTGGAACTGGCCTACATGCGTTCCTGGAAAGAGAACGTGCTGAACGATACCCTGGCCCTGTAAGCCTGGGCGCTGCGACGTGCACAAGGAGGGGCTCGATCCCCTCCTTTTTTTCGCCCGCCACGGGACGCCGTTTCAAAGTTCGAAGAGCTGACCCTGATACAGGGGCTGGGCCCGGGTGGCACCCTGTTGCGCCAGTTCGGCCATGATGGCGGCCTCGCCGGCAGGCTTCAGATGGCTGATCCAGACCGCGGGGCCGTTCCCGAGACGGGCCAGGGCCGGGGCGAGGGTCCCGGGTCGGTAGTGCTTCGAGGCCTCGGCCAGCTCCGCCAAGGCATCGGGGAAGGAGCATTCCACCACCAGATGGCGCAGATCCGGGGTCGTGGCCGCCGTTCGCCACAGGGCCTCATGGTGGGCCGTATCACCGGAAAACAGCAGGCTGCCCCCTCCGGCCCGCAGCAGGAAGCCCACGGCCGGCACCACATGGTTGGCGGGGATGGGCGTGAATTCCACCCCGGCCAGGTCCACTGTCTGGCCGATATCCAGCCTTGCGTAACGCAGGAATGGGGCCTCCGGATCGGGGATGCGGGCGAAATCCGGCCAGATACGCCAGTTGAACACATGATCCTGGAGAATCTGCAGGACCTCCGGCAGGCCATGCAGGGTCAGGGGGCGTGCCCGCTCGCCGGCCACGCTGTCCAGCAGCAAGGGCAGGGAACAGATGTGGTCCAGGTGGCTGTGCGTGATAAAGACATGCTCGACGCGGCACAGCTCGGCATGGCTCAGGGTGGTCACGCCGGTGCCGCAGTCCATGAGCACGTCATCGTTCACCAGAAAGCTGGTGGTATGACGGCCATCGCCGATGCCGCCGGAACAGCCCAGTACGCGTATTTTCATGACTCGTCCTTCACTTGCTGGTGAAGGTGAACACGCCATCCCAATCGGCGTGGGGCGGATTGAAGCGGAAGTGGGTCACCCGATCCAGGTAGACGTCATACAGTCGGCGGGCATTGCCCTTGCGCAATTCCATGAGCCGGACCTCCGCCTCGTCCCAGCGCTGGGCCTGGTAGTCGGCGAAGGCGGCCTCGAAGGCGCTGGCCTCCGCCAGACGCTCGGAGGACAGTTCCGCGGCCACGCCCAGGGGTTCATGGATGGCCACGGGCACATCCTTGCCCTTGACCCGTACCCGATCCACGATCTGGAAGGCCAGGTCCGGACAGGCCTCGCGTGTGGCCTCGCCCACCAGCACGCCCACACCATACTGGCGCGTGAGGGCCTCCAGGCGGGAGGCCAGGTTCACCGCATCGGCCATGACGGTATAGGCCATGCGGAATTCCGAGCCCATGTTACCCACGCTCATGCGGCCGGTATTCACGCCCACACCGATGCGTACCGCCGGCCAGCCCCGCTCTTCCAGCCTGGGATTCAGCTCGCTCAGGGCGGCCTGCATGGCCAGTGCCGCCAGCACGGCATCACGCGCATGGTGCTCGTCACTCATGGGAGCGCCCCAGAAGGCCATGACGGCATCACCGATATACTTGTCGATGGTGCCACGGCCCTCCTGCACCACCCGGGTCATGGCGGACAGATAGACGTTGAGCATGGCCGCCAGCTCGGCGGCCTCCAGTTTTTCCGAGATGCTGGTGAAACCAACGATATCGGAAAACAACACGCTCATGACCCTGGACTCGCCCCGCAGGCTGTAGCGTGCCGGGTCCCGAGCCATCTCGTCCACCAGTTCCGGGGGCACGTACTGGCCGAAGAGACGGGTGATCTGCGCCTTGGAACGCGCCTCCGTGAAGAAGCCCCAGCTCATGTTGAGCACGAACAGCCCTGCCACCACCAGCAAGGGAGCGGCCAGGTTCAGGCTCATCTGCATGCCGGTCCAGGCATAGACATCCAGCCCCAGCAGCAGCAGCAGCAGACTGCCCGCGAGGCTGGCCGCCCACACGGGGGACAGCCAGGGCAGGACCGCAGCCAGGGCCAGGCCCAGGAACAACACCCCCAGGGTCAGGATGCGTTGCTGGTTGGCGGGCTCCCATTTCACCGTCTCGTCCAGGATGCCGGAGATCAGGTTGGCATGGATCTCCACACCCGGAAAGGCCTTTTCCGCCGGTGTGACCCGCAGGTCCAGGATGCCCGGAGCGGTGGAACCCACCAGAACGATGCGGCCCTCCAGCTGGGATGCGGGGGTGCGCCCGGCGATGATGTCCGCCGCGGAGATGTATGAAAAGGCTCCCATGATGCGATACGGCACCAGAGCCAGGGCCTGCTTGTCCAGGGGCAGCTTCAGGCCATCGAGATCCAGGGCGGCGGGGGCCAGGCCGTGACCACTGCGTCCCGGGGGGATCACCCGGGGGGTATCGCTGCCCATGCCGGCCCGCGCCAGGTTCAGGGACAGGGAAGCGTAGCACTTGCCCGCGTGGGCCATGACCATGGGCATGCGACGCATCACGCCGTCGAAATCCGGATGGGCATTGAAGAAACCCGCGAACGGGGTCTGGCCTTGCAGACGCGCCAGATTGGCGTTGTAACCCTCCGCCCGCTCGGGCCGGATGCCCTGCTGCTCCAGAAGTCCGCAATCCAGCAAGGCCTGCGGCAGCTCACCCTGACTGGAGTGCCCGGCCTGGACCCCGAAATAGAAACCCAAGACCGCCGGGCCCTGCGCCAGGGCCTTGGCCAGGTGACCGTCATAATCCAGGCGGTCCCGCAGACGGGCCAGATTGGCGTTGAAACCGGCATCCCCCGCCAGCGGACCGCGGGCCAGCCGTTCCAGCACGGGCAAACCCGAGCTCTGATCCGGCTCGGCGAACAGGATGTCGAATCCCACCGCCGCGACGCCATATTGCTGAAACAGGTTGGAGGTGAGCTGGGCCATGCGCTCCCGGGGCCAGGGCCAGCGGCCGATTTCCTTCAGGCTCTTCTCGTCGATGTCGGCGATGACGATGCGCTCGTCCACGCGCCTGTCCTGAAATATGCGCAGCTTGGCGTCATACAGGGCCGCGTCCAGCTTTTCCACGAAATACAGCTCGTACAGGCCAGCGGTCTGACCCAGGAGCACGAGCAGGAACGCCACGCCCGCGGCGAACTGCCCCAGGGAGCGTCGGGTTCGCTGGCTCCAGGCCATCGCCTCACCTCAGGCGATAAAAGCGGCCGGCAACGGACTGACCCGCGGGTACATCATCCAGGTGGCTGTCCACCGCCTCGGCCAGACGTCCCAGACGCTCCTCCGGGTGGGGATGGGTCTTGAACAGCAGGGAAACACGCTTGTCACCCTGGGCCACATGTCCGATATCCGCCAGCACGGCCGGCAGGGCGTAGGCGTCATAGCCTGCCCGGGCGGTGAGCACCACGCCGATGCGATCCGCCTCGTATTCCGCGTCCTTGTCCAGACCGCGGGCCACCACCTCGGCGCCATTGCCGATGATGTTCTGCACCAGTTGATCCTCACTCTTGAACTTACTGCCCAGCAGGCTGCCCACGGCGGCGATGGCCTGGCTCTGTTGCAACAGCTTGAGATGATGCCTGCGGAGCACATGTCCCACCTCGTGGGCCAATACTCCTGCCAGTTCCGCCTCGTTGTTGAGGCGTCGGTAGAGTCCCTTGGTGATGAAGATATACCCCCCGGGAGCGGCGAAGGCGTTGATGTCCTCGCTATCGATGACGCCAAAGCGCCAGGGCAGGTCTGGACGCTCACCCTGCAGGGCCACCCACAGCCCCACGCGGTTGACGTAGCGCTGCAGGCCGTCGTCACGCACCAGGGGGACGGCACCCAGCAGGTTGCCAGCAATCCGCTGACCGATGCGCACCTCGTCCGCCTGACTGGTGCTGCCGGCGAGCAGGGACTTGAGAAGCTGATCCCGGGGCTTCTCGGCGGCCGGCTGCACCTGCTGCTGGGTGCCTGGCGGGGTGTCCAGGGTCTGCTGGCTGTCCTTGGGCTTGATCTTCTCCTTCAGGATGGACTTCAGGGCAGAGCCCAGATCCAGCGCCTGGGCGGGACCCAGCCCCAGAAAACCCGTCAGCACCAAGGCTAGGACGGTCCTGACAGGGCGCTTCATTGCACACCTCCCCAAGCATTGGGGCCGGCATTGGGATCGCTGCCGGCCGGCGCGGGTGCCGGAAGATACGGCACCCGCCGCTGGCTCAGACCGGCGGCCCGGGCAAAGCCCGTGGCGTCGGCCGCCGTGGCACGATATCGCTCCATGGACTGGAGTTCCTGGGCGTCGAAGCGGGCCATCTTCAATTCCTCCTCATTGAGGCCCCGCACCCCGGCCACCGCCACCACACGGCTGTCACGCCTGCTGGCCAGGGCGGCGATATCCGCGGCACTGCCGGTACTGGTGTTCGCCCGCACGGAAAGGATGCGTACCCAGCCGGTATGCCCACCGGCACGAATCTGGGTCCATCCCCCCTGACGTGCCAGGATCTCCACATTGCTGCCCTTGGCCAGTGCGGCCACGCGGGCCGCGGCAACACTGGGGGAGGACTTCAGGTCCTCATCCTTGATCAGGGTGCCGGGACCGGCCCAGACTGGCAGGGTCAGCAGGCCCAGGCACAGCAAATGCAGCATGCGTGTCATGTCGGTATTCCCCTCTCTCTTGCTGGCCCAATGATACATGCGGGGTTGCTATGATTCCCGCATGGCATGGCTCAGTGACTTCCTCATCCGCCGTGGCACGGCGGCCCTTGCCCTGTTGCGCACCTGGCAGGGCATCCTCCGTTTCGCGGCCCAGGCCCTGATCGCCGCTTCCACACCCGCTGCTTACAACAGTGCCACGCGCATGGTGGTGATGAAGCAGATCTACTTCACGGCCTGGCAGATCCTGTTGCCCTTTACCCTATTCGCCGCCCTGCTCTCCTTCGTGCTGATCCAGATCGTGGTCTCTACCGCGGCCCGCATCGGTCAGTCGGATTTCGCCCTGGAGATGAGCATGCGCATCCTCGTGTTGGAGATCCTGCCTCTGGTCACCGCCCTGTTCGTGGCCCTGCGTTCCAGTTCGGCCATCAACACCGAGGTGGCCCTGATGCGCATCCACAATGAAATAGACGCCTTGGAGGAGGCAGGCGTTGACACCCTGCGCATGGAGTTCATGCCCCGGGTCATTGGCGGCGTGGTGTCGGTGCTGGCACTGACCGCCATCACCAGCGTGCTGGCCCTGGTGCTGGCCTATCTGGCGGTATACGGTTTCCAGCTCTGGAGCCTGCCGGATTTCACCCGTGTCATGGGCAAGGTGTTCGATGCCGCCATCATGACCGGCATCTGGCTCAAGAGCCTGGCCTTCGGCCTGGCGGTCACCATCATCCCCGTGGCGGAAGGCCTGGCCACCCCCAGGATGCTGTTCATGGCCCCCATTTCCGTGCTGCGCGGCATGGTGCGCCTGTTCTTCGTGCTGATGCTCATCGAGGTGGCCTCATTAGCCTTCAAATACATCTGAAGTGGCTGGCGCACGATGCCGCCCGGCGCGCGCTCATCGAAGCCCAGCCCGGCGCCGCCCTGGTGTCCGCCGAGCTGCCGCTGCGCGCCAATCTGGTAGTGCTGGAAAACATCGCCGTGGTGCCCCAGTACGTCCAGAACCTGTCCTATCTGGACGCGGCGGACGTGGCCTGGAACCTCCTGCTCCAGGTGGGCTATGCCGACGCCGCCTACAAGCGCGACCCGGCCCTGACGCACGAGGAGCGATTCGTCGCCAAGCTGCTGCGTGCGGTGGTGGGCCGCCCCGACCTGCTGCTCATCGACCGGCCGGCTATGCTTTTGCCCGATACCCGCTATCCTCCGTTCGTGGACGATGTGCTCCGCCGCCTGGATGACCGACTCAACCACTGCTGGATCCTGGATTACAGATGGAACGAGCCCCTGTACGCGCCCCGCTGATCAAGAACCTGCAGTTCAAGGTGGGGCTGCTGCTGAGCCTGACCGTACTCCTGGCCTTGGGTCTGGTGTTCTATGGCCTCTATGCGCGCGGCCTGTTCGAACCCACACAGACCCTTAACCTCACCGCCCCGGATGCGGAGGGCGTGAGCGTGGGCATGCCGGTCAGTTTTTCCGGCTTCCCCATAGGCGAGGTCAAGAAGATGGACCTCAGCGAGGACGGCAAGGTACTCATCGAAGTCGCCATTCCGAAGCGGGATGCCAAATGGCTGCGTCACAACAGCCAGTTCACCCTGGAGAAAGGCCTCATCGGCAGCGCAAGGATCAAGGCCCATACGGCCGATCTGAGGGAAAGGCCCCTCGTGGACGGCGCCACCCTGCCCCTGCTGACCGGCGAGGACCCCACGGACATCGCCGTCATCAAGCAGCGCGTACAGACCCTGCTGGACAACGTGGTGGCCATGACCCAGGCGGAAGCCCCCATCAACCGCACCCTGGGCCATGTGGAGACCATGACCGGGCGCATGGCCGGGGAATATGGTGTGCTGGGAGGTGTCATGGGCAGCCCGGAAAAGGCCAGGCAGGTGGTGAAGATCATCGAGCAGGCCAACACCCTCATGGGCAACGTGAACGGCATCTCCCTCAAGGTGGACGGCATGCTGGCCAAGGCCGACACCCAGGTGTTCGGGCCCGACGGCGTCATGGACCACACGCGCCAGTCGGTGGCCACGGTCAACCGGATGCTGGGGGAGGTGCGGGAAAGCCTGAAGAAGGCGGACGCCATCCTGGCCTCGGCCCAGACCGCCAGCGCCGACGTGGCGGTCATCACCGGCAACGTTAAGGAGGCCACCACCGACATGGCCCAGCTGCGGGTGGAGATCGACGACAGCGTGCGCAAGGTCAACCACCTCATCAACGAGATCAATAAGAAATGGCCGTTCGCCCGCGACGTGGAGATCAGGACACCATGATGAAGACGACGATTGCCGCCTGCCTGGCGGCCGCCTTGCTCATGGCGGGCTGCTCCAGCGCGCCTCCCCCGCCGGACTGGAAGATGAATGCCGTGGGCCAGCTGGAGCACTTCCAGGCGCGTTGGCTGGAAGGAGATACACGGGCGGCGGATCTGGCCCTGGCAAAGAGCCGCGCCGAGCTCGCCCGCAGCGGCCGGCTGGATCTGCTGGCCCGCCTGGAGCTGGCGGCCTGCGGCACCCGTGCGGCCGCCCTGGATTTCACGGCCTGCGCGGCCTACGCCCCGCTGGCATCGGAGGCCGCCCCGGCGGATCGGGCCTATGCCCGTTTTCTGGGGGGTGCGTGGGACGGGCTGGATGGCGGGCTCCTGCCACCTCGCTATGCCGACCTGGTGGCCGCGCGCGAGGATACCGGCGCCAACCGGGCCGTGGCCGGCATCCAGGATCCCCTGTCCCGGCTCATCGCCGCCGGCCTGCTGTTGCGCCAGGGCAGGGCCGGACCCGAGACCCTGGCCATGGCGGTGGATACCGCCTCGGAGCGGGGCTGGCGCCGCCCCCTGCTCACCTGGCTGGAAGTCCAGCTCCGCCGTGCCCGTGACGCCGGTGATGCCGATGCGATCCGGCACCTGCAGCGCCGTATCGACCTGGTGGAAGGCAAGACCCGACCGTGATGGCCCATTTCGGACCCTCATCCCATGCAAACGAAGGTTTGCTCAATCATTCCGCTCACTCCTGGCAGGCCGGTAAAGAAGGATGGACTGGTTAACCCGACCCTGGCCCTGGTATGTGGCCGGCCCCATCATCGGCCTCATGGTTCCGCTCATGCTGTTCATCGGCAACCGTTCCTTCGGCATCTCCAACAATCTGCGCCACCTCTGCGCCATCACCCAGCCGGGCAAGGTGGATGTGGAATTCTTCCGCTACGACTGGAAGGAACATGTCTGGAGCCTGGTATTCGTCACCGGCACGGGCCTGGGGGGATATCTGGCCGGAGTCGTGTTCGCGGATCCCAACCCTGTACAGCTTGCCCAGGCCACCCAGGACATGCTGCTCTCTTGGGGCTTTCTCCTGCCCGCTGACAGCCTGGTACCGGATGAGCTGTTCGGAGCCAGCGTGCGCAACTTCACCTTCCTATTCGCCTGTGGCGTGTTGGTGGGCTTTGGCACCCGCTATGCCGGTGGCTGTACCTCGGGCCACGCCATCACCGGCCTGTCCACCCTGCAACTGCCCTCCCTGTATGCCGTGCTGGGTATCTTCACGGGTGGTCTGCTGGCCTCCTGGTTCTTCATGCCGCACATGCTGATCGGTTGAGGCCCGCATGCTCCGCTACCTGCCCTATCTTTGCTCCGGCGTACTGTTCGGCTTCGTGCTCATCAAATCCGAAGCGGCATCCTGGTACCGCATCCAGGAAATGTTCCATTTCCAGAGCTTTCACATGTACGGCATCCTGCTCTCCGCCATCCTCACGGCCTTCGTGAGCATTCAGCTCATCCGGCGCCATGCGCGCGGACAGTCCCTGGATGGGCAGGCCATCGAGATCCCGAGCAAGCTCCCCGGGCGCGGGAGCTATATCTTCGGCGGCCTCATCTTCGGCTTCGGCTGGGGACTCGTCGGCCTGTGTCCGGGACCGGTTTTTGCCCTGGTGGGCACCGGCTCCATGGGGGCCATGGTGGTGCTTGCCGGTGCGCTGCAAGGTACCTGGCTGTATGGCGCGCTCAAACAGCATCTGCCGCATTGAACCCTTCCGCCCCAGGGGGTTTTGACAGCCCGGCGGTCAACCGACTACCCTTCGTGCCCGTTCCCGTTCCACACCCCCACAATGAGGAGACCCCCATGCGCAAGACCCTGATCACCCTCGCCCTGCTGGCTGGCTCTGGCGGCATCGCGCAGGCCGCCCCCCTGATGTCCGCCGAGTGGGCGGTCCAGGCCTGCAACTACTGGAACACCAACCCCGTACTCACCAACGAGCTGGCGGAAAAATGGGCCAAGAATGACGGTGGCCGCGGCTACAAGGTAATCCACATGTACCGTACGGACTGCGGTGAGAACACCAAGGTGGAAATGACCATCTCCACCAGGGGCGGCAAGACCACCTGCGCCTATGCCGGCGCCATCCAGCATGCCAGCCTCGATTACGCCATGGACTATCAGATGCACGCCGAAACCAAGCGCTGGCGCGAGATGGGTGCCGGTGAATACGGGCCCATGCGCGCCATGATGTTCGGCCGCCTCAAGTTCGAGGGCCCCAAGGTCGAAGCCATGAAGGTCATGGGCCCCTTCGAGCAGTTCCTGCTCATCCCCGGCAAGGTGCCCGGAGACGACGCCTGCCCGGCCGCACGCTAGGCCAGCCATAGCCGACTACCCCGATAGGACCCGCCGCGGCGGGTCTTTCTCATCGCGTCCGGTTCACGCCGTTTCCGGAACGATGCACAACCGCCAAGTCCCGCCACCCGCCAGGATTGCGAACAGGCGATCGATGTTGGGATGCCTGCCCGCATGCCGGCGCGCATCCTCGCCGTGCTCAGCATAGAGTTCCACCCCCTCCCGGGCGGCGTCCACATCGATCTGGCCATATTTGCCCGCCAGATAGGCATAGATCCGTACCGAGCCCATACTGCCGGGCCGGTTCTCGATGTTCTCGCGCTGTCCCCGCGGCCCCTGCAGTTCCAGGCGCGAGACAGCACGCACTTCGGGCAGGCTGGCCACACGCTCCGTGAAATTCATGCCCGCCTCACAGCCGGTAGGCCAGCAGGGTCAGCACCCTGGAGGTCATGCGCATGGCCCGCTTCACCGGTCCGGGCAGTTCAGTCCCGCCGTACGCGACCGCGGTGTGCGCATGCCGGGCCTCGTCCACCTTCATCTGCTCGACGATGGCCCGACTGCGGGCATCCCGGGCGGGGAGCTTATCCAGATGACTGTCCAGATGACCTTCCACCTGGCGCTCGGTTTCTGCCAGAAAACCCAGATTCCACTTGTCCCCCAGGGCACCGGCCAGGGCCCCCAGGGCGAAGGAGCCGGCATACCAGACGGGGTTCAGCAGGCTCTTGTGGCTGCCCAGTTCCCGCAGCCGCCGCTCGCACCAGGCCAGATGCTCGGTCTCTTCCTCCGCCGCCATTAGCAGGGCCTGCTGGGCCTCGGGGTTGCGGGCCGTGAGGGCCTGGCCGGCGTAGAGGGCCTGGGCGCACACCTCTCCACTGTGGTTGATGCGCATGAGGCCCGCGGCATGCCGCTTCTCGGCCACGCTCATGTCCCCTTCCGCCTGGCCGGCATCCGGATGTGGGCGACGGCTGGACGCGCCCGCAAAAACCGTGCGCAGGGCCTTGTCGAATTGCAGGATCACCAGGTCCGGCAAGGATGACTTGGGCAGGACGGCAGGCATGCTCGCTCCAAATATCGGGATGCGGGATTATCCCGAAAAATGCGGTTGCACGGGCCGCGCGCGAGCCGATCGGCGCGGACACCGGGCCTGTGGTGTAATGCGCGCCCTGTCTGCGTTCCACAGCCCTGATACCCGCCATGCCCGTCGCCGACCTCGTCTATGCCCTGCTGGTGCTCCTGCTGGCTTACTTCGTGCGCGGTATCTCGGGATTTGGTTCCGGTCTCATCGCCGTGCCCCTCTTGGCCCTGAAGTTTCCCCTGCCCCAGGTCGTGCCCTTCATGTTGCTGGCAGATTTTTCCGCCTCGGCCATCATCGGCGGTCTGCACTTCCAGCATGTGGTGAAAGCGGAGATCAAGCGCCTGCTGCCCGTCTCCCTGGTCGGTGTAATCCTCGGCACGACCCTACTGGTGTCCCTGCCGGCCACCGCTCTGCTCCACGCCCTGGCCGCCTTGATCCTGGCGTTCGCCCTGCGCTTCCTGCTGCTGCGCCCCGGACCCTTCTCCCCTGTCTCACCCCTGTGGGCCTACCCCGCGGCCCTGACCGGGGGTGCCGTGGGCGGCATGTTCGGTACCGGTGGTCCCCCTTACGTCATCTATCTGTCCCACCGCATCCAGGACAAGACCGTCCTGCGCGCCACCCTGTCCGGTCTGTTCTTCATGGAAGGCCTGATCCGCATCGCCACCTTCCTCGTCGCCGGCCTGCTGCTGGATGGGCGCATCTGGCTGCACGTCCTGGGGGCCCTGCCCATCGTGCTGGCCGCCCTGTACAGCGGCAGCCATATCCACACCCGCTTGAGCAACCTGCAGATGCAGCGCCTGGTGGGCTGGCTGCTGCTGGGCAGCGCCGTCTCCGTGCTGGTGAAGGCGGTGCAGTAAGCTGGAGGCCGCATGCACGGCGCGGGGGCCAAAAGCAGAAGGCCGCCCTCAGGCGGCCTTCTGTCGGGTATGGGGCGGGGCTTCAGTCCTTGCTGACCTTCTTGGTGTAGTCCAGCTTTTCCTTGATGCGGGCGGACTTGCCGGAACGCTGGCGCAGGTAGTAGAGCTTGGCCCTGCGCACATCGCCGCGACGCTTCACCTCGATGGCAGCCACCAGGGGGGAGTAGAGCTGGAAGGTGCGCTCCACGCCTTCACCCGCGGAGATCTTGCGCACGGTGAAGGCGGAGTTCAGGCCCCGGTTGCGCCGAGCGATCACCACACCCTCATAGGCCTGGAGACGCTCCCGGTTGCCTTCCTTCACCTTCACCTGCACCACCACGGTGTCGCCGGGGGCAAACTCGGGGATGGTCTTGCCTGCCGTCAGGCGGGCCATTTCTTCTTTTTCCAGCTGTTCGATCAGATTCATCTTCGCTTTCCTCAACACTCCGGGCGTCCGAGGTATCCGTGGATACATGACGCCGTTTCTCAATCCCCGCCTGAGCGGGTTCCTTCTTGCGACGGGTCTTGCGGCCCATCGCCGAATTCGTCCTCCAGCTTCCGCAGCAAGGAGCGTTCCAGCCCGGACAGGGCCCGGCCCCGCAGCAGGTCCGGTCGGCGCCGGCGTGTCCTGGCCAGGGACTGGCACAGGCGCCAGCGGGCGATGGCGGCATGGTCACCACTCTTCAGCACCACCGGCACCTCCAGGCCCAGGTACACCTCGGGCCGGGTGTAGTGCGGGCAGTCCAGCAGGCCCTGCGCGAAGGAATCCTCCCGGGCCGAATCCGCGTGGCCCAGGGCCCCGGGGAGCTGGCGGATCACCGCGTCGAGCACCACCATGGCGGGCAACTCCCCGCCGGACAACACATAGTCACCGATGGAAAGCTCTTCCAGTGGGTGACGCGCAAACAGGCGCTCATCGATGCCTTCGTAACGCCCCGCCAGCAGCACCAGGGCTGGCTCCAGGGCGAGTCCTTCGACCATGGCCTGGTCCAGCCGCCGCCCCTGGGGCGTGAGATGCACCAGCCGCGGCCTGGCCACCCCTTCCCGCTCCAGGACGGTCTTCGCCGCCGTCAGGGCCAGATCCAGGGGTTCCACCCGCATCACCATGCCGGGCCCGCCCCCGAAGGGCCGGTCATCCACCGTACGGTAGCTGTCCAGGGTGAAATCCCGGGGGTCCCAGAATCTCAACCGACACAACTGCCTGTCTATCGCCCTGCCCGTCACACCGGACTGGCTCAAGGCGCTAAACATCTCCGGAAACAGGGTGATGACGTGGTAGCTCGGCACCATGCCCGCATCCGTTCAGTCCTGGTCCCAGTTCGCGTCCCACTCCACCAGGATGCGCCGGCCCGGCCGATCCACCTCCCGTACATAGGCATGCACGAAGGGGATCAAGCGCTCGCCGCGCGCATGCCCCACCCGCAACACATCATGGGCGCCGGTTTCCAGCAGACCCGCCACCTCGCCCAGGACCATACCCTGGACGTTCACCACCTCCAGACCGATGAGGTCGTCCCAGTAATACTCGTCCGCATCGGTGCCCGGAAATTCCGCGCGGTCCACGGCCACGTCCATCCCCTGCAGGGCCTGCGCCGCGGTTCGGTCCCGCACGTCCGCCAATTGCGCCAGCAGGCCATGGCGGTGAACCCTGCCTGCCAGGACCTGGTATCGACGCCAGCCGCAACCCGTATCAGCCGGGCCCAGCCACCAGAACCCGTAATCCAGCAGGCTGCCCGGCGTGGACGTGTAAGGCTGGATCCGGATCCAGCCCTGGACGGCATAGGGGGCGGTCACCCGCCCCATCACGACCCGTTCCGCGTCAGGCAGTGGGCTTCTGTCCACGCACGATGCGGGCAACGGTGTCGGACATCCGAGCGCCCACACCCTGCCAGTAAGTCAGCCGATCCTGGGCCAGGCGCAGGGTTTCGGCGCCACCCCGGGCCACGGGGTTGTAAAAGCCGATACGCTCGACGAAGCGGCCATCACGGCGGCTGCGGGAATCCGCCACGACGATGTTGTAGAAGGGATTCTTCTTGGAGCCGCCGCGGGCGAGACGAATGGTCACCATGGTGTTGCAGTCCTCTAGAGTACGGTTACCGGCGTACACACAAAGGTGGCTCGCACCCAGCGGCCGGAAGGCCGCGCATTGTACGCCAAGCCCACCGCCATTCCAAGCACTTCAAGCCATTGTTCTGCCGACGATCAGCGCATGCCGGGCAACATGCCCTTCATGCCCCGCATCATCTTGGCCAGACCACCACCCTTGCCCATCATCTTCATCATCTTGCGGGCCTGTTCGAACTGGTTCAACAGGCGGTTCACATCCTGCACCTGGACCCCGGAGCCGGCCGCGATGCGACGCTTGCGGCTGGCCTTGAGGATATCGGGACGACGGCGCTCCTCCGGTGTCATGCCGTGGATGATGGCCTCGATGCGGCGCATCTCCTTCTCGCCCCTGGCCAGATCGGCCGCCGCGATCTGGCCTGCCCCGGGCAGCTTGTCCATGAGGCCGCCCAGGCCGCCCATCTTCTTCATCTGCTGCATCTGCGAGAGGAAGTCTTCCAGGTCGAAGCCCTTGCCGCTCTTGAGCTTCTGTACCGCCTTCAGGGCCTCGGCCTGATCCACCGTGCGCTGGGCCTCCTCGATGAGGGAGAGCACATCCCCCATGCCCAGCACCCGGCTGGCCATGCGTTCCGGGTGGAACACCTCGATGCCCGTGAGCTTTTCTCCCACCCCTACCAGCTTGATGGGCTTGCCGGTGATGTGGCGCACCGAGAGGGCCGCGCCGCCGCGGGCATCGCCATCCAGCTTGGTGAGGATCACGCCCGTCAGGGGCAGGGCGTCGCCAAAGGCCTTGGCGGTGTTCACCGCGTCCTGACCCTGCATGGCATCCACCACGAACAGGGTCTCCACCGGATTCAGCAAGGCGTGCAGGGCCCTGATCTCCGCCATCATGGCCTCATCCACGTGCAGCCGCCCGGCGGTATCCACGATGAGCACGTCATAGAGATGGCGCCGGGCATGATCCAGGGCGGCGCGGGCGATGTCCGCGGGCTTCTGCTCGCCGGAGGAAGGAAAGAAGTCCACCTCCGCCTGGCCCGCCACGGTTCGCAGTTGATCGATGGCAGCGGGACGGTACACGTCACAGCTCACCACCAGGATCCTCTTCCTGCCCGTCTCGCGGACCACGCGTGCCAGCTTGCCGGTGGATGTGGTCTTGCCGGCGCCCTGCAGACCCGCCATGAGGAACACCGCCGGAGGCCGGGTGGCAAAGGACAGTGGCGCGGCCTGGTCCCCCATGAGGTGGGTCAGCTCCTTGTGCACCACACCGATGAGCTGCTGCCCCGGGGTGAGGCTCTGCAGGACTTCCTGCCCCATGGCCCGCTCCTTTACCCGGGCGATGAAGTCGCGCACCACGGGCAGGGCCACATCGGCCTCCAGCAAGGCCACGCGCACCTCTCGCAGGGCATCCTGGATATTGACCTCTGTGAGGCGGCCCTGGCCGCGCAGGTTCTTGACTACGCGGGCAAGGCGGTCGCTCAGATTCTCGAACATGGTGGGCAGGGAGTTGCTATAAACTCGCGGAGTCTAACAAACCCAAACTCGGGGGGACCCAGCGCCCGTCATGCTAGAGGCCATCTGCATCATCGCTTACTTCGGCCTGGCCATCTGGTTCTGGCCCGGACTGCCCGGATGCTGTCGGACCGGCTGGCTGCCACGCCTGCTGCCCATCGTACCCCTGGTCCCCCATCTCTTCCTGCTGCACCGTGACATCCTGGGCGAGGATGGCCTGCACCTGGGCTTCGCCGTATCCCTGTCCGCCGTCTCGGCCCTCACGGTACTCACCTATACCACCGCCGCCTGGCGCTATCATTTGGCCGGTGTGCTGGGTTTCGTGCTGGCCCTGGCGGGATCGAGCGTGCTGCTGGAGATCCTCATGCCACCGGGTCCGCCCCTGGCACATACGGATGCCCCGCTGTTCCACTGGCACCTGTTGGTGGCCTTTGCCGCCTACAGCCTGCTCAGCATCGCCGCCCTGCACGCCATCCTCATCGCCCTGGCGGAGAAGCACCTGCACCAGGCCGTGCCCCCCAGGATGCTGGCGGGCCTGCCCCCCCTGCTGACCCTGGAAAAACTCCTCTTCCGCATCATCCAGGCCGGCTTCGTGCTGCTTACCCTGACGGTCGTCTCCGGTATCGGCTTTTCCCAGGAAATCTTCGGCAAGCCCGTGCCCTTCAACCACATGAGCGTATTCGGCTTCGCCGCCTGGCTGATCTTCGCCGCCCTGCTCGGCGGTCGGCACATCTATGGCTGGCGCGGACGCACCGCCATCTCCTGGACCCTGGCCGGCTTCACCAGTCTGGTACTGGCCTACGCCGGAGTGAAATTCGTCCTGGAAGTCATCCTCGGGCGCTGACCTGGCCTGCCGGCTCAGGTGTACTCCTTCATGGCCCGGCGGCGGCCGGGTTTTTTCTTCATGATCACCACCCCCTTCACCACGGAGAGGATGCCGTCGATGGGAATGTTGGGGTATAGGGGATTGAGGGGTTTGAGCATCCAGCCCTCCGCATGCCGCACCAGCTGACGAAAGATGTAGCGCTCATCCTCCTTTTCCACGTCCGGCAGATAAGCGATGACATAGGAGCCATCCCGCGCCACTCCTTCCGGCTCCACGACGATGATCTCCCCCTCCTCGAACTCAGGCAGCATGGAGTCCCCCAGCACCATGAGGGCATAGGGCTCTCCACTGGCGCAGGATGAGGCCAGTTCGTCCTCGGGGCTGCGTTCGGCCAGCGCGGGCTTGACGGGAATGGGAAAGGGTTTGGGTGCGGCTTTTTCGGACATCACTTTCCTCGCATGAACATCTTGTCCAGGTCGGCCAAGGTCAGCTGGAGCCAGGTAGGCCGGCCATGATTGCATTGATCTGCACGGGCCGTGGCCTCCATGTCCCGCAGCAGGGCATTCATCTCGGGCACACTCAGACGACGGTTGGCGCGCACCGCGCCATGACAGGCCAGGGTGGCCAGCAGTTCGTCGCGGCGCGCGCTCAGGGCTGCTGAAATACCGAATTCCGCCATCTCTTTCAACACTTCGCGCGCCAGGGTTTCCCCCGCGCCCTGGTCCAGCATACCGGGCATTGCCCGCAGGGCCAGGTGGGTGGGCGAGACGGCGTGGATCTCGAAGCCCAGATCCGCCAGGGCAGGGCCGGCCTCTGCCGCCGTGCTGATTTCCAGGGGCGTGGCGGTGAACACCACCGGGATGAGCAGGGGCTGACTGGCCAGCCGGCGCCGTTCGAGGGCGGTCTTCAGGCGTTCGTACAGAATGCGTTCGTGCGCCGCGTGCATGTCCACCACCACCAGGCCGTGGGTATTCCTGGCCAGGATATAGATTCCCGCCAGCTGGGCCAGGGCGTAGCCCAGTGGCGGTATCCGCAGAGCCTCGGGCTCCTCGGCTTCCGCCGGGACCGGCAGGCCGACCTCCGCAAGGGCCCCGGCCACGACCGCGTAATACGCGGACGGTTCGCCAACCTGCGCCATGCCCGCCTGTTGTCCGGGCCGTTGCTGGACCGGGGAGCCAGCTTCCCGGAGAGGGGGCTGCCAGGCCCGGTCCAGGGCACGTACCGAAGCGTGTGCGATGGGTGGATCACCGGACAGGTCCATGGCAGGCCGTCCCAAGATCCGTTCCAAGGCATGCAGGACGAACTGATGTACGCTCCGTCCATCCCGGAAACGTACCTCGGTCTTGGCCGGGTGCACGTTGACGTCCACGCCTTCCGACGGTAGCTCCAGGAACAGCACGTAGGCCGGATGGCGCTCGTGGTGCAGCACGTCCCGGTAGGCCTCTCGCACGGCATGATTCAGCAGCTTGTCCCGCACGAAGCGGGCATTGACGAACAGGTACTGGGCATCCCGACCGGCCCGGGAATAGGCCGGCAGTCCCGCCAGGCCGAACAGGTGCAGGGGACCGGCCCGCTCATCCAGGATGCGGGCGGCTGCGGCAAAGGGATTTTCATCCTCCCCCCCCATGACCGCCAGGGCGCGTGCCTGCCAGTCCTGCACGGGAAAGCGCCGCACCACCCTGCCCTGGTGGATCAGGGTGAAGGCGCACGCGGGATGGGCGATGGCTAGACGGCGGAAGACAGCGTCACAGTGGGCATATTCCGTGCCTGGGGTCTTGAGAAACTTGCGCCGCGCCGGGGTATTGAAGAACAGGTCCCGCACCTCCACCACCGTGCCCTTGCCCAGGGCTGCGGGTTCCGGCTGGCTGACCTGGCCATCCTGGGCCGTCAGTCTCCAGGCATGTGAGGCCACGGCCTGACGGCTGGTGAGGGTGAGACGGGAAACGGCGGCGATGCTGGCCAGGGCCTCGCCACGAAAACCCAGGCTGGCCACCCGTTCCAGGTCTTCCAGGCTGGCAATCTTGCTGGTGGCATGACGGGTCAGGGCCAGGGGCAGGTCACCAGGCCCCATGCCGACGCCCTCGTCGGTCACGCGCATGAGGCGGATGCCACCCTCTTCCAGTTCCACCCGGATGTCCCGGGCGCCCGCGTCCAGGCTGTTTTCCAGCAGTTCCTTCAGGGCCGCGGCCGGTCGGTCCACCACCTCCCCGGCGGCAATCTGGGAGACGAGGAGATCAGGAAGAAGATGGATACGGGAAACGGACATGGCGGGCGAGTGTAGCACCCGCCCTGTGTCCACTCCGGCGCGCTATTTCATCATCATCTTCATCATCATCTGCATCATGTCCAGACGCTTTTCCAGGTCTCCCACCCGCCGGTCCAGATCCTGATGCATGGCGCATCCGGGCCTGCCCTCACCCATGCGCTGGCAGTTTGGACCCATGCCCATTCCGGGTCCCATCATGCCGGGTCCCATACCCATTTTGCCGGCTCCAGGTCCCATGCCCATGCCCATGCCCATCTTACCGGACCCGGGCCCCATGCCCATGCCCATGCCCGGTCGATCACAATCCTTGCCGGGCCCCATGCCCATCATGCCGCCTCCGGGCCCCATGCCACCCTTGCCACGCATCATGCCGGGCGCCGCATCCGGCATGGCGTCCGTGGCCTGTGGGGCCGGGGCGGGCGCGGCCTCCGCCTGGGCCGCATCTTGCGCATATACCGCTCCAGACAGGCTGAACAGGGCGGTCAGGGAGACAACCAAGGCACTGCGTTGCATGCAATTCATGTCTTGCTCCGAAAAGTGCGCCCGCAGGCGCGGTTGTGAATGCCACCCCTAGATGCTAGGTCATTCGAACAGGCGAAGATATATCCGGTTCCATGGTCCTTTATTGGTAGTACAGCCAAACGGCGAACAGGATGCCGAACCAGATCAGGGCCGTCAGGGCCGGCATGCCGGCGCACTGGTAGCCAAGCAGGGGCAGAATGCCCGCCACCAGGAAAAATACGGCACGCACGCTGCCCCAGCGGTTCAGCGCCTGTCGTCCCGTCGCGTGGCTGGCGGGCCGGGCGGGGTTGAGCCAGACCGGAGCCAGCACCCCCGCAGCGCCGGTCACCAGGGGCATGAGAAAGGCCGGCAGAAACTGGGCCAGCGGATTGGCCTGGTCCTGGAGCACACCGATCAAGGCCGCCACATAGCCCAGCCAGGCAGCGGCCAGCACTGGTTCGGCGCCATGCAGGCTCAATATGCGCGCGCGATGCAAACCCCACCAGGCCCAGCCCATGCGCCCCATCACCCAGATCCACAGGGCCACGCCCAACCAGGCGAGTACCGGCCAGGCAGCCTGACCGATGGCGATCGCCAAGGCCCCTCCCAGGGCCCATTTCAGATCCTGCCTCAGACGCAGTGCGGCCTGGGGATCCGCCTGGCCCGCAGCGGTAGGCATGAGGACCTGCAGCGTCCCCACGGCGGTCAGACCCACGAAGCCATAGAGGTTCAGATGCAGGTGAAAGGCCCGCAGGGCATGGTACCAGTCCGGGAACAGAGGGATCATGAGGGCCGCCGCCAGGGCCAGACCCAGGCAGACCATGGCCGCCCCATACCAGTTGAGACCGGGATGCGGACGCCCCAGCGCCTGGCGCGCCCGGTCGAGCATCCAGGCCACCATCACCGCCATGCCCACCAGCCCCAGCAAGGCCGCCACGCTCACCCAGTAGAAATCTATCCATCCCCCCAGGGCGAGCACGGCCAGGCTGCCCGCCAGAAGCATGAGCAGGGGCAGGCGCGCCATGTGTGGGCTCGCTCCCCGGGTACGGGCCAGCACGGGCACGAAGTGCTGCATGGCGGCGGTGATCAGGGTCATCACCCCCATGGCCAGGACGATGTGCGCCCAGAAGGCCGGGGCGGCGGCAATGACCTTGGGTAAGGCCTGGCCGGCCAGCAAGGCCACCAGGGTCGCGGCAACGAGTGCGATCAGCATAGCGCGCATGCTCCCATGACCCATGCGATTGTGTCTTGACCGAAATCAGGCTTGCCAATGTCGCAGGCAGGGTCATGCGGCCTTGACGGGCAGGCCACGGGCGCGTGGTTGCCTTTAGTCAAGGTTGACTGCCCGGTCCGTTTCCATAATCCCTGCCATGCCAGATCACGGAGGTCATGCCATGCCCCATTTTTCACAGACCCTTGCCAAGCAGCACGAGCACTGTGACACCTTGTTCGCCGCGGCGGAAAACGCCGTGGCCGAAGGAGACTGGCCACGTGCACAGGAACAGTTCCAGGCCTTCGCCCGGGATACCCTGCACCACTTCTCCCAGGAAGATGAAGTACTGTTCACCGCCTTTGAAAACCGCACCGGCATGAAGGGTGGACCCACCTTCGTCATGCGCTCGGAGCACGAACAGATGCGCGACGCCATCGCTGCCATGGAACAGGCCCTGCAGGCTCGTGACGGCCAACGCTATCTGGGGCTGTCCGAAACCCTGCTCATGCTCATGCGTCAGCACAACCTCAAGGAGGAAAACATCCTCTATCCCATGATGGATCAGGCTCTGGCCGACGAGGCCGACCGTCTGCTGTCCGGCATGTGATGACAGGCGCAACCGGCGGTAGTTGAGCAAAGTCAATGCCGGCCCGTTTTGTGTACATAATAATCTCTCCGACCCTCAACAAACCCAAGGAGTGGACATGGGTATCCAGTACCTCTTCCAGAAAAGCGAAAACTTGGCCGTTGCCTACATTTTCTTCATCTTCATCGTCTTCCATTTCGGCATGCTGCTGCTGTTCGAAATGACCTGATCCCGCTGTCGCAGCACCCCGACATACCCATCCACCAGCATCCGGCATGGAACCCGTGGTGCTGGTGGATGGGCGCTGGCTGGAACCTCCGGAACCCATGGAACGCGTACTGCCGGCTCTGAATGACCTGCGCCCTGGTCAGACCCTGCGTTTCCTCATCCACCGCGAGCCAACTCCCCTCTATGCGCTGCTGCGCGACAGGGGTCTGCACCATGTGGTGCGCCCCATCGGGGAAGGCTGTTTCGAAGTGCTGATCACACACCCGCACACCCCATCCTGATGGCCAGCCCCGGTCTGTCCTACGACCAGGCCCCCCCCTTAGGCACGCCGCTGCGCTTGTTTCTGGCCGCCCCGGTCTTCCTGATCCTTGCGGCCATGCTCGCCATGGTCTCGGTGGATGACTGGCTGGCCGGCCGCTGGACGCCCCAGGCCCTGGCTCTCACACATCTGCTCACCCTGGGCTATCTGGGCATGGTCATGACCGGCGCGGTCCTACAGATCCTGCCCGTGGTCGTGGGCTCGCCGGTACCCGCCGCCCGCCTCATCGGCTGGCTGGCCCTGGGCGGTCTGGGGAGTGGCGCCTTGCTGCTGTCGCTGGGCTTCCTGGGCAGCAATCCCGTGTTGTTAGGTCTGGCCGCCCTGGCCCTGACGGTCGGCCTGGTCCCCTTTCTGCTCGGCACCCTGGCCAGCCTCGCGCGGGCCCGCGCCCTGCCGCATGTCGCCTGGCCCATGCGGCAGGCCTGGATGGCCTTGGTCGTGACCTTCATCCTGGGCCTGGCCCTGGCCGCGAACCGGGCGGGTTTATGGCACCTGTCCGACCCCATGGAGCTGACGGACCTGCATGCGGCCTGGGGCTTGGGCGGCTGGATACTGATCCTGGTCATCGGCGTGGCCTACCAGGTGGTTCCCATGCTGCAGCTCACCCCACCCTATCCACGCGGCCTGATCGCCAGCCTGACCTGGGCCATGCCCGTTGCCTTGCTGCTCCTCGGCCTGGCCTGGTTCGTACCGCGGGGAGCCAGGCCGGGCATGGAAGTCTCGGGCCTGCTGATCGGCATGGCATCCGCCTTGGCCTTCGCGCTGGCCACCCTCGGGCTGCAACACCAGCGCCGACGCAAGCTGGCGGATGTAACCCTGGATTTCTGGCGCCTGGGCATGAGCAGTCTCATCGCCGCGGCCCTGCTCGTGCCGCTCCTGGTATTGGAGACCCATGCCGGGCGCGACCGCCTGCAGCTCCTGCTGGGTCTGCTCTTCCTGCTGGGTTTCGCCGCCTCGGCAGTCAACGGCATGCTCTACAAGATCGTGCCCTTCCTGGGCTGGTTTCATCTGCAGTCCCAGACCCGGGCTGGTGCGGGCAAGATTCCGAACATGCGCCAGTTCGTCGCCGATGCCAAGGCGCGCTGGCACTTCCGTCTGCACCTGGCGGCCGTGCTCCTGTTGCTGCCCACGCCGTGGCTGCACGCGCCGCTGGCCCTGCCAGGACTGGGCCTGCTGGCCGCCAGCGCCATGCTGCTGGGGCGCAATCTCCACCAGGCACGGGCGATCTTCCTGGCGCACACGGGCAGGCTGTAGACCACCCGTCCGGACGCATACCCCTCGGACGAGGCCGGTCGGCATTCAACCCCGGTCGGACCCGGGCAAATCCGGAATCAGGCTTGCCGGCAGGCCCAGAGCGGGCATGTCAGTCAAATCCGTCTGGCTCTCCGCATCGGCGCCACAGGCCAGCAGATGCAACTGACGGGGTGAATCGGAATAGGCGCGGGCCTCCTCGAAATCGATCCGCCCGGCCCGGTACAACTGGATCAGGGCGTAATCAAAGCTCTGCAGTTCATCCGTATGGCCCTTCTCGATGACCTCCCGGATCTCCGCCATGCGGCCTTCCCGGATCAGCTCGCGGATGTGGTAGTTCACCACGAAAACCTCCACCACCGGCACGCGCACCCCTTCCTTGGTGGGCACCAGACGCTGGGCGATGATACCCACCAGACAGGACGCCAGGTCATAGAGCACGGCGTTGCGGGTCTCCAGGGGAAAGAAGCTGATGATGCGGGTCAGGGCCTGATAGCTGTTGATGGCGTGCAGGGTGGACAGGCAGAAATGGCCGGTATTGGCATAGCTGATCACCTGCTCCATGGCGGAGCGGTCCCGGATCTCGCCCACCATGATCATGTCCGGCGATTCGCGCAGTGCATTGAGCAGGGCCACCTCGAACGAAGCGGTATCGGTGCCGACCTCGCGCTGATTGACCAGGGCTTTCCTGTGCCGATACACATATTCGATGGGGTCTTCCACCGTGAGGATGTGGCCCTCCATGGACTGGTTGCGGCGCTCGAGCATGGCGGCCATGGTGGATGTCTTGCCCGCGCCCGCGGCCCCCACCACCAACACCAGGCCGCGCCGTTCCAGGGCCAGGCGATCCAGCACGGCGGGCAGGCCGAGCTCAGGCAGCGTAGGCACCACCGTGGGCAGGTGACGCACCACCATGGCCACCGCGCCACGCTGCTGAAACACATTGACCCTGAAACGCCCGACACCGGCGATGCCATAGCCGAAATTCATTTCCTTGCTGGCCTCGAAGGACTGGATCTGCCCCGGGCTCATGAGTGCGTAGGCCAGCTCTTTCGCGGTCTCCGCGGTCAGCTCGGGCAGCGAGGTGGGCAGGACCCGGCCTTCGATCTTGAGGCTGATGCGCGCGCCGGCGGTGATGTACAGGTCCGAGGCCTTCTTCTGCACCATGCTGTGCAGTAACTGAACGATGTTTGCCACGTTTCCCATCCTCCCTTCAGGACATGTGCGGCGCATTATCGGTCCGCCCGGCGCGTGCGGCACGCGCGGGATGCGCCGACGCGTGTCAGGCCCAGTACCGGGCCTTGTCCGGCAACACCCAGCGTACCCCACCCTTGGGATCCTCCCGATCACCCGTGTAGCGCGGGATGATATGGACGTGCAGGTGCGGCACGCTCTGTCCAGCGGCGGCACCGTGGTTGATGCCGATGTTGTAGCCATCCGGCTGGTGTTGCGCGTCCAGGATGCGCTTGCATGCGAAGATGGCCCGCAGCAGCGCGGCCTGTTCAGCCTCCGTGGCCTCGAACAGGGTGGCGAAATGGCGCCGCGGGATCACCACCGCATGACCGGGAGAGACGGGAAAGCCATCCGCATACACCACGGTCAGCCCGTCTTCGGCCAGGATGCGGGCGGGCTCCAATACGCAGAAGGGGCAAGGCCTGGAAACGGGCTGTGACATCGCACGCGAGGAGACACAAAGAGCAGCATTATCCCCCGCATGCGCCGGCATCAGGCAAACAGACCGTTCAACAGGCCGGCGGCCCGGCTCAGGGCCGTGACCGCGTGTTCCCGCGCCATGGCATCGGTGTGCCGGAGCGCCGCCAGCCAGTTCTTCAGCTCCCCCACCTGCTGCCACAGGGCCACATCGGCGGGCGGAATCAGCGCACGGTCCTGGAGCTGGCGCAGATTGTGGCTGAAGGACAGAGCATGCCGCCGGCCCTGCCTATCCTGCAGGGAAACCGGCAAGCCCGCCTGGGCGCAGCGCACGCGAATGCCCGTCTCCAGGGCGCGATAACACTGCTCCACCCCCAACCCCACCAGCGGCGCGAAGAACAGGCCGTAGAGGGCACTGGCCCGGGCCGTCTCGAACAGGGTGGCCACCTCCACCGGCACGCCCCGGTCCAGGTGGATGGAGAGGAAGGCATCGCGCCAGACACTCGGGTGCGTGCCGGCCTGGGCCCCGGGACTGTCAGGCTCCAGCCAGTTCTGGGTGGTGATGCGCTTCATGCGTGAAAGGATGCTGGCACAGCGGCAAGCATAACCCTGCAGCGCACAAACATGATGGTACGCGCGCCGGGACGCCGCCCTGGCGGCGGACACGAATCACCCGCTCGTGCTTATTTGTCCGGTCAACCCGCTTGGAAACGGTCTGCGGAACCTGACCCCCCACCGCATGGCCTGTCGGATTTTTTTACACTTTCACCCCCAGTACCTTGTCCGTGTGGCCAATCTTTGCGGCCAAAAACCGTACATACTCCACGCAAGGCCCCACGCATCCGGCCACGGCCCGGCCTTGCCGCATCCCGCCTGGCGGGCGCGAATCACGCAGCTCACCCGCGCCCTTCCGGGGAATGCACGTCGCAACGCAAACCGGAAAGCGGCGGCCCTGGCAAGCGGGACACCGCCGGTGCGCAGCCCCGCAAGGCGGGCGAACCCGCCCCGGGCGGCTGTCGAGAGTGTCGAATTTCCTTACACCTCGCACCAAAGTTCTCGCCGCATGGCCTGTGCCCGCAAAAAATACTTTACGAAACAGATGGATATAATCAGTTTTTGACTTGGCCCAGGTATTGCTAAGAATTTCCGGCCACGAGTATTTTCGTATTCGGCACGGAGATCCATGCACCCCTCGCGTGTAGCGGATGTATTTGAAACCATGGTTGTGGGAGACCTGAATTGATGAAAACACAGCTCAAACCTATCGCGATTGCCGCCTTGATCGCCTCAGCCGCCCTGGCCGGACAGGCCCAGGCGATTCCCGTCACCATCGCGGGTTCCACGGTAAGCTTCACCTTCGATGACGCCCTGACCGGCATGTTCGGCACCCCCACCGTCACGGGCGACCTGCTCTACTTCACCCCCACCACATTCATCGCCCAGTCCGCCAACGGCGCCGGCTTCGACATAGCCAACCAAACGGTCAACATCAAGGTCACCGCCAACGCTGGCCACAGGATCACCGGCGCCTCCCTGAGCGAGGCGGGCGACTACTACAACATCAACACCAACTTCGCCGGCTTCGAGGGCGTAGGTGTGGGCGGGCAGTTCATCGCGCGCGACATGGACGCGCCGGGCACGAACTACTCCATCTCCAGCATCATGGCTTCGGCCCCCACGACCGCGACCGTGGCCTCTCTGCAGACCTTCAGCACCACCGGCTGGAGCGCCAGCGCAAGCGCGGGCATGATGGGCTGGGGCGGAGATGGCGTCGACATCACCCTGCAGAACATCCTCATCGCCAGCAGCCTGAACCCGGCGAGCGCCGCCTTCATCGAGAAGAAATACGCCGGCATCGGCCTCACCACGGTTCCCGTTCCCGAGGCCGAAACCTACGCCATGTTCCTGGCAGGCCTGGGCATCATCGGCTTCCTGGCCCGTCGTCGCACCGCGGTGAAGTAATACGCCGCATCCAGGATGCGAATCGCACAACGGCTTCCTTCGGGAAGCCGTTTTTTGTTGGACGGCATCTGGTAGTAATATGGGGTTCGTCCGACGCACCACGTGCCGGTAATATGTGCAGGGGTTCGCACGGAGGCTCGATGGCATCGCCGGATAGTCCGTAAAGGATCATTCGGGTAGGGAATCCCCGGGAGGCATGCCCGCGTCGCGTCGGCCCATTAGCCGGTGCTCCAATAACAAACCATGACAAACCACAACCTGTGGCTGTTCAGGCAGCAGCTGTCCGTCGTCACCCTGACCAAGATCCTGCTCGACCCCCTGCTGGTCGTGCTGGTGCTGGTAGGCTGCGCGCTCTATTTCGATGAGCCCTTCCGCGGTCCCTACCCCATTCTGGCGCTCATCGCCTTCACCCTGTCCTTTCCCGGCAGGTGGCCGGAAGTCACCCTGCGTGCCTTCTGGAACGATGTGGCCATGCCCTGGTTCTTCCTGGTCGGGCTCCTGCTGCTGTTTGGGTTCGCCACCGGCTACCTGACCTGGTTTCCGCCCCGGCTGATCATCGCCTGGGCATTGATTACCCCGCTGGCCATGTTCGCCGCGCACCGTCTGGTACGCAGGCAGTTGCCGCGCCTGTTGCTGCTGGAAGGCGGCCGGCGCCGCGCCGTCATTGTCGGGGCCAGTTACCTGGGCACCTCGCTGCAGGCGCGTTTTGCGCGGGACCGTGCCCTGGGCGTAGACGTGGTGGGCTATTTTGACGACCGTGCCCTGGAGCGCACCAAGCTCGACGATGCCAGCGCCCTGCTCGGCAAGCTCAGCGAGCTCTACGACTACGTCAACCACAACGGCATCGACCTGGTCTACATCACCCTGCCCATGGCCTCCCAGCCGCGCACCCTGGCCCTGCTGGACGCCCTGCGCGACACCACCGCCTCGGTCTATTTCGTGCCGGACATCTTCATCTCCGACCTCATCCAGGCCCGCGTCGATCACATCCACGGCATGCCCGTGGTGGCCCTCACCGAATCTCCAACCCTGGGGGTATCCGGCATCGGCAAGCGCATCAGCGACATCCTCATCGCCAGCCTCATCCTGCTCCTGATCTGGCCCGTGCTGCTCGTCATCGCCCTCGCCGTGAAGCTCTCCTCCCCCGGACCCATCATCTTCAAGCAGCGCCGCTATGGTCTGGATGGCCACGAGATTCTGGTATACAAGTTCCGCTCCATGCATGTCAGCGAAGATGGTGGCGAGATCCGCCAGGCCAGCCGTGGCGATCCGCGCGTCACCCGCGTCGGCGCCTTTTTGCGCAGGACATCCCTGGACGAGCTGCCCCAGTTCATCAACGTGCTGCAGGGCCGCATGAGCGTGGTGGGTCCCCGCCCGCATGCCGTCGCCCACAACGAGCAATACCGCAAGCTCATCAAGGGCTACATGCTGCGCCACAAGGTCAAGCCCGGCATCACCGGCTGGGCCCAGGTCAATGGCCTGCGCGGTGAAACCGAAACCCTGGACAAGATGCGGGCCCGCATCCAGTACGACATCGACTACATACGCAACTGGTCGCTCATGTTCGACCTGGTCATCATCGTCAAGACCATCCTGGTGGTCTGGCGAGATCGCAATGCCTACTGACTCCCCAGCGAAACCGCACAGCCCGGCACCATATGGCGCCCGGGCTGTCATTCCGGCGCCCGGGCTGTCATTCCGAGCGCAGCGAGGAATCCAGGGGCCGGTCACCCAAGCCTGGGTTCCTGTCGCTCGTTTGCCTGCCACCCAAGCCGGGATTTCTCCCTCCGGTCGAAATGACAGGCGCATCCACAGATGACAGCTGCATGCCAAAACACCCTGGATGCCGGCGCGCACTTCCGTCATGGCGTGGTCGGTGCATCGACAAATGACTGGCGCATCCCGAGACACCGGCGTGCGCAGATGTCCGCGGCGCCCGGCATCGGGATGTTTGCGGTAGCATTCGCCTCGTTTTATCCCCAGCCAACCGTCTTCGAGGAGTCCACATGCAAGTATCCGGAAAGCTGTACCTGCCCCTGCTGATTGCCGCCGCGCTGGCGGCGGGTTGCGGCGACAAGAAGGAGGAAGCCGCGGGCGGCGAGAAGACGACCCAGGTGGCGGCCAAGGTCAATGACACCGAACTGACCGTGCACCAGGTGAATTATGCGTTGCAGCGCATTCCCAACCTCGAGCAGGATCAGGCCAAGGCGGCCGCGCTGCGTGTGGTGAAGAGCCTGGTGGACCAGACCCTGCTGGTGCAGAAGGCGGAAGCCGACAAGTTGGACCGGGATCCGGACGTGGTGCAGGCCCTGGACGCGGCGCGGCGCCAGATCCTGGCGGATGCCTGGTTGAGCCGCAAGCTGGGCACCCCGGCCGAACCCACAGACGAGGAGATCAACGGTTACTACAACCAACATCCCGAGCTCTTTTCCCAGCGCAAGCTCTACCGCCTGCAGGAAATCAACATCCGCGCGCCGCAGGCGCAACGCGACTCGATTCGCAAGCAGCTCACCGCCTCCAAGACCCTCGTGGATTTCGGGGCCTGGCTCAAATCGCAGAACATCCCCTTCCAGGCCGCCCAGGGTGTGAAGCCGGCCGAGCAGCTGCCCATGGGGATCCTGCCCAGGCTGGCGCAGATGCCGGAAGGCCAGGCCATGGTGCTGAATACGCCGGCGGGCCTGCTGGTGCTGGTCAATGCCGGTTCGCAGACGCAACCCGTCACCCTGGAACAGGCCAGGCCGGTTATCGCCCGTGCCCTGCAGCAGCAGGCGCGTCAGAAGGCGGCCAGGGCCGAGCTGGAAGCCCTGCGCACGGCGGCCAAGATCGAATACCTGGGTGAATTCGCCGATGCCGGCAAGCAGGACGCGCCGACCAACGGCGAAGCGACCTCACCGCCGGTCGTCCAGCCCGACGAAGACCATGACGAGTCCATGAGCAAGGGCATTTCCGGGCTCAGGTAGGCCTGGACGCACGGTGCAGGGAGCGCGCGATTGGCCTGCCGGCCGCATGTATCCCGCAACCCGCACCCATGGTCTGAATCCAGCGATGTCTCCCATTCTCGCCCGCAGTCTGCCGTTTGCCCTCTATATCGGGCTACTGGCCCTGGAAGGTGTGCTGCCCGATCTGGCGCCGGAATTCGACGTACGCGTGGTGTACCCCATCAAGGCCGGCCTCGTGGCCCTGAGTCTGGCGATCCTCTGGCACCATTACCACGAACTGCGGACCTGGGGCCTGACTGCCGGACAGTTGCTGCTCAGCGTGGGCATGGGTGTGCTGGTGCTGGTGCTGTGGGTCAATATGGACAGCGGCTGGATGTTGCTGGATGACCTGGGCCCGGGCTACGACCCGCGCGACGCACACGGCGGCATGGACTGGTGGCTGGTGGGTTTCCGCATTGCCGGCGCGGCCCTGGTGGTACCCGTCATGGAAGAGCTGTTCTGGCGCTCCTTCCTGCAGCGCTGGCTCCAGCAGCATGACTTCCTCGCCCTCGATCCGGCGCGCATCGGCGTGCGCGCCCTGCTCATCGCCAGCACCCTGTTCGCGCTGGAGCACCTGCAGTGGCTCGCCGGTCTCGTTGCCGGCCTGGGCTATGGCTGGCTCTACATGCGCACGCGCAACCTGTGGGCACCCGTGCTGGCGCATGCGGTCACCAACGGCGGACTGGCGGCCTACGTGCTGAGCTCGGGGCGCTGGAGTTACTGGTGAGACTGGTGAGGGTCTGGCTGAAGACCGTGCTGGCCATCTGCTGCGCAGGCTGGGCGGGGCTGGCCACTGGCCACGAAGGCGATACCTTCCGCCCCTTCGTGTCGGCTGGTCATTTCCAGGACAGCAACCTGTTCCGCCTGGCCAGGAGCGAGTATTCGAGCCTGCCACCGGGCTACGCGAAACAGGACCGCTACGCACTGTATCAGGCCGGCATCAACGTGGACTGGAAGCCGGGCCGGCAACAGGTCGTGGCCAGCGCCGCCAAGACCCTGATCCGCTACGCGCGCAACGATTTCCTGGATTTCGACGGCGATGACCTGCAGGCTCGCTGGAACTGGCGCCTGGGCAACCGTCTGTCGGGCCAGCTGGGGGCCAGCAGGGTCACCAGCCAGAGCGGCTTCGAAAACATCGGCCTGGTGGACAACCACGAGCGGCGGGAACGCCGCTTCGTGCGCGCGGAGTGGGAACCGCATCCACGCTGGCGCGTGGGTGGCGGCCTGGGCACGCTGGACAACACCCACAGCGCGCCCAGCCAGCGCTCCCAGGACGTGCGCCAGGACAACCAGGAGCTGAACATCGCCTACCTGACCCGCAAGGGCAGCCGCCTGGGCGCCCAGCTCCGGCACCTCGAGGCCGATTACCCCAACATGCAGGTCATGGCGCTCGTCCCGGTCCAGTACGTGGCCGACAACAGCTTCCGCCAGGACGAATTCAATCTCACGGGCGAATGGAAACTCAGTGCCAAGCTCTCGCTGAACACCCAGGCCGGCTGGGTGAAGCGCCGGTACGACAACCGACTCAAGCCCACGCCGCTGCCCGCCCCCAGCCTGGTGGACCGCCCCGATCACAGCGGTGTCACCGCGCGTGTCGGTGCCGACTGGTCGCCCACCGCCAAGACCCGCGTCAACGCCGCGTTCTACCAGGAACTGGGCGGCGCCACGGACATCAACGCCAGCTCGGTGCTCAAGCGCGGCCTCAATCTGGACGCGGCCTGGCTGATACGGGAAAAATGGCAAATGAACGCCGGCCTGAACTTCGAGAACCGGGATTTCCGCGGCGACCCCGGGGCCCTGTCGGGTCTCACCCGGCGCGACGACGACACCACCAACGCCAATCTCGTCGTGCGCTACATGCCCACCCGGGCCGTATCGCTGGACGTGGGCATACAGGCCGGCCGGCGCTCGTCCAACCTCGCCAACGAAGACTTCCGCTATCGCACCCTGTTCGTGAGCGTGCGGGGAGACTTCTGAACATGCGAACGACACCGGCATCCACCCTCCCCGCGCGAATCCCGCCAGGGTTTTACATGCGGGCTGAATCGAGTAACTTGCACCTGACCTTCCGGAGACACACATGAAAAGACTATGGGCAGCCATCTGGCTCCTGGGCGCGATGCTGATGACCGTGCCGGCCTGGAGCGCGGGCAACGACGATTACCGCATGGGCACGGGCGATGTGGTGCGCATCACCGTCTACGGCCAGCCCGATCTCACCACGGAGGCACGCGTGGGCGAGAACGGCAGCATCAGCTTCCCCCTGATCGGCAACATCAAGCTCGCCGGCATCACCCCGGCCCAGGGCGAAGTCGAGATCGCCGCGCGCCTCTCCAAGGGCGGCTTCATCCTCAAGCCCTTCGTCAGCCTCAACGTGGTGCAGTACCGCGGCCAGCAGGTCTCTGTGCTGGGCCGGGTCAACCGTCCCGGCAAATACAACCTGGAACGCACCAACCGCGTGGCCGATGTCCTGGCCCTGGCCGGCGGCGTCATCCCGGACGGCGCCGACACCGCCACCCTCATCCGTACACGCGACGGCAAGACCGAATACCGCGAGATCGACCTCATCGCCCTGTTCAAGCCCGGCGGCGAGGCCAGCAACGTGGAGGTCCAGGACGGCGATCTCATCAATGTCGCACGCCAGCCCATGTTCTACATCTACGGCGAGGTGCAGCGTCCCGGCGCCTTCCGCCTGGAACAGGACATGAGCGTGGTGCAGGCCCTGTCCATGGGCGGCGGCCTGACCCCGCGCGGCACGCAGAAAGGCATGCGCATCCTGCGCCTGGACCCCGGCGGCACCATGCGGGAAATCGACGCCCATCTGGCCGACCCGGTACAAAAGAACGACGTCATCTACGTCAAGGAAAGCCTGTTCTGAGGACCGCGCGCCATGAACTTTTCCCAATTCCTGCTGATCCTGAACGCCCGCAAGTGGATCATCCTCGGCGTCCTGCTGATCACCGTCGCCACCACTACCGTGGTCAGCCTGCTGCTGCCCAGCGAGTACACGGCCAGCGCCACCCTCATCGTCGACTCCAAGAGCAAGGACCCGTTCACCGGCCAGCTCCTGCCGGCGCAGATGTTCCCCGGCTACATGGCCACCCAGGTGGACATCATCCGCAGCGCCAACGTGGCGGGCAAGGTGGTGCGCACGCTGAACCTGGCCAACACCCCCGGCACGCGTGAACAGTTCATGCAGGCCACCGGGGGCAAGGGCACCATCGAGCAATGGCTCATCGAAGTGCTGCAGAAAAAGCTGGAAGTCGAACCCTCGCGCGAATCCAGCGTCATCAACATCGCCTTCACCGGCACCGACCCGCGCTTCGCCGCCACCATCGCCAACGCCTTCGCCAGGACCTATATCGACACCAACCTGGAACTGCGCCTGGCCCCCGCCAGGCAGACCGCCGAGTGGTTCGATCAGCAGATCGCCCAACTGCGGGACAACCTGGAGCAGGCCCAGCAGAAGCTCACCGCCTACCAGCGCGAGAAGGGCATCGTCGAAGCGGAAGAGCGCCTGGACGTGGAAACCCGCCGCCTGTCCGACCTGGCCGGCCAGATGGTGTCGGCCCAGTCCCTGGCCTTCGACGCCAGCTCCCGCGCCCGGGACAGCAGCAACCTGCCCGAGGTGAGCAACAGCCCCGTGGTGCAGAACCTCAAGGTGCAGATCGCCCAGACCGAGGGCAAGCTGGCCGAGCTGGGCAAGCGCGTGGGCGCCAACCACCCCGACTTTCTGCGCCTGCGCGCCGAACTGGACACCTACAAGGCCCAACTGACCACCGAACTGGGCACCGCCACCCGCGGTGTGGGCGCCACCGCCGGTGCCGCCCGCCAGCGCGTGAGCGAACTGTCCGCCGCCTTCGAACGCCAGAAGGCCAGGGTGCTGGAACTGAAAAACCAGCGCGAAGAGGCCGCCCTCCTGGCGCGTGACGTGGAAAACGCCCAGCGCATCTACGATTCCGCCCTGCAACGCTACGGCCAGAGCCGCATGGAGGCGCAGTCCACGCAGACCGACCTGGCCGTCCTCAACCCGGCCATCCCCCCCGTCGATCCTTCTCAACCCCGCATCCTGCTCAACATCCTGCTGTCCATCTTCCTGGGCGGCCTGCTGGGCGTGGGTGCCGGCTTCCTCGCCGAGGTACTGGACCGCCGCGTGCGCTCTGGCCAGGACATCGCCGAGGCCCTGGGCATCCCCGTACTGGCGGAATTCAAGAAGACCGGCGGCCGGGCAGCGGGCGCGCGCCGCCTGTTCCGCCGCAACCGCCCGGCCCAGGCATGAGACCGGACAAGCGCGGCACCGGGATTCACCGCAAACCCACCCCTCCATCCGCAAAGGCACAGCCATGACCCCAGTTTCCAGCGAACAGAGCGCCGTTACACCCGCCGGCAGCCCCCGCGGCGACGATCACATCGGAACGCTGCTGCAGGCCGCCGGCAAGCTCAAACCCCAGGACATGGAACGTGTGCTCAGGCTGCAGAAGGAGCAGGACCTGCGCTTTGGCGAGGCCGCGCAACGGCTTGGCCTGGTGAACGCGGACGACATCCGCACCGCCCTCTCGCGCCAGTTCGAATACCCCACCCTGCCGGCCGCCAACACCAAACTCGGTGCCGAACTCATCGCCGCCTTCGACCCCTACAGCCGCGAGGCCGAAGCCCTGCGCTCCCTGCGCTCGGAACTGCTCCTGCGCTGGTTCAGGGATGGCCGCAAGACCCTGGCCATCGGCAGCGTGGGCAGCCACGAAGGCGCCAGCTATCTGGCCGCCAACCTCGCCGTGCTGTTCGCGCAGATGGGCCGCAACGTGCTGCTCATCGATGCCAACCTGCGCCAGCCGCGCCAGCAGGCCATCTTCGGCCTGGGCAACGGCCTGGGCCTGTCCGACCTGCTGGCCGAGCGCGTCGCCACCCTGCAGGTGGAGGCCGTCCAGCCCTTCAGCACCCTGGCCGTGCTCACTGCCGGCTCGCCCCCCCCCAACCCCGCCGAACTCCTGGCCCGCCCCACCCTGGGCAGCCTGCTGGCGCGGCTGGAACCCGGCCACGACATCATCCTCCTGGACACCGCCCCGGCCGAACTGGCCGCCGACTACCAGGTCGTGGCCGCCCGGGCCGGCGGCATGCTCATCAGCACGCGCCGCAACGTCAGCCGTCTGGCCCCCCTGGCGGAAATGAAGGACAAGATCAGTTTCACCGGCGCCCAGGTCGTCGGTGCCGTGGTGCTCGACTGAAGGCATGACCGGCCAGACCCTCGCCGCGCCCCGCCTGCTGGCCATCTGGTGGCCGGTGCTGGCCGGCCTGCTGGCGCTCTACCTGCCCACCTACTGGATGCTCGCGCACGGCCTGTGGAACAGCGAAGAACAGGCCCACGGTCCCATCGTCCTGGCCGTCACCCTGTACCTCATCTGGCAAAAACGCACCGTTTTCCTGCAGCCGGGCAACCCCGCGCGCGGCCCGGCCACCAGCGGCTGGGCCCTGCTCATCATCGGCCTGCTGCTCTACGCCCTGGGCCGCTCGCAGGACATCCTGCTGTTCGAGGTCGGCTCGCAGGTCCCCGTCATACTGGGGGCCCTGCTAATCACCCAGGGCACACAGGCCGCGCGCGCGCTGTGGTTCGCCCTGTTCTTCCTGCTGTTCATGGTGCCCCTGCCCGGCTTCCTGGTGGACGCCGCCACCGGCCCGCTCAAGCAATACATCTCCATCATCGCCGAGAATGTGCTGTATGCCGCCGGCTATCCCATCGCCCGCAGCGGCGTCATGCTCACCGTGGGTCCCTACCAGCTCCTGGTGGCCGACGCCTGCTCCGGCCTGCACTCCATGTTCAGCCTGTCGGCCATGGGCCTGCTCTACCTGTACCTCATGCGCCGCACCAGCCCCACACGCAACCTCCTGCTCATTGCCGCCATCCTGCCGATCGCCTTCGCCGCCAACGTGGTGCGCGTCATGCTGCTCATCCTCGTCACCTACCACCTGGGCGACGAGGCCGGCCAGGGCTTCCTGCACGGCTTCGCCGGCATCCTGCTGTTCGTCGTCGGCCTGCTGTTCCTGTTTGTGGTCGACTGGGCGCTCGGCTTCCTCTTCCCCGACCGCCCGCACCAACCCACCGGCCCGCAAGGCACCTGACATGCTCCAGCATCCACTCCGTGCGAACACCTGCCTGCCATCCCCAACGTCGCCCTGTCCCGCCGAACGCCGCCCTGCCATCCCCAGTGCCCTCATGTCATTCCGAGCGCCCCCTGTCATTCCGAGCGCCCCCTGTCATTCCGAGCGCCCCCTGTCATTCCGAGCGCCCCCTGTCATTCCGAGCGCCCCCTGTCATTCCGAGCGTCCCCTGTCATTCCGAGCGTCCCCTGTCATTCCGAGCGTCCCCTGTCATTCCGAGCGTCCCCTGTCATTCCGAGCGTCCCCTGTCATTCCGAGCGCAGCGAGGAATCCTGCACGCTCCACTGCGAGCCTGAACCCCATCCCGTCATGAACCGCAAAGCCAAAGCCAAAAATACCGGGACCCTGACCCGCAACCCCCCTCGCCGACACGTCCACCACCTATCCCAAGCCTCGGGCGGTCAGGCGCAGCCCGTCGGGCAAGCAACCCAGCGGGAGCATCGGACATGAAACCGTTCAGCCTCAAACACCTCATCATCGGTTTTCTCATGTTTGCCGCCGCCGGCCTGGCCCTGGCGCTCAAGCCCACGCACAGGCTCGCCGACGCCGGCCCCAGGATCGATCTCGAAACGCTGATCCCGAAGCAATTCGGGGACTGGAAGATGGACGAGAACATCGTGCCGCTGATCGCCAATCCGGTACAACAGGAGGCCATCAATCGGATTTACAACCAAACGCTCACTCGGACCTACATCAATTCGCATAACGATCGCATCATGCTGTCGATCGCCTATGGTGGCGACCAGAGCGACTCGATGTCTGTGCACAAACCCGAGTATTGTTACCCCGCCCAGGGTTTTCAGATTCTGAAGAACAGCAGTGATGTCTTTTCTACCGGCGATGGGGTGATTCCCATCAAACGGTTGTTGGCGAAACAAGGTACACGCATCGAACCAATCACATATTGGACCACGATTGGCGACACCGTCAGCATCAAAGGGCTGGAGTGGAAAATAAACCAAATAAAATACGGACTGGCGGGAAAAATCCCTGACGGACTCCTTTTCCGCATTTCCACCATTCAGGCGGATGAGGCCGCCGCATACAGGATCCAGGACGATTTCTCCCGTTCCCTGATGGAAGCAATATCTCCGGAAAGCAGGCGGCGCATATTCGGCCGAGCTGCTCAGGCCGGATAATGCCTGATCCATACCGTGACAGCTCGCGAGCCGCAACAAGCACAGGGACCGACCGCGGACGAACGAACCAAGATGCGTGATGACCGTGAACGCGGGACGGTCACAAAACGAATCGGCACGCAGAAGATCGAGTGCTGAAACCAAGAAGGGAAATTCGCCCCAGGGCGTTGGTATGTCAATCTATTCAAAAGAAAGGGCATTGAGCGGGGCTTTGCATTATCTCGGTGGGCGCGTGGCGGGGGGGGTAGCCAGCTTCCTGACCATCCTTCTAATGGTCCGCTACATGGTCACCGTGGACTATGCCGCCTACACCGCGCTAACCGGACTGATAATGCTTGGTACCAGTGTCTCCAGCCTGGGCCTGGAACGTGCGGTTGCGCGCTATGTTCCGGATGGTGTCCTCAACGGCAAACCCAGCCAGTTGGCCTCGTTCATACGCATGATCACGTTGTACCGCGCGGGCGCAGCCCTCCTGTTTACCCTGGCGATCGTGCTGTTATGGCAGCCGTTGACCAGCCTCTTCGCGATTCCCCGAAGTGCCAGCATCTCGCCGGCCTTGATCGCGATGGCGGTGATGGGTGGTAGTGTTTTCCAGGTACAAAGCGCAGTATTCCAGTCCCTGATGCATCAACGGCTGCTTACTCGCGTACTGGTCGCCCAATGGGGCAGCCGGCTGGCCCTTGCCCTGTACTTTGTTTATGCCGGAACCCATATCAGCCTCGCCCAGGCAGTCATGATACTCGCAGTACCCGAGGTACTGGGCGCGGTGATTGCGCATCTGGTGATCCGTGCCGTAGTCAACCCGCATGCCGACAGCGCGCAGGTCGACATAGGCCGTCAGATACCCTGGCCGCAGAGGAAAGGCCTTATCGAGGTCGCCGGCTACAACTATCTTTTCAATCTGCTGGCCATACCGCCCCAAGGCGCGGTCATGCGCTTGATCATCGCGGCGTTGTGTCCGCCGCAATTTGTCGCAGCCTATGGGTTCTTTCAGAGCCTTGTCGAAAAGGCGCGTCAGTACCTGCCGACACAGCTCCTTTACATGCTGATTGAACCACTCCTGATCGCCAAGTACATCGAGCATGGCAATCTCGCAACCTTGAGACAGCGAGTACGCTTTCTGTATGTCATGAATCTCATGATCCTCGGGCCTGCCATGGCGCTGGTAATCGGCATGGGTGGCTCCCTGACCTCCTTGCTTGCGGGTAACCGCTATACGGAATACTGGTGGCTGCTCATACCCACCCTCCTGCAACTTGTGCTGTCCTCGCAGATCGTGTTGCAAAAGATCGTGCTTACCGCGCTTGATGTGACTCTTCGCCTGATACCCGCTGCACTGCTCGGGCTGGCTTTCTATGGTATCGCCCTGTTCACAACGGTCTCCAGCCATGCCTTGACCATACTTCCCTACACGCCCCTCATCTACTTCGCCGTCGTAATCCTTAATCTGTCACTTCACCTGCGTAAGGTGGATTGCGATGTGTCGCCCGGAGCGGGCACATGGCTGAAACTGCTTGCCCTGGGCATATTTGCCGCGGGTGTGGCCTATGCCGTACACGCCTTCAGCACCAATACGCTGATCATTACCGCCATGGCAACCACCGCCGCAGTGGCGATCTTTGCTGCAGGATCCTTCGTGCTCGGCATCGTGAGCCGCCAGGATCTCCTGCTCCTGCGCCGCGGACAAACCAACAGGACATGAACCGATGGAAGCACCCCCGGTGAAACTGCATATCCGGCTTGGCCGGCTTGTCTTTGGGCGCCGCTACCGACACCTCAAGAAGCTCAGGACCTGTGAAATACGTGGTTATTCCTTGAAACCATTCGATGAGCATCGCTGTATTTTCGTGCATATACCCAAGGCAGCGGGCGTGTCGGTGTCGAAAAAACTGTTTGGCTGCCTGGGGGGTGGACACGCGCCCATCGATGATTTTGCGCATGTATTCTCACCCGCTGAATTCGCTGATTACTTCAAGTTTACCTTTGTACGGAATCCATGGGATCGTCTGCTTTCGGCCTATATGTTTCTTTCCAATGGCGGATTCAACGGCGACGACGAGGAATGGGCACGGGACAACCTCGCCTCCTATGGAAATTTCACGGATTTCGTCAGGGGTTGGGTCAATACAAAGAACATCTGGACGAAACAGCATTTCTATCCCCAAAGCTACTTCCTGAAGACCGAAGGTAGGCTGGCGGTAGATTTTGTCGGACGCTTCGAGAATATCAACGAAGACTTTGCCAGGATCGCCCGACATCTTGGCGTGGATGCCCACCTGGAGCACCTGAACAGTTCCGGCAGGAAGGATTACCACGATTATTATGACGAGGAATGCAGGGAGATAGTCGGCCGTGTTTACCGAGAGGATATCGAACTCTTCGATTACCGCTTCTGAACAACGGATACCCGAATGACACAAAACCTCGAGAGTACCCGCCCATGAATACCTTGCGAACCGCAAAATTCCCGACCCCGGGCCTGTTGCTCGGTTGGTCACTATCCATTGCGGCAGTCATCTCCTTGGCAATCGTCGCGGGCTTTGCGGCCTCGACGGGGAGCCTTTTCAACACGGGTGTCGTCGTCGCGCTCCTGTGCAGTATCTTCCTTGTGCTTGTGCCCATTCCACTGCTGTGGTTCGTAGTCATCGGCTCGACCACCGTCGCCGGACTGACAGGCCTATACCTGCCCCAGGCAGGACCGATCCGCTGGGCCTTTGTAATCGCCGCCGTTTTTCTCGGCCTGGCGGCGGTCATACGCTACATGATCGATGCAATGAACGCGCCTCGGGGAAAACCAGGGCAACCCAACCCCATCCTCTTCTGGGCCTTGCTGTATTTCTCCATCGTTGCGGTATCCACGCTCTATAACGACGGGCTGAGCTTCGACATCATCGTGGGCCTGAAGAACCACTTCCAGGTCTGGGGCATTCTCCTGGCTTTCATGTTCGTACCCATGAGCCTGCGTCACGCAAACGCATTCCTCTACTACCTGGTGTTTCTCGGCTTCATCCAAATAATCCCCGTGCTGCACCAATATCTTTTTCTCACGCAGCAGCGGACGGGCCTGACACAGGTGGATGTCGTCGTCGGTACGTTCGTGGGGAGCAAATATGGCGGCGGCGCCAATGCCTTGTTGGCAATGGTGCAGGTAATCTGCATAGCCATCCTCGCGGGATTCTGGCGACGCCGAAAGATCGGTGGCTGGGCCACCCTCGCTGTCTCGGTATTCCTGTTGATACCCACCATGCTGAACGAGGCAAAAATCGTTCTGATCGCACTGCCTCTCGCCCTGGGTGTGGTTTTCTGGGATTACCTCAAGCATAGGATTGGCGTACTCCTGGGTTTTGCCATTCTGATCATCCCCGTGCTGCTGGGGATACTCTGGGGACAGGCGGAAATCATGCGCCAGCACAACCAGGGCGCGAACAGGGATCTCGAATCCTTCATCCAGAACACCATCGACTACAACATCGGCGACCGGGGACATGGCCGCTATATCCTGAATCGCACGACCGTGTACCCATTCTGGTGGTCCGAGCATGGCATGCGTAACCTGCTGCAGACGTTCGTGGGCCATGGTGCAGCATCATCAAAGGATTCCGGGACGGGACTTTCCGTGAGGACGCTCGCGTCGACGCGCTACCTAGGTTATGGGGTGGGACTCACCGGCGTGTCCGCCCTGCTCTGGGAGACGGGGGTCTTGGGGCTGGCGGCCACCATCGGTCTATTCGTCAGCGCATTCAGACTCGCCGGCAGGCTCATGGAGCATTATCGGGGTACGCAAACCGGGATGAATATCCGAGCGGCACGCGCCGGGATCGCCGTGTTTGCGTTCAGCCTCTTGCATAACCAATCGTTTGTGTTCGAGCTGAGCTACCAGGCGGTATTGATGCTGCTGCTCGGCTATGTCGTGGCTGTGTCGAGACTGAGCCACACCGTCAGCCGGCCTGACGCGAAGCCAGCGGACACACGCCATTCACGGCGCATGGAAACTCGCGCAGCCCCTAAGGAGGACCTCTCATGACAAGGCACATCATCAATCTCTTGCTGTCCCTGGCATTCCTGGGCGGCGTACTCGCCCATGTCCCGACGGCAGGCGCGGCGGGGCGCAGTTGCGAATCCACGGTAAGCATCGAGGCGGCGGCGGACTACCGCATCGCTGTCCCTACCGTGACGCAGGGCCTTCGGGAACTGACACCCGAATTCTTCGGCTTCAATCTGGAATGGGTCGGCTTCCAGACGACCTTCTGGGAAGCGGCGACGCGACGTGTGAACCCCGCGGTAGTGGCCTATCTCCAGGCATTCCCCGGTGCTGTCTATCGCTACCCCGGAGGGGGCGGCGCCAATAGCTTCCAGTGGGCCGATTCCGTGGGCCAATACGCAATGCGGCCAAAGCGCAAGGTCGTGTCCTGGCTCAACCCCGTGGCGGTGAATTTCGGCTTTGATGAATTCCTGGACTTCGTTCACAGCGTCGCGGGAAAGCCATGGGTCGTACTGAATCTCTACGGCACCAGAGCAGGCGAGACGCAGACTGAACCCCTCCTGGAAAGCGCCACCGCCTGGGTCAATTACGCGAAAGCCAAGGCAAGCGCGGGCGCCGATCCAGTGCTGCGCTGGGAATTGGGCAACGAACTCGACCGGGGCCCGACGAAATCCTGGTCTCCGGCCAAATATGTGTCGATTGCCGGCACCTTCGGCAATGCCATCAACGCAGCCCGGCCGAGCGGCAAGCCGGTGGCGATGCTGCAGGACTGGAAGGCACAGCTCTCCCGCACCGTGTCCGGTTACAACCAGGACGTCATGTCTGGCCTGCGCGATGTCACCACGGAATACGCGCATCATCTATATTTCGATGCCCCGCCGGCCTCGCGTGAGGTTCCGCGTCGTTTCGCGGTTGTGTGCGGGACGCTCGCCAACGCGAAGAAGATCGGTATCGCCAACCCCCGCATCTGGATAACCGAATTCGGCCGCGACATTCCCCACGTCTATGACAACAGCGCGGGCTGGAAAAACAGCTGGCCCAAGACGGCGAACCTGGAGGCCGCGCTGGGTGTTGCGGATGCCGTCATCCTGGCAACCCAAATACCCGAAATCGCCGGGGTGTTCGCGCACAGCCTGGCCACGACGAAAGGCCCCTGGCCGATGTTCCACGCGGATCAGAGCGGAGCGCTCCGCCCCAGCGTCGTTTTTCAGACCTTGCGTCTGTTACGCGAAGACATGCTGCCGGTCGTGCTCGAAACACAGTTGCGCAGCAACAACCGCAGCGGCTATGCCGGCGGCTATGACCTGCGGGCCACCGTCATGACCAATCTCCAGCGCGACCGCTTTGCCCTGTGGGCGGTCAACCGCGCGCCGCAGGCGATCAGTGTGGAAGTGCTGATCCCGCAACTCGCGGCCCGCGTGGTGGAGGCGCGCCATCGTTATGTCGCGGACGCCAATCTGGAGGCAAACAACTATGCATCCGCTGGCAGCATCACCGTTCAGGAGGCAAAGCCCACGCTGGCATTCGATAATTCCGGCACCATGCATATCGTCCTTCCCCCGCAGTCGGTCTCCAGCATCGGTTTTGCGCGTTGAAGAGCAGGATATACGGAAATTCTTGTGGTTGTCATGTCCTCGATGAATCCATTGAGTGATATATGACTCAACAAAGGCTGCGGTTGCTATACGTCGTGGGTGGGCGAAGGGCAGCACCGAGAGTAGACGTGTCTGTCTTGTTCGGGGCCTTTCTGGGGAAAGAACTTTTCGATATAGACTGGGTAGTTTTCGACCCCGAGCCATCGCCGGCATGGCGACAGGAAATATGGAATGGTGCCAATGCCTATTGGATCGGCCGTGCAAATGGCGAAGGTATCGGTGCTGCCATAAATACCAAGCGAATGGAACTCGTCGCCGATCTTCGTACCTTCTGGATGGCACTGCGCGGCGACTATGACCTGATCCAGGTGCGTGACAAGTTCGTGTCCGCAGTGTTGTGCCTGATTGCCGCAAAACTACGCAAACGCTGTTTCATCTATTGGTTGTCCTACCCCTTTCCTGAATCACGTGTGCTCGATGCGCGCGAGGGGCGAGCGAGAATTCCGACACTATCCTGGCTGGCCGGCAGGATAAGCGGCTGGCTGCTCTACAGAATCATCATGCCCGCTGCGACACATATATTCGTGCAAAGTGAGCAGATGCGACAGGATGTATGTAAACATGGCATTTCACGGGACAAAATGACACCCGTGCCCATGGGTGTGGATGAATCTCTGCTCGCCCTGCCAAGACAGAAGGTTCAGGCCAGCACCATCCTGTACCTCGGGACGATGGCCAGGATCAGGAGACTAGAAATATTGCTCGAGGCAATGAAGCGCATAAGCTCTGTCCGGCCTGACGCAAGCTTGGTTCTCGTAGGCGAGGGCGACAGCCCACGAGACCGCGCCTTTCTGGAGGCAGAAGCACATCGGCTCGGGGTGGCGGGCTCCGTCGAATTCCTGGGTCGTATGCCGATGCGGGAAGCACTGGCCGAGGTGGGGAAGGCGGCAGTTTGCGTGTCTCCGTTTTATCCAAATGCTGTGTTGCGCTCCGCATCCCCTACCAAACTGATTGAATATATGGCGCAGGGCAGACCGGTAGTGGCGAACGACCATCCAGAGCAGCGCGCAGTGATAGAAGACAGTGGTGCGGGGATATGCGTGGCATGGTCAGCCGAGGCCTTCGCCGATGCCATCATTGACCTGTTGAATGAGCCCGACCGCTCAGCCGCGTTGGGCGCACGCGGTCCGGAATGGGTAATGAAAAACCGCACTTACAGACACATAGCGGAGCGGCTCGCCGCACAATATCTGGAAATATCAAGCGGATGTGGAAAGGACCGGATATTGCGACGCACAGAGCACCAATGAAGGAATGAACCCGAAGACAATGCGCCTCCTTTCTCTCAATACCTATAACTACCGCCGGGGCGGTTCGGACGTCGTCTTCCTGGAACACGATGCCATGTTCCGGGCCTTGGGCTGGGATACGGCGGTGATGACTATGCACCATCCGAAGAACGCGCCCTCGCCATGGAGCAGGTATTTCGCCGCAGAGATCGAGTTCGGCCATGAATACGGCACGCTGGAAAAGCTCGTTATGGCGGGGAAGATAATTTACTCCCTGGAGGCAAGACACAAGCTGTCCGCCCTGCTGGATACGTTTCCGGCGGATGTGGCGCACGCCCATTGCATTTACCACCATTTGTCGCCGTCGGTATTGGTGGAATTGAAGCATCGTGGCATTCCCACGGTGATGACCGCGCACGACCTAAAGCTGGCCTGTCCTGCTTACAAAATGCTGAATCGCAACGGCATATGCGAGAAATGCCGCAACGGAAACCTGCTGCATGTAGTGGCCAATCGATGCATTCGTGATTCACTGCCGTTGAGCGCACTGATAATGATAGAGTCCACAGTAAGTAAATCACTGGGCCTCTACCGACACAACTTGGACCGGGTCGTGAGCCCGAGTCTATTCTACAAACACAAGCTGATGGAATGGGGATGGCCAGAAAGCCAATTGGCCTATATTCCGAACTACGTGGATGCGGCTGCCTATATACCTAGTTTCAAGCCAGGCAAATATTTTTTTTATTTCGGACGACTGGCGATGGAGAAGGGGGTGGAAACCCTGATCCGTGCTGCAGCGCGCGCGAAGGTGGCTCTATGTATTGCCGGCACCGGGCCAGAAGATACTGCACTGCGGAAGCTGGCTGCGGAGATCGGGGGAAATATCGAATTTCTTGGTTTCGTCAGTGGCGAACCCCTGTGGAAATGGGTCCGTGAGGCACTGGCGATCGTACTGCCTTCCGAGTGGTATGAGAACGCACCGATGAGTGTGCTGGAGGCGTATGCCAGCGGCAAGCCGATCATCGGCGCGCGCATCGGTGGCATTCCCGAAATGGTGCGTGTTGGGGAAACAGGCGTCTTGTTCGAGAGTGGCAATGTGGAGGAACTGGCAGACTTGATGCGCCAGTATGCGGATATGCCGGACAGCGCCGTGACGGAAATGGGGGTAGCGGCGCGGGATTATGTTTCGACCACGTTCACCAGCCAACGCTATCTGCAGAACATCCTCGCGCTGTACTCAGAACTGGGTGTGGTGGTGGATGCCGAGACGCGAATGGAGTTTCCCCACTACCAAGGAAAACCGACGTGATAGCCCAGATGGATCGAGACTATCTTGCGGCCGGCATGGGCCTGGCGGCGCGCCGACTCGCCAGCTACCTGATGTACGAGGGCCGCCCCTTGACGACCAAGGGACGCTACATCAACCCGCTCGTGTTCGCTTGGCTGAATACCCTGGCAGCCTTGCCCGGCGAGCCGGTGGTGGATCGTCCGGTATTCATCACCGGGCTGGGGCGCTCGGGTACGACGATACTGGGTATCCTGCTTTCCCTGCACCGGCAGGTGGGCTACCTGAATGAGCCCAAGGCGCTTTGGCATGTGATCGATCCACGGCAGGACATCAACGGCAATTACTCGGATTCGGGTGGGCGATTCCGCATGGATGCGACCGATGCCTCACCTGCCATGGGCCTGCGGGCACGCCGTCTGTTTTCGCGTTATCTGACGCTGACCGGCTCGACCCGGGTGGTGGACAAGTATCCGGAACTGATTTTCCGGGTGGGCTATGTCCGCGCATTGTTCCCCGATGCCAAGTTCGTCTTCATCACACGAAGCGGAGCGGATGCGGTGCCCTCGGTGGTGAAGTGGTCGGAGCGGCTGGGCGTGAAAGCGGGCGAGCATACCGACGATTGGTGGGGGCGCGACGATATCAAGTGGCACTACCTGCGCGAACAATTGATCCTCGGTGACTCGGCTTTTGAGTCGGTGTGGCGGCTGGCGAGAGCCGATCTCGACCACGCCAACCGGGCGGCGCTGGAGTGGATCGTGACCATGCGCGAGGGACTGGAGCAAGAGCGGCGCTACCCGGATGCGGTGATCCGGGTCGCCTACGAGACGCTGCTGGCCGATCCGGTGGGGGAGCTGGTGCGCCTGCAACAACAATGCGATCTGGAACCGGACCAGCGTGTGGCGGATTACGCGAAAAAGCGGCTTTACGACAATCCTGCCAAGGGCTGGCCGGACCTGCATCCGGCAGTGGATGCGTTATTCCGCGACACGATGACGAGACTGGGATACGACACGCCGTGACGACAAGACAAATCCGCATTCTCGGCACACGTGGCGTGCCCGCCGCACATGGCGGCTTCGAAACCTTTGCCGAGCACCTGGCCCCCTATCTGGTGGAGCGTGGCTGGCAGGTGACGGTGTACTGCCAGGAGGATGGCATTGGTCCCGTATTCGAGGACGCATGGCGCGGCGTCCGACGCATCCGAATGCCGGTGGCAACGGGTGGCGCAGCAGGCACGATCGTTTTCGACTGGAAATCCACGCTGCACGCGATGGGTGAAAAGGGCCTGATATTGACCCTAGGCTACAACACGGCGGTGTTCTGCGTGCTGTATCGCCTGCGCGGGTTGAAAAACATCATCAACATGGATGGCGTGGAGTGGCGGCGACAGAAGTGGGGCATGCTTGCAAAGTCCTGGTTCTGGATGAACGATTGGGCGGGTTGCTGGCTGGGCAATCGGCTGGTGGCGGATCATCCCGAGATCAAACGGCATCTAACGACACGGGTCGCGGCGGAGAAAATCACCATGATTCCCTACGGGTCGGACCGGGTGGGCGAGGCCGACGCGGCACTGATTGAACCTTACGGCTTGACCTCGGGCGGGTACGCCATCTTGATCGCGCGGGCCGAGCCAGAGAATTCGATACTGGAAGTGGTGCGGGCATGGTCGCGTGAAGCGCGCAGCTGCAAGTTGGTGGTGCTTGGTAAATACGAAGAGCACCATGCATACCAGCGGGCAGTGAAGGAGGCGGCATCCGAAGAGGTAGTGTTTCCAGGGGCGATCTATGACAAGGCAGTGGTACAGGCATTGCGCTTCCATGCGCTTTTCTACGTGCATGGTCACCAGGTCGGGGGAACGAACCCGTCCCTTGTGGAGTCGCTCGGCGTCGGCAATGCCGTGTTGGCGCATGACAACCCATACAACCGATGGGTTGCGGGAGACGGCGGAGTGTATTTTCACGATGAGCACGAGTGCGCAGAACGAATCAAGTGGCTTCTGGTAGGTGGCGCGGAGCGTGAAGCATTGCGATCGGCCAGCCGTGCGCGGCATTCGGCCCAATTCACCTGGGAGAAGATACTTGCGGACTACGAGAAGCTCTTGCGCGTATGGGCATGAAACACCCGTTTCTTGCAGAACGCATGGATGATGGATCAACGCGGCGCCAGGCGGTCCCCGGCCCGGACTGCCTCAGGACCGCACACGATATTTGCCTGAATGGACAAAATGACCAGGCCGGCGTGCATCGTGACCCGGATTTTTGCTTGATTTGGATGGAAGGCCCCTCCTCCAATCCGATGTGTTGCCCCATCTGCTGATGCAGATCACGGCCTGCGGCAAGCCCCAGAACATGACGGCTGCCGGGACCGTCGTGCGCGTCGGCCTCGTGCCGGAGGCGATCTCCAGGCCGAAGGCCCGGAAGAGCAACGACCTTGGCACGGCAGTACGCATGGCGACCGCGGTGGGCCTGGAACTGTGACGGGTGCCGGCCGCGAGCAGGGCCGGAAAGGTGGCAAGCGATACGTTCTTCGATTGAGCCATGGTCCGCATCTTCAACAACCGCGTCTGGCAGTGCCGGGTCTCGTGGACGTCGCCCTCATGTTCCGGCCTTCCGGGCACCGTATTCCGCCGCCCCCTGTCATTCCGAACGCAGTGAGGAATCCTGGGCACATGCCCAAGGCAGGATTTCTCCCGCTGGTCGAAATGACAAGGTATCGGCCGGGGTACCAGGTGCAGACCGGAGCGGTGGAGCACCGGTCGTAGTGAAGGCCCGCTCTGCCCCTCCACGTCTACCGGCGTCGCAGGTAGACCGGCGTGGCGGAGCACCGGTCGTAGTGAAGGAGGCGGCACGGTACCGCCGCACCGCGCCTCATCACCCGCTGCTCGTCACCCGTCACCTGCCCGTGTTACACATCCATGCCACCCACCACACATCGAACGCCACTTCTTCTATCCCGAACGCCACTCACCGTCACCCCGAACGCCACTCACCGTCACCCCGAACGCCACCCCCCGCCATCCCGAACACCACCCCCTGTCATCCCGAACACCACCCCCTGTCATCCCG